>JACCDN010579072.1_pt1 | contig 14209 bp, 13 predicted proteins | sample 7441691 | NCBI WGS metagenome assembly JACCDN01 (sample SAMN15323439, study PRJNA562643) | freshwater metagenome | isolation source: river surface water | place: USA:Blue River Watershed | collected 2017-08-16
CAGCGGCACTTTGGGTCTTATTTTGGCCAATCCGTGATTCGGTATGCAGAATCTGTCGTTGCAGATTACTGAGGTCAACGGTATCGCCATCGGCAATTCCATTAGCAGTAAATGAAACTGTACCACCAACTGCAGTTCCAGTAATATTTTGAGAAGAAGTTAAAATAATGTTATTGGCAAATGTATCAGTTGTTAAATTCAAATCACCACCATTTGCAGTTAAACTAACACTTCCTATTGAATTAGCAGTAATATTACCACTTGACGAAGTAGTTAAAATTATATCTCCACTTGCGGCTTGAATATTAGTAGAACCAGCTGTTGTACTAATTGTAGTTCCATTTAAACTATTTAAAGTAGAAATTCCAGCTACTGAAGAAATAGCAATATTATTTGTAGTAGCGTTTATACTAACTCCAGAACTTCCTGTAATATTAACGAGACCAGATCCAGCACCATTATTAATCTGAACATTTCCTGTTCCTGTAGCTTGAACAAAAACATGACCGCCTCCACTTGTAGAAATAGTTGAACTTCCAGATCCAGAAGTAGTTATAATATTATTACCACTATTTCTACCAGTTACATTTAATATTCCATTTGGAACAGTTACATCACCAAATCCATATCTATTTGTATTAGTAGGTGTTATTATAGATAAATCACCTCTAAATACATTTGGTGGTGCCATTTTATTATTATATAACTTTTATAAATAAAAGTTTTTTATAATTTTTATAAATAAAAGTTTTTTATAATTTTTATAAATAAAAGTTTTTTATAATTTTTATAAATAAAAGTTGTTTATAACTTTTAAAGTTGTTTTTTATTAATAGATAAATATAATATATATTATTAATAAAATAATAAAATAACTTTTTAATTATAAATAACTTTTATAAATAAAAGTTATTTATAAAAGTTATTTATAAATAAAAGTTATATATTAATATATGAAAGTATAAAATGTCATTAATACAACCAAATAAAATTGAAGGTAATTTAAAAGTTTTAGTACCAGTTAATATAACAAGATATGGTAATGGAATACTATCATTAGATAGCGGTATTATAGAAACTAAAGAAATTACAACTCCAGCAGTTCCAGCATTAACATATAATAACATATTTGTTGATTTTACTACTAAAAATACTAGAATTCAAAATAATGCAAACATTGTTAAAGATATTGGTATTAATAGAATAGTTATACCATTAACATTAGGTGGTGTTAATATTGGCGGTTCTTTAGCTGCTCCAACTAATATATCAACATCATTTCTAACTGTCAATAACGGAACTCCAAAAAATTTCACATTAATTATAACAAATAATAATGCTGCTGCTCGAAATGTTAGAATTTTAATTCAAAATTTAGGACCACAAGGATTAACAGCAGCAACTACAATTTTTGATAATGGCGTTGGTGGTGTAGTACATGCAGCATTATCTACAGTTACTTATACTTGTGTTCCAACTGCATATCCAACAATTGATTCAATAATAAGAATAAATGTTGGTAGAAGTGCTGCCGGTATTAGAGCAGATTTTATATCTGTTAATTTTTAAATAATTATAAATTTTTATTTTTAATTTTATAATTTTTATTTTTTATTTTTTATTTTTATAAATTATTTTTTATAAATTATTTTTTATAAATTATTTTTTATTTTTTATTTTATTTTTATTTTATAAAAAATAATTTATAAAAAATAATTTATAAAAAAGTTTATAAGAAAAAAATTATAAAAAAGTTTATAAAAAAATTTATAAGAAAAAAATTAGAATTTAATTTTATTAAAAAATTATAATTATTTAATTAACAATTTAATAATGTAGTTATTAAGTTATATTAACAATATATGTTCCATCATATGTATTATCAGGTATATTTAATGTATTAATTTTTCTACATTTTAAATTATCACTTACAGACCATAATAATTCTATTTTTTCATCTGTTGTAATAGATGTTGTATTATTAAATTCAATGATGTTTGCTGTTTCATTTGTTCTTATTTTTGAAACAATAAATGAACCACAAGGTGCATCTTCCATACTTAATTGTTTTTTAATAGTTATACTATATGTTCCTAAAATTAATGTATTTGAAATAGTTGTAAATGTATTTCCTATTAAATTAATATAAAATGTTTGTATTCCACCACCACCTGAACTACTTATTATATTTTTTATAAATGTAACTGTATTTGGTTTTACACTTCCACCTGATGGTGGAGAAATACTATCAACATAATTTAATTGATTTGTAATATTATCTCTATATCTATATCTTTTCATAGTTTTTATTTAAAGAAACATTTCTTCTATATAAATATCATTTTATTTAATTAAAAAAATATTAATTAACTTTTTATTTGATAATTAATTTTACTTTAAAATTAAGATTGATAATTAACTTGAGGTTGAGAAGAGTGATAAATAGAAGTAGAGGTAGGTTGTTGAGGTTGAGAAGAGTGATAAATAGAAGTAGAGGTAGGTTGTTGAGGTTGAGAAGAATGATAAATAGGAAGAGGTTGAGAAGAATGATAAATAGGAGGAGGTTGAGAAGAATGATAAATAGGAGGAGGTTGATGATATTGATGGTAAATAATTGGAGTTGCAAATGTTGATGTTTGAATAGGATTGTTCTGAATTACTTTATTAGCTGAATGAGAATTATTAATTTCTTCAAGTTCATTAATCTTATCATTCATAAATCTAATTTCATTATTCAATTCATTAATAGTTTCATTAAGATCTTTAATTTGCTTTTCGTAATATGTTATTGAATAAGTATTAAGTAGATTATATCTAGTAGGATGCCCCTTTTTAATACTAGCAACATCATGTAAAAGTTTCAATATTTCTTCCAAATTAATATGATGAAATATACCAAGTTGGTAAGTATTAACATTAAACATTTTTTTGCATTGACCAGTTTTAATTCTAACTCCAATAATGCGAGCCGATCCTGAAATATCCTCATAAGAATTATCTTTTCTTGCTTCTTCAATAACTTTACGAACAATATCTTCATTATGTGAAGATGAATAATTTTTTCTTGGCTCTTTAGGCATCTTTATTTGATTTTAATATTTATTAATTTTAAGTTTTAAGTTATAATATATATAATTGATATTTCAATTTTTTTCCTTAATAAAAAAATTGAAATATGTATAAATATAAAATTAAAAATGCATAAAAGTTATATTAATATAATAATAGATAATATTGATATTAAAAATATTTTTAAAGAATTAATATCTTTTATTAAAAAGAATAATTATGAAAAAATTTTAGAATTATTTAATAATGATATAAAACAATTTAATACAATTCAAAATTTAAATAAAAATAATTTTATAAATTTTCAAATTAATAATATTTTTATTAAAGATATTTTTCCTAAATGGGAACATTTAATAAATTTAATTTTTATAGAAATTAAACCTGAAATTAAACCTGAAATTAAATCTGAAATTAAACCTGAAATTAAATCTGAAATTAAACCTGAAATTAAATCTGAAATTAAAAAATTCAATATTATTAATTTATACACTGATGGTAGTGCCATTAATAATGGTAAAAGAAATTGTAAAGCAACATTTGGTTTTATTATAGTTAATATTAATATTTTTAATATTCGTGATATATCAAATGATATTATTTTATATAAATATAAAAATAGTGTTGATATTAATCCATCATCACCACGAGCAGAACTACAAGCAGTAGTTGAAGGGTTATTTTATATATTAAATAATATTCAATGTAATAATATTAATATAATTACTGATAGCGAATATGTTTTTAAAACATCGACTAAATGGATCTATGATTGGCAAAAGAAAAATAAAATCATGAAAATGAAACATCCAGATTTATTAGTTAAACTAATAGATATCTTATTTAAATTTAAAAACAATAAAATTGATCTTAATTTTATTCATATTAATTCGCATCAAAATGAAACTAATATTATTGATAAAGATTATAAAAATTATTATTATAATAAAATGATAGATGAATTAATTTAATTAACTTTTCATTTTTTATTTAATAGAAAATAATTTATAAAAAAAAATTGAAATATTGAATCATATAATAATGTTTATACTAACTTTTAAATATAATGTCTGACGTTATTTTTGGTAATTTACCTTTATCAGGTAGTACAATTTTAATTAATAAGGATTTTGAACTAAGTCCAAAACCATCTGTATTTAAAGATTCATTTACATTTTATAATCATCAAAGTCATGCTATTCAAGCTTGTATATCACTTGAAGAAAATTCTTCTAAAAAAGAAACTTCATTTAATAGTTCTGGTGATATTATTAAATCCGATAATAATTTTAAATCATTAGTTACTAAAAATGATTCTAAAAAAAATCAAATTCAAGATAATCCGTCTCTTGATTTTATGCAAAATATAATAAATAAAACTAATAAAATTTATTTCAATGTTAATGTTATTAGTATTCGATTTCCGCTTGGAAGTGGAAAAAGTTTTATTATTTTAGGTATTATTGGTCGTTCATTTGATAATACAAATAAACCCTCAAAGTTTAGTACGATTAAACCTTTTATTACTAATAATATTAATAATCAAAGAAAAAATAAAGTTATTACAGAATATTTTAATGATATTAAATTGCAATCAACAATTAAAGCAACATTTAAACGTATTTTAAGTACAAATATTATTATTGTAGCTGAATCTGTTATGTATCAATGGGAAAACTATATTAAAGATAATACTACATTTACTTATTTATGCATTAATGATATTAAATCATTTCAAGTATTCGTCGATATATTTTTAGAAAATCCTAAAAATATTAATAAATATAATATAATTTTAATTAAAAATTGCAATGTTCAATATAATACAAGTGCTATTTTTAAAAATGTAATTGTAGAATCGCCAAATACATTTAATCGTTCTAATTATATTACTCTATTTGCTAATTTTGTTAGAGGTTGGTGTTTTGAAAGAGTATTTTTGGATGATGTTGATTCAGCAGAACCTATTAACGATACCAATTATGGAGCTATTAATGCAAAATTTACATATATTGTAAGTTCATCTCAAAATCCTAAAGAAAATTCATATTCATCTAGAATTCCATTTGATCTACATGAATATTTGACTAGAATTAATGAGATTTATTTGTCTATAACAACTAATAAACTAGTATTTCAAACTTGTGCTATTCAAGCATCTCCGACTTTAATTAATGAATGTATAAAAATCGGTAAACCCGAATATTATAAATTCATTCTTAATAATCCTAATAAAAACTTTATTAATGTACTTAATACTCTTGGAGACATGGGTGATACTTCAGCTATTGAAGTTATGAATGATATTCTAGCAGATGCACCAATTGAAGCCGCAAAAAAAGCAGGTATTATTACTGATTCAGTTCCAGATATTTTTGAAAAAATCTTAGGAAATAAATATAAAATTTATGAAAATTGTAAAAAAATGCAAATTTTCCTTGAACAGTTATATGATCATTGTTCTGCATTTAATAATTATGAATTTTGTTCTGAACTTATTATTAATAATATGTTTGATGTATGCATGAATGGTAAAAATAGTATCCATTCATGGAATAATATTAAAACATATCTTATCTTAAATGTTAAGACTAATTTCTATAAACTTAACGAAATTTGTAAAAATATTTATAATGACAAAGAAAAAACTAAAGAAAAAATTGGTCAAGCTATACAGCGAGTTATTGATAACTTAACAGATAAAGACCAAAAATGTGGTATTTGTTGTGAAAATTTTACAGATTGTGAATCACTTTCTATTTATAAATGTTGTGGAGTTATTCCGTGTACTTCATGTTCCTTTAAATTTTCAAAAATTAATAGAATCGATAATAAAATTCAACTTAAATGCCCAAAATGTAGAAATATTATTGGACTTAATGACATTATTGTTATTGGTGTAGATAGCAATTTAAAAGAGAAAATTGAAAATAGTGAAATTATTGATGAGAATTTTGAAATTAACATTGATAATGATAATGATGATAATAATAAAAATAATGTGAATTATATGGAATGGACTAAAATAGATTTTGCGTTATCACTTGCTTTACAAACTAATATTCGTTATATCAGTGATAATGATGATGATGATGATGATGATGATAATGATGATGATAATGATGATAATGATGATAATGATGATAATATTATTATCCATTCAATTCCTAGTATTACTGAAAATGATTTAACAGACTATAATAAAGTTTCAGTTAATTTTGAAAAAATAAATTATGAACATTGTAATTATATTGAAAATAAAATGACTAGGAATAAATTTATTGAAAGTTATAAAAAATTTATTAATAAAAAATTTAAAAAAGAAAATCACTATTTACCTTTGAAAAAAGATGCAACAAAATATAAAATTTTACCTACGGCTAAATTTATTAATAATAATTTTAACAATGTTATTAATGGTGATAATATTGACTTACCTAGTGTGGCTAATGGATATCATAAAATAGTTTTCTATGCTAAACATGATGAAACATTATTTAATATTGAAAAAAATTTTAATAGTTATGGAATTCCATTTATTAGACTTGGTGGAACATCATCAATGATCAATGAACAAATTAAAGCATTTAATGATGACTTAGTTAATATTCTAATTATTAATGGAGAAAAATACTGTAATGGTATTAATCTTCAAAAAGCAACTATTCTTGTTATGATGCATCCAATTCAAAATCCCGATTTTAGAAATCAAATTATCGGACGTATTATGCGAATTGGAGCAATTACTAAGAAAAAAATTATTACATTGGAATATGATATACAAGAATAACTTTTAATAATTTAAAAAGTTGACAATATGAAAATTTATTTAACTTGTTAAATAAATTTATTTCATCAACTATGATTTTATTTTTTATTTTTAATTTTATTTTATAATTTTAATTTTATAATTTTAATTTTATAATTTTATTTTTAATTTTATAATTTTATTTTTTATTTTTATTTTTTTAATTTTATAATTTTATTTTTAATTTTTATTTTTATTTTTATTTTTTTAATTTTATAATTTTATTTTTATTTTTATTTTTATTTTTAAATTATAAAATAAAATTAAAATTATAAAATTATAAAATTAAAATTATAAAATTAAAATTATAAAATTAAAATTATAAAATTAAAATTTTAAAATTTTAAAATTAAAATTATAAAATTAAAATTATAAAATTAAAAATTAAAATTATAAAATTAAATTAAAATTATAAAATAAAAAAAATAAAATAAAATTAAAATTAAAAAATAGATTATATATAAATAAAAATTGAAATATATTTTAAAGAAAATTAAAAAACAAAATAATATATAAAACTTTTTATATTTAAAATAAAAAAATATTTATTAAATTAAAAAATGGAACAATCTAATTTAATTAGAACCTTTCATCAATTTAAAATGCATCCTGAACTTAAAGAGTTATATGAAAAACAAAGAAAATCATTTTGGCTTCCTTCTGAACCCGATTTAACTAAAGATAAATCAGATTTAGATAATATGAACAAAGATATGAGCAATTTTGCTAAATTTCTATCTGCTTTCTTTGCTATTAGTGATAATCTTGTTAATATTAATCTTTCAGATAGAATAAATAATTTTGTTAATAAATATATTCCTGAAAAATTTCAATATGAAACTAATCTTAATTTTAATTTTCAAATAGCAATGGAAGATATTCATAGTGAGCAATATAGTGCATTTTTACAAAATTATTGTAATGATTATATTGATTCACTTCACCCATTTTATGATGAAAATAATAATTTAATTTCAGAAAAAGAATATTATATAAATTGTGTTAAAAACTTTCCAACTATTAAAGAAAAGGCTAATTTTATTCTTGATATTATTAATAAAGATAATGATAATAATTATTTAATTTCTAACCCTTTAGAATTTCTCACATATTGTATGTGTGTTGAAAGAATTAGTTTTAGTGCTAGCTTTGCAGGTGCATTTTATTTTAAAACTTTAGGACTACTTTCAGGATTTACTAATGCTAATGAACTTATTAGTAGAGATGAGGGCATGCATTGTGAAGTTCTTCGAGTATTATTTGAAATTGTTAAACTAGAAGGTAATTATGAATTAAATATTAACAATATTCAAAACATTGTTCGTAAGTGTTGTGATATTGAAAAAAGATTTGTAGATGAATCATTGCCAGAAAAAATTCCAAATATGAATAGTAATTTAATGAAAGAATATGTTGAATATATTAGTGATCATTTATTAACTAGTATTCATATTCCTAAAATTTATAATACATTAAATCCATTTCATTTTATGGAAAATTTATCTCTCGAAACTAAAACTAGTTTCTTTGAACAACGTGTAACTAACTACAGTAAAAGTGAAAATAAAAATAATACATTTGAAATTGATGATGATATATAACTTTTTAACAAAGTTAAAAATAACTTTTTAACAAAGTTAAAAATAACTTTTTAACAAAGTTAAAAATAACTTTTTAACAAAGTTAAAAAAATTGAAATTGATATACTTTATATAATAAATACTTGTTAAAAAATAACTTTTTAATAAAATTAAAAAGTTGGAAAAATGGATTTAGATAAATATGATGATAATATAACTGAATTGAATTTATCTAATAAAAATTTAAATGTTATACCAGATTTAAGTAGATTTAAAAATTTAGAAAAATTAAATTTAATGAGTAATAGTATTAGTGATATAACATCTTTACAATTTTTAACTAATTTAAAAGAATTAGTATTATCTAAAAATAATATTAGTAATATTACATCTTTACAATTTTTAACTAATTTAAAATTTTTATATTTAAATAATAATAATATTAGTGATATACAACATTTAAGTTATTTAACTAATTTAAAAATATTACATTTACAAAATAATAATATTAGTGTTGTATCACATTTACAATATTTAACTAATTTAATATTATTACATTTACAAAATAATAATATTAATAATATTAGTGATATTATATCTTTACAACATTTAACTAATCTAGAAATATTATATTTAAGCGGAAATAATATTAGTGATATAAAACATTTACGTTATTTAACTAATTTAAAAGAATTATATTTACATAATAATAAAATTAGTGATATACAACATTTACAATATTTAACTAATTTAAAAGGATTATATTTAAATAATAATTATATTAGTGATATTACATTTTTACAAAATTTATCTAATTTAACACATTTATATTTAAATAATAATTATATTAGCGATATCACATCTTTACTACATTTAACTAATTTAAAAGAATTATATTTAAATATTAAACTATTTATCATTAAAGAAATTAATTCACAACTTTTAATTAATCAACAGTTAGATAATGAAATGATTGATCAATTTTATCATATTTATACAGAAGATGAAATTAAAGAATATGAAGATAAAGTTAAAGAAAAATATATAGATTATAGATTTATTTATTGGATAACTTTTTAATAGAATTAAAAAGTTGTAAAAAATAATTTTTTAATAGATAACTTTTTAATTCTATTAAAAAGTTAAAAAAAAAATTGAAATTAATATTTCAATTCTTAAAAGATTAAAGATGAATTTAGATAAATATAATAATAATATAACTGAATTAAATTTATCTTATGAAAGTTTAAATATTATACCAGATTTAAAGAGATTTAAAAATTTAGAATATTTAAAATTAAGAGGTAATAATATTAGTGATATTTCATCTTTACAATATTTAACTAATTTAAAAATATTAGATTTAGGAGAAAATAAAATTAATGATATATCACCTTTACAATATTTAATTAATTTAAAAATATTACATTTACATCATAATAAAATTAGTGATATATCATCTTTACAATATTTAACTAATTTAAAAGAATTAAATTTAGATTATAATAAAATTATTGATATATCATTTTTACAAAATTTAACTAATTTAAACACATTACTATTAGGTTATAATAATATTAGTGATATTACATCTTTACAATATTTACCTAATTTAAATATATTATATTTAAGTTGTAATAATATTAGCAATATATTATCTTTACAAAATTTAACTAATTTAAACAAATTACTATTAGGTTTTAATAATGTCAGTAATATTGAACCTTTAAAATATCTAACTAAATTAAGAAAATTAAGTTTAAGTTTTGGATCATTTATTGCTAAAGAAATTAATCCACAACTTTTGATTAATCAAAATATAGATAATGAAATGATTATACAAATGTATCAGATTTATACAAAGAATGAAATTAAAGAATATGAAAATAAAGTTAAAGAAAAATTTAAAGATTATGAATTAATTGAATGGATATCATATTATTAACTTTATTAAAAAATAACCTTTTAATAGATAACTTTTTAATTTTATTAAAAAGTTGGAAAAAAATTGAAATTATTATTTATTTATTAAAAAATTTAATATGAATTTAGATAAATATAATGATAATATAACTATATTAAATTTATATACAATAAATTTAAATTATATACCAGATTTAAGAAGATTTTAAAATTTAAAAGAATTAGATTTAAGTAATAATAAAATTAGTGATATTACATCTTTACAATGTTTAACTAATTTAGAAGATTTACATTTACATTATAATAGTATTAATGATATAAGATCTTTACAATATTTAACTAATTTAAAATTATTAGATTTAAGAACAAATAATATTAGTGATATTACATATTTAAAATATTTAACTAATTTAGAAATATTAGGTTTAAATTATAATAATATTAGTAATATTACATCTTTACAATATTTAACTAATTTAAAAGAATTATATTTAAATTTTAATAATATTAGTGATATTACATCTTTACAATATTTAACTAAATTAAAAGAATTGAATTTAGAAAAAAATAAAATTAGTGATATTTTATCTTTACAATATTTAACTAAACTAAAAGAATTAAATTTAAGAGATAATAATATTAGTGATATCACATCTTTACAAAATTTAACTAAATTAAAAAAATTATGGTTAGATATTAAATCATTTATTATTAAAGAAATTAATCCACAACTTTTGATTAATCAACAGTTAGATAATGAAATGATTAAACAAGTTTATCAGATTTATACAAAAGATGAAATTAAAGAATATGAAAATAAAGTTATAGAAAAATTTAAAGATTACAAATTTATTATATGGATAACTTACTAATAATTAGCTTTTAATTTTATTCAAATTTATATAAATATATATTATATATAAATTGAAATTGATATTTATTTTTTATTGTGTAAAATTATTATTAAAAATAATTTTTAAAATTTGAATAGCAATTTCATTATTATATTTAATTTCAAAAATTTCATTATTACATATATTAAATATAAAGTATCGATATGGTTTTTGAATTAAATCGTATTCTCTTTTTTTAATACGATCAATGAGTGAAATATTTTTAACACATTTAGTTAAATCAATATTATTATTGATATTATAAGTAATAATATTACCGTCATTCATTAGTAATTCATCATTCTCAGTATAAGTAAATTTACTAAAATTATCTATAACTTTACAAATATTACTATATTCTAAATCTTTATTACGATTATTTTCAATTAAATATGCTTGTATATATAATCTAATTTTTTGAATTTCAGTAATTGCTGATACTTTAAAATTCCATATAGAAGTTTGAATATTAAAAGTATTATAATTATATATACAATCTACATATGTATGAAAGAATATGTTTTCATTGAGTTGTTTATCAGTAAATAATATTTCTTTATAGATAAAGAAATCTATGTTTTTGCATTGACCACCATATTTAATTAAATTATTATCTATATTTTTATAAAAATCGGATAATGTTGATAAATCTAACCAATCATATTTTTTAATTTGATTTTTCTTAAAAATATATTTAGTTTTCAAAGAATCCCATAATATACTATACTCTAATAATTTACCAACAGTTAAATTATCAGGTATAATATTTAAACTTAATAAAATATTTGATTTTTTATTTTTTAATAACTCAAAATATATAATAATTGCAATATTATTGATATCTTCAACATTTTCATATAATTTATTATTAATTTTAATTTTATTTGTAATTGAAATATTAATTTCTTTTTTATTAATTATTTCACTATTAATAATATTAGATATTGATTGTTCTTTTTCAAAACTTAAATGTCTAGTTATATCAATAACATTTGGATTATTTTTAATAGTTTTATTTTTCGGAATTCTAGTTTTTTTATTTTTAATATTATTTTTAATATCAATAATTTCATCAACACACCCTTGAATATCACAAATATTTTTAATATTTTCATAATCAACAAATGGTAAAAAATTCTTTTTTTTATCATGAATTAGAATTAATGTTTCAATAGCTCTGGAACATGCAACATATAAAATATTTGGTAATGTAATTTTATCATTATCAATTATTTCACTATCGTTATCATTATCATTATCATTATTAATTATTTCACTATTATTATTAATTATTTCACTATCTTTATTAATAATATTAGTAGTAATATTACTAGTAATATTAGTAGTATTTTTTTTATTACAAAAGAATTCGATATAACTACTATCAAAATTATAAACAATAACAACTTTACGTTCTAATCCTTTACTTTGATGAAATGTACTAATTAAAATTTTATTTTTAATAGTATCTGTGTCAATTTTAGCATCATCTGAAATAGGAACAAAAATATTATGTTTATCATATTTACTCATTTGATTTTCTAACATTCTAATTGGTAATTTATTATTTCTAATTGTTGGTGATAAAATCATAATATCATTATCTGTACAACCTTGACGTTTAAATCTTTTAATTAAATCCCTTATAATTTTACAATTATAAGAACTATCAAATAAATATATAGGTTTATTGTTAGTTTTTGTATTACCAGATTGTATATGTGTATCTTTATTAAGATAATTAAGAAACATTGCATTATAACTTGATAAACGATAACTAATTGATAAATTTAATTTAACCCAATTATTATCAACATATTCGGAATTAAATAATATATCAGCTTCTGTTATATATTTACTATTACTACCGCGATAGCTATAAATTGATTGTTTAGAATCTCCAAATACACATAATTTAGTTTTTTTATTAGTATTATCTTTAATTATTTTTATAATAAAATTATAATATAATTCATTACAATCCTGCATTTCATCTAACATAATAATATCATAATTAATTTTTTTTGAAGGAACTTTATTATTTTTAACAATAGTATTCATAACATGATCGGTTTGTGTCTTTTTATCATAATAACAACAAGCAAAACTATGAAATGAACGAACTTCCAAATTATTAATATCTAAATTTTTTACTCTTATATCCATTTCTTGTTTAAGACGAGCTGAAAATGTTAATACTAACATATTTAAATTACAATATTCTTTTGATATAAAAATACAAGTAGTAGATTTACCACTACCTGGCACGGCTTCTACTATTACATTATTATTTTTTAATTGATTAATAATTTCTTTTTGTTCATTACTTGGTTCGTAATTCATAATTTATATTAATAACTATTCAGTTATATATTATATATTAAAATACTAATTTCAATTTTTTAACAGAATTAATTAATAGCTTCTTAATAAATTTAAGAAGATAGAAAAAATTGAAATTAGTATTTTATTTTAAAAAAAATATTTTTATTCAAAATAACTTTTTAATAAATAACTTTGTTAAGAAGTTAAAAAATGAATTTAGATAAATATGATGATAATATAACTGAATTATCTTTATCTAATAAAAATTTAAATAATATATTAGATTTAAGTAGATTTAAAAATTTAAAATATTTAATTTTATTTAATAATAATATTAGTGATATTACACCTTTACAATATTTAATTAAACTAAAAGTATTATCTTTAAGTAATAATAATATTAGTGATATTACACCCTTTACAATATTTAACTAAATTAGAAAATTTACATTTAAGTAATAATAATATTAATGATATTACGCCTTTACAAAATTTAACTAATTTAAAACATTTAACTTTATCTATTGAACCATTTATTGTTAAAGAAATTAATCCACAACTTTCAATTAATCAAAATATAGATAATGAAATGATTAAACAAGTTTATCAAA
>JACCDN010744346.1_pt1 | contig 14207 bp, 16 predicted proteins | sample 7441691 | NCBI WGS metagenome assembly JACCDN01 (sample SAMN15323439, study PRJNA562643) | freshwater metagenome | isolation source: river surface water | place: USA:Blue River Watershed | collected 2017-08-16
ATGGCCGAGAGCCGCCATAACCTACGTCGGTTCAATCAAACTGCATTCAGCCTCCCTACGCACGACGAGCCCCGGCAGCACCCTCCCACCACCGTACACCCACCGCCTCAGTTCGAAGGCCACGCCAACCCAGTCCCGCTGATTGATGCGACGTCTAAGAGTAGAAGTTTGCAGCCGGCCGGCTCCCAGATTAAACGTGAAGTCGACGATTGCGCCCAAACGACCAGCCGGCTCCGTGGCCAACACAGGGCAATAACGTAGGGTTGCTTTCAGAGCGACTTGCATGTCCTGCGCCAGGTAGGCTTCGCCCTCAACCGTAGTTATTGGTGGATGCGATTGGTCACACAGGTGGCCATACCCAATCGTCCAAAACCCGGCCGGGCAAATGTACGGATAGGCCCGTCCAGGATCATTTCTGGGCACACGGCAAAAGCCCTCAAAGCGCTTGGCGAGTTCGATTGCCACATGGGGAACCGCAGTCATGACCGCACCCGATCAAAGACGCGTCCGAGGAACCAGAAATTGAGAACCCCAGCCCATAGCGCCTGATCGGCCTCTGTCCATGCATGCAGGGTGGCCTCGCCCCAGCCTGCGCCAGCGGTCAACGCGGCGGCAAAGGCCGCTGTCTTAGCAGCGCAGTAAAGGCCCATGAACCAATAGGTGATCACTGGACGCACACTGGCAGAGAGCGCATCGGCCCACCTGACACCAGACTGGTGCCCTTGGGCAGCCACCGCTTCCTTCAAAGCGTTGATAGCGCCGGTGTTCCAGGCAGCGTCAGCTGCCGCTCCGATCTCAGCCATGCGCTGGGCGCCGCGGAGTTTCTCGAACTCAATCGCCTTATCCTGCATCGCCAACTCGTGGCCGCGTTCGCCTTTGCGGTCGAGCCACTTGAGGATTTCCGGAGCCAGACGAAATGCACCGCCCAGAAGGCCTCCGAGAAGGGTCTCGATCATTGGGCGCCTCCCATCAACTTGAGCTTGATGGCAGCGCCAACTAGCAACATGGCCAAGATGGCCGTAGTTACTACCTTGATCGTAGTCCGCCAGGCAGTGCGGCGGGCATCCCTCCAGGCCTCCAAGAGTTCGCGAAGTTCACCAATATCGCGGGCTGCATGGCCGTTCTCGAGGCCAAGCCTCGCCAAGGCTCGTTCGGCACCACGCTCAGCGGCGCCGTTGAGGAGTTCCTCAAAATCCTCTTTGCGCATCAGCAGGGTGTCATCACGGAGTGTGGGCTTCTCGTCTTCTTCCATCAGGGGTCTCCAAAAACAACAAGGCCCACGCTGGCTGCAACCAGGTGGGCCGTACAAGAAATGAAGAGGTGCTTAAGCAGCGACTACGGGAATGGGAAATGGCTTGGTCCGTAACGACGGCGAAACCTCAGTCGGCTGCATGAATCCAAAGACGTCCTTTCGGAGCTCAGGTAGGTCGCCTTCTATGTAGACCGGCACCAGCCCGGTTAGAAATTCGATCCCCGCAGCAAAGATCGGCAAAGCTGTGCGCGAGAACTGCGATCAGTTAAGGTTTAAAACTAGAACATTTGACGAATAGTCTAAAAGATGTATCAACTCTAACTGCAGGTCAGTCTGCACCACTCGTTCCACCTGGGGTGGCTAATCGGTACGGCACCGAAACCCCGACTTTTCGCCTCCCCCCTCCTGCCGTACCACGGCAAAAAAGTCAGGAGGTTCTGAGACGAAACGGGGTTTGAGACGGATTTCGGGGGTGGGTGGCCATGGGGTCAGTCAGAAGCCCATAGCGCAAAGCCCCGCGTGGTGCGGGGCTCTGAGCGCCTGACAACCCAGCTGAGCAAGTTAGCAGGATTTATTCTGGCGGAAACGGAGTCCTACGCATCCAAACCCAGTAGACTCCAATATGCTCCAGAATACCTCATTACACAAGTAGATATGGGGAAGTTATCTCTTGCAAGCTCCAATAACATCTACTAATATCCAGTCAAATTTGGAGGGTAGATAGGTGGGTAGGATAGCAGCAAAGGCGCTTTCAGCTAGGCAGGTAGAAACAGAAGGCCGTGCGGGGTATCACGCAGATGGTCCACACACTGGTCTGTATTTACAAGTAACACACACCAACAATGGCATCACACGCTCATGGGTGTACCGATATACGAGTCCAACTACTCGCAAACGTAGAGAGCTTGGGCTCGGATCAGCCCGGGTCAGAAAATTGTCTGATGCACGTGCAATAAGTAGCGAACTGCGCCTTAAGGTCTTGAACGGCATTGATCCAAAAGACGAAAGGGACAAAGCTCGCGCAATTGCGATCACATCAAGAGCACAACAAATCAACTTTGATGAAGCGATTACACAATGCATGGCTGCAAAGTCAGCTGAATGGAAAAACATTAAACATGGCCAGCAATGGCATAACACCCTCACCACTTACGCCAGCCCGCTACTAGGCAAACTGCCCGTTGATTTAATTACCACCGATCTTGTGCACAAGGTCTTGCAACCAATATGGCAAAACAAAACAGAAACAGCAACTCGTGTCAGGCAGCGTATCGAAACTGTGCTCGACTGGTGTAAAGCCAGGGGCTACTGCCAAGGCGAAAATCCAGCGAGATTAAAAGGCGCACTCGGGCAATTACTACCAAAGTCGCAGAAGATCAAGAAGGTTGAACATCACCCTGCTCTTCCATACCAACGCGCAAATGAGTTTGTCATGGCGCTGCGCAAACAAGGTGGCATGACTTCACTTGCATTGGAATTCATGCTTCTAACAGCATGTCGCACTGGTGAGGTAGCGACTGCACGATGGGAGGAGGTAGATTTTGCAAGTCGTATTTGGACTATCCCAGCGGAAAGAATGAAAGCTGGCAGGGAGCACCGCGTACCGCTTTCAATACGTGCGATTGAAATACTCAAAACCTTGAAGCTAAAAGCAAAAAACGAATTTGTATTTCCAAGCCACGCTATTGAAAAGAACTCACACATGTCGCTAGGAAGCTGTTTGGTAGCCATGAAGCGCATGCATGACTTTGCGGAATATACGCCTCACGGCATGCGCTCCACGTTTCGCGACTGGGCGGCAGAAACAACCAACTTTGCAAATGAAACACTGGAATTAGCACTAGCGCACACAATAAAAAATAAAGCTGAAGCTGCATATCGCCGCCAAGATCAAATCGAAAAACGCGCGAAACTAATGCAGCAGTGGCAAACATACATTGAGACGAGTTCTAACGGGCACTCTGTTCTATCTTTTGGTGCAAAGGGGTCGGCATGAAGAATCGCAAACATCCACTTTCACATGACAAAGTCTCTAAAGAGAATCAATATGGAATAAGTCGCCTGGTGAACAAAAAAACAGGTAGGTTGGCTTCAAAAACAAACTGGCTTTTAGACCTGGCGGCTGTTGCTGTCACCCAACGCGATTTTGTGGGAATACCTTCCTTACTTCCGCAAAGAAAAGCCGCCCAATTACTAACGCATAACAAGCTCAAAAATTTCAAGAGACACAAACCGACTCAGTCACTCACGGGCGCAGAGTCTTCCCATAGCGACCTGCGTCGCCTGGCTCGATCAGCCTTGCCTGAACTAGTAGTTTTCTACCTTGAAAATTTTGCTCACTCGCGTAAAGAATCACAAATCAACCCAAAGGGCTTTAGATCATGGCTTAGAGAGGAACTAGCCAAACCAAACGGAATTCTCAACAAACACCTGCGTTGTAGCGAGCAGCTATGCCAACTAGCGGAGCTCAAACGGGGTGACGACTGGTGGCGAATTTGCCTAAAAACAGAGAGTAAATCTAAAAAGCACTCCTGAACATTACTCTTCGACCCATGCCCATCAACACCGTAATGAAAGGTATCGGACATGGTTCAAGATCAACCCAACACGCGCATATTGCGTATGCGCGACATCTGCTTAAAAACCGGCCTGAGTCAAAGCACGCTTCATGACTTGGTTGCACGAGGCGTATTTCCTAAGCCATTCACCCTCATTCCAGGTGGTCGCGCTGTCGGCTGGCTAGAAGCGTGCGTAGATCAATGGATCCTCAAGAGGCGTGACGCTGCTGACGGCAACCTCAGCTTGCCGGGTGCGCAATGACTCCGCAGCTCATCTACGAAGCTTTTATTCAGGAACTGGCCGTTGGGCACACTCACGCCCTAACAGTCACACTCCGGAACGATTCGCCCACAGAGTCGATACAGAACCGACGCATGCGCTTACAAAAAACCATCCATCACCTGCTCTACCGAACTGACCGGATGTGCTTTAAAAACCGTCACAAGCGTTTCGGCCTGCAAATTGGAGCAGTAGTCGTAATAGAGCTAGGTCGCAGCTTAGGGAGACCTCACGCACACCTCTCTTTAGCTTGCCCTCTTGGCATGCCGTACAACAGGTTCGAAGAAGTTGTACTCAGTGCAGTCTCAAAGTGTCTAACGCTAAGTACAAAGCAATGCGTTCTCAAGCAAATAAGCACCAGCAATGACTGGGCCAACTATATAGCCAAAGACGGTCCAGAGGCATTCGTACCAGAGTGCTCCCAACGTGCCAAGGCGTAAGCCAGGTATAGCTGGAGCCTGAGGGGCTACCAGCAAGTTGTAATCAGGGGATGCTCTATCCCTTGATTACTTTCCTATGGTTTTTTAAATTTGTGAGTATTTCATGCAAGAACTTTCCACATTCGTCACTCAAATCAACGAGCTTCATACATCTGCGTCCAGTAAAGCAAGGCAAGCAATTAATGATGCAAAGGCGGCAGGTGAACTTCTACTTCAAGTGAAGGCGACCCTACCCCATGGCACATTCAAGAAATGGATTGCCGATCATCTGAACGTCTCTGTCAGACAAGCACAAAGGTATATGTATGTGGCTCAAGGTAAACCGCACGCACTACGAAACTTGGCAGGCAAAAGCGACACGGTGTCGCTTTTGGAAAATGAAGAAAACCCGCCATTTCTGAAATTTAATAATGGAGTATGGATTCCCGAACCCAAAAAGATGTACCTATTTAATGAAAACGGTGCTTTTTGGGTTACGCCCGCAGCAAATGGAGGCACACATGTGTGTCGACATTACTCCGGGGAGAGAATAACCTCTGAAAATTTCTACTGGCGGTACACGATACTTGGCGAAATAACTGACCCTGACTTTACGTTTGATCATTACATCGGCACAAGGTTTGCACCCATTAACCGCACAGGAATTGCGGCAATCCTGCGTTCGTACGGGCTTACAGACTTGCAAAGCTCGTTAGTTAAGGTAATTGAATTTGACGACTTCTATGAACGGCCTGTTGGTGAACCTGATCCTGAGAATTGGTACTGGGATTCAATTGAACCAGATGATGGACTGTTTCAGGCGTTAAAGAAATCTGGTCACGTTAACTCCAAAGGCTCTGCAACATTTATAGGTTAAAAACGGCCTCGGTCCATGGGTCAGGGATTTATAAAAAAATCCCTGATCGAAAGACCCTTTACTTCATGTTCTGGTGCAGCAGGAAATTACACACTTCATCCAATGTTGTTAACTGTCTGTACTCATCAGACTTGCGCCCACGGTTACGTTTTGCATCTGTCATGCCCAAAACATGAAGACAATCTTCGAGCATTGAGATGAGGGCCGACTTTTTAGAGTGCTCAGCTCTCATTTTCCTAGTGTTTTTTCCGTCTATCTGGTGAGCTGCAATGCAACGCTGTTTGCCTTGTGCTGTTTTGGGACCGGTAGATCGACCACCATGATGAGTGCACTTTTGCGCATGACTCGACTTCATAGCAGGCTTTGCACACTGCTCACCGCTTCTAACAGACTTTGCCGTACATCGGAGGCAAATTATGCGCCCCCCACCTGTCAACAAGAACTTTTGAGTCACACCCATTCTTCCCCCCACCCCTTTTTAATGTCACCTAATCTACACAATTGGCAGTTCTGCCCATTCAGTGGAGTAGTTGGGACTTTTGCGATCTTGCCGCCTACCCAACCCCTCACGCATCCAAGCCGCGGTCTAGGCGTCTGCATCAACGTTGACAGCGGTCATCCAGAGCCTACGGATTCGGGCAAGCGAGCTGGCTCCAAGGCGTTATCTGCGTAAATATCTGTACGTAAGCGGCGCTGTGCATTACCGCTAGCGCGGCTGGAAATTACGCCACAACTCAACCAAAAGATTGCATTACCACTACTTCCCGCTGCGTTGTTTGTTCAGCTCCAACAGACGGCGCAAGATTTCTTCGTCCGGCCATTGCGTAACGTAGTCGTTCCAGCCATATGCCGCCGCGACGACCTTATCCAGTGCTTCGTGCGCCAGCGCCAACCACGTAGGACGAGCGTTGTACAAGTTCGTGAGAGTGCGCTGCTTTAGGTCGGCTTCATGATTGGGCTTAGCGACAGGCCGCTTCGGAAAGCCCGCGGCTTGTTCCTCAGGTGTGCTGACCCAATTGGTCCACTCGGGCGGGTTAAGCCAATGATCACGCAGCTTAATTAGTTCTTGCGCTGCTGATGCGATTGCCTTCGCCTTAGGGTCACCCGCGTAATCCGCAGCAGGGACGTTGGGCGTCAAGCCTTCGGGAAACGGGAAGGTTTCAAAGCAGGATGTGGGGGTATAGCGTGGGTCATTGCCGACACCAAGGCTACTGCCTTGCCTTAGCGCCCAGACCTCATGAATGCGTGACTGGAGTATCCCAATGGAAGTCTCGTCATCTCGCGCAACTACAACTGTCGCATCGCCGGGTGTCACAGCCTTGTTCGTCCAGACGCAAAGGTAATGCTTGGCATGGCGCGGGATCGAGATGTATCGTTGCAAGCTGTTTAGCGTTGCGAGCATGGCCGAACGAGGTCGCCACAATTGCCACCACGGGTAGCCCTGCGCATCTTCCATTTGCGCACGGTTCAATCGGACATTCTCTAGGGCAACAAACGGCTTCTCGAAAAGCGAAGCGTCCATCTTTTCCCGCTCGCCAAAATTGATAATAAAACGGTCAAGGGGTCGTGTCGTAATGTCGTCCGCAACCAAGTACGGGCGCACCACAGCGGCCATCGGCTCACCTTTCACGTTAGCTGGTTCCCGCAGAATTTTCCTGGCCAATACTCCATCGAGATTGAACGAAGCAGTAGGAAGCCCAAGTTCAAGACGACGCTTTTTCTTAACTTCAGCGCGCGGTGTGACGCCCTGAAAGGATATGTTGAAGTTGGCGGGTAGGCTCGCAGCGTTCGTGACGTCGATGTCTGCAGTTAGGCTGGCGTGAATAGCTGGAACTTCAACATTGTCGAGCACAGCACCTTTGCGATCGCCAAAGCCCACCATCGAAACTCGCACGGCCGCACCATCGTTCACCCATGGCTCGTCGCTCCATGCAAGGAAGATTCGTGTACTTTCCACGATGCGTTCCAGCACCCTCCGGTTCGCGCCGCCACGAATGGAGTTGGTCGACACAAGGCCCGCCGCGTTCAAATGACCCATTTCTATCTGTGCTCGCGCTTTCTCGAACCAATAGCAAACGAGGTCAGCACTAGCGGGCACGCGGTCTGCGAAGATTTTTCGCAGCTTCGCAGCGTAATCGTCGCCCAGCTCGCGGCGCATCCGTTTGTTACCAATGAACGGTGGGTTGCCCACAACCACATCAGCCTGCGGCCATGCAGCTTCGGCTCCGTATTTGTTCAGCAGCGCGTCTCGGTGCTCGATTCCGTCTAGCGGCTTGAGTATTGGATTCAAACTATGCGGCCAACCGTTCTGCCGGCACCATTGGATGTCGCCAATCCACACCGTCACCCGCGCAAGTTCCGCTGCGAACTCATTAATTTCCAGTCCCAGGATGTTGTGTGGGCCGGTTTGCAGAGTCGTTTCGGCCTGTAGTCCGAATTCTTGCGCCCCTACTTGAACGCGCTTTTCAACATCGCGCAGGGCCTTGAGTGCTAGATAGAGAAAGTTTCCGCTGCCGCAGGCCGGATCGAGCACGCGAAACGACCCTAGTCGCAGGAGAAATGCCCTGTATAGCGCGTTGGCCTCATTCAAGGCCTTTGTGCTCGTGGCTTTCGCGGCAGTGAGCTTAAGCTCCATCTCCTTCTTGCCTTGTGCGGTGACCTTTGCCTTTCCGGCAGCAACCTTGGCTTCCTCAAACGCCTTGGCCTTGATCATTTGGTCGGCGATTTTTGCTCGCACGACTTCCCACTCATGCAAAAGCGGATCATGAACAAGCGGCCCCACTAGCTTCGCTATCGTGCCGGTGTCGGTGTAGTGGGCGCCAAGCGAGGCGCGTTTAGTACCTAGGCCACGCTCAAACAGGGTTCCGAAGATGGTGGGGTCAATTGCCCGCCAATCCATCTCGGCGGAGGCGGAGCGCAGCGTTTCGAGGTCGTCAGCAGTGAGCGCAGGAACCGAAATGTGCTTAAACAACCCACCGTTAAACCATTCGATGTCGTCGTTGCCATAGATGCCCTTAGGTTCTTGCATCGCCATAAACAGCTTCGTGATTCGATCTGCAGCCTTGGCTGCGTCGTTCTTGGCGGCGGCGAGCAGGCCCGTGAAAATCTTCTCTGGCAACAACCCTTCGTCTTCGGCGAACATACAGAACAAACACTGAACTAGGAAATGCGCGACCTGGTTGCTGTCTAGGCCGCGCTGTCGCATGGCATCTGCCAGCGCTGCGTAACGTTCTGCAGCTTCCGCTGTTACTGCGGCGGTGGATTTTTCCGGTCGCAGCTTCAACGGCTCGGTAAACACCCACTTCAGAATTTGCCGCTTGCCGTCATCCGCCAGATCCTCGATTCGAATTTCGCGCGGCTCGTCTGGGTAGCCGGTAAACGCGGTATGGATGATGATGCGTTCGCGGTCACAGACGACCAACAGCGGTGGGCTTTCGAGCTGGAGTGAGTAGTCGGTCAGTTGCTTGAGCGCCTTGTCGAGATCACGCCCCGGTTTCTTGTTCTCCCACGCGAAGTGGTTGCGCTTCCACACATCGGCCCAACCGTCGCCGCCGCCAGCCTTCTTGGCACCTCGCTCGAAGCAGTAGTTATCGGCATCACGCGGCTTGTCGACACTGAGCAAATCACACAAATCATCGAAATGCCCCTGAGCACCGGCACGTTCATTGAGTTTGTTGTTTTGCCAACGGGCGATGAATTGAGCGGGTGTCATTCTGTCTTTTCTTCTATGTCCGTAAGCAGTACGTCGTTAAGCTCATTCAGTGTGTGCATGAGTGTAGTGTGGGCACCGAGGCCTAAGACTTACAAAAAGGTGGATTGCTCGTGCGGGTTCACATGCCGGTGAACCTTGATGACTTCGCGCTCAATCGAAACCTTTGCTCCGGTGCGGCTTTGGACGATCCTTACATCAGCTTCGAGGACGTCACCTTTGCCGAAGCGCTCGATGCCCTTGTCTACCTGCATCAGGAAGTCGCCATCCCGAATGACAGCAGCGAATGAGGGGCCGCCATCCGAGAATCGCCATTTGTTTCCATCCTGAAAAACCGGACTTACGACCGTCAAGACTATTCGATTCACGTTGTCGGACACATGCAACACAGGCGCCACTGGGACAAAATAATCCGACTCTGCGGCGGTGACAGTCGCCACCAGCGCTTCGGTGCTACCAACGCGCAAGGAATCCACTCCTTCGATGTGCAACGCTTGATTGACGAATTTGTCGGCTGCCTCCGCTGCCTTGACATTCATAACTAGGGAGAATGACTCAGTGCGAACGTTAATTATTTGACCGTTGTTGTTTGTAACAAAAACGTTGGGGCCGGTCTGCTCCACCTTTACGGGCGGAGTGCCCTTTAGATGCTTCCAGAGATCAAATGCGCCTTTAACGACCGCCAACAGTTGATCTGGGGTCAGTGCCGTAAAGATGGTGGCTGCGTTACCGACAACGCTGAAAACCAGGTTCGTTACGAACGACCCGTGCTCAAAGCCAGCAACCTCTGCTTTAGCTTCTGCTGCGGACCCATACGTTTCCTTCACAGCAGCAACCATAAACTCTGTAAAGGCGATCATGTTCGAGGACGTTTGGTAAACGTCCATTTGCCCGGCTATCAACGCTGGACCATCGTATTTGAGCGCGATCTCAGTTCTCATATGATTGATTGTGACATGCAGCTTTGCATGTCACTGTTGGGTTTGCGGAAATATCGCGATCTCAGCACGACCCACGGGCCCAGCCCACAATCGAGGCAGGACCAGGATGTGTAGAAGGAACCGAGAATGCTTGGGATTTTCTGTACGATTTCAACGGCAGTGGCTGCAGCGTGAGCGAGTCGCTTCGTCGGCAGCAGGCGAGCGACTTACAGTCGTTCGCCTCCGGTACAACATCAAGGCTGCTTACCCTGCATTGTGACCATCCGCACTAATCCTGAACTTCCCCCATATGGGTGATCGACTGGAAACTCTTTCTGCGTTGAAATGTGATCGAGCCGCCCTAAAGCAGTCAGTCCTCAATGGCTGAACCTGGCCGTTAGGCGCCTCAAATAAGTGATTCTTCGGCGGGCCGCTGTAAGCCAGCAGCCGACTGGACACTTTCGGCCCATGAAGGCCATTCAGCTCTCTTCTACCACCCCACTCTTGTGGAGTGCATTTCGTAGTACATCAGATTTAACATACCGAACTGATGCTTTACGCAAGTAGTTGGGTTCGTGGGCATGGCGAACATCAAGGGCCGATTTGACAAAGCAAACTCACTTAGCAGAAGAAGCGGCCCGTGCAGTGCTTTTTGATGTTCAGAGTAAACCAATGGCGAAGACAGGGAAATCACATAAGAAGCAGCACTTCGTACCTCAGTGTTATACGAAGGCTTGGCATGACACCACAGCTCCAGCTAGTCCTACTAGCACGCCTTACGTTTGGGTTTTTAATAATGATGGGACTAACGCTCATCGTAAAGCCCCGGCCAATCTTTTCACGGAAACCGACATTTACACGATCGTGCGTCCAGATGGACAGCGCGACCTACGCCTCGAATACGGCTTCCAAGAGTTGGAGGACAAGTTCACACGAGTTAGGAATCTGAAGTTCAATCGGCGCGTGTGGCCTGATGCGGCAGATTTGGCCTGGGTAATTGGCTTCGCTGCAACCGCCCAAGCTCGAACGGCTGCACATCGAAACTTTCATCGAGAACAGTGGGCAGGTATCCGCAATCGTATGGAAGAGTTCCAGGCCGCATTCGAAGCTGCCCCACCTAAAAGCAAGGAGGCCATGACTCGCGTTGGCTTTCACAGCCAAAACTCTGGCCGGGGAATGAGCCTCGAAGATGTCCGCCGACTGGAAGCTCAGCCTATACAGAAGATGATTGGTCCCACTCTCCGCTCAGTGATCCCAGTGCTTACAAAAATGAATGCTGCTGTTCTTTGCACAGACGACCCTCTTGGCTTTATCACCACCGATACTCCATGCACTTGGTTCGACCCAGAGGCATACAAGCTTCAACCAATTTTCCGGAGTCCGACATTGGGGGCGGCTACGATCGAAGTGACGCTACCAATCTCACCTAGGCAGTGTCTGGTCATTACGCACAGGCAAGATTTCAAAGGCTACATAGATGTCGATCAGCTAGTCGTAGATGAAGTAAATCGGCGCCACATCGCCCACTGCGATGAGAGCTTCATTTCGCATAGTAAAGAAACGAGGCCAGTCTGGTTTGAACAGCCACCGATGCCAGAAGACGCCTGGGAAAAAGTCCGCGAACGAAAGATCGCTTCTGGTGAATGGCCCGTGTAGCATCGAGATAGGTGAAAGTTCGGTGGGCGCTCTAGGTCGAGACATGCACCCCAAAGGGTCTAGTCCGGGTGACTGCTACCAGCCTGGAGCGAAAATTGGCAGCGTTCACGCCAACGACAACTTTTGGCCCCTAGTAGCTAACTTCCTCATGATCAGCGCCTATAGTCATATCAAGTTCACACTCTTGGCGCTGGCTCAGCTCGTAAAGCAGGCATATGCGACCAAATCATCAGTTCTGCAGCTTGAAGAGGGTCGGCGGTTAACCATGCGTTGTGGAGATCTGGAGCAATGATCACAGGGGTGCGTTTTTCATCGCTAGGTTTATGAAATTGGCGCATGACTGGATGATCGTCAGCGTTCACTGTCAACATTGAGAAGCTGACCACCAACTCACCCGATCCTGGATCAGTCCACCGATCCCACAGACAGGCAATTCCAAACGGATCACCAGAGGCCACTTGAATCTTCCAACGGACCGCCCTGCCCGACTCAAAGCTTGGCTCATAGAAGTTATCGACTAAGACAAGCCCGAATTGACGATGACGCCACACCCCTCGATAACTTGGCTTCTCCGCAGATGTCTCACTTCGAGCGTTATAGGTGTGTCGTGCGATCTTGTTGTCTTTGGCCCATGATGGAATCAAACCGAAAGTGGCCAAGCCACAGGCAACTCGACCTGTTTGATGGCTCTTGACAACTATGGGCGCTGCAAAGCCTGGGTAGGACTCTGCCGGGTAATCACCTGGTAGATCGACACTGAGCTTCTCTTTGGCCCAATCTGCGCGTTTAGTTGGAGTGAAGTTTGTGCACACGCAGGAAGTTTATCTGTCAGCTTTGACGCACAACAAAATTAACACTCACTCACACAAAAACGCTCTGGGCAAAGTCATTCGTAAGTTATTTTGATCTCGCAAACAAAATAGTCAGTAAGCATGACGGGACACCATATTTAAAGTGTGGGGTGCGGGCAGGGTCGGGGTGGGTAGATAGAACTTTTGCGAGGTAGGGGGCTATGAGTCTGTCGAATCAAATATGTTTACAAGCTTTAGGTTAAGTGCCGTAGCTATGCGATGCAGACTCATAACTGTTAAGTTATGTTCTCCGCGCTCAACGCCTCCCATGTAACTTCTGTCCAGCCCAGCTTCGGCAGCCAGCGCCTCCTGGGACATGCCACATTCTTTTCTCTTTTTCTTGATTTCTAGACCTAGGCGCACCAATACCTTGTTTCCCGAGTAATTAGGTGACGGCTTTGCCATGACCTAAATATCATTTATTGACGCCTCAAATACCACGGGATAAGATACCCAAAAATTAGTTTGGAGGGTTTATGAAGTTAATCATTTCCGTAGCACTCTTGCTGTTGGTTTCGGGTTGCACCATTGATAGGGAAGCTGCTGAACGAGAGGAAAGACGAATAGCCAACCTAACGCCAAAGCAAAGATGCATGGAAGCTGTAGATGGTGACAAAGCTCAATGTGACCTACAGTGCGTATTAGGTAATTGGGGTGCTCCACAAAATCAACAAAACTGTAAGAATCAATGCCTTCAGCAGAAATCAACGGGCTACCAACTTTGCAGTTACAAATGAAATTTGAATTGCTGATTCACTAACGCTAATCGATTGAAAGTTTGGTGCTTTTGAAGCCGATCAGCTCGTTACGGTTACTTGGTTTCGTTATCCTCTTGGGTGTTGGTACCTCATCATCTTCAAGCGATATTTGTAATTGCAAAGGATATGACGGCCCCGGAGGGCCTTGTTATTCAGGACCTGGTGGGCCTGCATATAAAGGACCCGGGGGAGCTGCATACGATGGCCCTGGTGGAGCTTGCTATGCAGGAATAGGCGGACCTCGATACAGCGGACCGGGAGGAAGTCGCTACAGCGGGCCTGGTGGACCCGCCTACGGTGGACCTGGCGGAGCCGTGTACTCAGGTCCTGGTGGACCCGCTTACAGTGGTCCTGGTGGGGCATGTTTTGCCGGGCCGGGAGGGCCTTGTTTTTCTGGGCCAGGGGGCGCTACAGGTAATTGTCCTGAAATCTGTAAGTAGCCATGGAAGTCCCGGTTTCACATTCAGAATATTAGATCTCTTCCAAATCTCTCCACTAACACTCGCTCAGATACAGATACACCACATTTTTTAGAACCTGAGCCTGAATCACTGCAATCACGTTTTTTCATAAATCGCTTGAGCAAAATAGTACGCGTAAACCTGCTTTGGGGACCCAAATAGAAATTGGGGGTGTGGGGTACGGTGGGTTCTACTTAGTCAAGATATTTAAAAGGCACTCTCCCCTTTTTGCTAATTAGCTGATCTGATCAGCTCAACCTCGAAACTACCAATTTCCAAAGGAGGGTAAATTGGTGGGTAGAAATGAAAAACGCCCCAAAAGGGGCGTTTTTACTTGATAGCTGGCGGAAACGGAGGGATTCGAACCCTCGATGAGGCTCTACACCCCATACTCCCTTAGCAGGGGAGCACCTTCGGCCACTCGGTCACGTTTCCAGCTTTTGAGATTATAGCCAGAGCTTAAGCG
>JACCDN010470547.1_pt1 | contig 14205 bp, 9 predicted proteins | sample 7441691 | NCBI WGS metagenome assembly JACCDN01 (sample SAMN15323439, study PRJNA562643) | freshwater metagenome | isolation source: river surface water | place: USA:Blue River Watershed | collected 2017-08-16
AGTGGGATGCGTGCGCCGGTGCGCCAGATCTCGTAGCCCACCACGCCGACATCATCGCTACTGGCCAGCCAGCTCAAGGAGACGCTGTCGATGGTGCTTCCGCTGACCCGCAGGGTGCTGGGTGCGCTAGGAGCTGCGGTGTCGACTGCTGCGGGTGCTGCTGCTGTTGTGAGCACAGGGGCGGGGGCCACGGTGGGTGCTGGGGCTGCTAGGACTGTGGGTGCTGAAGGGCCGCCTGTGGCTGCCCCAGAGGTTCCGCCACCGCCGCACCCGGACAATGCGGTCACACTCAAGACCCCAGCAACGGCCCAGTTTGAACGAAAGCAAGCAACCATCACAGACTCCTCGTTTAAAAATTCCAACGTATCTTGAGATGCTGCAGCCTTCAGGAGGATAGCGCTAACTAAAGATGGGCTGAATTACATCAAATTGCAGTCGCCGAGGGAAGGTGTTTTACAAATGTTACTAATTTCAATGGGGTGCAATGCCGTGCTCGCAAGCAATAGATGATGGGCGGTATGTGCAGGAGATGTCTCGCTCCTTTAGGTACTATTGCGTTCATCGGCTTGGCAAGTTTTTGAATTGTGCTGGGGCACCACTCGCGACACGGGCTTCAGAAGCGTCGTCATCTCGCTGGGTAGCCCTTGGTACGCAGATCTGCCGGCCATTTTTTAATAGGCAGCACGAAATCAGTCGAAAGCTCGCTTTGGGTGCAAAACAAGGGCTGCTCTCCCAATTCGTCAAAACTGAGTTTCTTGGCCACATGGAGTATGGCGATAGACTTTGCCAAGTTGCGGTTAAGTACCCGCGTCCTCCCTCACGCTCCCCCTATTTGCCATCAAAATTCCCTGCCCCACCATCCAGTGCCTGACCAGCACTGGATCATGCAAGGTCCGCAGTGCCATATAAGCTTCCTCAGCTTGCGGGTACCGGCGGCGCATGAAGTTGAGCCACTGCTTGAGGCGACCCGCTTGTTGGCGCACTTCCAGTCTTGCACATACCAGCAACCAGAATGCACCAACCAATGGTTTGATTTCATCCCAAGTCACCACCGGATAGCCCTCTGCCGTTTGTATCGATTGGCCAGGACCCATCACGGCATCAGTTTGCGCATCCGCATAACGCACTGCCAGTGCGAGACCGGGGTCTACTACCATGCCGCGGCCCAACATGATGTTGGTACAGCCTGAGGCTTGGCGGCAGCGCAGCGCATCGTCCACGGTCCAAATCTCACCATTGGCGGCCACCGGTATTCGGACCGCCAAGCGAACATCATTGACGCGCTCCCAGTAGGCTGGCGGGCGATAGGCATCGGCCTTGGTGCGCGCATGCACCACCAGTTCGTCCGCGCCGCCGGCCTCCAGCGCTTGGGCGCACTCCACCGCGCGCGCGTCATCGTTAAAACCCAACCGCATCTTGGCTGATACGGGCATGTGTGCGGGCACCGCGCGTCGCACAGCGGCCACGATGCGCACCAACAGTTCCGGGTCATCCAGCAACGCCGCACCACCGCCATGGCGGTTGACCACTTTAGCGGGGCAGCCAAAGTTCAGGTCAATGCCATGGGGACCAAGTGCTGCCAGCCGTGCTGCGTTTTCGGCAACGCACACAGGGTCAGAGCCCAAGAGTTGCGCGCGAACGGGCACACCAGAAGGTGTGCAACCACCGTTGGCCAGCTCAGGGATGATGCGCAGGTACACGTGGTCGGGCAACAGCGTGTGGGTGATGCGGATGAACTCTGACACGCAGCGGTCCACCCCACCCACACGGGTCAGGATGTCGCGCAAAATGGCGTCAAGCAGCCCTTCCATGGGGGCGAGGTAGATACGCGCAGACACAATAAATGCGGAAGTCAGAATGTGGAATAGACCGGAAGCACACACCGCATTGTCTCCGCTGCGTGTGGCGGCAGTTGGCAGTGCTCGCCGCATGCGCTTGTTGTCGTAAGCAATTGTAATTTGCGACACTGCGCCCTTCCTAGGCTTGCAAGTATCTGATGTAATCCACTATCACTTTCAGATAGCGCAATCCCGCCTAGCGCCAGTGCGTCTTTAGTCATGAATTGACGCCCTTCCCGAAATGATCGCAGTGTGGTGTTGGAGTTTTTCAAGTATGAGGAGATTGAGGTGCGTATTTCTATTACAACCGTACGAGCGGCACTGTGCAGTCTAGGCTTGTTGGTATTGGCAGGTTGCGGTGGCGGAAATGCTTCCACAACCCCTGTTTCTGGCTCCACCCCCACTCCATTGGTCCCCACGACGACTGCCGCTGCAACTACGACATCGACCGCACCGATACTGACCACAACCCTTGCAGGTGCTGACACCTCTGCACCCAGCGCCCCCGGCACCCTGGCTGTCAGCGGCAGCACCAGTGACAGCATCTCATTTGGCTGGCAAGTCAGCACCGATGACAAGGGCGTAGTGGGCTACGAAATCTGGCGCAACGGCGTGCGGATTCAACTGACGCCTGCCACCCAAACCACCTTCAACGACATTGGGCTGGCTCCCAACACGAGCTACAGCTACACCGTGCGAGCCCTGGATGCAGCTGGCAACACCTCTGCCTTTAGCGTCGATCTGATTGTGCGCACACTGATTGCCAGTACCCCGGCAGACACCAGTGCACCCAGCACCCCAACTGGCCTGGCCGCAGGCGCAGTTACCGCCTCGACCCTGACTTTCTCATGGACCCCCAGCACCGACAATCAAGGCGTTGTGCGCTATGAGTTATATCGCGACGGCATCCTGGTCGCCAGCACCGCCCAAACCAGCTATGTTTTGACCGGATTGACGGCCAACACCCCGTATTCGCTGACTATCAAAGCATTTGATGCGGCGGGAAATGCCTCAGGCGCTAGCGCCACTTTGGGAATGACAACTGGGCCAGCACCTATAACACCAACACCCGACATCACTGCACCCACAGCGCCAACTGCCTTGGTAGTCACCCAGTCCACTTCCAGTTCACTCAACTTGGCCTGGACCGCCAGCACCGATAACTTCGGCGTAGTCGGCTACAGCGTGTTGCGCAACGGTGTAGCCATCGGCACCACCTCCACGCCGGGTTTCTTGTTCACTGGCCTGACTGCCTCTACTGCCTATAACCTTGCCGTCAAGGCGTTTGATGCCGCAGGCAATACCTCTGCTGCCAGTGCAGCCCTCACTGCCTCCACTGCCAGTGCGGCACCAGCGGCTGACACCACCGCCCCGAGCGCGCCGACCAGCCTGACGGTAAGCAACCCCACCAGCAGCAGCCTGACGCTGAGCTGGACCGCTAGTACTGACAACGTCGGTGTTGTGCGCTATGACGTGTACAGGGGCGGCGTTCTGGCTGGGGCGGTAACGGCTACTAGCTCCACACTCAGCGGCTTGAGCGCTTCAACCAGTTATGCGCTGACTGTCAAGGCGGTAGATGCGGCGGGCAATGTGTCGGCCTCCAGCGCTACGCTGAATGCCAGTACCACGGCAGTAGCTGGTGATACCTCTGCACCTAGCACTCCCGCAGGGCTGACCCTTGTCACCGCCTCCCAAACCAGCCTAGCCATACGCTGGACTGCGAGCACCGACAACGTGGGCGTGACGCGCTATGACGTGTACCGCGACGGCACTTTGGTCGGCAACTCCGGCAGTTCCACAACTGTCAGCTACACCTATGCCGGCCTGGCCGCAGGCACCAGCTATAGCCTGACCGTCAAAGCCATTGATGCCACAGGCAATGTATCAGCAGCCAGTGCAGCACTGGTTACAGGTACATTGGCGGCGGTCGATACCACCCCGCCCATAGTGGGCACATCCAACGCCGAACCCATCACCCCCGCAGGTGCCACCCCGGCGTTTGCGCTGGGCAACGGCACCGTTTACCACGTAGCCACCACGGGCAATGACAGCAACCCCGGAACACTGACCCAGCCGTTTCGCACCATCAAAAAATACATGTCCATTGCCCAAGCAGGCGATACCGGGCAGGTGCATGCGGGTACGTACAAGGAAAGCACGGGGCAGCCCGGCGGCTGGTTTGGCGACACCATCGCCAGCATTGCGCCTATTCGCAGTGGTACAAGCAACAACCCCAGCACGCTGATGGCATATCCGGGTGACGCGGGCCTTGTCACGATTGACTCGGAAAACACCCGCACGGGGATCGGTGCCAATGGCACCAACTACTGGCAGATTTATGGCCTGCGGTTTATCAACAGTTTTGACGCGGCCATTACATCAAACGCGAATACCAAGCCAGATCTCAACACGCCACATACCGATGCCGAATTGACCCTGGGCTGGCGTATTGAAAACTGCCTGATTCGTGATGTCGTTGCTTCTTCTGGCGGCAACACGGCAGGCATTCAAATGTGGTGGAGTAAAGGCTGGATTGTGCGCAACAACCGGATTGCCAACATTGCGGGGTACAACGGTCGATATTCCGGTGCCATACTGGCCTATGGCACAGCACATTCATTGGTCGAGAACAACTACGTGGAAAACGCACGCTTCGGTGTCTATCTAAAGGACCACATACTCAAAAGCGCAACCCCGCGCGCCACGTATTTTGAATTTGAATTGCGCAACAACGTGTTCAACGTTGGCACGGCCGGGTTCATAAGCACTATCAAGGGTTCGCCCAATGTGGAATCGGGTAGCAACTACGTCCACCACAACATCATGTACGGGTTTACCGACGATTCCGGCAACGGAGCAACCAATGGGTCGCCCAGCGTTCCGGGTGCAACTTTCCGGTTTGACCACAACGTAGTCGATCAAACAGGAATAAGCCCCGGCACAGGCTTTGGCGTTTATGGGCATGAAGATGTGCGGTCACAGGGAAATATTTTCCTGACGCCGAGTGCCTACGACTTCAATGCAACGCGCAATAGCAGCAACCAAATTGTGGGCATATCCTTTCTTACCCACTCGGACTACAACCTGTTCTCCAATCCCGTCTTCTTGATGGATCATGTGTACGGCCCTACCTCCATTGCGCAGTTTTTCTCCTTGGCCGATTGGCAAGCAGCCCGCACCACTTCGGCACTGAGCCTGAAGGTGAACAACCCTGATGCACACAGCCAAGTAATCACCGCCGCCCAAACCTTTGTGAATGCCGCCGCACGCGACTACCGCTACAAAGCAGGCTCGCCCGCACTGAACCTGCTTGGCGCGGGCAACCATGCGGGGCCATACCAGACCGGCACCGAGATTATTGGCACGCTACCCAGCTATTCGGCGGGCTTGTAGAGCTCCCCGCCCTACGCCCTCAAATGGGGATCGGCCCTTTTGCTTGGTATCAAGCCGGCACTGGGGTGCGTATCAAATAATCAAACGCACTGAGCGCAGCCTTGGCGCCATCGCCCGCGGCGATGACGATTTGCTTGTACGGCACTGTGGTGCAATCGCCTGCAGCAAACACGCCGGGCAGATTGGTTTGGCCCTTGGCATCCACCACTATCTCGCCAAACTTGCTCAGTTCAACCGTACCTTTGAGCCACTCGGTGTTGGGGACCAGCCCAATCTGCACAAACACGCCCTCCAGTTCAACCAGGTGCTCTTCACCCGTTGCGCGATCCTTGTAACGAAGGCCGTTGACCTTTCCATCCGCTCCAGTAATTTCGGTGGTCTGTGCATTCGTGTGGATGGTCACGTTGGGCAAGCTCTTAAGCTTTTTGACCAACACGGCATCGGCCTTTAACTGATCAGCAAATTCCACCAAGGTGACATGGGCCACGATGCCAGCCAGATCAATGGCCGCCTCCACGCCTGAGTTACCGCCGCCAATCACTGCCGTACGCTTTCCTTTGTACAGGGGACCATCGCAATGCGGGCAGTAAGCCACACCCTTGTTTTTGTACTCCTGCTCGCCGGGCACGTTGACGTTGCGCCAGCGTGCGCCAGTGGACAAGATAACCGTCCTGGACAACAACGATCCGCCATTGGCCAATGTGACCTTGATCAAACCGCCTGGCTGTATGGCGGGCGAGATGTGCTCGGCCCGCTGCAGGTTCATGATGTCCACGTCATAGGCGCGGGCATGTGCCTCCAAGCCCATGGCGAATTTGGGCCCATCGGTCTCCAGCACCGAAATGTAGTTTTCAATCGCCAGCGTGTCATTCACCTGGCCGCCAAACCGTTCGGCCACAATGCCGGTGCGGATGCCCTTGCGGGCGGCGTACACAGCAGCAGCGGCAGCAGCGGGGCCGCCGCCCACCATGAGTACGTCATAAGGTGCTTTTGCCGACAACTTTTCAGCATCACGCACAGCCGCACCGGTGTCGAGCTTGGCCACAATTTCTTCCAAGATCATGCGACCCGAGCCAAACATTTGACCATTCAAAAACACCATGGGCACGGCCATGATTTCGCGCGCCTTCACCTCGTCCGGGAAAGCGCCGCCTTCAATGACCGTAGTCTCCACCCCGGGGTTGAGAATGGCCATCAGGCTCAGGGCCTGCACCACGTCCGGGCAGTTGTGGCAGGTCAGGCTCATGTAGACCTCAAAGTTGAAGTCACCGTCTAGTGCCACGATTTGGTCGATAACAGACTGCTCTACCTTGGGTGGGTGGCCGCCCGTCCACAGCAGCGCGAGTACCAAGGATGTAAATTCATGGCCCAAGGGCAAACCTGCAAAACGCAAGGTTGGGGCTTGGGTCCCTGCTAAATCCTTACGCTGCAGCGAAAAAGATGGTTTGCGCGCGTCATTGCCATCCACACGCAGGCTGATCATGTCGTTGCGCAAGCCTTGAATGGTTTGCAGCAGGCTCATCATGTCACGCGCGGTTTCGCTGTCGTCGAGCGAGGCCACCATCTCAAACGGCAGCTTCACGCGCTCCAGGTAGCTGGCAAGCTGGGCCTTGAGTTCTGAATCGAGCATGATGGTGTCCTTTACAGTTACTACTATTTTGATAGCTACCTACGCATGTTTTACGAGGGCTAGCGGCATATTTCGCGAATAAAAAAGCCGGACGGCAAGGTGCACACGCACCTTGACGCTGTCCGGCCTTTGCTCAGTGGCTTGATGCCGAACTTAAATTTTTCCAACCAGGTCGAGTGACGGCGTGATCGTCTTCGCGCCTTCGTTCCACTTCGCAGGGCACACTTGGCCAGGGTGAGCAGCCGTGTATTGCGCGGCCTTCAACTTGCGCAGGGTCTCTTTCACATCGCGAGCGATTTCATTGGAGTGGATTTCCAAGGTCTTGATGGTGCCCGATGGATCGATGACAAATGTGCCGCGCAGTGCCAGGCCATCTTCGTCAATGTGCACATCAAACGCGCGGGTCAGCTTGTGTGTGGGGTCACCAATCAGTGGGAACTTGGCCTTGCCAACAGCTGGCGAAGTCTCGTGCCATACCTTGTGTGCGAAATGGGTGTCGGTGGTCACGATATAGACCTCGGCACCAGCCTTTTGGAACTCCGCGTAGTTGTCGGCAGCGTCTTCTACTTCAGTCGGGCAGTTGAAGGTGAAAGCTGCAGGCATGAAGATGAACACGCTCCACTTGCCCTTGAGTGTTTCGTTGGTCACCGTGACGAACTTGCCGTTGTGGAAGGCTTCGTTCTTGAAGGGTTGGACTTGGGTGTTGATCAATGACATGGTTGGTTTTCCTCTTGGTTGCTTGGGTTAAGTTCTACAGGTTGGTTCTATCGGTGAACAGGGTGAAGTTTAGGCCGGCTATGAGGTTTTGTGGTTTGATTGATCCAATCAATCACATTGCCAAAACCTATTAGCCGTGGAAATTTAACCGTGAAATACGCGCTGGTGCATGCGCCGCAGGGACCACCAGACCCCACCTACCACCAGGGGAATGGCAATGGCAGAGGTTATTTCAGCACTCAAAGGCCAACCCCAATGTTGCGCACCTTTGGCCAAGTAGCTGACGAGACCCACGATGTAGTAGCTGATGGCTGCCACGGACAGGCCTTCCACCGTGGACTGCAATTTGATCTGTATGTCCTGTCGGCTGTTCATGGTGGCCAGCAGGGCTTGACTGCTTTGCTGCTGCTCAATCTCGACCCGTGTGCGCAACAGATTGCTAATGCGCGAAACCCGTTGCGAGAGCGCATCTTGTCTGCGGGCCGACCAAGCGCACGTGCTGCGTGCGGGCGTCAAGCGCCGATCCATGAATTCGCCAATCGTTTGCATACCGGGCAAGCGGGACTCATCGATTTCAGCAATGCGCTTGTCGACCAATTCAAAGTACGCAGCGCTGGCGGAAAAGCGGGAATGCGTCGCAGCGTGCTGGCTCTCGACCTCGCCAGCCAACCGGGTCAGGCGATCGAGCAATTGCGGCTCGTCGTCGCGCGTGGCTGATCGTATAGCCTGCGCCAATTCGGCCAGTTCGCGCTCGGCAGAAGCCAACACCGTCGATGCGTCCCGCGCAGCAGGCAAGCCCAAGAGGGCCGCCATGCGATAGGTTTCAATTTCCATCAAGCGCTGGACCAAACGGCCTAGTCGGCGCGGCGGCATGGCCCCGGCCAACAGCACAATGCGCGAGAACCCATCGCCATGGATGGCAAAGTCGGTATAGACCTCTGCAAAACCACCCGCCACGTTGGATGCGACCACGGTATCTTCGTGCAAGACATGTTTGACCATGCTTCCTACGGTCAACGTGTCTTTGGGCAGCGCCCACAAATGCACTTGGGCAAGGCTCTGCCCCGGCATGCTTGCAAACCAACTCTGGGGCACAGCCAGTAATGCAGACTCAGGCTCCTGTTCGCCAAAATGCAGAGCGCTGATCTTGCGGGTGAATGTCCAGGTGACAAATTCCGTGTGCATCTCCCACCGCACCCGATAGGGGCCCATATCCATCCGCACATGGGTGGTGGCCGCATCGGGCGCGGGCAAATGGTGGTCCCGCGCCAACGCTGCCATGTGTGCCCAACTGTCGGCCCTTTGCCCGGCGTCACACGCCATAACAACATGGGAGATGGCTACCGGGACCTCCATGGCCTCTGGCGGCCTGGCATGCACCTCGTTGTGCAGCGCCACGCGCTGCGCGTGTTGTGTCAATTCATCAGTCTTCAACAAAAGCTTCTTCCCGTTTGGATTTCACGGATGGCATTAAAACCACCACCAATAGCAAAGCCGCCGCTGCCAGCAAACCGGCCGATATGGGGCGTGATACAAACACACTCCAGTCGCCCCGCGACAGCAACAACGCACGGCGCAAATACTCCTCCATCATGGGGCCCAAAATAAAGCCCAATAGCAATGGAGCGGGTTCTGTACCAAGCTTGATAAAGACGTAGCCAATAAAACCAAAGAGACCTACTAGCCAAATATCAAACGTTGAATTGTTTGTCGAGTACACACCAATGGCACAGAACAGCACGATGGACGGAAACAGCCAGCGATACGGCACGCTGAGCAACTTGATCCAGATCCCGATGAGGGGCAGGTTCAAAATGATCAGCATCAGGTTGCCAATCCACATCGAAGCAATCAGCCCCCAAAACAATTCAGGGTTGCTGGTCATCACCTGCGGGCCCGGCTGAATGTTGTGTATGGTCATGGCCCCCACCATAAGCGCCATCACTGCGTTGGGCGGAATGCCCAAGGTCAGCAACGGAATAAACGAAGTTTGTGCACCTGCGTTGTTGGCAGACTCGGGTGCAGCGACACCGCGGATGTTGCCCTTGCCAAAGGGCACTTCACCAGGTTTAAGTTTTGTCTTTTTCTCCAGCGTGTAAGCCGCAAAGGCTGCCATTACCGCGCCGCCACCGGGCAAGATGCCCAGCACTGAACCCAGAGCCGTGCCACGCAGCACAGCTGGAATCATGTTTTTAAAATCTTCTTTGGTGGGCAGCAGGCCCATCACATTGGCCGTGAACACCTGCCGCTCACTCGCATGCTTGCCCAGGTTGCTGATGATTTCACCGTAGCCGAAAACACCCATCGCAATCACGATAAAACCAATGCCATCGGTTAGCTCCGGGATGTCAAAGGTAAACCGTGCCACGCCCGAATTAACATCGGTACCCACCATGCCCAGCAGCAAGCCCAGCACAATCATGGCAATGGCCTTGAGCAAAGACCCCGATGCCAACACCACAGCGCCAATCAAGCCTAAAACCATCAAAGAAAAGTATTCAGCCGGCCCAAACTTGAACGCCAGTTCGGTCAGTGGAGCCGCAAACGCCGCCAAAATGAGCGTCCCCACACAACCCGCAAAGAACGAGCCTAGTCCCGCCGCAGCCAGCGCAGGCCCTGCCCTGCCATTGCGCGCCATCTGGTAACCGTCAATAACCGTAACGACTGATGAAGACTCACCCGGCAAGTTGACCAAAATAGCCGTGGTAGAGCCACCATATTGCGCACCGTAGTAAATGCCAGCCAGCATGATGAGCGCAGCCACAGGCGGTAACGCGTAGGTAGCAGGTAGCAGCATGGCGATGGTTGCTAGCGGGCCAATGCCGGGGAGCACGCCAATGACGGTTCCCAAAAAGCAGCCAGCAAAGGCATACATCAAGTTTTGCAGCGTGAAGGCCACGCCAAACCCGAGCGCCAGATTGTTAAACAGCTCCATCGTGACTCCTCATCAGGCACCAGCAAAAACGGGCCACACCGGAAACTGCAAATGCAGCAGTTTGATAAACGCAAGGTAGCTCAATACGGCCAAAATACTTGCCAGCACCACAGCCTCTTTGAAATTGAACTTGTCACCCGCGAGACACGCAATAAAGGTCAGCGCGTAGATACCCACGATCAGGCCCATGGGTGGCAAATGGATGATCGGCAAGCCACCAATCATCGCGCCAAACACCAGGTTGGCCAAGATGATGAAGACCAGTGGCTTCCAGGCAAAAGCGCCGATCTTGTCGCCGTCAACTGTTTCAACAACGAGTGCCTTGAACGTAATCACACCGCCCAGCACGGCCAGCAAAACGCCCAAGGCCAGTGGAAAATACCCCGCCCCCATGCGGGCACCGGTGCCAATACTGTATGCGCTGGCGCCCCAAGAAAACGCAACGCCCACCACCATGAACATGAGGCCTGAAAAGAAATCTTTTTGACTCTTGATATTCACAAAATTGCCTCCTGCCATCTGTCAGTACCACCGGTTTGCGAGCGGCCCAGTGTGCCACAAAGTCACCCTGCCACAGCCCCACTAGCGCGCATTTTTGCGTTGCTCTTCACCTTCTCTTTCCATCTCTTTGAAACGCAAACACTCTTGCGTATGACGAAATCGATCCGTTGCACATTGGTCTGCAATGCATTTGACCTTGAAGACAAAGACTTTGTCCGCACACACTTGCCCCGCAGCCGATGGTCCAACCCCAGGGCCTTGGTGCATTGGCGCAGGACGCGGCTCTACTGGTGCACTGATCGCTTCAACAGGGGCCTTGGTTCTGGCGTGTGGCTTGGGGCCAGCATTGGCCGGCGCTGCGACAGCACTGGGTGTACTTTCGATAAACACCTCAGTAGCGGGCGGTGTGGGCGGTACTGTGGGTTGCACTGTCGCTGTGTTGGTTGACCCTTGCGACACGGCGGACGCACTGGGCGCGGCATCTTCCGACGGCTGCGTCCGCAAGCCCACCATCGCAACAGCTACCAGCGCCACTGCAGCTATTGCGGCAAACAGGGGCCACCGTTTGGGACGCTCAATCGCGGGTTGAACGTGCATCTCCGCCACAGCGTCAACTGGGTACTCTGGTGCGACACTTTCTAAACCGATCAAGCTTGGCACCGTTTGGTCTGACGTCTGCAAGGGTCTCGTCGCAGCGTAATGGCCCACTGTTGAATCAAACCCTGACTCTTGCGTGGGCAGCTTGAACTGGGGCTCGGTCTTTGCGTGCTCCAATGCAGCGCCCGCGCCCAACTGGTAGACACGGTTTTGCGCGCGCCGCGCATAAATCCCCGATGGGAACAGTTTCAAGAAGGCCAGAAACGCCTGTGGGTCTGTTGTGTCTTTCACGTCCTGCCAGGCTTTGAATTCCGCCTCATGGTTGACAGTCGACGCCGACACCACATCCATGTTGGGCCCGAACAGGCCCGTGCTGGAACCGTCACGCAAGGCAAATGCGCCAGCCGCAGGTCGATGAGCGGCCAGTTCGGCTGCCACATCGGCATGTTGACCTTCTGCTGCGCCATGCATCTGTTGCGCCACGGCGCGCAATGCCAAGGCAAACTCGCGTGCCGTTGCATAGCGCTCGTCAGGATTTTTTGCCATTGCACGCGCCATGACTTCATCCATCGCGGCGGGCACATCAGGATTCAGACTGCTGGGCGGCGCAGCGTGGTGACCCACAATCTGGTGGATGACCACAAGCTGGTTCTCCCCCGTAAACGGCAGGGTGCCCGTCAGCAACTCATAAAGTACAACTGCCGCAGAAAACAAGTCAGAACGCGAGTCACCGCGCAAGCCCTTGGCCTGCTCGGGTGACATGTACTTGGGTGTACCCACAGCACCACCAACCTGGGTCAGATTGGTCTCATTGGGCTCCTGGATACGGGCTACCCCAAAGTCCGTCAGCTTCACGCGTCCAGACACTTCCATCAGCATGTTCGCGGGCTTGATGTCCCGGTGCACTACGTTTTGTCGGTGCGCATGGTCAAGTGCCATCAGCAGCTCGTGCACCATCACGATGGAAGACCGCACAGAAAACCGCGCACCACTCTCCAGGTGCTGCTTGAGGTCTTCACCCTCAATGAATTCCATCACCAGATACGCCACATCGCCGTCATGGCCGGAGTCAAACACGCTAACGATATTGGGGTGGTGCAAACGGGCCGCCGAACGGGCTTCGGTTCGGAAACGGCCTTCGTACTCTGCCGCAGCCTCTGGCGTCAAACCCTGCATACGGATCGTCTTGAGCGCCACTGCGCGGTCCAGATTGGGGTCTAGGCCTTCATAGACGACGCCCATCGCGCCCTTGCCCAGCACACGAAGGATGTTGTATCTGCCCAGCTTTTCAATATCGTCCATGTACCGCCCGCAACCCGTCGCCCTTGTTAAAAACTTGCACCGTAAGGGCATGCTATCAGACCCGCAACGCAAAGCCTGTGCCGTGGCACACATCCAGCGTGTTCTGCGGCCCATTCTCTTGCGTCGACTCTGTGAACCAGATACGATCAATGCCAGCTGCGTCAACCCGACGTACGCCCTCTGTTCGCCACCCCGCCGAAAGCCTGTTGATGCCTACCGTTGTCTTTGCCGATGTTGTTGGAAGCACGGGGCTCTTTGAACAATTAGGCGACACACAGGCATCGATGCTGATGACGGGCTTGACCGGGCGACTGGGCAAAGTCTTCGAAGAACACCAGGGCCGCGTGGTGAAATTGCTGGGCGATGGCGTGTTTGCCGTGTTCCCCACCGCGGGTAGCGCGGTAGCTTCTTGTGTCAGCCTGCAATCACGCTTTCAAACAGCACCCGTTTTCCCCACCGGCGGTACCGCACCGATTCAACTGCAAATCGGCATTGAGTCAGGTGAACTGGTCGAGATTGAAGGCGACTGCTTTGGCGATGCGGTCAACACTGCAGCGCGCCTGGCAGACCTGGCCGGTGCAGACCAAATTTTGACGACCCAAAATGTATGGAACGAGCTCATCGCAGCCCAGCGCCCTTCCTTGCGCAGCCTGGGCCCCATGCACCTGCGCGGCAAAGTACAAACCACGCACATTTACCGTGTGGAGTGGCAAGCGGGCCGTGATCTGGATGCCACCGCCATGGGATCTTTAATGTATACCCCCGTGAAACCGCAAACCGTAGCTTTGACCGTGCAGGGTCGCACACAGGTATTTGAAATCAGCACAGTGGGTATTACCCTGGGGCGCGCCACCGACGCTTCGCTGCTGGTGCTGGACCCCCGCGTCTCGCGCGTGCACGCCACCATCCGTCGGCGTGGCGACCAGATTGTGCTTGCCGATGCCTCTAGCTTTGGCACTTGGGTGTATTTTGGTAACCAAGCCGAAGCCGTGGCGCTGCGCCGCACCGAATGCTTTCTGGTCGGCTACGGACAGCTATCTCTGGGGTGCCAGATTGATGCTGAGAAGGCGCCTTTGGTAGGATTCGAAGTCACATAGACAGCGATATTGCTATCAAAGTAGTAGCTGCAAACGCTCGTTCTACGAGGGCTAGAGGCCCATTTCCTTGGCGGATTCAAGTACGAAGTGCAACGGTTTAGAAACGGGTTGGGCCAAAAGTGAATAGGATGCGCTTTTGTGACCGGCCAGTCCCAAACGTTGCACCATGACCTATACACATTTGACCCAAGAAGA
>JACCDN011238872.1_pt1 | contig 14196 bp, 13 predicted proteins | sample 7441691 | NCBI WGS metagenome assembly JACCDN01 (sample SAMN15323439, study PRJNA562643) | freshwater metagenome | isolation source: river surface water | place: USA:Blue River Watershed | collected 2017-08-16
AAGCAGGTGACCTTCGGTATTGCAGTGCGTATGGCAGTGATGTCAATCATTATTAGGGCGGGTAATAAATAAAATGAAAAAAGGTATTTATAGACTAATACTAAGAATAACAGCCGATTTTATTTTGTTAATAGGTTTAGTTGCTATATATTTAAATAATAGCAATTATGATTTAGCTGTAAATAATTCAAAAATTATAACTATTGGTCTAATAATTAGAATAATTTTATTTTTAAATAATGGATATGGTTATCGAAAAAGAACTGCTATAAATGATTTTGAATTATCGATAAAAGCTAATGCATATGCATTAATTTTTGCAGTATTTTCCGGATATATATTAAAAATAGATTTTAATAGACATATAATATTAATATTTTTAATATTGATATTAGTGGATATTTTAATTAGAGAAATTTTGTTAAGTATTTATAAATACTTTGATATATGGTTTGATAGGGTGTATATAAATGCTGATTATAAATTAAGAGATTCAGTTTATTCCGCAATAATAAATAATAAAGATTTAGGTTTTCAGGTTTTAGGTTTTATTGAAAAAAATAATGAAAAACCAAAATATGATAAATATCAATCTATCAATATCAACGATTTAATCCTTAAAAAGGATAAATCATTTATCATCATTCATGCTGTTCATGAATTGAATCAAGATTTATTTCATGAAATAAAGTTACTAGGAATAAGGCAATATATTATCCCTCAAATAGATAGCTTAATTATTCAACCAGAAATTTTTTATTTGTTATCTTCGCAACAGTTTCTTCTATTACCAAACGAAAGGTTTCCAAATCTATTTGGAAATGTCATTAAAAGAACATTTGATTTGACTGCATCCTTAACACTAATTATTTTAATGTTACCATTTATTATCCCTATAATGCTATATATTAAAATTAGTAATACAAGCATTATATTCAAACATAAGAGAATTGGTAAAAATGGAAAATTATTTTCATGTTACAAAATAAAAACAATGAAAAACAATGCAGATGAAATATTAATTCAACATTTGGAATTAAATGAATCTGCTAGAAAAGAATGGAATTTAGAATATAAATTGAAAAAAGACCCAAGAGTAACTCATTTAGGTAGAATCCTAAGAAAATTAAGTATTGATGAGTTACCACAGTTGTTTAATGTAGTAAAGGGTGATATGAGTTTAGTTGGTCCTAGACCAATTACTAATAATGAAATAAAGTATTATGGAAATTATTTTGACGATTATAAAAAAGTGAGACCGGGAATCACCGGGTTATGGCAAATAAGTGGAAGAAGTGATGTAGGATATCAGCAGCGTGTTCTCTTGGATGCCTGGTATGTATCAAATCAAAGTTTAAAGTTAGACATATTTATATTAATAAAAACAATATCAGTTTTAATCACATTAAAAGGTGCATACTAAATAAAACCAAAAAAACTTAATATGCCGCATAAAAATCGTTCATAAAACTTTCTTCTGCCATGATAAAGTATAAAGAAAAACTTATTAATACGATTATTGCTAAATAAGTCAATTTTAAATCGTTTAATCACTAAATCGTTTGGATTTATTTTAAGGTAAATTGATGTCGCAAGAATAATTTGTGATTTATAGAAACCATTGTAAATATATTTGAATCTTGAAAAGATGTTATTAAGTGAATAGCGGCCACCAAGAACATTGCTTGAGTGCTGTCGATACATAACAAATGCTGTTTTATCAAAATACCAATTAAATTTATTTGATCTACATAACAAATAAGTAAGCCAATCATGAAAATAAAAATTATCACATAAACTTTTATTTTCAATAATAAACTGCTTTAATATAAGAAACAGTTTTCTTGAAATAACAAAAGTACAGCCTTGCCCTGCTCCTTCAAATAAAAAATCATATTTAGTAAGATTATTAGATTGAGATAAAATCTTTTTTCTTGATTTTAGATTGCTAAAAGCAATCGTAGAACAGGAATAACCATCTGAATCATATTTAATCATTTTTGAAATAGCAGAAATCGTTTTTTCAGGAAAAAATATATCATCTTGATCGCTAAAAGCTATAAAATCAGAATTACCAATATTTGAATTAGTAATTAAATAATAAAAATTTTGGGCTGATGAACCGAGTTTTTTTTGATTTAAAATTGTTAAATGATAACTATTAATAATGCTGACAGTGGAATCTTTAGATTCATCATCAGAACATATTAAATTTACTTTTACACCTTCTTGATTTAGTAAGCTAATAATTTGGTCATTTAACCATTTTTCACCATTATGTGATGCTAATAAATATGTAACAATCTTCATTTTTTAATATTCAGTCTGAAATTCAATGAAAAATAAATACCAAGTAGTATTACTGAAATAGAAACTAAAATTATTTTTAATAAGTAAGAAGTTTTATTATTTCGAATACTGATTTTATCAATTTTATAAAATGGTTTATTGATAAATTTTGATGAAAAAATATCATTTAAGATATTAAAATTTTTCTGCATGGAAGTATTTTGGAAAGAATTTTTAGTAAATTTTTTAATTAAATCATTTTTTTTATGAATATCATATAAGCATTCAGCATATAGTTCTTGAATTAATGGAGAGTTAAAGTGATTTTTTACAATTGGGTTAACAAATTCATCAAAGAAATTTAATTCATTTGAAATCGGACTTTTTGAGAGTATTAATACTGAATGAGCAATTGCAAATTTATCAGAATGTATATCAATAAAAGAATACATAATAGAAGTATCCTTTCGATTTATACTGTCAGATATGTGGTTGTAAAGGTGTTTGAAACTACCATCAGAACATATCTTTGAAATATAAGTTAGATCATCACTAAATGTTATTTTATAGGAATGAACATACTTATCATTTACAATGATTAGATTGTGCAAAAAGGGTAATGTAAATATGATAGATATTAAAAAAATAGGAAGAGATGATTTTATAACATTTATTATTCCATACTTATTTTTAGTAACATTAATCATAGCGTTAACCTTTCCAAGAATTGCAATTATAAATTCAGATCCTATTATTAGAATAGACGATATATTAATATTATTTTCGTCAATTGTACTAATTTTATTTGGAAAATGTAAAGAAGATAATACTTGGAAATATCTTTTTCCATTTTTATTTGTTTGTTTAGTTTCTATTTCATTAAATTATATTAATGGTGATAATAATGTATTTAGGGGAATTATATATCTTATAAGACTTATTGAATATTATATGCTTTATCTTATTGCATGCAATATAAAAAATAATCATATTAAATATATTATTAACTCTGTAAAAATTTGCTTAATAATAAATCTTATAATTATAGTTATTCAGATAATTGGCCCAAGAATTAATTTATTAATCTTCAATACTGAATTGAGTAATGTAAGACCGTACGGTTTATTTAGATGGACTTATGAGGCTGCAATTTATTCTGGAATTACAGCAATTTATTTCTTTTTTAAAAAAGAATATAAATTTGTATTCATATCACTTATGATAATTATATTGACTCAAAGTCGGTCTCAACTACTCGCGATTATATTATGTGTTTTTATAAGTTTATTTAAAAATATAAGCGTAAAAAAATTATTAGTTCTTACTTTTGTTATTATTATAGGATCAATAATTATTCTTAATAGAAATTTGGATGTTTATATTTCTGATTTATTTTTTAAGTTTAATCTTTTGCAAATAAATAATTCATTTAATGCATATGATTCAAAGGAATTTTATTTACTAAATTACGGTGAAATGACAAATTATAGATTACCATTATTCGACTACGTAGATCATAGTTGGGCACTACGATTCCTTCATTGGGTGAATGCAATTTATTCTATTTCTGGGGATAAATTTGAGTTATTGTTTGGAAGAGGGCCATCATTTTTTGGCGTTGCTTTAGATGGTCAGTTTATAAGAATTATTTCTGAAAATGGACTATTTGGTTTATTCACCTTTACATTTTTTGTTGTACAAATTTATTGTTCAAATCAAACAACAATAAGGACGATATTAATATTTATGTTATTTAGTAGTATATTCATAGATGTTTTTTACTCATACAAGGTAATGGTAATATTTTACTCAATTCTTGCTTTTGAAAAAAGATTGCTAGAGAAGAGTTTGCAATAATTTAATTTATTATTAAATTCTTTTACATATGTATAGTTATCTACATTATTAATATTGCTATTGCACAAAAGAATATATTTAAATTTCTCTTTTCTATTATCATCATCTAAAATCTTGATTAAAATATTTTCATTGAATGCAATAGTAAATTTTCTATCAGAATAATACGCAAGTTCAGATGACCAACCGTTATAGTTATAACTTAAAATAATATCATCTAAGTTGCTCTGCTTTCTAATGAAGGATGAGATTTCAAGTGTAGTTTCTCTAGTAATAGAAATATTCTCGTTAAGGCGTATTTCTAATAATGATTGTTTATTACCAAATGATATAAAAAAAGGAAATATATTTATTGAAATAATTAATAACTTTAAAAAATGTGTTAACTCTTTTTCTTCTTTTTTAATTATTTTAATAGTGTATAGATATATAAAAAATGATGTTGAAAATAAATAATAGTCATGAATATAATTTATTTTTGGAAAACATATAAATGGAATTAAAATCAATATAAAATAATTAATTAAATAATTTTTATTTCTTATAAAATAAAATAACAGTAATCCAGGCCCTGTATATATTATAGATCGTCCAACATACTTAAATAAAATATCATAATTGAATCTATCATCAAAACCACCCACTATCCAACCACGAAGATTATGTGATGCTAAAATTTCAGTAATATACGATTGCAAACTGTAAAAATCAGCATTATTTTTCCAAATGAGTATTAAGAATCCTGAAATAAATAAATCAATAAAATTTCTTTTTTTGAATGTTTTATCAATAAAACAAACATAGTAAATTAATATTGGAAGTAAAGTTAATTTTGTAATACCAACAATTACAAGAGTAATAACAGGAAAAAAAATATTATTATTTTTAGTTAATACATAAACATACAATATACAAAAAAAAGTTGCTGTAGACTCAATTAAAGCAGCACTTGAAAAAAATATTAATATTGGAGATGATACAAATAAAATTATAGTATTAAACTTTGTTGGCGAATACAATTTATAAACTAAATAAATACTTGCCAAAAAATATAGTAAAGAAGTCAATCTTGATGATAAATCATAATCATTTAATAACAAAAATATTATTTTTACTGATAATTGATAAATCGGAAATTCTTGAATAAATATCCATGGTTCAGAAAATATTGGTAGCTTAGTGTTAATTAAACTTTCAATGGAAAATATATCTATGTTTTTAGTAATTAAATTTGTCTGAGTTTGTCTGAATGAATGATGATCCAATAAATCAATGCTCAAACTTAAAAAAGAAAATATAGAAAAAAAAATTAAAATTAAATACGGACTATATTTTATAAAGTGATTTAGTTTCTTTTGCAATTTCATTCCAATTAAATTTTTTTGAATATTTAAATGCTTCATCATTGTATTGTATTCTATAATTATTATTATTTGAATTTAATAATAGTTCTTTTAAATTAGAACAATCATCTTTTATTATATGTGATCTTCCAATTACATGCTCTCTAAGTGCAGAATTTGCAGTAGAGTACACAGGAATATTTTGAGACATTGCCTCAATTACAGGTATACCAAATCCCTCCATTAATGAAGGAAATATAAGACCTAAGGAATTTTTTAAATAATAAAACTTAACATTTTCTGGAACAAATCCGAGATAAATAATTCCATCGGTGTTATTATTTAGATAAAATAATAAATCCTTACTATCCCAGCCAAATTTTCCAATAATACAAAGTTTTAAATTATTCGTTTTATAAAGTTTACTATCATTAAAAGATTTAATTAATTTAGATACTTGTTTTCTAGGTTCAATATTACCAACATAAATATAGTATTGTAATTTTTCTAATCGATTATCTAAAGAAAAATCGATTTCAGATGGCACATTAATTCCATTTGGAATAACAATTATTTTTTTTCTATTGACGCCTTTCTTTACTAATTCATCAGCTGTATAACTTGATACACTTATAATTAAATTTGACTCAGCAATCTGTCTTTTAAAATTTAGAGTTGATAGAATAATATTTGTTAAAGTAAAATATTGTGGGAATGTTATAGGAAATATATCATGTATAGTTACTATTTTATACTTAAAATTAAAAGGTAATTTGTTAAAATATGTTTCATGTAATATTTCATATTTTTTAAAATAAAATGGCGAAAAATTAGAGTATAAATTATCAATTCTTCGTGGAAATTTGCTTATAAATTTATTATCTATATTAATATCAAAATTTAAATAATGATACTTAATAGTTTCACTCATTACATTACTGGAAAATATATTTTTACAGTATTGCCCAACGCCTGATAATGGATGCCTTATAGGTCTACAATCAACCAATACATTCATAATATTCTTTTTCAAGTTGATTTATAATATCAGACCATAATGGTATATTAATATTGTAATGAACGTTATTATAATGGTTCATAATATTGTCAATTGTTAACTTATCTGGATGTATGTATACAATACTATTAGAATTATATATGTCCTTATTTGTAGTGAATACTGTAGAAATAACATTAATTCCTGAATTTAGTGCCTCTAATTCAACTAAAGGAAATACTTCTGCATAACTTGCTAATATTAGTAGTTTGTATGAGGAAATTATTTGCAAAAGTTTGTCATTTGCAAGGCTACCTTTATATTTAATATTTTTAGATTTTGCAATTATAATGTGAAATGCTTTTAAATAATATTTATAAAAAATATTTTCTTTGCCATAGAAATGTACTTTAATATCGGATTTTTGTAGTAATTTTGCAATATTTACTGAATTTTTTCTTGGCTCGATTCGTCCAATAACTAAGATTCCATCTTTTTCATTTTTTAAATTTGTATAATGATTATTATCAATTCCATTTGGAATAATCGCATAACAATTAGTAATTAATTTAAAATCTACTTCAAAAAAATCCTTTTCAAGGTGTGATAAAAAAATAAATTTATCTATTCCCTTAAGTGAATTATAAATATTTCTTTTCTTGAATAAATAAAAAATAGTTTTTGGATTACTAATTGAAGAAATTAGATATCTTAATATTGATTTATATTTAAATTTTATTAATAATTTTTCTATTAAATACTGAGGATTAATTGATCTAATATTGGAATAAGCTGATGAAATATTATCTGTCCAGATTTTTGGATGATGAATAGGATGACAAATAATTTTATAATTCTTGGATTCTACTATAAAGCTTAATTGAACTTTGAAAACTATATCTGTATCTATATTTGTGATAATAACTATATCAGGGTTGCAAGATATATCTGGCTTTAAACACGTTGTATAATAGCAAATGTGCCCTTTTGTTTTTAAATAAAACACATATTTTTCAATCTGTAATGTGTCTCCACCATATTTACTAAATGAGTCTGGTCTTAATACAAAAAGTATTTTCATAATCTTTTAATTAGTTTATTTGGATTTCCAGCGTGTACTTCTTGTGAACCAATTGATTTATTTACAATTGTTCCTGCTGCTATAATGTTGTTATCACCAATTACAACGCCGTCAAGGATTATTACATTGTTTCCTAACCAATTATTATTTCCAATTTTAATGCCTACTCTATTAACTTCTGTCATTGATGGTTTATCATTTAATATTTGATGATTTTCTGAAATAATTTGAATATTGTTTCCAAAAAAATTACTTGATCCTATTATTACTGAACCACCAATTCCAATTTGTAAATACGGCCCTAGATAATTATCATCACCTAATAAAAAATGTTCTCCTAGTCTGTGTGCAAAGGAAGATCTTTGTATCCAAGCAAACTCTCTAATTGAATTTCTGTTACCTATAACAAAACTCCTTGATGAGCCAAGAATACGTACATAATCACCTAATATATTCTTTTCCCCCATTAATATATTATTTGGGAAATCAATTACTACATTTTTTCCTGTAAATAGAATTTTACATTTAATACCCAACAGCTTAAACTTATAAGATCTTAAGAAGGGAATTAAACCTTTATTGCAGTAGTATCGCAATAGGAGTATTGAGTTAGCATTGTAGGAACCTTTGTGATTTGGTCTTATTTTCGATATGAAAAAATTAATTATTTTAACTAACATACGCAATAAAAGTCTTTTAAGTCTTTATCTATCTTTTGGTTTTATTGGATTATATCATACATTAATTCCAATTCTGCTAAATCATTTTGAGCTTACTAGCATTCTTAAAGTTTTCTTAGGAATCACATACATTCAAGCTTTTTCTTCTGGAATTGATTTAGGAATTTCTCATTTTATGAGGCTGCTTGGAGCAAAAAAATTTAACTACATAAATAAATTTAATTTATATATTTGTATAGTTTTTTGGAGTATATTTGTAAGTTTTCTATCATTGCTTCTTTATAATTTCTTGGGCTTTGATAAAATAATTTCAAATTTTTATCTTTTTCTTCTTAATTTATTTTTTGTATTTAGATTTTCATTAATTAATTATTTTATTGGTTCTGGTAATCAGTATGATTTTGCAAAATACAATCTTTTAGGAACTTTTACCAGATTTTCAACTTTATTATTCACCCTTTGGTTAATTCCTGAATATTCAATTAAGATTTTTATCTTGATGCTTTTATTTGAAGTCTTTTTTGTTTTTCGCTCAATTAATAATTTGTTAGAATATAGTAACATTGAAAATCACAAGATGGGCTTGTCTTTTATTGCAGATGCTATTAATTCATTAATTAATACCATAATTCTATTTGCAGATAAACTTTATATTCTTTCAAGTATTAATGATGATTTTATGGTCGCTTATCTGTTATTTAATAATATTTTTCTATATATGCCAAAGGCAATACAACCTTTATTTTTTCATACTCTTAGCAATAGATTATCTAATTTAAATTTCATTCCTAAATATTACAATGTTAATAAAATATATTTGTTATTTATATATTTATTATTATTGAGTGTTCTTATATTATTTTTATTAAATATGAAGTTTAATTTTTTCCAAAATATATCAATAGTTATTCTTTTTACACACTTTTATATTTCTTCTTTGACTAGGATATATTATGCAAATAGTTTAGCTTCAAATCAAAGCTCTCTAATTATAATTGCATCACTTTCCTCTTTAGCATCTTATGGTTTTCTTTATTATTTTATGATTGATATTGTTAATATTTTTATTCTATCAGCTTCATTGATGTTAATTAGTAACTTGGTTTTTATATTGTTCTTAAATGTTCTTCAAAAGAATCATTAATTATTGGTAGATTTTTTAAGTTATTTAGGTAAAAAGAATAACTTAATTTTTGATATTCATTATTAATTATTTTTCGATCTTGTATTTTTATAATACCCACTCCATGGTCAGTATTTAATATGCTAAAAGAATTTTTGTATTTTTCATTCAAATTAAAAGCAGCCTTCCATACATCACCAGTCCAAACTCTTGTGAATCGTCTTCTAGTTTGTTCAAAATAATTTTTGGGGAGCATGTCATGTATTACGATAAACCCACCATCTTCTATAAATTTTATTGAATTATTTATATCTTTAATTACCTGCTCATATAGATGTAGTCCATCTATAAAAACAACGTCAAATTTTAGTTTATTTTCAAGAAAGAACTCATCACTAGTTTTTCTTATTGTCCCACCAGCTTTTGGATCTACACCAATTTTTATATGAGCTTCAACATGATTAAATGTTTGATTTTTGTCACAACCGATCTCTAAGTATGAAACTTTTTCTTTTTTTACTTTATTGATCAAAATTTTTATAATATCAATTCTATTGAGCATGTAATTTCCTCTATTTTCTTCCTTTTTTCGTTTCTCGTAGGCGCGCAACCTTATCGACTAGTTTATATCGTAAATGTCAATTTTGCGAATTTATCAAATGACTATCATGTAGTAGTTTATTTAGATTGCACTTTGATTAGCACAGACACTTTGTATGAGTTATCTTTCTTGTTTTTTTAAGAAGAACTTTTTTTTATTTCATTTTAAATTGATGTATTGGATTAAGTGGTAAAGCTTTTTTAAAATGTAAGCTGTTTATAAGACTTAAGCTACACAATCATATTTTTTGAGGGCCTAAGAAATATCTAATCTGATAGCTTATATGAGAGAATATCAAATTTAATTAGTTAAGGCTATGATTCTTGTAACCGGTGGCGCAGGTTTTATTGGCAGTAATTTTATCTTTGATTGGTTAGCTAATCCAAATGCTGAGGGTGTTGTTAATTTGGATAAGTTAACTTATTCCGGCAATCTAGCTACGCTGAAGCCTTTAGAAAAAGATTCTCGCCATGTGTTTGAGCAAGGGGATATTGGTGACTATCCTTTAGTTATTTCTCTACTAAAGAAGCATCAAATTCGTGCGGTAGTGAACTTTGCTGCCGAGTCGCATGTTGACCGCTCGATCCATGGTCCCAGCGACTTTATTGAAACCAATGTGGTTGGCACATTTAATTTGCTTGAGGCAGTTAGAGCTTTTTGGACTTATTTACCAGAATCTCAAAAGCATAAATTTCGTTTTTTGCACGTATCTACTGATGAGGTATTTGGCTCGCTATCACCAACAGATCCAGCATTTTCAGAAACTAACGCTTACGAGCCTAACAGTCCTTATTCTGCGTCCAAGGCGGCATCTGATCATTTGGTACGCGCGTGGCACCACACTTATGGACTACCTGTTTTAACAACAAATTGTTCTAATAATTACGGCCCGTATCACTTTCCAGAGAAATTAATACCTTTGGTGATTTTGAATGCGCTAGCTGGTAAACCTCTACCTATTTATGGTGATGGTCAACAAATTCGCGATTGGTTATACGTTAAAGACCATTGTTCAGCGATTCGTCGCGTCTTAGAAGTTGGTAAATTGGGTCAAACCTACAACGTAGGTGGTTGGAATGAGAAATCCAACATTGATGTGGTCAATACAATTTGCATTATTTTAGATGAGTTACGACCAAAATCAGATGGTGGCTCTTATGCATCACAAATTACCTATGTCAAAGATCGTCCTGGCCATGATCGCAGGTATGCAATTGACGCTACCAAATTAGAGCGTGAGTTGGGTTGGAAACCTGTTGAAACTTTTGAAACCGGTATACGTAAAACAATAAGGTGGTATTTAGATAATCAAGAGTGGGCCGATAGTGTTTTGAGCGGATCCCTACCATGATTGACTTAAGAAGCAATACAACTAATATAATCAGTTTCTGAAGTTAAATTAATGTAAGTTTTAGTTACAGGGCCATATGTCATTTTCTTCATTCGAACTTTTTGACCATGGTAAGCCTATTTTGGTGTTTGGCCGTGATGGTCAAGTGGGTCGTGCGCTACAATCTCATTTGAAATGCTTAAATGTGCCTGTTGTTTTTTTGGGACGCTCCGATTGTGATTTATCTGACCAGTTATCTATCAGAGAAGTGCTGAATCGGTATCAACCCCAAGTAATTATTAATGCTGCTGCTTATACGGCAGTTGACAAAGCAGAAAGCGCCGATGAGCGAGCACTCGCCTTTGCTATTAATGCTATGGCCCCTAAGACTATGGCTCAGTACGCTGCAGGCTTAACCAATGGCATTCTTGTGCATTATTCATCGGATTATGTATTTTCTGATACTAAATCAACGGCTTACTTAGAAACTGATCCGGCGGGACCACTTGATCAACTGTGTGTGTATGGCCAAAGTAAATTAGCGGGTGAACGGGCTATCGAAGAGGTATTTAATGCAACCCTTGATTCTGACAATATCATTGACACTCATAAACAATCAAACGTTCTTAAAAATCCTAAATACTTTATTTTGCGTACATCTTGGGTTTATGGCGATGGTGGTAACTTCATTCGAACGATGCTATGTTTAGCAAGTAAGCAAGCTCAATTAAAAGTGGTGGCTGATCAATTTGGAGTTCCTACTTCAGCTCAATGGTTGGCTGAAGTGGGTATACAAATGGCGGGATCTCGGATTGAATCTGGGATTTACCATGCAGTACCAGATGGTGAAGTTTCTTGGCATGGTTTGGCAGTTTTTGCTATTGAGACCGCCGCTAGTTATGGTGAATATATTGAGGTCGAATCCGAAAATATCGTAGCTATACCAGCAACTGATTATCCTGTCCCTGCTACACGTCCATATAACTCAAGACTCAGTAATCAAAAGCTTAAAAAAGCCCTATCAGAGATGTCTTTCACTACTGATCACCCTGATTGGATGCACCAAGTTAAAGAGTATGTCAAGAATCATGTCAAAAAATCACCAAGTAGTTAAATTGCTTAGATAACGAAAAAAAATTTATGATTCTTATTACAGGCGCAACGGGATATATAGGCTCTCATACATGGGTAGAACTTTTGAATGCTGGCTATAAAGTTATTGGAATTGACAATTTTTGTAATTCAAGCCCAAATGTTATTGGGCGCATAGAAAAAATAACTACTAAAAAAGCAGAGTTTATCCAAGGTGATATTTGTAATGAGAGGATTTTAATGGAGTTATTTGACAAATATCATATTCAATCTGTGATTCACTTCGCAGCCCTAAAAGCTGTTGGAGAATCCATTCAAAAGCCACTTACTTACTACCAAAATAACATTAATGGCTTACTTATTTTGTTAAAAGTAATGCAAAATAAAAAGTGTAATAAATTGGTATTTAGTTCTTCCGCAACTGTTTACCATCCAAGCAACCCAATTCCTTATGTAGAAGGAATGCAATTAGGATCAACGAGTCCATATGGATGGAGTAAATGCGTTAGTGAGCAAATCCTTCGAGATGTAGAGGTTGCTGATGCTTCATGGTCAATTGCGTATCTACGTTACTTTAATCCTGTGGGAGCTCATGAAAGTGGGTTGATTGGGGAGGACCCAAAGGGAATTCCAAATAATCTGATGCCTTATATTACCCAGGTAGCTATTGGCAAGAGAGAATTTTTGTCTGTTTATGGAAATGATTGGCCTACTTCTGATGGTACCGGCATTCGTGATTATGTTCATGTTGTTGATTTAGCTCGTGGGCATATAAAGGCCCTTGAATATTTAATCAATAAAAAGCAATCTTTAACAATTAATTTAGGTACTGGCAAGGGCTATAGCGTTCTTAATTTGATTAAATCTTTTGAGAAAGTCTGTGGTAAAAAAATTAATTATCAAATAGTTGAAAGAAGGCCAGGCGATATTGCTGAATTTTATGCTGACCCTAATTTGGCAAAGAAGTTATTAGATTGGACTGTTGAGTATGATTTGGAACGTATGTGTGCAGATAGTTGGCGTTGGCAGTTACAAAATCCTGATGGTTTTGGTTGGTAAATTAGCCTCGTTAACCCCGAAAGAATATTATGGTTTTTTAAAATGAATACATTGAATCGTAAAGGCATTATTTTGGCGGGTGGCTCAGGCACTCGTTTATATCCTGTTACTCAGGCAGTGTCTAAACAGTTGATGCCTGTTTACGATAAGCCCATGGTTTACTACCCATTGACCACTTTGATGTTGGCTGGCATTAAAGATATTTTGTTGATTTCTACACCGCAAGATACGCCACGTTTTAATGGGCTATTAGGTGATGGCTCTCAGTGGGGCCTGAATATTCAATACGCAGTTCAACCATCACCTGATGGTTTAGCTCAAGCTTTTATCATCGGTAAAGAGTTTGTTGGTAACAATCAATCAGCTTTGGTGTTGGGTGACAATATTTTTTATGGCCATGAATTGGTCAATCAACTTCATGCCGCCAACCAGCGCACATCAGGTGCTACCGTGTTTGCATATCATGTGAATGATCCTGAGCGTTATGGAGTTGTTGAGTTTGATGATTCTTTTAAGGCTTTATCAATTGAAGAGAAGCCTGTGAAACCAAAAAGTAACTATGCGGTCACAGGCTTATATTTTTATGACCAGCAGGTCTGCGATATTGCTAAATCTATCAAGCCAAGTGCACGTGGAGAGCTTGAAATCACGGCAGTCAATGAAGCTTATCTTCATATGAGTCAATTGAAAGTTGAGATCATGGGCCGAGGCTATGCATGGTTGGATACTGGCACACATGATTCT
>JACCDN010137432.1_pt1 | contig 14188 bp, 9 predicted proteins | sample 7441691 | NCBI WGS metagenome assembly JACCDN01 (sample SAMN15323439, study PRJNA562643) | freshwater metagenome | isolation source: river surface water | place: USA:Blue River Watershed | collected 2017-08-16
AAAACCTGCATTTCTTCAGAAGACGGTCGCGACCAAGTGACCGGCTTTCAAATGGCTGGTGAAATCATTGGCCTAGACGGCATCGTGAGCGACCAACACACCTGCGACGCGGTAGCACTAGAAGACGCCGAAGTGTGCGTCATGACCTTCGATCGCATTGAAGAACTCTCGCGCGAAATCAACGCCCTGCAACGGCATGTGCACAAAATCATGAGCCGAGAAATCGTGCGTGAGCACGGCGTGATGTTGCTCTTGGGCAGCATGCGCGCCGAAGAACGCTTGGCCGCATTTTTGCTCAACCTCGTGCAACGCTTGCATGCGCGCGGGTTTTCACAATCAGAGTTGGTGTTGCGCATGACGCGCGAAGAAATCGGCAGCTATTTGGGCCTCAAACTCGAAACTGTCAGCCGTACTTTCTCTAAGTTTGTGGAAGACGGCATTGTGGAAGTCAAGCAGCGCCATGTACGCATCTTGAACACCGAAGCGCTCAAGCAGTTGGTCAACCCACAGGTTTGTGATACTTAACTCAGCACTGTCAATTGTCTTTGGAACGTCAGTCCTGATCCCAATTTCGCAAAAGTTCTGGTGGTATTTGGTCAGCCACCTCAGAAAAGCGTTTGCCCCACATGCGTTCAGCCTGTCTCAGTAACACAACGACTGGGCTACTGGGCTCGTTATACTCTATCCATTCACGCAGTTGAATCAATGAAAGACGAATCTGTTCTCGTTGATCAGCGCCACCAAGGACGGGAAGGGTATCAACCATGCGCTGTTCATCTACATGTGATGTGTCGCGTGTTTCAACTTTTTTAACTTTCACCACGGCATTGCCAATTTTTAATTTAGCTTGCCCACTGTCCTTGGTTGATGGCAGGAATACACTTAACAACTTCAAAAGGGGCTGCAGATTTGGGGCATCTTCCTGCAAACTTTGCTTTGCCCATGCATCAATAGAGTCCGAGCATTTTGCACACGCTGTCAATGCCAGCAAGGTAACGTCCTTCTTTTGAAGCAAATCATCCATTTGTCGCCGCACCATTTCGAGATCAAGCGCATAAGCCGGTCTTGGAACTGCAAACGCGCGTTCTACATCTCTCACGGTCAAGCGCAAAGCAGTTGAAGACGCTATGACAATGTCGCGGATATCAGCCAATAAGCCATCAGGATCGCATAAGGCCTCTAGTGCATTCGCCCGAACAGCAGGATCTTTGACGCCTTCAAATTCGATTTGAGGATGCACGTCCTTTTCAAAGCTCATCAGCACATGTTGCAACCCTACCAACCCCTCTAGCAAGCCTATCGCACCGTTTACATTGCTACGCGCACGCATGAACCAAACAAAAACAGTGATGTCTTTGCTTCTTAACAGCAGGCGTCGGCAATCACGCTCGATCTCTTTCCAATCGAGCGCTGGCGGTTGCGCCACAAAACTTCCGTATTGCACATCCGCTTTAGGTGCCAAGCGGGTTTGCAATACACAGTACTCAGTGTCGTCATCGAGGGCTTGACCACAAGGCGCTTGTTCATCAATCGCGACGAGCCACTCAGGCGGGATTTGGAGATTGACAGCATCCTTGTCATCACCGATGAGTGTTCGCAAAATTTTGGTAAATGGGTTCATGTCAAATCAAATCTTGGCGCTGTAAAAATCGGGTTCAAAAATCATGCCGGTGATGGGCTGACTGCCCGAAGACCTGTCTTGTGCCATCCATGACGACCAGCCAAGCTGCGTGGAGCCACCCAAACGTGTTTCTGGTGAGTCATGACCATGAATCAAAAGCTCTACTTCCCACACATATTCGTAGCTGATGAAGGATCGCACAAGCTCTACCAACGCCGACAGATCGTTGGCCCCATCCATGCCCTGCGGCGTTAGTCGCAAATAGGAACTCATGCGCAAAGGACCAATCACCAAGCGAAACTTTGTTTGCCGATCGGGCACCTTTTCACCCAACATGGCCCCTTTGCCAAGCATGGCAGCCTCATTTGCCAAGCCCAATTGACACATGTCTTTGGGCTCAATAGAGATCCATTGCAATTGGTACTCTTTCAACTTGACGGGCACTGAAAAAAATCGCTTCAAAGAGCTGACCAAGCCCTCCGGATCTCTTGGGCCACGAACACGATGTGCAGCACAGGCCCAGCGGATGTGAGATGGCAGAGCGCTGTGCACCAATTCTTGAGGTTCATCCCCAATCAAACGCGCAATGTAGTTGGTAAACCGCTCGCTGCGTGAGCGATCGAGACCCGCTGCTGACTGACTTTGCGACCACGCACGGTAAAAATGCGTTAAGGCTCGGTGATGAAAAATATTCAAAAAATCAACCAAGGTGTCATCGCGACGTGCTTGTGACCGCTCCCGAACCAACTCGGTGTAATGAATCGGAAGCGCCCCATTGGGCCCCAACATGCCCAGCCCAAAAAGATGGATATGTGCTTTTTCATTTTGGAAAAAAATGCGAGCAATTTCGCGCGGTGCGAATGCAAGGCTGGGTTGCTGCCCGAGGCGAAATGTTTCCTGCTGCGGTCTTTGGCTTTGTCCAATGGAGGGCGCATTTGGCGTTTGTGCGTCTAGCAGGCGCATCAACGATAAAAAACTATATCGCCATGGCTGACTGACAGCACTGTCTAGCAAGTTGGCTGGCAATTGTGCGGGCGTTGTGTGATGTTGCATCAAGCTCCCCCGCGATGACCCATGCGAACGGGCCACAAACAAATCTGACCGCGTTGCATGGAGTCAAGTTGTGTTTGTGCAAAGGTGTTGATTGACACAAGCCTAGACAAATAATGCTCTAAAACAAGCCCAAAAAGATAGGGGCTGGTGCCACTGAAACCATCTTCATCTACCGTGAGGTGGCACTGCAAGCCACGCCCATAAACAAGCGGGCCAGCACCAGGCAAACGGCGTGTCACGGGATGCACATCACTCCCAATCAAACTGTCGATCTGCTTTCTTGCAATCAGGTCGTCGGAATTGACAAACAAGCGAAGCATGTCACGCAAGGCTTGTCCCCCTTCCCTTTCAGACATCTGTGACAGGGGCAAGTAATTGAAACCAAGCTGACGAATCAACCGCCAAGCCAGTTCTCCCTGCGCAAATGGCGGTTTAGGAGAGGACGGCGGTCGAATCAAGCCAACAGACTGCAAAGGAATCGAGTCCATGGCCGTCAAGTCTGAGTGCCCATTGCGAGGCACAAGACGAGGCAGATCGCGATTGGTGAGCAAGGCCTCAACCGATAAATATCTCAAATCATGGCTATAGGGTGCTTCGTTTTGATCGACCAGGCTTAGAAAAACTTCGGTTCCGATATAGGACGTGCGCGTCCCGTATTTTCTTTTGGACTCAGGGGCAACGCGCTGCTCTCTGCGAACTGAAAAATATTGCCCATGATTGCCCTCGTCTTGATTGAGCGTTTGATACATTGGTCTAAAGACTTTAGAGTCTGTTGAACCCACTTGCTGCCCCGTGAGCTCGGACACAGAGAAAACTTCGAAATCAAGAGGCTTTGATTTATCCGGTACCAAATGCAGTTCAGGCTGACCCGGTAAGACCTCAATGCGGTCTGTTCGGTGTGGAAACAAATTGATGACCGGTGTGCAATGCAGGGCGAACTGGTCTTTATCAACCAAACCTCTTAAAGCTTCAGACTGACGCGACAGCAAGATGACAATTTCTGCCTCTTTGCCTCGAATGCGAGACAAGCCCTCAGCGAGCCCATTCAACGCAAAAAAATAAAACCGGCTGGGGCATGAAAAATACTCATGCAACAAGTTGTGTCCGTGCCAAGCGTTCCATGTCAACGGCAGCACGCTCTGCGTTGGGTCTAAACCATCGGTCGTTAACGCATTCTTGGTGACAACATGCGGCTTTTCGGCCATGTTTTTGGGCGCACCAATCACGCTTGCAACTGAGCCCACGTGTAAGAGCTCAAACAAATGGGAGGCCAGTTGCTCTTCACCTGACAAATAAATGGACAGGCTGTCGAGCCCCTTCAAGTCAGAAAAGTTCAACTCGCCAAGAACCCGTAAGCGAAGTCGCAAACTTGCCGAGACACTCACATTGGCTGGCAAATACCGATCGAGCGCAGGAATGTCCGGTGGCACACCAGTCAACTTGGCATCGACAATCTCAATAGGCCAAAGCGTCACATGTTGCGTTGATCGAAACTGGCACGCAGACACTTCACCGTCCGGAATTTTTGACAAAAACGCGGTGTCACGCGGAATAGAAAAACCTTGGCTGAAATCACCTTCTTGAATATTGGGATGAAGTTGAGCCACCGCCATCGATGGTGTAGGGCTGACGTAATTGGGATAAATGACCTCTAACAAACGCTGCGTGAAACGTGGAAATTCAGCGTCTAACTTGATACGCGTACGCGCAGACATAAAGCAAAACGCCTCAATCAAGCGCTCTACATACGGATCAGCAACCTCCATGCCATGCATACCCAACCGACTGGCAATTTTGGGATGCAATCGTGCAAATTCACCCGCACTTTCACGCAAGTAGGTCAGCTCTTCATTGTAGTAATTCAGCAGTTGCGGTTCCATAAGTTTCCTAGATTGAAGTGATTGAATCAGCGATGCATGATTTCAATTCGATTGGTTTCCAAATCAACGTTGCTTTGCACCATGAATTCCATGGGGTATGGCTGCATCTGCACATGACCTGAAATTTCAAAGATCAACACGTTGTAGTTGGCTGATTCCTGCTTTTTCAACAAGGGGCGCACCATCAGTGTTTCGGACAAAATTCTTGGCTCAAACACATGGATGGCGTGACGAATCATTTGCTCAATGTCATGCCATCTTTTTTCTGAAAAATAACCGCCTGCCAGAGCAGGCACGCCAAAGTTAATGGTGGAATCACTGGCTGCCAAATGCAGCTCTCGATTGAGCAAATCGCTCTGATTGGTCGTGTTGAGCAACAGGCTCAAGTCACGCAAGACAATGTCGCGCAGCTGTGTGCGTATCAATGAATAGGTACTGGACGACTCAACACTTTCGCTAGGCATGTCGTCGCACAAGCGATCAAACAGGGTAGGCAAATAACGCGGCTCACCTCGCCGCCGCATTGCAGCGCCCTTGGTCTTGGTCGCCGGCACAGCGGATACTGGTGGTATTTCAGGATGATTCAGTGGCATACATCACTCAGCATGTTTGGGCGCTGTTGGCTTGTCAAAAAAATTGGAAGGTACGGCACTGTCCAGGGACACACTGTGGTGCTCTCTTTGCGTCAAGCTTGGCACATCAGATGGCATGGCACCGCTGACAGCATGGCTTGAATAGCCGATGGGGGCAAACAACTTCATCACGCTGGGCTGCACATCGGCCGTCAAAATATTTTGCTCACCTTGACGATTCAAGCTGGCCATCACGTCCTTCATGTTTTGCGGGCCGCCCAGCAGATCACTCAAATCACTCCGTGTTCCAGCTGCTGTTTGCAGTTGATCCATCGGGTCAACCGTCGTTCGTTGCGTTGCTTGTTGCAAAGGCATCCACGAATCACCATCGGTGGAGCTGAGCCAAGGCGCTTGTAGTTGCCGTAAATATTGCGCATGCAATTGCGTCATCACATCCGCTTCTGATGAGGTCTTGTTCAATGCATGCATGGCTGACATCTCGAGCGACATGCGTGAATCTTGGCCAAGCAGACGCTCTAATGGCGCGTCATCCGTACCCGCCAAATCCGTTAACGAGAACGCAACCTCATCGGCTTGCTCCACATCCATGGCGACCCTATCAGCCCCCTCCAATGTGACGTTGAATCTGGAGAAGCCAAACTCAATGACATCACCATTTTTCAAGCGACGTTTGAAGCCTACTTTGAGCATCTTTCCGTTCACAGCACATACCAAGTCTTGAACGAGATTGACAATCCACCACACTTTCACATGCGCCGATACGCCACGCTCAATCGACAACAACTTGCCGTACTCACTGGCTAGGCACGACAGATCGCGTTCTTGGGCCATGATCTCGTCAAATGACACACTGCGGGCGTCGCCTGGCCATTGCCACTCGATCAGCTCTTGCCACTTTTGTTCCTGCGAATAAATCAAGCGCAATGTCATACACGCACCCCCCATAGTTTCATTACATCGTCACTCGCGCAAAGATAGCCACCGTGAACATCCTGCATCCAATAGGCTGGCCCTGAATGGTTGTCGCGCAACACACGATCAGGCCAATCTGCCCAGGGCAGATACTTGACACCCTTTGGCGAGGGCTCATCTTGGTTTTTGTCTGAAAGAGCAGACACCTCTTGAAGCAAAGTTTCCAATGCACGCACATCTGGCCCCTTTGCTGGCGCTCCCAGAACATCTAATAAACCCGGCTCAAAAATACGCCATACACGATCGAGGACACCCACCAATCTCGGGAAGTCAAACGACTCAGGCTCCACCCCGCGCATCAGCCGAGACCACCAATACAACATGTCTTGGCCATGCACCACGCCCGATTCAGCCGAGGGCAACGACAGCAAGCGTGACATTTGCCAGTGCGTGAGTTTTTGAAACACCACCAAGGGACAGTCACGCCCAACTTTGTCCCACGATTCAACGATCACGCCATGAACAAAAAAATCACCAGAAAAGGCCGTCAAATGCGGCGGCAAAATAAAAGCAATGGGACTGTTGAGCGTGGATGGTTTGCGATACCAATACGCTGATGTCCATTTCATCCAATACTCAGCCTGCTCATGCGTGACGTTGTGACGTATGTAGTCGCCATGCGATGGCCACTTGCCCCAAATGCATGGCGGTTCGGCGGCACACCAATGTGCTAACCCTTTTTTCACATGGTCTATTTTCTTCAGTGGCATCATCACACTCGCGTCGGACACTTGAAACCACGCAGCAAATCACCGGCAAGTGCTGCACCGCTTGCGCCAACCAATTCCAAAACTGCCTTTTTGCTACCAAACATCAGCTCCACCACAACGCTGCTGCTGTTTGCGCCTTGAATCAGCTTGCCACGATCAGCGAGGTGAAACAACGCCCACGGTCCACGCATCTGAATGCTTCCCGGTTCAGGCTTACCTTTGTTGAGCAATGCAACTTCGGCCAAGGTTCCACCACGCGGGCCTGGCCACTGAAACTTGCTGGCTTGCACGGGGCCGTGTGCATATCGCAAGGGTTGCCCATCGAGGTCAAGCAATAACTCATCCACCTCTGTGTCCAAAGACTGGACTTTGATCTCAATGGGCCAAGACATGCGCTGTGCTCCTGGCTCTTTGAAAAACAATTCACGTATTTGCATGCTTTGTGCAAACACCTCAGGGTTTGGACCGGATTGCGCCAACAATTTCAACAGCTCACCCGTCAGCGTAGGCCCCGTAGCCACCGTCATCGCAGGTTGCTCACTCGAGGTTGAATCAACCCCCTTGAGGGCGGAGAGGCTTGCCGGTGTTTTATAGCGCCAAGGCCGAACGCTTGTGTCCACCAGTGGCTTCAAATGCTTTGTGAAGTACTCATCAAATGCACCACCCGCTGAAAACATGCCATTGAAATCGTCGATGGATACTTCTTGCGAACTCTGTGCAAACGGATACCGCCCTGCAATACCTCGCTTGCAGGGCTCGCTAACGGTCAATGCCAACATCCCAACCAAGCGATCCATTTGCACTCTGGCCTGTTCACGCAAAATATTGGATGAGCCCTGCGCCACTTTGTCCGCCCCACTGTCACCAATGCCAAGCAGCACTTCGCGCAAAGGGGAAGGCAATTTTCCCGCCTCGATTTTCAACTTCATCGCAGCTTCTGCGCCTGCAGGCGGAAGACTGCCAGCGTTGATGGCCGTTTCTGCAACCACCAACACTGTGTAGTATTCATTTAAAACATTGCTCACGGACTCGAGCGCAGGTTTGCCGCCATAGACTATCCCGCCCTCTGATTGGCCCGTGACCACTTCTCGCAAACTTGAGAAGCGATCGTCAACCAATTGTTTTTCGATGCGTTGCTCAGGCCTTAATCCCAAACCTTTGCTTGCCCTATTTTGTTGTTGATCGAGTTGATTCGCGGCCTTTTCAAAGATTGACGTTTCCTCGTCAGTCTTGGATTGCAACAGTCGCGACAGCGTTGTCTCTTTGGCGGCCATCCGGCTTAAGCGGATCAAGGGTGAATCGGGGGACGCCAGCTGCCGCAACAGATTCAAATCAAACGCCAACGTTGCGCCGCCGTCATTGCGAACCAGCCGGATGTCGGCTAAAAAATCGGTCCAAAGCATCGCATATTCATTTAAAAACTGGCGTCTGATTTCCTCCAACAACGCCGTGCGTGCGGCATCATTCAACTGCGCTGCATTCTGGCTCTGCCGCCCCATCACCCAAGCATCGTCTTGTTGCACCACATTTAAGATTTCAGCCATGCGTTTGGCAAACACACTGTGGTACCCCTCATAGGTGAACAATCCCGGCACACCTTTTTCAAGCGTTTGACCCGACTGACGACTGAACAAGGTGCCAGACTGAGGGCCGAGTGCTTTTGCCAAGGTAAAGTCTTGGGGTGCTTGCAATGACAAGGCAGTCTTGACACGCTGATAGAGCCTTTCACTGCTGGAGCTTTTGTCCAGCAGTTCTCGAACCTGCCGAACCAGCGCCTCGTCCACCGAGGTGCTGGACTGAATCACACGTTCACCAGAAAACATGGCCTCAAAATGCCCAACCATGGCAAAGCTGTTTTCAAACAATTGCGCCAGTCCTTTAGAGGCGCCGCTGCTGTCCTTGCTATCGCGACCAGAACTCTCTTGCCAATCTTTCAATACCCAAGCTTGGACATCTTGTGCTGATTTTTTGTATTCAACAGGATCGTGCAAAATCAAATAGGCACGCAAAGTGTCGTACGACAAGGTGGGGTCTTTGACTGTGAGCGCCTCGCGCAACACCGTTTCCATGCGGCGCAACACGATGGGCAATACCAATGAGTCTTGCAGATACTGATAAGCCAATTGCGATGATTTTTTCACCGCATCACCGGTGTACAGGCCGTACATATAAGCAGCAGATGGCTCATTCAGGTTCAACCCATCAAACATGGGCACCTCTTTGGCCTCATTCAACAAGCGAATGATTTGTGACATTGCCAAAGCATTGTTGTCACCCGTCATTTTGTTGGCCAAGGCAAGCGCCTTGGTGTCTGCGCTTTCAAGGTACTTGCTATTGTTTTCATAGCTGAGTGTGAGAGCGCCCGTCAACCAAAAAAAGACAATGCCAACCACAGAGTGCCCGAGCACGCGCAATAATTTCATCCGCGCTTCCCAAGCCAAGTTAGGCTTGACCAGATAAGACTCCACAAACACGATGCGCGAGAGAACATCCGTTACGAAATAGCTCTTGGTCGTTTTGTTTTGTGATGCACTTCTTGGCTGCAAGCGTTTCCCCAATGCTTGCAATGCCCCTTGCAAGCGCGGCATCAGGGCACGCTGATCAGCTACCGGCTTGAGGTCCTCGGTTTGCATGGCGCTCGTGAAATACACACCGCGCAACATGTGCGTGAGTTGTGTGGTGTCAAACCGAGAGTCTGAAAACACAGCATCGAGCAAGTCAGTGATGGGGGCCTGTATGGCCTCCAACTCTTGCGGGAGAACATACAAAGCCTGACGCCGATCCAGTTCAAACTCTTCTTGTAATCGCAAAGCCACACCATTTGCCAAGCGTTTGTGCAACGCATTGAACTCATCTTGCAATTGATTTTTCAGCTGATTTTCCTGCTCTCCCCATGGAAGCGAGAAGCCCCAAACCTGCTCACGCCCTTCAGACGTTAGGCTGCCGAAATACTCATTGAATCCACGCAACTTGTCTGTTTTTGTCAACATGACGTACACAGGAAAGCGAATCCCCAAATGCTGACGCAACTCTGCCAAACGCGCCCTCAGCTGTGCGGCTTGCGTTAAACGTTGGTTGTGATCAAAGGTCAACAACTCAGCAACATCGATGGCAATCAAAGCACCGTTGATAGGCGCTCTACCCCTGACGCTCTTCAGTACATTCAGAAAACCAAACCATTCCGCTGTGTTCTCTGCCACGCTTTTTTTGTTCTCTGGCTGCTCATCAGTTTTTGGTTTGTCTGCTACGCCATCATCCGGTGCGGTGTAGCGGCCTGCCGTATCAATCAACACCGCCTCATTGGTAAACCACCATTGGCAGTTTTTAGTACCTGAGTTTTTTGCAAGTGTCATCTGGGCACTGGCCACGCCCATTTGTTCTGCAACGGGAAATGTCAAACCAGAATTGAGCAACAGCGTTGTTTTTCCTGCGCCCGGATTGCCAATGATCATGTACCAAGGCAACTCATACAAATACCGCTTGCCTTCAAACAACAGACGCAGACCTGACCAAAAAGATCCTGTTGTTCCTGTCAGAGACAAATGCATTTGCTTGAGCTGGTCAACAGCATTGCGCGTGATGGCAGCGATCTCCTGCACATCTTTTTTGACCAGACTGTCCGCTTCTGGGTCTTTGGGGGTGAAAAACTTGCCGCTCAGCTTTTGGTCGCGTTGAATGTATTTCATCAACGTATAGCCGCCCCATATGGCGCAACCTAAGGCTAAAACAGAAATACAAAAAACCCTAGCCCACACCGGTGCAAATGGGCGTGTGTCACCGAACGCAAACAAAGGCCCCATGTACCAAATCATGAGCGCGAATGCTGCGATGGCCATTGGTATCAAAGTCCAATCCATCAACCAAACGATGACCGTCACCAACATCAACACAATCACCGTGAGACGCGTTGTTACTTCACCAAACGGCCGCATATCGCCAAATGCAATGTAAGGTCCGATAAACCACACACACAAACTCACCAGCACCAACGCCATAAAGGCAAGAATGGTACGTATCACAGAGGGTTTTATCCATTCAGACATTTTTCATTTCCTTTTATTTTTTTGCACCAGATGCCGCATCTTCAGAAGCCAAAACCTCAATGGCGACACGACGGTTCATGCCGCGTCCAACCGCAGTCTCATTGGGTGCAATCGGCTGTGTATCACCCAACCCCACAGAGACAATGCGCGAAGGATCCACACCTTTCTCAGTCAGCACTTGGCTCACCGCCTGTGCACGTTTCTCAGACAGTTCAAGGTTGGTTGTGACATCCGATATCCCCTTGGTCATCGGCACGTTGTCGGTGTGTCCAAGCACCCGAACCTTGCCGGGAACGTCATTGAGTGCTTCAGCCACTTTTTCGATCGTTGTGCGCGAGCTTGGACTCAGCTTGTAGAGCCCCCCTGCAAACATGCCATCGCCTTTGAAGATCACAACAGAGCGGCCCTGCGCCTCATCCACCTTGACACGGCCGCTTGCAATTTCTGGCGACAAGATTTCTGCCAGTCTTAAGGCTTTTGTGGCCACAGGGCTATCTGCCGTCTTCCATTGCGAGACGGCTTGGGTGTGCTTTTCAACCGCAGACACACGCAATGCCAATTGATACTTGTACCAACCGAATTGCGCAAAGACTGCAATACACAAAACACTGGTGGTCAGCCAAACTGGCAATGAACGTAAGACATGTAACTTTCCCGCTGTTACCCCGCGCCAATGGGGTGAGAGTTCGCGTGGCACGGACTCACGGTTAGCCGACACCATGGTATAGAGACGATGCCGAATGGTTTCAAACATGCGATGCCCATCCGTTTGAACGCGATAGTCACCCATGAACCCCAGGCTCAACACGTGGTGTATCACCTCCAGCACATCGACATGCTCACTTGGCGAATTGGCCAAACGCCCAATCAAAAGAAAAACAATTTTTCCACCCTCGCCCTCGCTGTGAAAGGTGTTGAGCAATGCCTGTGTTGACCAAACGCCCGTGCTGGCTTTGTCGCCACCGCCGCCCCAATTTCTCAAGTTAGCCGATTCATCTAAGGCTGTACACAACACATAGCGCGCCGCCAGCATGTGCTCGCGCCGAATATTGGCTTGTTCACAGATACGCGTGAAGCTTTGCATCTCTTGTCGTAACAACTCGAGCAAACCTCTCACACCTTTTTCATCCAAAGCGTCTGGCATTTCCGCCAAGCAACGCAACAGCACTGAGGCGGCTTCGAGCAAAGCATTTCCTCTTTGCTCTTGCACCTTCAACACTGCGGCCAGACGTTCTTCGTGGTTGGGGCCTGGTTGAAACACCAGACCTGACAAACTTTTGTCAGCAATCGTTATGCTCTTTTTATCGTGTCCATCCGTCACTTCAGATGAAGGTTTGATTTGTTCACTCATGTTTTCAGTCTCTTGACTCATGTATCTATCCCTTAAATTGGCTATTGAAAGCTCGGCATCAAGACAGCGCCGCATGCTGTTTGAGTGCCCGCATAGGCCACCCAGCGCCCCATGTTCTGTTTGCCCTTACCGCTTGCCAAAATAGCGAAGTTGCCTTTGCATTTTGGGCAGTGGGTCATATCACCTTCTAGAGCAACAGCGATGCCGTGCACTTTTTGGGTCGATGTGGCACTGATGACTTTTCCGTCATGGCTCGTTCTGTCGCCTAGACGAATCACACTGTTGTTTTGTGCATCACGCATATGAAGATCCTTCACCTGAAATATTGTTGAGCTCATTCGCGTCGAAATACAAAGTTGCCACTCGGGTGTCCTCGCCCATGTAAATGCCTCGGTGGCGCACGTAGCCCTCAGGCTCTACCAGCTTGTACCAACCCCCCACTTGCGCCCAAAAGCTCGCATGCGAGTCGTGCACCCATGCGTCAAAAAAACCATGCTCCACCCCTGATGGCGTAATCTTTTGCATGGCCTTATAGATCTCCCCCGCCTTGGGATGAAGCCGTCTGGTGTCCTCTGGAAACCAGCGCCCGAGCTCTTTGCATTGGTCCTCTAGCAAGGCCTGACCCTTCTTGCAGTACTCCAAGCCCTGCGGGTCAAACTGTGCTGCATCCTTCACACTCATCAGCGTATGAAACCGCTTGTTGAGCATGAGGCGGTAACGCCATGCCAAATACGCAACGCTGTGCGCTTGAATCATTTCTATAAACGGCAGGTTCGGGTCAATATTGATTAGTTCGAAATACTGATTGACTTCTTTGATGGTGTTTCGGGGTAGAAGAAATTCACGTGGCAAATCCAAATCTTTTGCCGCTTGATACCCAGGGCTTGCCTCGTCTTGGAATTCCATCCAAGGGTCATCAGCTGCATTGATGGGTACGGTCTTGCGCGCTGCTTGCAGCATGTCGTTGAGAGGTACCTGCGACAGCTTCAAGTGATCGGCTCTGACCGAGCGTCCGTCTCCCCGCATCACGCCTATGGCCTTGCCTTGCTCTCCGGGCTGATAGCCCCCACCCACATTGCTGTGGCTACCCGGATAAACATGTTCGCTGCAGTTGCTCGGTAACTGGCCATTGACACGCACGCTCTCGAGCGGAAAGTTCTTTCTGAGCTCGTGCAAGGCCACAAAGTGCACGCAGTTCTTGACCACCGATTCGGGAGGGATGCGCAGGTTCTCCGAGCTGCTCCAGTCGCCGTGCCCGCTTGACAGAGGCCCCACCGAGGCCACGGTGTCAAACAAGCCCAACATGCGCACCTGCGCGGGCACGCCAAACATCTTGCCGTCAATCAGCAAGCCTTCTTGCAACCAGTTGCAAAACACCCGCGCTTGCGCAGCGCCGCGTGAGAAGCCAAACACATCTAAGTGAATGCCCACGAGCCGAATGGAGGTCTTGGGATCGTGGTGCAGCATAATAAGCTTGCCCGCGCTCTCAGCGATGAAGGCGTGGCGTGCAGCCCAGTGATCGACCAAGCCTGCGCTCAGGCCTAGATTGTTCAGCGTGGTTTGTACTTCGTTGTAGCGAGAGGCGTCTAGCTCGGGGTTGTGGGGGACTACTGTGTTGCTGCACAGAGCAGCAACTTCATCAGGTTCAAACATCAGCGATCCATTTTTCAGGAAACGATGCGCCGAGTTGAGCACCTGCAACAGCCCCCAAACAATGCGCGCCTCACCGCCCCAGCCCATGGCTAAGCCACGCTTTGAGCGGCCCTCTTCACCGATTTCTTTGAATGGTGTGCCAACGCCGGGAACATAGTGCTTATAGAAGCCTTCCATTGAGTCTTCTTTGTAAGCACGCCACAGTCTCGCCACATTGGTGTGGCCTTGACTGGCTGCGTCTTCGTACCAGTTGTTACCAGTGCCGTCAAAAAACAAGCCGATGTTGAGTATGAATTCGCACTTATGTGCCAT
>JACCDN010249227.1_pt1 | contig 14183 bp, 14 predicted proteins | sample 7441691 | NCBI WGS metagenome assembly JACCDN01 (sample SAMN15323439, study PRJNA562643) | freshwater metagenome | isolation source: river surface water | place: USA:Blue River Watershed | collected 2017-08-16
AACAACGTGGCCGAGTTTTTGACCAAGAACGGCATCAGCGCCATGGCGCTGCACGGCAACAAGAGCCAAACCGCTCGCACGCAAGCGTTGTCGGGCTTCAAAACTGGCGAAATCCGCGCCTTGGTGGCCACCGACATTGCCGCGCGCGGCATTGACATTGACGAGTTGCCACACGTGGTGAACTACGAAATCCCCAACATCAGCGAAGACTATGTGCACCGCATTGGCCGCACCGGTCGCGCGGGCTCCAGCGGCGAAGCCGTGAGCTTGGTGTCTTTGGATGAGCAAGGTTTCATGCGTGACATTGAAATCTTCACCAAACAACAAGTGCCAGTGGTCGAGGTGGAAGGCTTTGGTCCAGAACCCGACGAAAAAGCAGAACCCATCGCCATGGGCCGCCAAACTCTGTGGGGCGGCTTAGGCAAGCCCCCAGGCCGTGACGTGATGGCGGCAGCAGCCAAAGCGGCACGTGGCGAAATGATGCAACGCATTCGCGACACCAAAGCCGCTGGCGGTGGTCGCAATGGTGGTGGTCGTGCGCCTCGTCCCAACGGCCATGTGAGCCGTGACCGCATGGGCGATCGTCCACCTCGCGAAGGTGAGCGTCACGAGCAGTTGGGCGACCGCCCACCACGCAGCAACGATCGTCCCTCACGCGACGGCAACCGCCCTCAAGGCCAGCGCCCACCGCGTCAATTTGACAACCGTGGCCCACGCCCACCTCGCGACTTCGACGCACCCCGTGCGCCACGCCGTGACGATGATGACTTCCAGCCTCGCGCCAACGCACACTTGGGCACCCAAAGTGGCGTGAACGCCTTTGGCCACAAAACACAAGGTGGCGGTCAACGCCAACCGGACCCCACACGCACCAGCATTGACTTGCTGACCGAACGCAAACGCGGCGGTGGTGGTGGCGGTGGCTATGGCCGCCGTTCAGGTGGCGGCGGTGGCAATCGCTGTGGTGGTGGCGGCCGTTCAGGCGGCGGCCGCAGCGGCGGTGGTTTTGGTGGCGGCGGCGGTTACGGCCGCTGAACCTCAAAGATCGAGCATCAACACCGCAGTTTTGCTGCGAGAGCAACAAGGTGTGAACTGATCGTTCGCATCTTGTTCTTCACCGCTCAAATACATGTCACGGTGCTCGGGTGTGCCACCCACCACGCGTGTCAAGCACGTGCCGCAAATGCCTTGCCCACACGACATGGGCACATCGATGCCGGCGGCCTCTAACACCTGCAACACTGTTTGATCAGCCCTCACTTGCAGCTGCTTTCCAGACTTCACCAAGTCCAGCGTGAACACGCCATCTGGCCCCACAGGTGCATGCGCACCTTCATTCATGTGATCGCTCATGCGACTGCTCCATTGGTTTCTTTGGCTAAGAGGCGATCAATGACACGGCGCGATTGCACACCGCCCGTATCAATATTGAGCATCAACAAAGCGCGTTCAGGGTATCGGCTTAAGTTGCGCTGTTGACGCTCTAGCATGTCTAAGTCTTCAGCAAAAATTTTGCCTTGCCCTTCGCGAATCGCATCGGTTAACTCTGGGCTTTGAGGTTTGAATTTGCGCGCCATGCCCCAGAAGTAATCAATGGATGTCTCGGTCTCCGGCGTGATCAAATCAACCACCATGCTGTACACCTTGCTGTCATCGGGTGCGTCATAGCCACCCTTGCCCGCATGGGCAACGCCCACTTCAATCATCACATGGCTAGGTGGTGTGAAATGGCAAATTTGCCAACGGTCCACCAGCACATCGTCGGCCAAATTGTTGTGGCGCAGCGCCATCTTCCAAAACGGTGGCGCTTCAATGTTGGTCATGAAACGGCTGGTGATGACGTGATCGCCCTCCACTTTTGTGGTGCAAGGTACTTCGTCAATTTCTTTTTGCCCAATGCTGGTCGAGTGCACATAGGTCTCGTGCGTCAAATCCATCAAGTTGTCGATCATCAACTTGTAATTGCATTGGATGTGATACAGCCCGCCACCATAGGCCCAAGCGGGGTTGTCGAAGAATTCAAACACAGGCATGGCCGCTTCGTCGGCCTGTGCCACATCGCCCGGCCAGACCCAAATGAAACCATAACGCTCGACCACAGCAAAGCTGCGAATTGCTGGAAAGCCGCGCACACGCTGGCCTGGCATGGCGACGGTTTTGCCATCACAGCCCATCTCTAAGCCGTGGTAACCACACACCAATTTGCCATTGCACACCTTGCCCAGCGACAAAGGTGCACCGCGATGCGGACAAAAGTCTTCCAGTGCCGACACCTTGTTGGCATCGCCACGGTAGAACACCATGGGCTCTCCACAAATGGTGCGACCCAGTGGCTTGTCTTGCACTTCCGCAGCGCTCGCCGCCACATACCAAGCGTTTTTAATGAACATACGTATTCGCTTTCTCAATCTTCAATCGACACGGGCTACACCCAACAGGCGATCTAGCAATTCGGGTTGATCCAACAAGGCTTGTGCGCTGCCACGGTGCACCACCGTGCCATGGTCCAACACCACCGCTTGATGGCTGATTTTTAGAATGGCTTGTGGATGCTGCTCGACGATGATGGCGCTCAAGCCCTCTTCACGGGTGATGCGTGCAATCGCACGCAACAGCTCTTCCACAATGATGGGAGCCAAACCTTCAAGTGGTTCATCCAACAACAGCAAGCGTGGATTCACCACCAACGCGCGGCCCACAGCCAGCATTTGCTGTTCGCCGCCCGAGAGTTGTGTGCCCAAGTTGTCTCGTCTCTCTGCCAAGCGTGGGAACAACTCATACACGCGCTCAGGCGTCCATGCGCGGTGCCGGGTGTCGCGAGGACTCCTCGCAACGGCTGTGAGGTTTTCATGCACAGTGAGCGACTTGAAAATATTGCGCTCTTGCGGCACCCAACCAATACCTGCTGCGGCACGCTCGTGCGGCGCCATCCGATGCAATGGCACACCCCCCAAATCTATGCTGCCTCCGTGCAAGGTCGTCACCCCCACCAAGGTGTCCATCAACGTGGTTTTACCGGTGCCGTTACGCCCGAGCAAGGCCAGCGTTTCGCCTTCGTTCAACTGGAGCGAAATGTCGTGCAACACCACGGCTTCGCCATAACCTGCGCTCAAGCCTTCGATGCGCAAAAGCTCTGTGGTTTTAGTCATGGCCCGTCCCCAAATACACCGCTTTGACCTGTGGGTCATGCGCAATCTCTTGCGGTGTCCCTTCAGTCAACACGGCGCCATTGACCAACACCGTGATGCGATCGGCAAAGTTAAACACCAAATCCATGTCGTGCTCAATCAGCACGATAGACACATCACTGGGCAACGCTGCCACGGTGTTCAGCAACTCATCACGCTCGCCCGCAGGCACGCCTGCAACGGGCTCGTCCAGCAACAACACACGCGGTTCGCAAGCCAAGGCAATGGCCATCTCTAACAAACGACGTTTGCCATATGCCAAATGCTCGGTGCGCTGATGCATGACATCGGTGAGGTGAAATTGCGTCAGCAATGCTTCAGCACGTTCAGTGATGGCTGCACTGTGCCCCAACGGTTGCCACCAACGTGCACCCTCACCGCGATGCTGCGTGACCACCATGGTCAGTGTTTCTAGCGGCGTGAGCGAATTGAACAGTTGGTTGATTTGAAAAGTGCGCACCATGCCGCGTGCCACGCGTTGATGCGGAGGCAAACCAGAAATATCTTCACCTTGCAACACAATGCGGCCTTCGGTCGCAGGCAACACACCCGTCATCAAGTTGATGAGCGTGGTTTTACCTGCACCATTCGGCCCAATCAGCGCATGACGCGCACCGTGCGCGATGTTGAGGCTGACGTGGTCGGTGGCTGTGATGCCACCAAAACGTTTCACCAAGCCTTGCGTTTGCAAAGCGTATCCGTGGTCCGTGTTCGTCATTGTTTGTGTCTTCATGACGATCCCTCTTTGCGGGCTGTGGCAGAAAACCAAGTCCACGGACGAATCAAGCGTTCACGGCCTACCAACACCAGCACCACCAAAAACAAGCCCATCCAAAACGTCCAGTACTGTGGGGTGATGTTGGCAATCACGTCGTACATCAGTTTGAAGGCCACCGCACCGGCGATGCCGCCATACAACCAACCCACGCCGCCGATGGCCAGCATGAGCATGACATCGGCGGAGCGATCCATCGCAAACACATCCAGTGATGCAAAGCCCGTGGTCTGTGCCATCAAAGCGCCCGCAGCACCGGCGATACCGGCCGCCACGGTGTAGACCACAGCCAAACGTGCGGTCACCGGAATGCCAATGGCCATGGCACGCAAACGGTTGTCGCGAATCGCTTTGAGGGTGGCGCCCAAAGGCGCATGCACCAAACGACGTGCCAGCACAAACAGCACCAGCAGCACCGCCATGGAATACCACGCCGAGGTTTGCCCCATCAGGTCAAATTCAAACTGCCCCAACAAAGGGCCCATGACAACACCTTGCAAACCATCGGCCCCACCCGTCAAGTCACTGAACTTGTTGGCCAACTCAAGCAAGATGAGTGCGGTGCCCAAGGTCACCATCAAACGCGTCAAATCACTGCCACGCATGATGGACAGCGCGCAAACCGCCCCCAGCAACGTAGCAGCGGCCATGCCCACCAACAAACCCAAGACAGGGTCAGGATGGATGTGCTTGGCAAACAAAGCCGCCGAATATGCACCAAAGCCTAAAAACGCCGCATGCCCCAACGACACAATGCCGGTATAACCCAACACCAAATCCAAAGACACCGCGAACAAGGCCACGATGGCAATCTCATTGATGATGAGCGCGTGCTGTGCCAATGCCCAAGGCGACACAAATGCAAGCGTCCAAAACACCAGCTCTAAAGGCTGCCAACGTGCCGCATGCAACAAAGAAGTCTGTGCACTCATGACTTGCCCCCTTGGCGCACAAAGAGGCCTTGTGGGCGCCAAATCAAAATCGCAATCATCAGCGCATACACAATGAATGCACCTAATTTAGGGATGTAGTACTTGCCTGCCACATCGGCAATGCCCAACAGCAACGCAGCCAGCAACGGTCCGGTGATGGAGGTGGTGCCGCCCACCGCCACCACGATCAAAAAGTACACCATGAACTTCAGTGGAAACGTGGGGTCAAGGCCTAATACCTCAGCGCCCAATGCGCCGCCCAAACCTGCCAAACCAGAACCCACTGCAAAGGTGGCAGCAAACACCACATTCACATGGATGCCCAAACCCGATGCGACACGGGCATCGTCCACACTGGCGCGCAAGCGACTGCCAAAACGCGTGGCCGACAACACATATTGCAAACCCACGGTCAATGCTGCACACACCGCGATGATGAACAAACGGTAGTGCCCCATGCCCAACACAAATGGTGTGTCCGCAAACAACTCGGTGCGCCCGCGCAACCAATCTGGCAACTGCATGATTTGCTGCTGCGAGCCCATCAAATAATCAGCCGAGGCCACAGCCATGAAGGCCAGACCGATGGAGAACAACACTTGGTCTAAATGCGGCTTTTGATACATCGGCCGATACAGCGTGCGCTCTAGCAACGCCCCCATCGCAGCCGAGGCCAAAAAGGCCAGCGGCAAGCACACCAAAAAAGGCACACCGTGACGCTGCATCAGCGCCACGGTGACGTACCCACCCAGCATGGCAAATGCGCCATGCGCGAGGTTGATGAAGTTCATCAACCCCATGGTCACGCACAAGCCCACTGCCAGAATAAACAGCAGCATGCCGTACGCAACACCGTCAAACAACAGGGTGAGCATTACTTGGTCTTGCCTGGGTCTTTGACGTCAGGGATGGTGCTGAACTCTTGGTTGAAGAGCTGGCCACCCACCTTCTCAACTCTACGGATGTAGATGTTGTGCACCACGTCACGTGTTTGTGCATCGATGAACATGGGGCCACGTGGGCTTTCAAACACTTGACCCTTCATGGCATTGAGCAACGCCTCGCCATTGCCACCTTTGGTGACTTTGGCTGCTTCATAAATCACGCGCATGCCGTCATAACCACCCACAGCCATGAAGTTGGGGCGCAAGCCCGCATTGGCTTTTTCAAATGCAGCGACAAACTTTTTGTTGAGTGGTGAGTTGTGCGAGGCAGAGTAATGGTGTGAGGTCACTACGCCATGGGCCACGTCGCCCATGCTGTTCAAGATATCGTCATCGGTGATATCGCCTGTGCCAATCAACCTGATGCCCGCTTTGTCCATGCCGCGCTCGGCAAACTGCTTCATCAACGCGGCACCTGCGCCGGAGGGCACAAACACATACACAGCATCTGGTTTCAAATCACGCACTTTTTGTAAGAAGGGCGCGAAGTCAGGGTTGCGCATGGGCACGCGCAGGGTGTCCAACACTTGGCCACCGTTGAACAACAAGCGGTCTTTGAAAAACTTTTCAGCATCAATGCCGGGGCCATAGTCAGACACCAAGGTCACCACTTTTTTGATGCCGTTGTTAGGCGCCCAGTCAGCCAAGGCCACGGCTGCTTGTGGCAGCGCGAAGCTGGTGCGCACCACATAGGGTGAGGCTTGTGTGATGCTAGAGGTGGCAGCCGCCATCACCACCATGGGTGTTTTAGATTGCGTCGCCAGCGGCGCGGTGGCCATGGCCAAGGGTGTCAAACCAAAACCCGCCAACACATTGACCTTCTCATTCACCACCAACTCTTGCGCAATGCGCTTGGTCACATCGGGTGCGCTGGTGTCGTCTTTCACGATCAGCTCTACTTTTTTGCCGCCTACGGTGTCACCGTTTTGTGCAATGTACAAACGGGCGGCAGCTTCAATTTGTTTGCCGGTTGAGGCAAACGGGCCGGTCATGGGCAAGATCAAACCGATCTTGAATTTCTCTTGTGCCATCGCCGTGCCCGCATGAGCGGCCAGCAAACCAAGCGCCACAGCGCTGAGGAAAAAACGTTTTTGCATGAACTGTCTCCTTTGAAATAATCGTCGTCAAGAACTGGGGGAAATCAAATGGGCACCCGGCAAATGAAGCGGGCTTCGCACCGCTTCACGTAAATTTCTTTGCGCCAAACGCGAGTGTTCGCGCATCACCGCCTCGGCCCGCGCACCTTCGCGCTGCGCAATGGCTTGCATCACTTGTCGGTGTTGGTCTTGGGCCACGATCAGCATGTCACGCGCCTTGGGCGAATTGGCTTGCACCCCCACAAAGCCAGACGGCGATGCAAAGGGCAAGCTGCCCACACGCTCTAACTCACGCTGAATGACAGGGGAGGCTGAAAAGTTACCCAGCAAGGCATGGAATTGCGCATTCAAATGGATGTAACGAGAAAACGCTTCTTCGTGCAGCACAGGCTCGCGCAACAAAAGATCAATCGCATCCAAGCACTGATGGGCGCGCTCTAAATCTGCATCCGATGTGCCACGCTCTGCAGCGATGCGTGCAGCCAAACCTTCAATGGTTCCCCGCAGCTCAATGGCATCGGCCACATCGGCTTCTGAAAATTTACGCACTGCAAAGCCACCGCTGGGCATTTGTTGCAGCAAGCCCTCTTGCTCGAGTCGGATCAAGGCGGCACGGATGGGGGTGCGCGACACGCCCAGCTTTTCAACCAGCGCCAACTCCGTGATGCGTGATCCGGCTTGCAACTCGCCTGCCAACACCATCTCGCGCAATTTGAGCTGCACCTTCACAGCCTGCGAGCCACCCTCTTCCAGGGATTCACCGGAAAGGGTTTGAGTGGCAGTTACAAAATCCGTTCGCATTGAAAAATTGTATACATTGAAGCTTGATTTAGCTCAATAAATAGGCATTTAAAGGGTAAATCCTAGTTTTTTGTATCCAACCAACGAAGCATCTCAGCGGCAACCGCTGCGGGGCGCTCCATCGGCGCCATGTGTCCGGCTTCCTCAATCACAGCCAAAGTGGCATGCCGTGCGAGTTGATGCATGGCTTCATGCTGCGAGGGTGGCGACCAAAAATCTTGTCGCCCACACAAGATCAAGGTAGGCACGCGCATCGATGACAGCACATCGCTGGCATCGGGTCTGTGAATCAAGGCGTGGAGTTGGTGCGCGAAGATCGTGGCATCTTTACGCTCGAACATGGTCAAGATGCGTTCGATCAACTCTGCATCGGTCAATCGATCCGGATGCACCATGCCTTGCACCCATTCACGCGCCATGGCACGCACGCCCTGCTCTTGTGCAATGTGCAAGAGCGCCATGCGTTTGCGAACCTCCTCTTCACCCGCAGCACCCGAGAGTTTGGGCAAGTAGCCGGTATCCAAAAGCGCAGCCCCCTTCACACGCTCAGGGGCAATGCGCAGCACCTCCAATGCCACGCGCGCACCCATGGAATGTCCGGCAATGTAGAACTGGGGCGGCGCATCTTGCAACAGCTGAACCGCCATGTGCGACAAAGAATTCGCATGGCCATGGTCCACCACCGTGCAGGCATGCAAAGAAGACAGCTCAGGCAACAGAGGGTCCCAGACCGTGTGGTCACACATCAATCCAGGCACAAGCAAAAGAGGCAAGGTGTTCATTGGCATCACTTCATTTATCACGCAGGGGCGTTTGACTGTCATGGTTTGTAACGCAACAGTTCTCTGCGCGGTGGCAAGTTCGCGACAGGTATCTGCCAAGGACACCGCAACAATGTGTTTTTAAAAATAGCGCATATGACAGACAGCATTCAAACTTCTTTTGACACCGATGTGGTGATCATCGGCGGCGGCCCTGTGGGCCTCGGCTTGGCCATTGAACTGGGGCAACGCGGCATTCACTGCGTTTTGGCTGAGCGCCACACGCAAACTCAACCCATTCCAAGGGGCCAAAACCTGACGCAGCGCACGATGGAACACTTCCATTTTTGGGGTGCAGAACCACAGTTGCGCGCGGCGCGAACCATTCCCCCCGAATACGGCATTGGTGGCTTAACCGCTTATGGCTCGTTGCTGAGCAACCATCACTACGATTGGCTGCAACGAGAATTGGTGAAGCCGTATTACTTCAAAGACAACGAACGCCTGCCTCAATACGAAACCGAAAAAGTATTGCGTCAACGCTTGGCTGCACTGCCCACTGTGAAAACGCTGTTTGACTGGGGTGCTGAGCAGATCACACAAGACAACCAAGCTGCCACCATCACATTGAAGGAGCGCAGTGGCCAACAACAGCAAGTCATCCGCGCGAAATACGTGGTGGGCTGTGATGGCAGCCGATCTCCGACCCGCGAGCAGGCGGGCATCACACAAACCTTGTCAGACCACGACCGTTGCATGGTGCTGCTGGTATTTAAATCGCAAGAGTTGCACACGCTACTGGCACGCTTTCCTGGCAAATCCTTTTACAACGTGCTGCATCCAGAGCTCAAAGGGTATTGGAAGTTTTTTGGCCGCGTCGACCTAGGCAACACCTGGTTCTTTCATGCACCCGTGCCGATGGGAACAACCGCAGACAACTTTGATTTCAAAAAATACCTGCATGAGTCTGTCGGTGCTGAATTTGAAATTGAGTTTCAACACATTGGTTTTTGGGATTTGCGTTTTGCATTGGCCGACCGCTATCGTGCAGGCCGAGTTTTCATTGCCGGCGATGCCGCCCACAGCCACCCACCTTATGGCGGCTATGGCGTGAACTCCGGCTTTGAAGATGCACGCAACCTTGGCTGGAAATTGGCTGCTGTTTTGCAAGGCTGGGGCGATGATGCGTTGCTCGACTCATATGACGCTGAGCGCCGACCTGTTTTTGCCTCGACCATTGATGACTTCATTGCCAAATCCATTGAAACTGACCGCGCATTTTTAGAGGCGTTCGATCCAACACGAGATGCGGCTGCATTCGACAGGGCATGGGCCGAACGATCACAAGGTGCCGTGGGTGAGGTGCATGCCTTTGAGCCCCACTACGAAGGTTCACCGGTGGTGTGGCAAGCACACCTGGCATCACACGTGTGCAGCGCCAAAGGCTCGCATCAGTTCAAAGCACGTGCAGGACATCATTTAGCCCCCGCCATGTTGTCTAAGGGTCAAAACGTGTTTGACATGCTGGGCAATGGCTTCACCCTGCTGGCCATCGGTACTGATTCAACAGCGACGCAAGTGTTGGTCGATGCGGCCGCAAAAGCGGGTGTGCCTTTGGCCGTGCTCCACGAAGCAGCAGGCTCAGAAGCCGACCGTTATGAAGCACGTTGGATCTTGGTGCGCCCAGATCAGTTTGTGGCTTGGGTGAGCGAGGAAAACACAATCGACCCGAACGAAGCGCACATGCTGTTCAAATGCGTACGTGGTCAACACGACCACGCCACACACTGAAACTCGCCCTGCTCACCCTATTCACTCGGCTGTGATTTGCTTGGTGCGAATCACAGCGCCCCAACGGGGGTAATCTTTGGCCACGATCGCGGCCAACTCAGCAGGACTAGAAGCAGAAGCATCCATGCCTGCTTTGCCCAAAATATCTTTCACATCGGGTTGACGCAAGATGGCAGCCATTTCAGTGTTCAAACGGGTCACCACTGCCGCGGGAGTTTTGCTGGGCACAAAGAAGGCATACCAAAGGTCCACATCAATGCGCTTGACCCCCACCTCTTCAAACGTCGGCACATCCGGTGCGACCGGATGACGCTTGGGGCTACCCAACGCCAAGGCATTCAAGCGGCCATTCTTCACAAAGCCTTGAGCAATATGAACCGGCAAGAAGCCTGCGTTCAACTCACCACCCAACAAATCTTGCGTGTAACCTGCCGTGCCACGGTAGGGCACGTGCAACATGAAGGTGTTGGACTCCAGCTTGAACAACTCCATCGCCATGTGATGCGGCGTTCCGACCCCAGGGGACCCAAAGCTGATCGAACCGGGTTTGGCTTGTGCTTCTTTGACCAAATCAGCCAATGACTTGATGCCGGTTTTGGGATGCGACACCAACATCAGTGAACCATAAGCAGCCATTGAAACCGGCGCGAAATCTTTGACAGGATCAAAGCCAACGTTCTTGTACATCTGAGAAGCCATCAGCATGGTGTTGGCCCCCATCAAAACGGTGTAGCCATCGGGGTTGGATTTGGCCACGGCTTCTGCCCCAATATTGCCGCTGGCACCGGGTTGGTTTTGCACCACCACCGGTTGCCCCAAGCGCTCGCTTAAGCGAGGCGCAACGACGCGCGCAATGGTGTCCATTCCTGTCCCCGGCGTAAAGGGCACGATGATCTTGAGCGTTTGCGCTGGGTAGGCACTTTGTGCTGCAACGCCTTGGCCAAAGAGCGCCATCGCAGCAAGTGCAAGAGTAGCCAGTTGTCGACGATCAATGCAATTCATGTAGCTGTCTCCTAAAAATTCAACTCAAATGGATTGAGAAGCAGGCGGTATCTTGAACAAACGCTCAGCGTTGTCTTGGAAGAAGGCTTTGCGCACCTGGGGGGCCATGTCGAGGTTTTCCAAGATGGCCACTTCTTCTGGCGCATATTGGTAGGGATAGTCCATGGCGTACAACACGCGGTCAGGCCCCATGAAGTCTTGTGTGAACTTGAGGGCCGCCCCCCACGCCACACCACTGTTGGTGATGTGGAAGTTTTCACGCAAGTAGTCACTCGGTTTGCGCTTGATCGCTTGCATGCTGGCGTAGCGTTTGGACTTGACCGTGGCGGCGTGCATGTAATCCAAGCGATAAGCCCAAAAAGGCAAGGCCTCACCCATGTGGCCCAAAATGATTTGCAGTTTTGGAAAACGATCAAACACGCCTGCGGTGATCAACCGCAATGCGTGCAATCCAGTTTCCACACCAAAGCCATAAATCGCACCATCCAAGCCAGCTTCAATGAAGTGCTGAATCATGCTGGCGGGCATGGCATTGGGATGCAGATAAATCGGCGTGTCCATGGCCTCAGCCGCTTCAAAGATCGGCCAAAATTTTTGATCGGACAAATACTCACCTTGCGTGTGTGAGTTGATCACCACCGAATGCATGTTGAGCTGGTTCACACCGCGCTGAATTTCTTTGGCTGCGGCCACCGGGTCTTGTGGTGCCACGGCAATCATGCCCACCAAACGATCGGGGTGGCGACGCATGGCATCCGCCAAGATGTCGTTGGCCACAGGTGCAAATGACACCGCAGTGTCTTTGTCCATGATTTGCACACCCGGCGAGGTCAACCCTATGACTTGCACATCCACACCGGCTTCGTCCATGTGCTGCAAACGCAACGCATCCAAATCGGTGAGGCAGCGCATGATGTGGGTGGCCCGCTCGCTCGGGCTGCTCATGTAAAAGCCCATCAGGTGTTTGAAGCCCACGTCCACATCATCTTTGGCCAAGATACGTTTGTAAATTTCTAACATTTCTGGAGGAGAAAACGCCTCCTCTGTGGCAATACGTCGGTAGGGCCGCGCAGGCAATGACGACGAAATGATGCTCATGGACTTCCTCAAATTATTGGCACTCAGGCACTGGGGTTGGCAGCGGCCTCCCTTCGTAGAAGGCTTGCAAGTTATCAAGGGTCAATGCTGCCATGGCTTGACGTGTTTCGACTGTCGCGCTGGCGATATGCGGCGTGAGCACGACATTGGGCAAACGGCGCAACTCGGGGTCAACGATGGGCTCATCCCAATACACATCCAAAGCTGCACCCGCAATGGTTTTGTCTTTGAGGGCTTGCACCAACACAGGCTGATCCACCACTGAGCCACGCGCAATGTTGATGAGGTACCCCTTGGCACCCAATGCTTGCAACACAGACGCATCAATGAGGTTTTGGGTGTCGTCCCCACCGGGTATCGCCACCACCAAATAGTCCGTCCAAGCCGCCAACTCTTGGACGGTGTTGTAAAAGCGATAAGGCACATCGGCCTTCGCTTGGCGGCCGGTGTATGCGATGTTCATATCAAAGGCAGCGGCGCGTTTGGCAATGGCGCGACCAATGCGTCCCATGCCCACAATGCCTAAGCGTGCGCCTGATACTTTGTGGGTCAACGCAAATGCGTCGTCCACCCAATCCCCGTTGCGCACAAATTTATCGGCTTGTGGAATACGCCGCCCCATCGACAGCACCAGCCCCATGGCCAAGTCAGCCACATCATCCGTCAGCACACCGGGCGTGTGCGTCACCACAATGCCTTTGTCTTTGGCGGTGGCCACATCGACACCGTCATAGCCCACACCACAAATGGCAATCAGCTTCAGATTGGGCACCATCATCAACAGCTTCTTGTCCACCTTGGCCGAGCCAGTCCCGACCATGGCAGTGACCTTGCTCAAAGCGCCTGGGTCTTTGATGTGGGTGTGGTCGTGCACGATGTAGTCGGCCTCTTGCAACGCATTCATCATGGACGGTGGCAAGGGCGAGACTTGCAAGATTTCTTGTGCCATGGCGAGATCCTCCAGCTTGTCTTTTGTAGTGTCCCTTACTCTACCTGTTGATTGGCTAACATCACAGGCTATGACTGAAGGCAATCCTCTCCTCGACATCGCTGGCCCTGTCGCCACCCTCACACTGCGCCGCCCCTCGCAGCGCAACAGCTTGACCGACGACGACCTCCACACCTTGCTGGCTCACTTTGATGCCATCAACCGCAACACTGCGGTGCATGTGGTCGTGTTACGCGCCGAAACCACAGGGCAAAAGCAAGCGGTATTCAGCGCGGGCTACAACGTGGGTGGTTTTGACAACGACCCCATGGCGCCCTTGTTCTTCGAAAAAATTCCTGAAGCCTTGGAGCGCCTGCGCCCCGTCACGATTTGCGCGTTGAACGGCAGTGTGTATGGCGGCGCCACCGATTTGGTGCTCGCCTGCGACTTCACCGTGGCGCAACGGGGCAACAGTTGGCGCATGCCTGCTGCTGCACTCGGCTTGCATTACTACCCCAGTGGCCTGCGCCGTTATGTAAGTCGCTTTGGCTTGCAGGCCAGCAAGCGCGCGTTTTTGTTGGGGCAATCCACACCGTACGAAGCCTTAGACAAGCTTGGTATTTTTGAGGCCTTGGTGGATGCACAAGACTTTGAAACTGAAGTCCAAAATTTGCTGAACACCTTGTGCAGCATGGCCCCCTTGGCTTTGGCATCCACCAAAAAAAGCTTGAATGAAATTGCGGCGGGTCTTTACAGTGAACCCGCTTTAAAAGAACGTTCACGCCAATCGGTGCACAGCCAAGACTTTGCAGAAGGACGTGCGGCTTTTGCTGAGCGACGCGCGCCTCAGTTCACGGGCACTTGAT
>JACCDN010232368.1_pt1 | contig 14182 bp, 14 predicted proteins | sample 7441691 | NCBI WGS metagenome assembly JACCDN01 (sample SAMN15323439, study PRJNA562643) | freshwater metagenome | isolation source: river surface water | place: USA:Blue River Watershed | collected 2017-08-16
GCGGGGAGTATAATCTGTTGATGTTAAAGGGGGAAAACAAGGCATTTCCCCCCTTAACAATCCCCGGTTTTGTTGCGCGTTCAAACTTCGCAAAAACCGCAATCTCAAACGCGGTTACTATATACTGCTCGTACTTGAAAGTGAGAATTTTTTCAATGTTTCCTGGATTGCTTCGGTCGTAAAAAACACTCCCTCGCAATGACGAGGTGCGGGTTCGCCATATATGGACGAAGTCCATATATGGGTGACATCGTCATTGCGAGGAACGCAGTTTGTGACGAAGCAATCCATACATTAATTTGCTTCGTACACAATAATCCAGTCTTACTTTCAAGTTAAACCAGTATCTTCAGGTTGAATGAGCATATTTTACATACCCCAGAGGCAAACCGCGGGTTCACACGAAGTCCCATAGCCAATATTTAGAAGAAACGAATCAACTTCCTTACATCTACTTTGCTCTTGCTGAGCAATCTATCTAATGCTATGTTATCTTGCTTAACTTCTACACGGCTCAACATGGCACTCAATAACTTATCGCGCTTTTCTTCTGAACATTCAGCTAAGAATTTTACCACGTTTACCAAAACTTCTTTATCTACATCTAACATAAATACCTCCCAAAAACTAATCGCGTCTTATTAAAGCGCTTATACCTTTTCACAAAAAAACACTCTACCGCTGTTCTCATAAAATACAAGAACAGCTATGAAACTGAAATTACCCTAACTATCATACTGCCTATATTTTAACTATAGTTCAGTATCTATATTTTTCAATAGTATTGGCCGCTAGAGTAGAATCCTCATCATGTTGGTAAAAACCGAAATCCAGAAATACAAGATTTTCGCATGCATTAGATATCTTTCGAAACCAAGTATTTTTTTTGAATGCAAGGCGTGCGAACGACCCAAAGCGGCAGTTGACAGCGTAGCTGTCATTCAGAGCACAGCGAAGAATCCAGATACATAGTCGTAAATGAGCATCGGAAGCGTCAGCACAACGCCGCAGTCGGACAAAAGATATAGGTTTCGAAAGAGGTCTATTCACTATGCGATCGGATAATATGGGTTTCACTCACGTAATTTATTCATTCTAATTCGTGCACGCTTTTTTGTGTTAACTTCAATCCAAATGCCTATACCGGCAAAAATCACCACTAAAAACGGTAAAAACCAGCGCACGTATTGATGAGATGATGTGTGAACAACGTGTGGATAAAATTGAATCATGACTGTCTGTTGTAAGAATAAAGTTAAAAATAACGTTACAACAAGAAAAAGTATGCAAAGGAAAAAATAAATCACTTCTTTTTTATATTTACCTAATGCTTCTTTTTTATGCCAGATATTTGGAAAAATTTCGACCAACCAGTCAATAGCTTCACTGCGCAAATTTGATTTATCCAAAATATCCATTAATATATAATAACCATCAAAAGCAAGAGTAGGATCAAGATTTTTAAATACGCTTAAATAGTTAAATAGCGCAAATATCCAAAGCATCGTTGTCAAGTGGGGAAAAGTAGAAACACACAACAATCCGACAATACAAGCTAAACCCGCGAAAATTGCATCAACATACATGCCTGCCGCATTTACTATAATCCTTTGTCTGCGCGTTCCCAACCACATGTCAGACGTGTCTGCAAACGCTATAGGCCCCAGCCAATACCAACCAAAACCAAAACGCAATACTTCAAAACCAAATGCTTTAGTTGTTAATGCATGAGCAAATTCATGCATCGTCACAGAAATTAAAGTCAGCGGTATATATCCGGCAAGCAACCAGAGGCTGGTTGTTTTAAAATTAGTCAAGGCCGGATGTATCAATAAAACGAAAGCATACATCCCAAAAAACATGCACCCTAAAAACAATAACTGCATAGGGACATTAAAAAAGATATATCCTATTTTTTTATAAACCTTTGCAACAAAATTATCGGTGTGCTTAATAGAACACTGTACTTCCATCACTCTGGAGAACTGCCTAATTCCTTTTTTCCACCAAGGCAATATTTGATTTTCTAGATTGGCAATAGTTTCTGCTCGCAAAGGCACTTGAACAAAACCTCCAAGAACAAGCTGAGTTACTAACTGCGTTACAATATCGGGTGAAAACAAGAGGAACTCATCGAATATCGCATCGGCAATTTCCTGCAAGGTATGTTTTCCATCCAGTAACTGCCAAATGTACCAGCCTACTTTAGACAAGCGGTAATAACTCCCTAGATCATGATTTTTTAAAATGAAAATTTTCTCGCCATCGGAGGTTTCTCTGGGATAAGCAGTGACATGAGGCAGATGAATTGGCCTGCTGTGTAGAATAACTAAATGCGATGCATAGTGTGCAACCTCAACATGTTTTTTTAAAATATTCTCCAATTGTTCTTTATAGATAACTAATAGTTTACAAGTAGTTTTAGTTTTGACAGAAGCATTTCTAGGTGACTGCGTTAGTAATGATGTTTCACCAAAAACCATCGGTGACTCCAAAACCCCCACAACCCGTATTTCTTGAGATGTTTCATCTTGAACAGTAACTTCCAATTCTCCTGAGCATATTAAATAGCATTTATCTCCTGACTCTTTCTGGCGAAAAATAAATGTATCGGCAGGTACAGTTACCGACTCAATTTCCTGAGCCAAAATATGAATATCCGCGCTTGACAAATCGGTAAACAAAGTCGTCCGCTTGATAAGCTCCATTTTTAGCATGAGTTCCGAAGTCTTTGCCATTTCCTCATTATGCAGTCCATACACTTTTAAAAAATCATTTAGCGCGGATATAGATAAGGAGAGTAAATGAATCTCAGATAAAGCAGTTACCGTTGCGGTTCGCAATCCGGTTTTTGAAAAAAAACCATCGGCAGCCAAACCAATTGTATCGCCAGGACCAATATCTTTAATTTGACAGGAGTGTCGCTGCTGAAAAATTTTTGTTTGAGCCTTTTCCTGGCGTTGCTGCCTAACTTCGGCAAACCCTGAAATCACAATAAAAACATGATCAATAATTTCTCCTTCTTTGACAATAGTATCCCCTTCCACATAATCCATTTCTACTGATAATTTACATAATTCACCCAGCAAACGATTATCTAATGAACTAAAAAAAGGAACTTTTCTCAGAAGTTGTACACGATTTTTGAAAGAAGACACTATGAACCTCCTTATTAGAAGACTAACTATTCGACGAAGAAAACATAATTCCTATCTACACGACAAAAACATACCCTCGTCATTAAATAAATTTATTAAACTTTGCCTTACTTATGATTTTGTCTAGAATACCACTCTGAGAGTCCTTAACTTTTCCACAATCTAGGTGTTGCAACATGTCCAATAATTCTTTGCATTGCTGCGCATCAAGTTTAACTAACATTTTCAAAAAATCTGTTACAACCTCTTTGTTCGTTTTTACACTTGACATAAATACCTCCAAAAAAAGAAAGCCACCCTACTACCTTCAAGAGAAAAACTATGCTTCTTTTCTTAACTGTAGTTCACAATTCGCATTTTGCAAGTTTGATAAATACTGGAAATGTTATAAAATATACTTTAATCCTTAAACAGGCGACATTAACGCATCCTAAAAATTATTTTAATCATGCGCACATTTATTTTTTTAACGCTATTATTCACTGTTTTCTCGCAAGCCAATGCAAGCATATTTTCACTGGGGCAAGGAGACTTGGTAGGACAAATCACCACTACTGTCGTAAAACCTGGCAAAACGCTAGCGCAAATTGCTAGAGATAATGATATGGGTTACGTAGAAATGGAAGAAGCTAATCCCAGCATAGCTGACACGGTCAATATGGCACCCGGAACAGTTTTAGTCGTACCCAGCAGATTTGTGCTGCCTAACGCGCCGCGAAATGGCATTATAATTAATTTGGCGGAAATGCGCTTGTATTATTATCCAACAGGAAGTAACCAAGTCGTCACCTATCCAATGGGCATTGGTCGAGAAGGTGAGGATACGCCTGTAGGGGTTATGAAGATTATACAGCACATTAAAAACCCAACCTGGATGGCAACTGAAGAAATGCGAAAATTGCGCGCTAAAGAGGGAGTTATCTTACCTAAGAGTGTACCACCAGGACCAGAAAATCCCATGGGTAAATTTGCCATGCGTCTCTCTAAACCTACATACTTGATCCATGGAACAAACGATCCATTGGGCGGTATAGGTCGACGCAGCAGTTCAGGCTGCATGCGTTTGTATCCTGAAGATATTGAATCACTCTTCTACAAGGTTCATGATGGCATACCTGTTTATATCGTGAACGAACCGTATAAGGCGGGTTGGTCTGCACAGGGAAAGCTTTACCTGGAATCGCATATTCCATTAACCGGCGACGAACAAGTCAAGCAGGATATTGCTCGCATACGTCAGGTAGTAGAACTGGCAACTAAAGGGCATGAAGCGAATATTGACTGGGATAAGACGCAAGAGATAGCGCAAGAGACTCAAGGAATTCCGCAAGTGATTGGCACGGCAGGTTAAACGTTCGGGCAGGAAAGCACTATCTCCCATAGGGAAGAAGCAATTACCTTAGGGGCTGTTGACAATTCTACTACACCGGCCATAAATCGCCGATTTTTTGCGCTCCGTTTCTCACATATCAACAACATATGCTGCGATACAGTGCTCAAAAAACGACGATTTCTGTTTGGTCTAGCGAATTGTCAACAGCCCCTAATCATTACAAAAAATCATCTTTCCGCTTATGACATCAGAAATATTTAAAAAACTTATTTCTACTGAGCCTCTTTTTTTATACTCTATTTTTCCCTCTTTTATCCCCTTTTCACTGACTACCAATCGATGCGGAATGCCAATAAGATCCATATCTGCAAACTTTACGCCCGGTCTTTCATCACGATCATCCAGTAATACTTCAATAGCTTGTTTTTGTAACGCTTCATATAACTCGTTCGTTACTTTTTTCACGTAAGCATTACTATAATTGATAGGAATAACAGCAACACAAAAAGGCGCCATAGGCGCTGGCCAGATAATTCCTTGCGCATCATGATTTTGCTCAATGGCAGCCGCAACAATGCGTGATACGCCAATGCCGTAACATCCCATCAATAAAGTCGTTGTTTCACCATTTTCACTTAAAACAGTCGCATTCATGGCCTTGCTATATTTATCTCCCAACTGAAAAATATGCCCAACCTCAATACCCCGCAGAAACTGTAAGTGACCCTTGCCATCAGGGCTGGGATCACCGGCAACCACATTACGCAAGTCCCATATATCCATGGCGCTTGAAGACGATAAAACATCACGATCCCAATGAACATGCATAAGATGATTATTGTTCTCATTGGCGCCACAAATAAAATCACCCAATACCGCTGCCTCACGATCAATAACTATAGGAATGGCGGAAGCTTCCAATCCTATCGGACCTATAAAACCTACATCACAATGCAATTTTTCCTTGATTTTTTCCTGTACAACAAACTGTAATGGGGATGCAACCAAAGGATGTTTTTCTGCTTTAAACATATTGAGTGTGTGATCGCCTCGCAATACTAATGCAACTACATCATGTTTCTTTCCTTTCACTAACAAGGTTTTGGCTATTTTTTTCGCATCAACGCTTAAAAATGCAACCAACTCCTCAATAGAACATATATTAGGCGTAGCGATTTTCTCAAGCTTTTGAGCAGCGATCACAATGTCTGCCGTTGGAGGGGGCAAACTCTCAGCTTTCTCTATATTAGCGGCATAATCGCTCTGGTCACTATATACAATTAAGTCTTCTCCCGAATTAGCCAAAACTTGAAATTCATGTGAATAGTTGCCGCCAATATCGCCTGTATCCGCTAATACAGCGCGAAAATTTAAGCCTAATCGGCTAAAAATCACACTATAAGTGTCATACATTTTTTGGTACGTTGCATGAAGCGATTCCGCTGTTAGATGAAACGAATAGGCATCTTTCATTAAAAATTCTCGGGCACGCATCACGCCAAAACGTGGGCGCAATTCATCACGAAATTTATTTTGAATTTGATAAAAATTGCGCGGCAGTTGTTTATAGCTTTGTATTTCACTGCGAATCAATTGAGTTATCACTTCTTCGTGGGTAGGACCAAAACAAAAATTCCGTTCATGGCGATCTTTGATGCGCAACATGAGATCGCCATAAGCCTCCCAACGCCCTGATTCTTTCCATAGTTCTGCGGGTTGTATGGCGGGCATTAAAATTTCAAGCGCGCCGCTGCGATTCATTTCTTCGCGAACAATCGTCTCAACTTTTCGTAATACTCGTAGTCCCAATGGCAACCAAGTATAAATACCTGAAGTTACTTTACGAATCATGCCAGCACGCAACATGAGCTGATGACTGATGATTTCAGCATCAGCAGGCGTTTCTTTTAAAGTTGCTAATAGATAGTGAGAGGTTCGCATAATGGTATAGTAGAATTTTCAACAGCCTCTAGTTAGAAGTGCTCATAGTGTTTGGCAAACTTATCTCCTAACCACTGAATCATATACACTAACATAACTAATATCATAATCGTTGACAATAACACAGTAAAATCAAAGCGTTGATATCCATAGTTAATGGCCAAGCTCCCCAAACCACCCCCGCCTACCGCGCCCGCCATAGCTGAATAACCCACCAAACTAATGAGCGTGACCGTCACGCCGCGGATAGCGGCCGGCAATGCTTCCGGCAGCAATATTCTATAAATGATCTGCCAATTTGTTGCCCCCATCGCTTGCCCAGCTTCTACCAATCCCCCATTGACTTGCTTTAAGGCATTTTCCATAAGGCGCGCGACAAATGGAACAGCGCCTATGCTCAATGGAACAATCGCTGCCTGAGTGCCAATAGAAGTCCCCGCTAAAAACCGAGTGAACGGAATTAACATCACCAATAGAATAATGAAAGGAATAGCGCGCAATAAGTCAACAACCAAAGCTAACGGTTTATGCAGCCATTTTTTGGCTAGTATACGACCAGGCTGTACGACAAAGAGAATGATGCCTAAAGGTAATCCTACTAATACAGAAAAAAAACCAGAGGCCGCAACCATATAAATGGTCTCCCAGACACTCTGCCATAATAAACTCATTAACAAATCAGACATAAGGCAATAACCTGGTAATACTATTTAAAGAATTGCGGTTCTCTTTCCCCTTTCCTTAGAGGACTGAGGAATCAACACATATTTTCTGTTTTTCTCCTTGCGGAGCAAGGAGTTTTTGCTTTTACCTCTCCGCTTTGTGGGAGAGGTCACTGCGTTGTTTTTACGCAGCGGGTGAGGGGGTGAAAAAACCGGTTTCTATCTTTATTTGCCCCCCCTCATCTGTCCCTTCCTTACGTCTGGGCAGACTCTTCGGACATCTTCTCCCGCGTGGGGGAGAAGAAAATTCAAAACAGTGCAAAATCTAATCTATTGTTTTTATTGCATTTTGAAAATCTATTTGTCTCAATTCCTCAGCCTTGAGGAGCTAAGCGGTTACAACATAACCTATTTCATCCACGTTAATGCCTTTTTCAAATAAATAGTTTTTCCCAAGTACTATATTTTCAGGCTGACCCTCTATTTCCAGTAACATGACACCCACTGTTTCATCACGGATTTTCTCAATTCTAGCCTGCAAAATATTAAATGTTAAAGAAAATGTATGCGTTAAATATGAGATCAAAGGGGATTCTGCCATACTCCCTAAAAAGGACAAACGCCATAAAAGCACAGTATTTTCAGCTTCTTTATCAACCAGACGCTTTACCAAATCTTCTGGCAATTCATGCAGTGAAAAATCACGAACAAGTTTCCTAGCAGCTTCTGTTTGGGGTCGACTAAAAAAATCTAGCACGGCTGATTCTTCGACAATTTCTCCATGTTCTAATACCGCCAAACGATGGCAAATTTCCTTAATTACTGCCATCTCATGCGTAATCAGTAAAATCGTTAACCCCAACTCAACATTAATTTGCTTCAGTAACTGCAGAATGTTGTGCGTAGTTTCAGGATCTAAAGCAGATGTTGCTTCATCGCTTAACAACACTAATGGATTATTGGCTAACGCACGCGCAATAGCCACCCGTTGTTTTTGTCCGCCGCTCAATCTGGCAGGATAATAATCTTTGCGCTCTGTCAATCCGACTAATTGCATTAATTCGTGCACCCTCGTAGAAACAACGCTAGCAGCAGTACCAACAAGTTCTAGTGGGAAAGCAATATTCTCATAAACGGTACGGGTATTTAGCAAATTAAAATGCTGAAAGATCATGCCAATACGACGACGAGTTTTACGTAATGATGTCCCATCAAGCGCCGTAATATCTTGCCCATTTACCACAATTTTGCCCCGATCTGGCGTCTCTAAACGATTTACACAACGAATCAACGTGCTTTTCCCCGCGCCGCTTTTACCGATAATGCCAAATATCTCACCTGGCTTTACGTTTAAATTAATTCCTTTTAAAGCATCAACTCTGGTATTATTAGGCGACAAATGCGATTTAAAAACTTCTTTAAGTTCTATCATAATGTTTGCTTGCCGCTAAGGTGTGGCGCATAAGATTCTGGTCTGGGTGCCGGCTTTCGCCGGTGTGACAAAGCAATGTGCGAGCCTAGGCTCGCACAGCAGTTCTAAAATTCGCTTTTATAAGCCTATATAATTTCAAAACCAATATCAAGGAACACATTCTATGTTTGCTCAATATCTGCTTTTTGCTGCAAAAACTATGACGTTTGTGATCGCGATACTTATTTTGTTTGCCGGACTACTTGCCTTGGCGAGCAAAAACAAACAACGTGACAAAGGTAAGCTGATAGTCAAAAAACTAAATGAAAAATATGAAGAAATGGAAGATGTTTTGTCTCAGCATGTGCTAGATAAGGCAGACTATAAAAAGATGCTAAAAACTAGGAAACAAGAACAAAAAGCGGCTACCAAACAATCTTCATCACGTAAACGTTTATTCGTACTTACATTTAATGGCGATATACGCGCTTCTGCCACAAAATTTTTACGTGAAGAAATAACCGGACTACTAACTTTGGCAAAACCAGAAGATGAAATTGTCTTGCGTCTAGAAAGCGCGGGAGGATTAGTGCATGCGTACGGTTTGGCAGCTTCAGAGTTACAACGTATCCGCCATGCCAATATTCCTTTGATTGTTATCATTGACAAAGTAGCCGCCAGTGGCGGTTACCTCATGGCAGCAGTTGCCAATCGCATTTTAGCTGCGCCCTTTGCTATATTGGGTTCTATTGGCGTGCTTGCACAATTACCCAACTTTCACCGTCTGCTAAAAAAAAATAACATTGAATTTGAGCAAATTACGGCTGGGCAGTATAAGCGCACACTAACGCTTTTTGGCCAAAACACGGATGAAGGACGCGAAAAATTTCAAGAAGAAGTCAATGAGGTCCATCAATTATTCAAGTCGTTTGTATCACAGAACAGGCCTGCTTTGGCTATAGAAAAAGTAGCTACTGGGGAACATTGGTATGGCGCTCGCGCTTTGGAATTGAGTTTAATTGACGGAATTATGACCAGCGACGATTACTTGCTGTCTGCCAGCAAAACAGCCGACATTTATGAAGTGTCTTATCAGCCTAAAAAAACACTGTTGGACAAATTGGCGCATAGTGCTGCTGCCAAAATCTATGATGCCGCATTAAATAAACTGAATCAAAATAGGTTTTTTTAGAAATGAGCACACCCAACATACACCCTCAGGAAATAGAAAATTTTGAATCGCTTGCGCAAGATTGGTGGATAAGAGAAGGCACTTTTAAAACACTACATGATATCAATCCGCTTCGACTGGGCTTTATCACACAACAAGTTGATTTATTAGACAAAACTATCCTTGATATAGGATGCGGGGGCGGCATTTTAACCGAAAGTCTAGCAAACCACAGCGCACAGGTGACGGGGATTGATGCGTCGAAAATGGCTATTAGCGCAGCACAAGAACATGCTGCAGAACATAATAAATCTATTGTTTATATTGAAACAACTGTAGAAGAAATAGCTAAAAAACAACCTCAACAATTCGATGTGGTTGTTTGCATGGAGCTGCTAGAACATGTTCCCGATCCCCTTTCTGTCGTTCAATCCTGCGCTGACTTACTAAAACCGCACGGGCATGTATTCTTTTCGACCTTGAATCGCAATTTAAAATCCTATCTGTTCGCCATTTTAGGCGCCGAATATGTACTTAAATTACTGCCCCGTGGCTTGCATCATTACGACCAGTTTATACGCCCCGCAGAATTAGCAAGCTGGATGCGTCAAGCTGATCTGGATCTTATTAAAATGTCCGGGATTAGCTATAACCCCTTTAAGCAACAATATCATCTAACAGATAATGTGGGAGTTAATTATTTAGTTTATGGCAGGAAATGATATTTTTTTATGCTTATAACACAACGCGAATCAAATTCCAGACGATCCTGTTGAAGCTTCTAGGATGTATCAGAAGTTGATGGGAGGATAAGCCTTTGCGATGAAACCCTTATAAGCGTTTTTTTAAGTCGCGGTAAAAATTTTCATGCACGCCTAAAGCCAGCAGTAATCTTTCTTCGAGAGTCCATTCATACGCAAGCAGCATGTCTTGATGGTGCATTTTAAATTTGTAAACGCAAACACCTGCTAAATCGCCTTTCTTTTCTTGCCCTAAAGTTGGGTTATGCACAATATCACGAATAGCAGCATCCACTATCGACTTATTCTGTACATGCACCTTTTTATACGCGCGTTTAAAAGCAGGCATTTGCTTAATTTTTACATCAGCCACGGACTTATTCAAACTCAAAAGGCTCTGCTAAGGAGTGATCTTGCTGCTTGGATAGAAGCAACTCTTGCAAAAATTCAATGGGTAAATCAGGGTTGTCTAATGCACACTTCCCTATTTTAGCCCAGAACTCGATTTGATGCGGAATAGAGCGGCATTCAGAGCGTGCCACCTTCTTAGCAGCATCGTAAATGGTTTCATCAATTCGGATAGCAATGCTCATAACGGCCTACAATAGTTTTAATTTACCACATTTGTAGTATAGCATAAGTAAACTAGAATGCAACTTATAGTAAGGAGCAGCAGCACATATTAAGCGTTGCCTTCCAATGGTATAAACCGATTTATCGCTTAGCACAGCATGAAAGCAATAACGAAAATTGTTATGAAATAGCTAAAAAACTATGACTACTATTATCCACAGCTTTGTTTCTACATTTGATTATGCATACAGTAGCGTTAAACAGAATGCTTCTTTTTTATTTTCTATGTTATGCGGGTTATGGATTATTCAAATAATGAACGCACTTTCAGGCTATCGCCTTAATGTTCTAGGAATTTATCCAAGACGCACTCATGGGTTATTGGGCATAATCTTTTCCCCCTTTTTGCATGGCAGCAATCAGCATTTGTTAGTTAATTCCGTTCCTTTATTCGTATTAAGCGCTTTGGTTCTGGTGGCAGGCAAGCAGGTTTTTTTTGAGGTTACTTTTTTAGTGATGCTTGTGAGTGGTTTAGTGGTATGGATGTTTGGACGACCTGGATTTCATGTGGGTGCTAGTTCTCTGGTATTGGGATATTGGGGGTTTTTGTTATTTTATGCTTATGAAAACCGCTCAGTGATGGCATTGTTTTTAGGATTTTTATGCTTGTATTATTTTAGCGGTCTAGTATTTAGTTTGTTTCCCCAGGGGAAAAGAGTTTCGTGGGAAGGACATTTGGCAGGTTTTTTGTCAGGTGGATTAGTCAGTTATCTTTTATCGCATGCTTATTTGTGATGACAGATCAGCCCTCTCAGGGAAACAAGCATACTCTGTGGTAGGGATTGTTATTTTTTCCAAAGACGCACTACTTTAGCTATTTTGTTTAAAGCAGAATTTTTTAATTCTATAGGGGATTGTTCTTCCTGGATTTGTTGGGAAGAATAAGGTGAATGCAGAATGAGTGTTTTTGTATTGCCGCCTTGTTTGGGTATTTTGGCCTGTAATTGTCCTTCTAGCTCCACAAGACATAATTCTCCAAATAAATCTGAGTGCACGGTTTCAAAACATCCGCCTATCCAATCATTTCGTTCACATAAAGGTTTAATAGCATCCGTTAATTGTAACACTGCCGCATTTTTATTGATTTGTTTGAACAATGCAATTTCTTGAAGTAGGAGCGGCTGCGCAATCTTAGAAAGAAGTTGGGCATTTTCGGCAACTTGCCAGTTTTGCTTGATCTCAGCAGTGGCTTCTGGAGACAGGCCATTTATATTTCCAACGCCATAGAGCAACCAACTAAGATCGCAATCTATGTTAACTTCTTTTAAGGCAATGATAACACGTCGTGCACCTTTGTGTGACAGACCGCTGTAAGTTGCGTTTTCCCAATAACTGATGGTTTGCCGACTATAGCCAATTCGGGAAGCAAGCTGCTCTGCGCTTAATCCCGATAAGCTTCTTATTTTTTTGAGTCGCTTCCCTCTTGCTATAGGGGAATCGTCTACATTGGTTGACATATCCACTGTTTTCCCATTTTTGTTGAAAGTAAGTAAAATAGCTAACGTGAATGATGGATAAGCTTTTTGTTGCCTATGTGTCACGTTATCCCAATGTTGTCTCATGGATGAGCAGCGTTTGGGATCCAGGTAAAAAAATTACAGTTAACTATTAAATTTTGTCTCTGTTATTTTGACATTATACTTAAAATGTTACTTTAAATGCGACTCTTTTATTATATTTAAAGATACATTTTGTCAAGTAAAAAATTTTTTTACTCGGGAAATTCTCCCATCGCAACAGTATGAAAACCTGAATCTACATGTAAAATTTCTCCTGTAATGCCACTTGCAAGATCAGAACACAAGAAAGCTGAAGCGTCCCCAACCTGTTCCAAGGTAACATTACGACGTAAAGGGGACACGGTTTCGTAATAATTTAACATTTTGCGAAAATTTTTTACACCAACTGCCGCCAAAGTTTTTACAGGACCTGCCGAGATGGCGTTCACCCGTATGTTTTTTGGCCCCAGACTGTAGGCCATATAGCGAACGTTGGCTTCCAAACTTGCTTTGGCTAAGCCCATAACATTATAGTTGGGCATGGCGCGCATGGAGCCCAGGTAGGTTAAAGCTAACATGGCGCCGTTTCTTCCTTCCATGAGGGGATAAGCAGCCTTACCCAAAGCTGAAAAACTATAACTGCTTATATCATGCGCGATGCTGAAGCCTTCGCGAGTAACATTATCTATAAAATTTCCTTCTAGTTGGTTAGCGGGGGCAAAGGCAACAGAATGTACGAGTATGTCAAATTGTTCCCAATGCTGTTTGAGACTTACAAAAAGTTGGTTGATTTGTTCATCGCTGGAGACATCACAAGGCAGAATAGCCTTCGGTGTGAATTCATCTACGGCGTTTTCTACTCGTTCTTTGAGTTGATCGTTGACGTAAGTAAACGCCAATTCCGCGCCTTGTTGATGCATAGATTTGGCAATGCCATAGGCGATGGAACGATTGTTTAAAATACCAATGATAAGTGCGCGTTTTCCTTTTAAAAATCCGGTCATTTTTAGCTCCCTCCTTCGATGTAGGTAAAATTTTTTGGGGATGGTGAGCAGAAAAAAATGCTCATGTTGAAAGTGCGAAAAGTATACTCTCTTCAAAGAGCATATCCTACTAGTATTAAAAAAGTAAAATCAAGTTTAAATTTCAGGCCACGGCGGTTTCATAACGAGAGCAGCGACCTAAATTAACGTGAGTTACATTAAGGTGAACTCAGAAAATTGACCGAAGCAATTTCCGTTTAGCCACAACGTGCTAGCAGGCTGTTAAAGTTTCAACGCCTTGCGTGTTAGCAATTAACAACACATCCGCTGGACGAATGGCGAAAATACCATTTTCTATGACTCCAGTCATTTGTTTTATTTTCAACTCTATGTCAACCGGATTCAGCAGTTTTAAGTTGTAAACATCTAAGATGACATTACCATTGTCGGTTTTATACGATTCTCGGTAAACCGGGTCACCGCCCAGCTTAACAAGCTGTCTTGCAACATAACTACGAGCCATGGCAATAACTTCTACGGGAACAGGTGCTGTGTTGCCCAACACATCTGTTTTTTTAGTTTTGTCTATGATACAAATGAATTGCTTTGCGACAGCAGCAATGATTTTTTCGCGCGTCAGCGCCCCACCCC
>JACCDN010306456.1_pt1 | contig 14181 bp, 9 predicted proteins | sample 7441691 | NCBI WGS metagenome assembly JACCDN01 (sample SAMN15323439, study PRJNA562643) | freshwater metagenome | isolation source: river surface water | place: USA:Blue River Watershed | collected 2017-08-16
CATCATCTAGCGGCGCATCCACCTCATCGAGCAGACAGAATGGCGCGGGATTGAGCTGGAAGATCGAGAACACCAGTGCCGTTGCCGTCAGCGCCTTTTCACCGCCCGACAGCAGATGGATCGTCGCATTCTTCTTGCCCGGCGGCTGAGCCATCACCTGCACGCCGGAGTCGAGGATCTCCTCGCCCGTCATCACCAGCTTCGCATTGCCGCCGCCGAACAGCTCGGGGAACAGCTGGCCGAAATGATGATTGACCTTGTCGAAGGTGTCCTGCAGCAGGTCGCGGGTTTCCTTGTCGATCTTGTGGATCGCATCCTCGAGCGTGGTGATCGCCTCGGTGAGATCGGCATTTTGCGCGTCGAGGAAGTTCTTGCGCTCGGACGCCTGTGCCAGCTCGTCCAGCGCGGCCATATTGACCGGGCCCAGCGCATTGATCTGGTTGGTCAGGCGCGTCACCTCGCCCTGCAGGTATGACGGCCGCATATCGTCGGTCAGCTTCTCGGCCAGCGCGGCCTCATCGGCCTGCACCTCGGCCAGCTGCTGCGCAAACTGTTCCTGATTCAGTCGCGCCGCCTGTTCCTTCAGCTGCAGCTCGACGATGCGGTCGCGCATCGGCTGCTGCGCGCGCTCCGCTGCCATCTTCGCCTCTTCCTGACCGCGCATCCGCTGGGTCAGCTGGTCGAGCTCATGGCGCGCGTTCGCGAGCGCCACTTCCTGTTCGCTGCGGCGCTCGAGCAGACTTTGCAGCCCGGCCTGCGCCGCCTGATCATCGAGTGATTCCAGCTCCAGCTGCCCCTGCTCCATGCTCGCAAACAGCTGCGCCGACTGCTCCAGCGCGGTGGAGATGCTCCGCTTGAGTTCCTCGATCCGGTTCTCGTGCGAGCGCTTCGAGAATTCGGCCTGCTGCGCCGCCAGTTCGAGCTCGCGCAGCGATTCGCGCGCCTGATTCAGTTTCTGCTCGTGCTCGAGATAGACGGTCTGGCCATCCTCGTGCTTTTCCTGCACCTCGCCGAGTTCGACATCAAGCTGCTCGAGCGCATTCTCGGCCTCTTCTCGGATCTGGTTCTGCTCGGCCTCCTGCGCAGCGATCTCCGCCAGATCACTGTTGATCTGCGTGCTGCGCTGGCTGATGCGCTCGACCACTTCATTCTGGCGCAGCAAATCCATCTGCAGCGTGTGCAGCACATCGGTCAGCGAGGCAACCTGTCGGGTCAGCTCTTCCAGCTTTTGCGTACCCTGCGTGAGGGCTGCGTCCGCCTGCACCGAGCGCTGGCGCGCCTCGTCGGCGATCAGCTGCTGCGCCTTGACCTGACGGACGAGGTTGTCGATTTCCTGCTGGCGGGCGAGCATGCCATCCTGCTCGGAATCGGTCGCGTAGAAACGCACTGAGAGCTTGCTGATCAGGTGGCCCTGCTTCGTCACGAAGCAGCCGCCGGCCGGCAGCTGCGAGCGCCCGGCCATGGCTGAGCTTGCCTCATCAGCGATGAAGACGTTGTGCAGCCAGTCCTGCATCAGTGCGCGCAGGCCGGGATCGTTGAGCTGCAGCAGCGAGAGCAGCGGCGTGAGCCCGGCAGGCGCAGCATCGCTGCCGGCCGCCGTGCCGCTGAGGGAAAACAGCGACAGCTTGGCAGGCGGCGCGTCGCTGAAGAAGGCCTTCGCCCAGTCGAGGTTGGAGACTTCCAGCGCGCCGGTGCGCTCGCGCAGCACGGACTCGAGCGCCGTTTCCCAACCGGTTTCGATCGTGAGCTTTTGCCAGAGGCGCGGCAGCTTGCCCAGCTCATGCTTTTCCAGCCAGGGCGCGACCTTGCCTTCGGACTGCAGGCTCTCCTGCAGCTGCCGCAAGGTCGCCAGCCGCGCCTCCAGCTGCGCATGCGAGGCATTCTCGCGGGTGGTTTGCTCTTGCGCGTCGCGACGCTCCTGCTCGAGTTTGGGCTGGCGCTGGCGTGCTTCTTCCAGCGCGTTGTTCGCGGTCTCGAGCTGTTCCTGCTTTTCTTCGACGTGCGCTTTCAGTTCGGACAGCTGGCTCGTGTCCGGCAGCGACATGCCGCCTTTCTCCTGCTGCAGGCGCTCACGGCGCTGGGCAAGGCTGGCGAGTATGTTCGACGCATTGCGCTGGTTCGCAGACTCGAGCTCGATACGCTGCTGCACCTGCATGATGCGGGAACGCGACTCGGTGCTGGCCAGCTGCGCGCTACGCCATGCGTCTTCGAGCGCCGGCATCTCGGCTTCTTTCTGCTCGACCGCCTGACGCGCCTCGGCAACGCGGCCGGCATGGGCCTCGCGCTCGATCTCGGCCTCGGACAGCTCATCCTGAAACTGCCTGCCCTGACGCTGCCACTGGTCGCGCTGGGCCGACAGCGAGTTCAGCTGCGTCTGCAGACGCGAGCGCGACTCGATCACGAACTTGATCTGCGCTTCCAGACTGCCGATCTCGGAGTTCGTCTGGTACAGCGCGCCCTGCGCCTGATGCATGCGGTCGCCGGACGCGTAGTGCGCCTGACGCATGTGCTCCAGCTCGGTCTCGATGTGGCGCAGCTTCGCGGTCTGTTCCTCCAGATCCGTCTGCGCCTTCTCGATGTCGCGCGTGAATTTTTCCTGTTCCTGCATCGCCTCGTTACGGCGCAGCAGCCACAGCAGCTTCTGCTTCTCTTCCTGCTCGGCATGCAGGGTGTGATATTTCGACGCGACCTCGGCCTGTGACTCGAGCTTTTCGAGATTGGCGTTCAGCTCGCGCAGGATGTCTTCCACGCGCTGCAGGTTCTCGCGCGTGTCCTGAAGACGGTTCTCGGTCTCGCGGCGGCGCTCCTTGTACTTGGATACGCCCGCAGCCTCTTCGAGGAAGATCCGCAGCTCTTCCGGGCGCGCCTCGATGATCCGCGAGATCATGCCCTGCCCGATGATCGCGTAGGCACGCGGCCCCAGACCGGTGCCCATGAAGATATCCTGCACATCCCGGCGGCGGACGGCCTGATTGTTGATGTAGTAGGTCGAGGTGCCATCGCGGGTCAGCGTGCGCTTGACCGAGATCTCGGCAAAGGTGCTCCACTGGCCGGCGGCCTTGCCCGCGCTGTTGTCGAACAGCAGCTCGACCGAGGCGCGCCCGGCCGGCTTGCGGCTGGTCGTGCCGTTGAAGATCACGTCCTGCATCGATTCGCCGCGCAGCTCCGAGGCCTTGGACTCGCCGAGCACCCAGCGCACGGCATCGATGATGTTGGATTTGCCGCAACCATTCGGCCCCACCACGCCCACCAGCTGTCCGGGCACCTGGAAATTGGTCGGATCGACAAACGACTTGAAGCCTGAGAGTTTTATTGAGGTTAACCGCACGTTATCGACTTTTCAGCGTGAAAGGGCTGTCAAAAAAGACAAGCCGGACAGAGGCTGCCCGGCGCGTGTCATTCAATCGCGCAATCATACCATCGCAGGGCGGCCTTTCCGGCTATCCCCGAGGGGCAAACGTCAGCGCGCGATGGCGCGCGATGGTGTGCGAGAGCATGTCGCCGCAAGCACCGATAGACAGAGCAGAGCATCCGCTCGGCCAGTCAGGTCGCTGCACCGGGGAGCTTCAGCACGTAGCACGTGTCGATACAGGCTTGTCAGAAAGGTATGTGTTTCGGTCAGGCCGGCTCATGAACCGGCCTTCTCGCCTGTATAATCGCGCCGCCTGTCCTTCCAAAATGTAAAGACACACGCGCCGTGAACCCCCTACTGGAAAAACTGCAGCCCTATCCGTTCGAAAAACTCCGGCGCCTGTTTGCCGATGTCACGCCTGATCGCGGCCATCGTGCGATCAGCCTCGGCATCGGTGAACCCAAGCACCCGACACCCGCTTTCATTCAGCAGGCACTGGCCGACAACCTCAGCGGTCTGGCGACCTACCCGACCACCGCCGGAACCGACGCGCTGCGGGCGGCGATCTGCGGCTGGCTGGAACAGCGCTACCGGCTGCCGAGACTCGATCCTTCGTGCGAAGTGCTGCCGGTGAATGGCTCACGCGAGGCCTTGTTCGCGCTCGCGCAGGCAGTCATCGACCCGTACGCAAAAGCTGTCGTGGTCTGCCCGAACCCGTTCTACCAGATCTACGAAGGCGCGGCTTTCCTCGCGGGCGCCGAGCCTTTCTTCGTGAACTCGGATCCGGCCCGCAATTTTGCGCCCGACTTTTCTGCCGTGCCGGCCGCTGTCTGGCCGCGCGTGCAACTGCTGTACATTTGCACTCCCGGCAATCCGACCGGCGCCGTGCTGACACTCGAGGACTGGAAAGAGCTGTTCGCGCTCTCTGACAAATATGGCTTCGTGATTGCGTCGGATGAATGCTATTCCGAGATCTACTTCGGCAATGAACGTCCATTGGGCGCACTGGAAGCCGCGCACAAGCTCGGCCGCAAATACGACCGGCTGATCGCATTCTCCAGCCTCTCCAAGCGCTCGAATGTACCGGGCATGCGCTCGGGCTTCGTCGCCGGCGATGCAGCCATCCTGCAGAAATTCCTGCTCTATCGCACCTATCATGGCAGCGCGATGAGCCCGTCGATTCAGGCCGCCTCCATCGCTGCGTGGAACGATGAAACCCATGTCGAAGAAAATCGCGCGAAGTACATTAAAAAATTCAGCCAGATCACGCCCCTGCTGGCCGAGGTGCTCGATGTCGCTTTGCCCGACGCCGGGTTTTACCTCTGGGCGAAGGTCGACAAGCTCGGGAAGATCAGCGATACCGAATTCGCGAAGCGTCTGTACGCCGAATATAATGTGACCGTCCTGCCCGGCAGCTATGTCGCGCGTGATGCGCATGGCATCAATCCGGGTGCCAATCGCGTGCGCATGGCGCTCGTGGCCGAAGTCGATGAATGCCTCGAAGCCGCACAGCGCATCGTCGAATTCACCCGTAAGCTGGCTGCCTGACGCAGCAAGAATCCAGATCCTCCCATTCCATCAACGAAGAACCATCATGAGCCAACAACTGCAGACCCTGATCGACGCCGCCTGGGAAGAGCGCACGAATTTCTCCCCCAAGTCCGCTCCCGCCGATGTGCGCAATGCCGTCGCCGACGTGCTGGAACAGCTGAATCAGGGCACGCTGCGCGTCGCGCAAAAAGACAGCGGCCAGTGGGTCGTGAACCAGTGGGTGAAGAAAGCCGTGCTGCTCTCCTTCCGCCTCGAGGACAACGTCGCGATCCCCGGTGGCGGCGGCATGCAGTTCTATGACAAGGTCCCGACCAAATTTGCCAGCTATTCCGCTGACGATTTCGCCAAAGGCGGCTTCCGCGTCGTGCCGCCGGCTGTTGCACGCCGTGGCAGCTTCATCGGCAAGAACGTGGTGCTGATGCCCTCGTACGTGAACATTGGTGCCTATGTCGATGAGGGCACGATGGTCGATACTTGGGCGACCGTCGGCTCCTGCGCACAGATCGGCAAGAACGTTCACCTGTCCGGCGGCGTCGGCATCGGCGGCGTGCTGGAGCCGATGCAGGCCAATCCGACCATCATCGAAGACAACTGCTTCATCGGCGCACGCTCGGAAGTGGTGGAAGGCGTGATCGTCGAGGCGAACTCCGTGATCTCGATGGGCGTGTACATCGGCCAATCGACCAAGATCTACAACCGCGAGACAGGCGAAGTGACGTACGGCCGCATTCCGGAAGGTTCGGTCGTCGTCTCGGGCAACCTGCCCTCGGCCGATGGCAAGTACAGCCTTTACTGCGCAGTGATCGTCAAGCGGGTGGATGAGAAGACGCGCGCGAAGACCTCGATTAATGAATTGCTGCGAGATTGATTACCGGCGTCGTGGGTCTCAGCTTTCGCTGGGACGACGAAGCAGGAATCGATGGTAGGTAAACCATCGTCCCAGCGAAAGCTGGGACCCACCTGCGTGTCAAAGGCTCACCACCCAAAAATCCTGCGTTGAACCATGATCACCCTCTACGGCATCCCCAACTGCGGCAGCGTGAAAAAGGCCCGTGACTGGCTGGAGAGCCAGTCCATCTCCTACGAATTTCACGATTTTAAAAAAGCCGGCATCGACAAAGACATCATCGCCGGCTGGATGAAGCAGGTGTCGTGGGAAGTGCTGGTGAATAGAAAAGGCACGACGTGGCGCGGCCTGCCGGATGCCACAAAAGCCTCTGTCACCTCTGCCGCTGTAGCTACCACACTGATGATTGGCAACCCCAGCGTGATCAAGCGCCCCGTGCTCTGCATGGGCAAGACCGTGCTGGTCGGCTTCGATGCCGACACCTACGAAGAACACCTCGCCTAGAGATCCTCGCCCCATGAGCAAGACCCTCGCCCTTACCGAAGAACTGATCTCGCTGCATTCCGTCACCCCGGCCGATGGCGGTTGCCAGCTGAAGATGGCCGAACGACTGACACCGCTGGGCTTCGCCTGCGAGACCATCGCGTCCGGCGACGTGACGAATCTGTGGGCAAGACGCGGCACCGCGCAGCCGCTGCTGGTGTTCGCGGGGCACACCGATGTCGTTCCTACCGGGCCGCTGGAACAATGGTCGTCCGATCCGTTCAAGCCGACGCATCGTGATGGCAAGCTCTACGGCCGTGGTGCGGCCGACATGAAAACCTCGCTTGCCGCGATGGTCGTCGCCGTCGAAGAATTCGTCGCTGCCCACCCCGATCACAAAGGCTCGATCGGTTTTCTGATCACCAGCGACGAAGAAGGTCCGGCCGTCGATGGCACGGTCATCGTCTGCAATCAGCTCAAGGCACGCGGCGAGCAGCTTGATTACTGCATCGTCGGTGAACCAACCTCCGTCAAGCAGATTGGCGACATGATCAAGAATGGCCGACGCGGCACGATGTCCGGCCGGCTGGTGATCAAGGGCGTGCAAGGCCATATCGCCTATCCGCACATGGCAAAAAATCCCATTCATCTGGCCATGCCCGCACTGGCGGAGCTGACCACGATCGAATGGGACAAGGGCAATGAGTACTATCTGCCGACCTCCTGGCAAATGTCGAATATCCATGCCGGTACGGGTGCGTCGAATGTAATCCCCGGCGAATGCGTGGTGGATTTCAATTTCCGCTTCTCGACGGCCAGCACCGTCGATGGCTTGCAGCAGCGCGTACATGCAACGCTCGACAAGCATGGGCTCGATTACGATCTGAAATGGACCGTCGGCGGCCTGCCTTTCCTGACGCCGCGCGGTGAACTGAGCAATGCACTCAGCTCGGCGATCAAAGACGAAACCGGGTTGAATACCGAACTATCGACCACAGGCGGAACGTCCGACGGTCGCTTCATCGCGCAGATCTGCCCGCAAGTGGTGGAGTTCGGGCCGACCAATGCCAGCATTCACAAGATCGATGAGCATGTCGCGGTGACGGAGATCGAACCACTGAAAAATATTTACCGGCGCACGCTGGAAAATCTTTTACTCTAGTTCGAGTTTTTCTCGCCGAATCAGTCAACCGCTGTGGAGTGTCTCACTCCCTCCAAGGCCTTCGTAATCGGCTGCGGGTCGGCGTCACCCGCCTCAAGGATTGCCCCATGCCTAGCGCGCAATCCGGTATCCTTGCACCTTTGGAACCACTCCTGCCCGGCTGTGCCCGGCGTGCCGCAATGTCCCACCCCTTCCATACCCTGCGCGATCTGCTGCGCCATGCCGTCACTCGCTTCAATACCGAGGGCTTGTTCTTTGGGCATGGCAGCAGCAGTGCGTATGACGAGGCCGCCTATTTGCTGCTTCACAGTCTGAAACTGCCGCTGGACAAGCTCGATCCCTTTCTGGATGCCCGCTTGCTGCCTGAGGAAATCGCGTCACTGCTGGCGCTGATCGAGCGCCGCTGCTCGGAGCGCCTGCCGGCCGCTTATCTGACCAACGAGGCTTTTCTGGGGGACTACCGCTTCTATGTGGATGAGCGGGTGATCGTGCCGCGATCTTTCATCGCCGAGCTGATTCCCGAACAATTCCAGCCGTGGGTGGCGGATCCCTGGGCGGTGACGAATGTGCTGGAACTGTGCACGGGCTCCGGTTGTCTGGCGATCATGCTGGCAGACGCCTTCCCCCATGCCCATGTCGATGCAGTCGATCTGTCGAAAGACGCGCTGGCAGTCGCCCGCCGCAATGTCGATGATTACCAGTTGCAGCAGCGTCTCTCGCTGATCGAGTCCGATCTCTACACGAAGCTGCCGGCCAAAAAATATGATCTGATCATCAGCAATCCACCGTATGTGAACAGCCAGTCCATGCAGTCCCTGCCTGCCGAATACCGTGCCGAGCCGAGCATGGCGCTCGCCGGCGGTGAAGACGGTATGGACATTGTTCGACGCATCGTCGCCGGCGCCAAGGATCATCTGACCAGCGATGGCGTGCTGATCATCGAGATTGGCAATGAGTTTGCGCACGCCGAAGAGGCCTTCCCGGATCTGGAGCTGACCTGGCTGACAACGAGCGCCGGGGATGGATCGGTGTTTTTGCTGACGGCGGACCAGCTTTGAATTGTTGAATTAGCTGTCACAAAGACGCGGGTTCCCGGTCTGCGCCGGGATGACGGTTGTGTGCTCAACCGCGCCATGAATGTGATACGTGCACGAATGCCCATCGATTCTCCCAGACTCTCTGCTCAATGATCCGCTTCATACAACTCAGCCTGATGCGCGGCACCAAGCCGCTGTTCGAAGGCGCTGAGCTGACACTCAACCCCGGCGAAAAAATCGGCCTGATCGGATCCAATGGATCCGGTAAATCCACCTTGTTCGCGATGCTGCGCGATGAGCTGCATCCGGATCAGGGGAGTCTGGATTTTCCGCGCAGCTGGCGCGTCGCCCATGTCGCGCAGGAGACACCGGCGCTGGATCGTCCTGCGGTGGAGTACGCCATCGATGGCGACGTCACCCTCAGGACACTGGAAGCGGAGCTGGCCGCCATCGAGGGCAGCGATGCCGAGGGACAGCGCATTGGTGAGCTGCATGCGCTGCTGGCGGATGCCGGTGCCTATACCGTTCGTTCACGTGCCGAGCAATTGCTGACCGGGCTCGGCTTTTCTCAGGCGCAGATGCGTCTGCCCGTATCGAGCTTTTCCGGTGGCTGGCGCATGCGGCTCAATCTCGCGCAGGCGCTGATCTGTCCTTCCGATCTGCTGCTGCTCGATGAACCGACCAACCACCTCGATCTGGATGCGATCCTGTGGCTGGAAGACTGGCTCAAGCGCTATCCCGGCACACTGATCGTGATCTCGCATGATCGCGACTTTCTGGATGGCGTGACGAACGTCATCGTGCATATCGACGAGCGCAAACTGAAGCGCTACTCCGGCAATTACAGTGCGTTCGAGCGCCAGCGCGTGGCGCAGCTGGAGCTTGCGCAGGCAATGATAGACAAGCAGCAGCGGAAGCGCGCGCATCTGCAGTCCTTCATCGATCGTTTCAAGGCCAAGGCGACCAAGGCGAAGCAGGCGCAGAGCCGGATCAAGGCGCTCGCACGAATGGAAGAGCTTGCGCCGTTGCGCGCGGCGGCTGAATTTTCGTTCGAATTCCGCGAACCCGAGCGTGCACCGAACCCGCTGCTGGTACTGGACAAGGTCGATGCGGGCTACCGCACTGACAGCAGCGAAGAAAAAATCATCGTCTCCGGCATCAGTTTTTCTCTCACCGCCGGACAGCGTATCGGCTTGCTGGGCGCGAATGGTGCGGGTAAATCCACACTGATCAAAACCATCGCGGGCGACATCGCGCCGCTGCACGGCGTGGCACGGCTGGGCAAAGGGCTGGCGATCGGCTATTTCGCGCAGCATCAGCTGGAGATGCTGCGCCCCGACGATAGTCCGCTAATGCACCTGACCCGTCTGGCGCCGGATGTGCGCGAACAGGAACTCAGGGATTTTCTGGGGAGCTTCAATTTCCCCGGCGAGATGGTCAAAAGTCCGATTGCGCCCTTCTCCGGCGGTGAAAAGGCACGGCTGGCGCTGGCACTGATTGTCTGGCAGCGCCCGAATCTGCTGCTGCTGGATGAACCGACCAACCATCTGGATCTGGAAACGCGGGAAGCACTGACCGAGGCGCTGGCGCAGTTCGATGGCACGCTGCTGCTGGTGTCGCATGACCGGCATCTGCTGCGCGCGACGACAGACGAATTCCTCATCGTCGCTGATGGCAGGCTCAAGCCGTTTGATGGCGATCTTGACGACTACCGGGACTGGCTGTTCAAGTCACGCGCGACAGCCATGCAGGCGACTCCCGCCGAGCCCGGTGGGCCTGTCGATACCCCGGGCATCGACCGCCGCGAGCAACGCCGGATCGACGCCGAGCAGCGACAGCGGCTGTCCTCGCTGCGCAAGCCACTGGAGAAGCGGCTGCAGCAGGTGGAAACCGCGATGGAGAAGGCGGAACAGGAGCGCGCAGGCGTGGAGACGACGCTCGCACAGGCGGATATCTACGAGGCCTCGCGCAAGGATGAACTTCGGCAGCTGCTGGCGAAACAGGCCGAGATCAGGAAAACACTGGACGCGCTCGAGGCCGAGTGGCTGGAACTGCAGGACTCGCTCGAGCAGATCAGCTGACAGGCGAACTGAGACAAACTAGCGACAACGTCCGGGCAGTGGGCGCCGTCTTTTCAAGCTGAGCTCGTACGCGATAGACGATCGCCATGCGCTCAATCATAGCAATACCACGGTGAGCTCAGCCTCGGCAACTTGTCTGCCACCAACAGATGCCATAGCGTTCACACGCATTATCTTGCCGAGCCGCCGCTGGGCATGTGTTTTTAGTAGTAGCTGATCGCCTGGCACCACCACGTGCTTGAGCTTCAGGTCGATCGACGTTAAAAACGCTTTATGACCGATTCCCGTGATATCAGTGTCATTATGCTCAGTGACTGGCCAAAGAAAGGCCGCTGACTGTGCCATGCATTCTCCAATCATCACACCGGGCATCACAGGCTCCCCTGGGAAATGTCCACTGAAAAAACCTTCATTCAGCGTTACGTTCTTCAGCGCAACCACCTCATCGCCGCCGTATTTAAGCACCCGATCGATCATCAAAAACGGGTAGCGATGCGGAAGACGCCGCATGACTGCCTGAATATCAAGCACAGGCTGATTTGTCATTCAAGACCTCTTAAAAAACTGCAGTGATTCAGGGTTGCGATAGTACCGCTGGTAAAAAAATTTCGGTCACAAGAAGGTGCTCATGCTCGAAAAGGAAAAGCGTTCGACGAGCCCAGCCAGAGCTGCACATACAAAAAGGTGCTCGCCGGACAATATTCAACAAGGATATATTTTCATCCAGCATCGCGAACTCTCGTTTCAATCGCCGCGGCGATCCGTATGCGAAGAGAATCTTTCCCAATGGACGCGATCCCAGTGAAGCCAATGAATGATGCGTGCGCAGTATCGGAGATGTGTAAACGGTACGGGCTATCACCACCGGTTCACCACCACACCAGAGCGTCACTTCACGGACATGGCCCTCAGTGTCTTTTGTATTGAGCAGTTCGCACTCATCATTGAGCAATAGGCCCGACGCATCATGCAGCACGTTCACTTCGACTTCGTCACTGAAAGTTTCGCTCAATCTCTCGGTAACGGAACCATCATGCAGTAACCATGCTTGCACCACTGAAGAAACGACGTCAGGAAGTCCCAGGGACACATCTCTCCAGCCTGGCATGGCGCTCTGCCTCGCTCCATCATTCATATGCAATTGTTATTTCAGAACGTAAATTCGCCCGGAAGTGGACATCAGATCCGCACCGAGCGACTTGAAATACCGATACCGATGAGTGGTTCTTGCGCCCATCAGTGACTTGCAAAAAATTCAATCGGATTCTAGGTTGATCAACACGCCCTGGGTATCCCATAAATATGGGAGTTCGTGCTTAACAGCATCATCATCCGGAGTCATCTGAATGATTCCCGCCAGCCGGCTCAGAGCCTTCGCCAGGGCTTGCGGCATAATTCGCGTCATGAACAATAAAAATGCCCAATCGCCGCTGACCGGCATCACGGTTCTCGACCTTACCCGCCTGTTGCCCGGCCCGATGGCCACGCTGCATCTGGCTGACATGGGCGCCACCGTGATCAAGATCGAAGACAAAGGCGCGGGCGACTATGCGCGCACCATGAGCCATGTGCGTCATGAACTGTCGCAACTGTTCATTGCCGTCAATCGCGGCAAGCAGATCATCCATCTCGATCTGAAAAACAATGAAGATCATGCGCGCTTCCTGGACATGGTCGATACCGCCGATGTCGTCATCGAAAGCTTTCGTCCCGGCGTGATGGATCGGTTAGGTCTGGGCTGGGACTTGCTCAGGGCGCGCAATCCCTCACTGGTGATGTGCGCGATCAGTGGCTATGGGCAGACCGGGCCGATGGCACTGGCCGCCGGACATGACATCAACTATGTCGGCTATTCAGGCATGCTGTCGCAGAATACGGATGAGCACGGTCGGCCGGTGCTGCCGAACCTGCAAATCGGTGATCTGCTGGGCGGCTCGCAATCGGCGGTGCAAGGTATTCTGGCCGCGCTGCTGGCCGTGAAGATGGGTGGCCCCGGTCGCTTCGTGGATGTCTCCATGACGGATGCGGTCTTCGCGCACAATGTCATGCCCCTGCTCGCCTACAACTACTACGGCGAGACGGCGGCACCGGCGCGTGATTTTCTGACCGGTGGCGTCCCCTGCTACAACGTCTACCGCACTCAGGATGATCGCTACATGGCAGTCGGTGCGCTGGAGCTCAAGTTCTGGGAGATCTGCTGCGAGGTGATCGGCCGGCCTGACCTGAAGACCCGGCACTGGTCTCTGGGGCAGGCGATCGGTGGCGATGATGCGATGCAGGTAAAGGCCGAACTTGAGACTATCTTTGCGACCCGCACACAGCAGGCATGGACAGAGGCTTTTGCCGAGGCTGATTGCTGCGTATCGCCGGTGCTGCGCACCGAGGAGACTCTTGAGCACCCGCAGTTCGTCGCCCGCGGCCTGTCGATCAACGACACGCATCCGACCGAGGGTGAGTACGTGAAAACGCGAGCATCAGTCCTCTTCACGCTGTAGCGGCGACAGGCGGGCTCACCACGCGACGAGCACCCATCCATCAGCGCAAAGTTTGTGTTCGAGTCAACGCTCGAGTCCATATCCAATCCAATGGTTCTGTGATCGAACCATTGCTGCCTTCGTTGCTGTTTACTCCCTATTAATTGGTTCCGATGAACCTGAACATGGAACGCGCAGCCGATTACCGCGACTACAGGCGGTATTCATCACTCTGGAGCACCCATGTATCCCATTCCTCAGACAGCCGTTATTCAGGAGCCCTTGCCGGCCTACGGCACGCCCGATCGCAGATTAATCGATGCGGTCAAATATGCCAGCGACAATGATTTCGTGCAGCTGATGGATTTCGCGCTGAGAGACGGTGCCAGCATCCATACTCTGGATGAGCACGGCAAAAATCTGCTGCAGCTCGCTATTGAAAGAAATTCAACGCGCATCACGCGAGCTCTGATTGCGTGGGGCGCGCTCCTGCCTGCTGTGCCGTCAGACGGTGTCGATCTGCTGATGCAGGCGGCCGCCGGCGGAAACACGGCGATGGTCACACTGCTGATGGATACCGCCGAAATGGTGGCCTCTTACGAGGACAGCACCGGAAAAACGGCACTCCATCATGCGATCAAATCCGGCAACGTGCAAACGGTGGAAGCCTTGCTTGACCGCGACGCTGATGTGGATGCATGTGCTTATGACCTCAGCGGCGCTGAGCTCGACGAGATTTTCGGGGACTACCATCAGCTCTTTGAAAAAGGCATCTCGCCGCTAGCGGTAGCCGTCGCCCTGCAACATACCCCCGTGGTACAGCTGCTGCTGGACCGGGGCGCCGAGATTTCCAGCGGACGGACCAACCCCTTGCGAATCGCCGTAAAAAAACAGAATGCAGACCTGCTGGATCTGCTGATCAGGCACTGCGCGGGCACCGGGCAATTAGCGGAAGCAGTCACTCAAAAGCTGCTTCTGAGTGCTTTGTTCGCCACGGCGAAGACCGATTTGATACGGCAACTTCTCGATTGTCGGCACATTCAGTCGATCGATCAGCCAGCCGTGACCCTTGACCTGGACGATGCGCTGCTGACCGCCGTGACGCTGGGGCATATCGATCAGGTCGCCCTGCTGATCTCCGTGGGTGCCCATCCCGGATCGCCCACCGATGCGGACAATGCGACCTGGGCAGCC
>JACCDN010357466.1_pt1 | contig 14175 bp, 18 predicted proteins | sample 7441691 | NCBI WGS metagenome assembly JACCDN01 (sample SAMN15323439, study PRJNA562643) | freshwater metagenome | isolation source: river surface water | place: USA:Blue River Watershed | collected 2017-08-16
GAGCTTATGAAAGTGACTCGGGAATATTTCACCTTATGCGATGATGATACGGGTGAATACTCGGTTGAAATCCATCCCGGCAAAGTGTCTAGCAATACCATGGGGCACTTACGCAACTTGGGGTTTAATCGCGTTAGCATGGGTGTGCAAGATTTTGATCCTGAAGTGCAGCGTGCGGTTAATCGCTATAATAGCCGACAAGAAGTTGATAGCTTGATGCAAGACCTTCGCCAGCAAAACTATCATTCTATTAGCATGGATTTAATTTACGGTTTGCCAAAGCAGACTTTAAGAAGTGTGGGTGAAACCTTAGCGCAAGTTATAGATCTTTCCCCTGATCGTTTGTCGCTATTCAATTATGCACACATGCCGCACCTGTTTAAGAGTCAGGAGCTTATTAGCTCTGCGGATTTACCCTCACCGATGCAAAAGCTTGAACTCTTGCAAATGGCAATTGAGCGCTTACAAAGTGCTGGTTACGTCTACATAGGCATGGATCATTTTGCTAAGCCGAATGATTCGATGGTGATTGCACAACAACAAGGTAAATTGCAGCGTAATTTCCAGGGCTATTCAACTCACGGAGATTGTGATTTGCTGGCCTTTGGTGTGTCGGCCATTAGCGCGTTTGATGATGTCTATATCCAGAACGCCAAAAACCTAAATGACTATCAGGCGCGCATCGGCGATCACCAGCATGCCCGCGTTCGCGGCTTACAGCTGAGCCGGGAAGACCTCATTCGCAAAGACGTTATCAATCAATTAATTTGTCATTTCGAGTTGAATTTTGACAGTTTGGATGAACAGTATGGAATCAATGCACAGGACTATTTCGCAGACGAGTTACGAGAATTAACGCCAATGGTGAATGACGGTTTACTGGAAGTAGGGGAGCATAAAATAAAAGTGCTAGATGCTGGGCGCTTGCTGATTCGTCGTGTTTGTATGGTGTTTGATGTTTATTTAAAAAACACCGAGCAGATTCGATACTCAAAAGTGATCTAATGCTGACTTAATATGGTTCACAATCATCAACAATAATCTTAAACCCTAATAAAAATATTGTGACTCTGTCACAGATAATTTGTTAAAGCTACCCAGCCACGAATTTTTCCTATGTAAACAAAAGCGATGTCGAGATTATTCACATAGCGCGCATCGTCTGTTGAGGGGGGATCGTATTCCTCTAAACCTTCCAATGCTAAAGTGCTCATCAGTGGTGGCTTCCATTGTAAGGTTTGGGGGCTAGAGGGCATGCTGAGTTCGGTATCAGTCCAAACCAATCCATCGCGTTCAACAGGTGAAGCACTTGCATAATCTGCTGGTATAAATATGGCTGACGTACCGGCCATTTTTTTGTAAATTCGCTCTTTCATGTCAGGCTCCTCTTGATTGATGCCATTAAAGCACCTGCAATCTGTGCTGTATTGATTCGGGTCAACAAAGCTAGAGAATGGATGTTGGTGAACACTATAGAAAAGATAAAGTATTGAATTTGAGGGGCTGCTTTGGAATGGAAAACGGGTTTAATAAAATAATGTGACCGTCCGGTTCTGGCCGAACGCGTTGAAACTAAAAAAATTAGCCGAAAGTGTGACAATATTTATGCGAACGGGAACTGTGTGCCCAAAAGCAGGCGGTCAAAGTTTTGTTGTCTTAGACCTGCCGTTAAGTAAAAGCAGACCTCCCGACAAAAGCATTGCCACAGTCACAAACCAAAAAGCCGCATCGACTGACCCAGTGAAATGCGCAACAATACCCAAACCTAACGCGCCAATACCGTAGCCCAAGTCGCGCCAGAAACGATAAATGCCAATAGCTGTGCCCCGCCATTCGGGTGGTGTTTGGTCTGCGATAGCAGCGGATAAATTGGGATAAAGTAGTGCCATGCCAAACCCACTTACCGCAGAGGAAATTGACCACCATATAACACCATCATTTAGCATCATCATGGCTACACCTGCACCGCAAATCCACATGCCTGCAACATTAGGAATTAGTCGGCCAATATGGTCAGATAACTTTCCGGTAAATAATTGCGAGAAGCCCCACACCAATCCATAAATACCAGTGATCCAACCTATATTGGTTAAGCTAACGTCACGTTGATAGAGGAATATTGGATAGAAAACCCAGACGAGTGCATCGACAAACTTTTCTACCAGACCCGCCTGACAAATTGCCATCAGCGATTTATTTTTCCATGTCATTAGCCAAAATATTTCACTCGCACCAGGAAGCGTGGTTTCTGTATTTGTGTCAGTGATTTGTGAGTGTAAATGAATCCATGGGCGCGTATCTTTTATCCAAAGCAGAGAAATAGAAAGTGCGCTAAGAATGGTGCTTAAACCAAAAATTAAAATGCCGAGACGTGTGCCTATTGTGGTAGCAAGGTAAGTGGTAATGACTCCTGCTAATGCCAAACCCACGTAACCAGAAAATTCATTTAAGCCTAAGGTTAAACCGCGTTGATCTCGCCGTGTAAGATCGAGCTGCGAGGTTTGCGTCATAGACCATGTGAGCCCTTGGTTTACGCCAAGCAAAAGCGTTGCGGCTACAATCCAATTCCACGAGGGTGCTACATAAATTAAAACTGGAATGGGAATGGCAAATACCCAACCCAATACGAGCACACGCTGTCTGCCAATTTTTTCTGAAAGACTACCAGCGACAAAATTAAGTGCGCCTTTTACAAAACCAAAACCGACCACAAACGCTGTGAGTAACATAAACGAATTGCGCGGTACACCGAATTCAGTTTCGGCGAGTGCAGGCAATGCTGTGCGCATCATGCCGATGGTAAAGCCCACCAGCATAACTTGTAAAAGTTGATGCAGAAATTGGCTGAAATTTGCTTTAATGCCGAGCGTGAAAGTGGGTTGATTATTCATAATTATGCGCGCGTATTTGCGGCAACTATTTTGTCCATATCAATTGGGCGTGGCGGAATGCTATTCACAAGCTGTTCAATAAATGCGGCCTTATCCAAACTGAGTGCTGCATTCCAACGTTTCTCAAAACCTAAAGTGGATGATGGTTTTCCCGATAAGCCCGCACCGCAAGCGCTACCGGCTTGGTGACCGGGAAATATTTCTAATTCATTGGGCAGCGTTAAGAGTTTGCTGTGAATGCTGTCATAAAGTATGCCTGCCATTTCCTGCTCTCTGCCCGCTAAGTCCGGGCGACCAGTCGCCCCCACGAATAGCGTATCGCCGGTAATTACAAACCAAGGTTCATCGCTACGGCGTTTGTCAGTAACCAGTAAACAAATACTTTCCTGCGTGTGCCCCGGTGTATGCAGCACTTTTACCACTACATTACCGACATCCAATAGTTGGCCATCGTGTAAAGGTTCTATCGCGAAACTCAATAGGCTTTGGGCGGATTCATGGAGTGCATAAGGCACACCCAATTTCTCTGCCAGCGCGCGACCGCCGCTGTAATGATCGGCGTGAATGTGAGTATCAATTACATATTGAAGGCTGACATTGGCCTTTTCGGCTTCGGCGATAAACCAGTCTTCATCGCCTGCGACCACATCCACCGCTGTAGCTTTACCTTTACCGGCACAGCCAAAAAAGTAAGAAAGGCTGGCGTCTTTTGCGTGTAGTTGTTTGAAAAACATAAGCGTCTCCTTAAAACACCAATACTTTATCGGCCCATTCGGTCCATTCAGCCAACTGCGCCAAGCTGCCGCGTGTGCTGCCCTCACTGAGTTCTGCATCGCTCATGCCGCGCGCTTCCATACAGGAATGACACGCGGACACTTTGCCTGCTTGTGATATCACCTTGCCCAGCATCGCTTCGGTGTTGTAAAAACCTTCGGGCACTTTTTGATGGTTGTGCGCTGTGGTTACGGCGTCCCCCATTAAAAATACACGAACCTCGTTGCTGGTTTCCTTACCTAATGCCCCCGCCAAACGCAAAGCGTTGTAGGTGCGCTCGCCGCCATAGGGTGCGTCATTGAGTATAAATAGTGTTTTCATGGGCTGACTCCAAATCATAACAATCTAGTAATTGCTAGATTGATTTAATCATTTGATGGATATGCTGTCAATTGGATTAGGATTTATTCGTTGTATACTGAACAATCTATGATTTTATGGACTATAGCCATGAGTAGTGATGCACGCGCCATCAAAGACAGTCTTTACGAGCAAGTCGCCAGAATGGGTAAAGTCTTTGCCAGCCCTAAGCGATTAGAGCTGATAGAGCTGTTATGTCAGAGCGAGAAAACGGTGGAGATGCTGGCCGAACAAGCGGCAATTAGCATGAAGCTGGCCAGCTCTCATTTGCGTGAGTTGCGTGAAGCAAATGTAGTGACGACAGAGCGTCAGGGGAAAAATATTGTCTACCGCTTAGCGGATAAAGCAGTCGCTCAAGTGTGGGTGCATTTACATTTACTCGCCGAAAGCCGTTTGATCGAACTGCAATCTGCACTGCAAAAAATCTCTGCTGCACCCGATGACTTGGTGCCGAACGACCGCGAATCCTTGTTGAAAATGGCGCGCCGAGGTGAAGTGGTCGTGTTGGATGTTCGCTCCACAGAGGAATATCTAAGTGCGCATTTACCCTTTGCTCGCTCCATACCTTTGGCAGAATTGCGCACACGTTTGGATGAGTTACCGAAAGATCGCCCAGTAGTTGCTTATTGCCGTGGCCCTTATTGTTTAATGGCGAAGGACGCCGTGGAGTTATTGCGCGCAGCGGGCTTTCAGTCGGTACATTTACGCGATGGTGTTGCTGAGTGGTCGCTATAAATCTTTAACGCAGAGCTGCGAGCAATAATCCACGATGATATCTTCGGGTATATATGTGAGATATTTTGAATCTTGCCGCAGGCGCGGTGGTGAAAAGTCTACCTAAGCAATGACAGAGTATTGTCGGCTAAAACCCTAAACCATCTGAAGTCCTCAACACTGTAACCTGCTGGGTAGGCTTGCTGCGGTATTGAGTATAGTTGGGCAACTTATTTATTGCTATCGCATTGCGTATTACTGCACTCGCCAGTCGGTACAGTACAACAAGCTTTTTTAACTTGATGTCGCTTATACACAAAATAACCCGCAATCAGCACCAAAGGTGCAAGGCAAATTAATACATCCAAATTTTGTTTATTTGTCACAGTAGCCAACACACCTGCACTAGAAACCCCTGCAATGATCAAGTACAGCGGAGCAGCACAGCAGCCGATGCAGGCAATAGCGGCGGTAAAGATGATCCATTTAGATTTTTGTGACGACATGACAAACTCCAGAGAGAAATAGGTTTTATTGCGAGAGATAGCAGCATAAAATCTGTAGTAACTACAGGTGCAAGCCTTTTATAGGATTATTTACGATGTTTGGAATTGGCGATTTATCGCGCGCGACCGGATGCCCGATTGAAACTATCCGCTATTATGAAAAGGTAAGCCTACTAAGTGCACCGCCGCGCACGGGCGGAGGCCATCGTCTTTACAACGCAAGCCACCAAAAACGTTTGGGCTTCATTTTAAAAGCACGCAGCTTGGGTTTTAATTTGGAGAAAACCCGCGAGTTGTTAAGTCTTGCGGAGAATAATGAACGTTCTTGCAGTGAGGCCTTGCAGCTAGTTGAAAATAACCTCGCCACAGTGAATGAAAAATTAGCAGAACTACAAGCGATAAAAGATTCTTTATTGGTGATGGCGAAAAACTGCCAGTGCGGCTGCCCCAGTGCTAAAGCACCCGACTGCACAATTGTAGATGCGCTCTTCAGCACATCACTTGCTTCCTCTCTGTCCATTACGCCAGCTACCAATTCAAAAGGTTGTTCATGCTAAAAACCACCGGCTTATTTGTACTCACTGCACTCGCTGAAATTATTGGCTGCTTTTTACCTTATTTGTGGCTGCGTAAAGAAGGCTCTATTTGGCTGCTCATTCCCGCTGCCGCGAGCCTCGCTTTATTTGTGTGGTTACTGACTTTACACCCTGCTGCAAGTGGCCGAGTTTATGCGGCTTACGGCGGTGTGTATGTTGCAACCGCGCTACTTTGGTTGCATTTTGTGGATGGGATAAAGTTATCGGCCTACGATTGGGTGGGTGCAGCTGTTGCTCTATTGGGTATGGGAATTATTGTGGCTGGGTGGAAAAACGCTTAAACAACTTCTGCAAAGGTAGATTTCATGATGTGGAACAATAGGTCCAAAATATCATTGCCTGTCATGCAATCCAAGTTGTATTGCGATAGGCATTGACAGGTAAGGTGTTGAAAAAATATCTATTTAATTAGATGCGATATTTAGTTGTTGAACGTCCGCTTTAGAATGAAAGACGGTTTTGAGAATATTTTCATGACCGTCCGGTTCGGCCGAAGGCGACTAAACTAAAAATCTTTAGCTGAAAATTCGACAATATTTGTACGAGTGGGCACTTTGCGCCCAATGCTGCTGTTTAAATTTATTCTACTTCATTTTCTATAGCAAATATGCAGGCCGTCAATGTAGTCATCTATCGTCATGATGCGAATGGTGTAGTTATTCGCGCTCACGCACTTCTTTAATAATGAGGATAGTTACTCAATGCCGGACACAACCCAAAAATAAGTGTAAGAGGATCAAAGAGTTTTTGGGGTGTAACGAAGGTGGAGATGCCGCATCATTTTTTGAGGGTGTCTAAATAATTTGCGATAACACCTGGCAGCTTTTGCGGCGAATGGATACGCAGTTGTTTATTGACATTCATACGCCCAAAGACGACTTCAATATTGCTCGGCTTTATGCCGAACTCTCCCGCTAAAAATCGAACCATATGATCGGTTGCTCTCCCTGCGATTGGATTGGCGGTTACACTTACTTTAAGCTGAGTGCCTACCACTTTTCCAATTGCATCAACTTTTGAGCTGGGCTTTCCAAGGATGTTAATAACCAATACGCTATCGTCCCAGGTACAGAATGATTTAAAGACCATGCTTTTTTTAGCCATTTCATCGCGTCCGAATTTGTAGCAGGGATTAATCAAAAGCCTAGGCTTTTTTTACAAATTCTGATTTCAACATCATTGGGCCAATGCCATCAATTTTGCAGTCAATATCGTGATCACCCTCGACTAAGCGAATAATTTTTACTTTGGTGCCGACTTTAACTACCGAAGAAGAGCCTTTAATTTTTAAATCCTTAATGACAGTAATAAAATCCCCTTCAGTTAATACATTGCCATTGGCATCGCGCACAACCAGCTCATCCTCCGTACTGGTTTTGGCTGCATCTTTAGACCATTCATGGGCGCATTCAGGACAGATATACATACCTCCATCCTCGTAGGTATATTCAGATTTACATTTGGGGCAGTTAGGTAAGGCGCTCATAATTTTTTCTCAAGTTGGTCGTTTAATAAAAGACAATTCAATGAATTTTGTATCGGCATATTAGTTGTGTGATGTTATGGCTTAATGCGAAACGATGGCAGTGCCCAGTGTGATCGCACGGCAATCAACCGGATAAGCAAGACACACAAGATACTGATCAGAGTGTTGATCAAGGTATCAACGCCAAGTGAGTTGAGCAGGCAATAACTAATGCCGCCCGATGCGCTCGCCGTGGCATAAATTTCACGTTTAAGGATGGAGGGAACATCGTTGCAAATAATGTCGCGGATAGCACCACCGCCAGTACCGGTGAGAATGCCCATAATGATGGCGACAGGTGGCGTGATAAAGGCTTGCTGTAAAGCGACTTGAACACCTATGACAGTAAACACTGCCAGACCAAATGCGTCTGAAACAACAAATAGACGCTCATCAAAACGATGGCTGATTCGGCCACCCAGCATGGTGGCAATCACAGCGCAGGTCACAAGAAATAAATACGTGGGGTTACCAATCCAGCTAATGGGATGAATGCCCAACAGTAAATCACGCAGGGTTCCTCCACCTAGTGCGGTGATAAACCCAATCACCAGTACGCCAAAAATATCCATCGAGCGTCGGCCAGCTGCAAGTGCCCCACTGATTGCAAAGACCACCACACCAAAACAGTCGCTCAGGTACAGCCAATTTATTGTGTTCATGTTCTAACTTCAAACTGACTTAAGGGGATAAAACAACCGAGCTATTTAGCTAGTCAACCTGTGCCGTTTGGGGCTGGTTGGCGTAAGTCGCACCGTGCTTATCCAAATACTCACGAATGAGTTGGCGCACTACCTGTGATGGGGTGACATCTTGAGAGCTGCACAAGTGTTCAAAGGCCTCTTTCTTGGTGGGGTCTATTAATACGGTCAGGCGCGCTGTCTTTTGTTCCATGGCATCAGTCTCAGTTTAGGTGTCTGTTATCGGCGCTGTAGTAACGCTCATTTGTCTCGCGTGTTAATCCCCTCACCATTCTAACGGCTCGGAATCGCTGGCTCATCCACTCATTGCAGCTTTCAGCTAACCTTCAATGCAAAAATGATAACATAATTACCATAACATTATAATGCTGTTATAATAGTGTTATCATTTGGTTGTCCTGTTTAAGGTAGACCTGTTATGGAGGGCTACACTCATGTCACACAGGGCCTATTTGTTTTCATTACGTATTGGCCATGCTGTGCGGGAAGGCTGCGTGCAGGAAACCTACACGGGTAGGCGTTTGCAGAAGGATGTGCTGGCGGGTTTGACGGTAGGCATTATTGCCATTCCCTTGGCCATGGCACTGGCAATCGCCAGTGGTGTTGCGCCACAGTACGGGCTTTATACCGCTGCAATAGCGGGGTTTTTGGTTGCGCTCACCGGCGGCTCGCGTTTTAGTGTTTCCGGCCCAACTGCTGCATTCGTCGTCATTTTGTACCCCATTACTCAAAAATACGGACTTAGCGGTTTGCTCATGGCGAGCGTGATGGCAGGCATGATCTTGGTTGGATTAGCCGCTTTCCGGCTTGGGCGCTTAATTGAGTACATCCCTGAACCTGTAACACTCGGCTTTACCGGCGGTATTGGCGTGGTGATCGCTACGCTGCAAGTTAAAGATTTTTTAGGCTTGCCTATTAAGGCGATGCCCGAACATTACATCGACAAAATCAGTTTGTTGGCAGGCACCTTTGGCCAAATTCATTGGCCAAGTCTCGTCGTTGCCGCCTTGACGCTCGCTATTATGTTGCTCTGGCCCCGCTTGAAATCGGCAATACCGCCACACCTACCCGCAGTGGTGATTGGCAGCTTGATTGCGTTGGTTCTGAGTCATGCCGGTTTTGAAGTCGATACTATTTATTCTCGCTTTAGCTATACCGCTGCGAACGGCACTTTGGTACACGGCATTCCGCCCATATTGCCAAGCTTTGAATGGCCATGGGCGCAAGCGGGTGCGGATGGTAAGGCAATGGTGTTTAGCTGGGCGATGGTAAAAGATTTATTACCCGCTGCCTTTGCGATAGCCATGTTGGGTGCTATTGAATCGCTACTCTGCGCCGTCGTGCTGGATGGCATGACCGGTAAGCGTCACAGCGCGAACAGTGAATTACTCGGTCAAGGCATTGGCAATATCATCACGCCATTTTTTGGTGGCATTACCGCGACTGCCGCCATTGCGCGCTCCGCTGCAAATTTTAAAGCCGGTGCGGAATCTCCCGTTGCAGCCATGATTCATGCCGTTGTTGTGCTCTTAGGCTTGGTTGCACTGGCTCCCTTGCTCGGTTATTTGCCCATGCCTGCGATGGCCGCGTTGTTGATGGTTGTAGCGTGGAATATGAGTGAAGCCCATAAAAGCATTCACATGCTTAAAACCTCACAAGCAAGCGACCGTTGGGTTTTTCTGTGCTGCTTTTCGCTCACGATTTTATTCGACATGGTAGTTGCGATTATGGCAGGTATTATTTTGGCCGCGATTCTTTTTATGAAAGAAATGGCCGACATGACACGTGCAGTCGAGATTACACATGACAGGCATTTATTGCCGAATTCACGACCTAAAAAATGGCGCGTGTTTAAAATTACCGGCCCGTTATTTTTTGCAGCAGCCGATAAAATATTTGCTGAACTCACGCTGTACTGTGAAAAAGACAAAGGCGTTATCGTCTACCTTGATAGCGTAAGCCTGTTGGATGCCGGTGGCGTATCCGCACTTAATAAGCTCATCTCTCATTGCATAAAAACACAATCGCAATTGGTATTAACCGACCTTCAGTTTCAACCCCTTAAAGCTCTCGCCAAAAGTCGTGTGGTACCCATTGAAGGGGTATTCCGGCTGTATCCAAATCTTGAGTTAGCCATCGAATCTCTTAATAGAGATTTCCCACCCCGTTGAGAAAACGCGTTTTATGAATATTACCGAAGTAAAAGAAAGGCTTATGTTAGGCGAAGAACTCATCGCAGAAGTAATGCGCAATCCTGCTGAATTAACCGAATGGTTGATATGGATTCGTGAGTCATCTGGTAAGAGTTTTATGCTCTCCAGCGATGACGATATTTTAATACGATCAACCGACACAACACAGTTTTTTCATATGCTCAAATCATTTGGTTTTAGACAGGCGACCGTTATTTTTTAGCTTTAACTCAATGGTACTCATTAACAGACACAACAGGCTTCTTATGGGAACTCGCGGACAAATAGTGCTTAGTACTAGCGATCATATTGGTAATATTTTGGTGGTGGATTACCGGCAGTATCGGGTGCTTACTTTTGACTCTATCTATGAGCAGAGCGGCTACTCGCTTGAAAAGCCACACTCTGTGGTGCATGAATATACTCGCATTATGATGCTGGTACTTGGATTTACAACGCCTAGCCATGTCACCTTGTTGGGATTGGGTGGAGGTAGTCTATTGCGCAGTATTCACCACCATTTAGATAAGTGCCAATTTCATGTGGTTGAGTTGCGTGCAAAGGTATTCGAAGTGGCGAAATACTATTTTGATATCCCTGTTGATGAACGCGTTAAATATACGATTTCAGATGCAAAAGTTCAGTTACGTGCGTCTCCGGATGCTAGTACAGATATCATTTTCTCCGATCTGTTTGATGCCTATTTTATGAGCCCCATTCAAACACAAAAGAAATTTGTGTCTGAGTGCTTTCGTGTGCTCAATAACGATGGTTGGCTGGTTATTAATTTCCACCACTTACCGCATGTGCGCTCTATTTTCTTTGTCACATTAATTGAGTACTTCTCAAAGGTATTTATTGTTCCTGGCGCAATGGGTAATTACATCTTGTTCGCAACCAAGTCAAAAAATATCGATGTTGAAGGTGCTATGGCAAAAATTATAAAAATGGAAGCTGAGTTAAGCACGCCTTTCGTACCTTTATTTCAAAAGCTCGAAGATTTAATTCCTTAGATATCCCTGAAGTCCTATTGGCAAAGAGGTGGTTATGAGTAGAACAATTACGGTTATTCCTGGTGATGGTATTGGCCCCAGTATTGTTGAATCGGCCATTCAGGTGCTGGACAAGGTAGGGTGTGATTTTGACTATGAATATGTTGAGGCCGGTATAACCGCACTCAACACATTAGGTTATTTACTGCCGCACACCACAACAGATTCCATCTCTCGCAATAAAATTGTTTTAAAAGGCCCCTTAACAACACCCGTGGGCGAAGGATTTACTTCTATCAATGTGACTTTGCGTCAGTTATATCAGCTGTATGCCAATGTTCGCCCCGTGCTTTCTTTCAAAGGCACGAAGGCGCGCTACGACAATATTGACATCATTACCGTACGTGAAAATACCCAAGGTATGTATTCCGGTGTGGGGCAAACTGTTTCGGATGATGGTGAAACTGCTCAAGCATGTAGCCTAGTAACACGTAAAGGTTCTGCGGATATTGCCACCTACGCCTATGAGCTAGCACGCAAAGAAAAACGCAGTAAAGTGACCATCGTTCATAAAGCTAATATTTTAAAGTCTACCTCAGGTTTATTTTTAAAGGTGGCTAGAGAGATCTCCAAAAACTATCCCGATATACAAACGACAGAAATGATTGTTGATAATGCGTGCATGCAACTGGTAATGAACCCAGAGCGCTTTGATGTGATTGTTACCACCAATTTATTTGGCGATATTCTTTCTGATCTTTGTGCGGGTTTAGTGGGTGGATTAGGCATGGCACCGGGTGCCAATATCGGTAAGGAGCACGCCATTTTTGAAGCCGTGCATGGCAGCGCGCCTGATATTGCGGGGCAAAACATTGCCAACCCAACCTCTATGATTTTAGCCTCCGTTCAAATGTTGCAACATTTAGGTATGTTCACCGAAGCCGATAAAATTATGGTCGCACTGCGTGACGTTATCGCCACGGGTGATCGCACCACAAGGGATTTAGGTGGTGTGCACGGAACGACGGATTTTACAGACGCAGTTTTGAGTAGGTTATTGTAATGCTAACATCTTCACAGATTGTTCAATTTAAAAACTTTGGTTATGTGGTTATTCCCGAATTCGCAGACCTTGATTATTGCGAAATCGCTGTGGCCTTGGCGCGGAGCGAGCTGAAAAAACAGGTTATGCCTATCGAGTATGAAGCTGATACTCATTATCCAGGGGCGCCCAAGTCGCGCTCAGCGGAAGGTGGTAATACCGCACGGCGCTTACTGGGTGCAACACAACGCAGTACGCAATTGGTGGATTGGGCAACCAGCGAACCCTTAACAGAAAATTTACGGCAGTTGTTAGGTGAGCGTATTTTTCTATCTCAAACACACCACAATTGCATCATGATAAAAGAACCAAAGTTTTCTAGCAGCATTGGCTGGCATCGTGATAATCGTAATTGGAAATTTGAGCGCCCTGATTTGGTATCTGCGTGGTTAGCATTAACCAATGAGCACGAAGAGAACGGTTGTTTGTGGGTTATCCCTAATTCCCATAAGTGGCTGATTGATGAGTATCAGCTCGATAAGCATCAATTTCTAAGAACGGATTTTGATAGAAATATCGATTTAATTAGAAATGCTGTTCCCATTTTATTGAACAAGGGAGATTTGCTGTTAACGCACAGCAATCTTTTTCAGGCAGCGGGACGCAACACAACCAACAGAACAATGTACTCAATGGTCTTTACCTATCGAGCCGCAGACAATCCTCCCGTTAAAGGTTCTCGTTCCGCAAATGCAGCGGAAATTGCTCTTTAAAGCGCCTAGTATCACGCCATTAAAAACTCTGGCGTACGTAAAAAAGTGTAGAAAGTGTTTTCTTTAACATTGTGCTCAGAGGTAGTTCGATTTTTAGCACAGTGTTTTTATAGGTTTTCACCAATGTTAACAGCAGAACAGATTGCACACTTTCACTCGCAAGGATATTTGGTTGTCCCTGCGATGGCCAATGCGGCGTATTGCCGAACCGTCATTTCGTTTGCGGAACACGCTTTACGCGAGCAAGCATTCCCTATTGAATACGAAGCGGATACGCATTATCCCGGCGCACCTGAATCCCGCGAGGCAGAGGGCGGCCAAACTGCGCGTCGTATTTTGCAGGTTGCGTCACGAAGCCCTTTAATCATGAATTGGGCTAAAGGATGGCGATTGCGACAATGTTTAGTTCAGTTGCTGGGTGAAAGTGTTTACTTATCGCAAGTACACCACAATTGTATTATGACAAAGCAGCCGCGCTTTTCGAGCGTCACTGGTTGGCATCGTGATAGTCGATATTGGAATTTTGAAAGACCCGATTTGGTTTCAGTCTGGCTCGCACTGGGCCGTGAAACTCCTGAGAATGGTTGCTTAAAGGTGTTGCCTGGCTCACATCGGTGGTTAATAAGTCAAAACCAACTTGATGCTGATCAGTTTTTTCGCACTGATATGTCAGAAAATGAGGTGCTCTTAAAACAAGCCATCAGCATCCAGTTACGAACGGGTGATACATTGCTTTTTCACAGCAATTTATTTCATGCGGCAGGTTGCAATCAAGCTACGCAAACAAAATTTTCTATGGTGTTTACGTATCATGGGGCTGACAATCCACCATTGCCAGGATCTCGCTCTGCTAGTGTTGACGAATTAGCTATTTAAATAGGCTCGATGTTTAGTTTGTTGATCGTCTGCTTTGGAGTGAGAAATGAGAATGACGATATGATCGTGACCGTCCGGTTTTGGCCGAAATTAACCATATTGGAAGACATGTAAGGAGTAATAATTGGGAACAATGATTGGGAGTCTAAGTGATCCATTGTTGGCTGCGGTAATCGGAGCATCCGCTGCCCTAATAGTGGTTTTTATAAATACATTTGCTATTGAGAACTATC
>JACCDN010664668.1_pt1 | contig 14167 bp, 22 predicted proteins | sample 7441691 | NCBI WGS metagenome assembly JACCDN01 (sample SAMN15323439, study PRJNA562643) | freshwater metagenome | isolation source: river surface water | place: USA:Blue River Watershed | collected 2017-08-16
GTGGAGAGTGCCATAAAAATTAAGTACCGGAATTTTATTTACTTTTTTTATACTCTTCAATTGCCTCTTTCAAACTTTTTTCTACAGTTTCATCCCACTTACCTTCACCGATTGTATCAAGAAGAGTTTTTTGCGTTTTATCCAAAAATTCGTGGAATTTATTTTCCCATTCTTTGATACCTTTAACTTCAACATCACTAGCAAAACCATTTGAAATAGCATAGATAATTGCCACTTGATGAGCAACAGATAATGGTTGATATTGCGGTTGTTTCAAAATTTCCATCAAACGTTGACCAAGGTCAATTTGTTTTTTGGTTTCGGGATCTAAATCACTAGCAAATTGTGCAAAGGCCTCAAGTTCACGGAACTGCGCCATGCTTAATTTCATTTTACCAGCAACTTTTTTCATTGGTTTCATTTGAGCACTAGATCCTACACGAGAAACAGAAATACCTACGTTCAGAGCTGGGCGAATACCACGGAAAAATAAATCACTTTCCAAGAAAATCTGACCATCGGTAATAGAAATTACGTTGGTAGGAATGTAGGCAGAAATATCACCAGCTTGAGTTTCAATAATTGGTAGAGCGGTGATCGATCCCCCTCCAGCCTCCGCATTGCGGCGGCAAGCACGCTCGAGTAAGCGAGAATGTAAATAGAAAACATCTCCAGGATAAGCTTCGCGACCTGGTGGACGGCGTAATAACAGTGAAATTTCGCGATAAGCAGAAGCTTGTTTTGATAAATCATCATAAACTACCAAAACGTCTTTTCCATGATCCATGAAGTACTCCGCAATGGCAACACCAGAATAAGGTGCAATATACAGTAACGATGCTGGGTTAGAAGCGCTCGCATTCACTACAACTGTGTATTCCATCGCTCCAGTTTCTTCGAGCTTAGCAACGATGCGAGCGATTTTTGATTCTTTTTGACCAATAGCAACATACACACAAATCATGTTTTGGCCTTTTTGGTTGATGATGGTATCGATAGCAACAGCAGTTTTACCCGTTTGACGATCACCAATAATAAGCTCACGCTGACCACGTCCAACTGGAATCATGGCATCAATCGCTTTGATACCGGTTTGTACCGGCTGGTTAACTGGCTCACGAGCCATAACCCCAGGAGCAATTTTTTCAATCGGATAAAATTTCTTAGAAGAAATTGCGTCTTTACCATCCACTGCTTGGCCGAGTGGACTTACCACACGACCGATGAGTTCTTCGCCAACTGGAATAGACAAAATTCTACCAGTTCTTTTTACAACATCACCTTGTTTAATATGTTGGTAAGAACCCAAAATAACGGCACCAACAGTACCTTCTTCTAGGTTAAGCGCTACTCCAAAAGTATTATTTGGAAATTCCAACATTTCATTGGACTGGCATTTGGTAAGACCACTCATGCGAGCAATACCATCCCCTACTTCCATAACAGTTCCAACTTCTTCTACTTCAACCTGTTTTTCAAATGAGGCAATATTTTTTTTGAATTCTTCAACAATGAAATTTTTTGACATATATTTAGGAAACTAAGGCATTTTTTAATTTTGTAAGCTGTGTTTTTAAACTTCCGTCTAGAATTAGGTCGTTTGTTTTTACAATAATTCCACCCAGAATTGAAGCGTCGACACGCCCTGTAATTTCTACTTTTTCACCGAGGTTTTTTTCAATATTATTTTTAAGTTCGTCACTTAGGACAAATGCCGTAGTAATTTCAGCCTCAATAATTCCAGCATTTTTTTTCTGAATATGTTCAAATTCAACTATGATATCCGACGCATCTTGTTCTCGTTCGTGCCTTACAATCATTTTAAAAAAAACAGCTAAAATATGTCTCAAACGTTCTTGGTCGGTAATATCTTTGGTCACCTCGTATAAAGCTTCCGCGTATAAAGTTGTGGTTTTTCGTTTCATACTTATTTCATTTTATGAATCATTTCTTCAATAATTTCTTTATCCTGACTCAAATCAATTTTTTTTCCAATTATTTTTTCCAAAGCCAAACTGAGCAAAGTCGCACTTTCTTCTTTAATACCCTTCAGTACTTTTTCCTTTTCTAGTTGAATTTTTTGTTTTGCCTGATCAATTAATTCTTCAATTTCTTTGGTGGCTTCTTGTTTCAATTTTTCTTTATTTTGTACTGCTTCTTCGGTGGATTGATCAATTATTTTTCTTGCCTCAATTTTAGCTTGGTCAACCCGCTCTTGATATTCAACCTGGCTTTTATTTAAACGTTTTTCAATTTCGTCAGCATTTTTCAAGCTATCATCAATCAATTTTTGACGTTCGGTCATTTTTTTAGTTACCGGTTTCAAAATTAAAAACCAAATAATCAATGAAACGATAATAAAGTTTACCAACTGAAAAGCAATATCCGTTCCATGAATTCCCAAAGAACTCAATACTCCTTCAGAATGGTTTTCTGCGGTTACAGCGAGTTCAGGGGCTTCGGTACTTGCCTTTGCAATGTCTATAAAATTCATATTGTTTTTTAAATAATCCAATGTGGTCAGACCATTTACTAAAATGATCTGACAGATTTGATTACTTTAGCTTAAGGTAAATACAACTACTAAAGAATAAATTGCAATTGCTTCTGCAAAAGCTGCACCAAGCAACATCGGTACGAACAATTTTGGACCTGCTTCTGGATTTCTTCCAATAGCATCCATTGCTTTGGAGACAATTTTACTAATTGCCAAAGCTGGTAACATTCCACCAATTGCCATAGTAAGACCCTTGATGATTGCGAGTACATTTTCATGACTCATATAAAACGACCTTTCTAAAATACCAGTGCCGGCCGAGGGTTTATTGTTTTTTTTGGGGTGTTTATAACCTCGCGGATGGTACTTCTTAAGAATTAAGTTGAACCTGAAATATCTACATTACAGATTCAGTCCTAATCTCAATGAGATTCTGCGCCATGTGGTTCCTGGCTGTTAATTGTTAAATAAACTAATGTTAGTATGGTGAAAACTCCGGCTTGAATTAAACCAACCATCAATTCTAGCAACATAAACGGAACTGGAACTAAGCCTATCATCAAACTACTTATTACTGTAAGCAAAACTTCACCGGCAAAAATATTTCCAAAAAGTCTAAGTGACAAAGACAAAACCTTTGAAAGTTCACCAACAATTTCAATTAAACCTACTGCAAATTCTACCAAAGCAGTCAAAACTGCAACGGGGCCTTTGCGGAAACTTTTTATTACACTTCCAATTTGAATAAATTTATTCAAGTGGGTAAATGTACCCACTGCCATAATACCATAGACATGGGAAACCAAAACCGAAACGATAGCCATCGAAATTGTAAGATTTAAATCAGTATTCGCAGGGCGTAAAAGCGGAGCGTGACCAACAAAAATACTTCCTGTACCAGGCAACAAGCCTAACCAGTTGGAAAGAAGAATAAAGAAGAAAACAGAACCGACAACTGGTAAAAAAGCAAGTGTTTTTTTCCTACTTCCAGTTACTTCATCAAAGTAAACGAAAAGTTTTTCCAAAAAAAATTCAATAAAATTTTGTAATTTTTTAGGTTTTAAAGAAGTTTTTCGAAAAGTAAAAAATCCCAAAATCAAAAATAAAACGATTGCAATCCAACTATTGACCATGGTGTTAGTAATTCCAAAAGGCCCAAGATGAAAAATGGTATCAGGAGCTAAAGTTGGTATGTGTGCAGCCATATTATTTTATATCGTTTAACTTTTGGTATTCTCGCCCGTATATTTTTGTTTTTTTGTAAACAATAAACCCAGAAATCAGTGCAGCAAAAAAGAAGGCTGAAACAGTAAACCAAGGCGCAGTATGGAATCTTCCATCGATGTACTCTCCGATGAGAACCAAAATTACTACTGGAGCGGCAATACTAAGACCAAAATCGCCAACGATTCTTAAAGCCAACAAGTAATATGATCGATCTTTATTATCCATAAGAAATTTGATTATTCTACAAGAAAAACTACTCTTAGTCAAGTTTTTATCCTATCTTAAACAAACTTTTTGAATTAAACACTGTTTGTTCTCGTACTTCTGACATACCAGACCCTTTAATTTCGGCAATTTTTTTAGCAACTTCTTCCACCATCCATGGTTCTGCGATCTTTCCACGGTATGGTAGTGGAGCCAAAAATGGCGAATCAGTCTCCAAAAGAATTCTGTCTAGCGGACAGTTTGCTATTACTTTCATTAATTCTTGATGCGCCCCAGGATTGCTCTTTTTTGGGGGGAAAGTAATTATTCCGGTAAACCCTAGGTGAAATCCGAGTTGCAAAAACTGCTCAGCATACGCCCAAGTACTGTCGTAACAATGGATTACTCCTCTCAACGGCTTACCTTTTTCGCACTCACTCTTTAACACATCAATCATTTCCTGGTGTACTGCCCTAACATGAATAACCAATGGTAAATCAAATTCCCGAGCTAATTCAACTTGTTTTAAAAAAACTTCGGTCTGTTTTTTGATCACCACACTTCTATCACCATGTTCTGGTAAGCGGTAAACATCGAGACCACACTCTCCAATAGCAATCACTTTTTTGCTTGATGCTAATTTTTTATATTTCTCATAATCAAATTCCGTTTCATGGGTGTTATCCTCTACCCCCTCAGCATTAAAATATTCTGGAAAAACATGGGTAGGGTGAAGCCCGATACTTGCGTACACACCATCAAATTTTTCGGCCATTGCCACGGCCTCTGCGCTCGTTTGGTATTGCGTACCAACCAAATTTAAAATCACTCCTCTTTCTAAAGAAGCTTTTACAACATCCTCGGAGTCGTTTTTAAAAAAGGTTGGAAAAATGTGACAATGTGTATCTACCAACATACCTTACTTAAGCAAGAACGAAGCCTTTACAACGGCCATTACTTTTTTCTCTATGGATGAAACGTCGTATGACCCATAATCCGAAATATCGGTCGAATTTACAGACATGATTTGAAAAACTCCCATGGAAGCGGAACGTAAATTACCTACTTTTGAATTACTACTTTGAGCAATTTTTCCCGCGCGATTTTTAGCATTCTGTGTAGCCTCGGCCAACATATCTAATTTTAATTCACTTAATTTACTGTAGTAATATTCGATGGGTTCGGAAGTAAAAATTATTCCCTGATTCAAAAGTGAACTAGAATTTTGGGCAACTCTGGTAATATTTTGAATATCAGAATCCTCAACTGTTACTTGTTGAGAAAGTGTATAGCCGATAACTTTTGCCGATGGTCCATAGCTGCCCTGTTCATTGATAGGAGTCACGGTGACCGGATTTATTTTGATACTTTTCGCATCAACTTTATTTTCTTTTAAATATTTTTGTACTTGCGCTAAATCTTTTGCGAGTTGGTCGTTAACATTTTTGATCTGCGCTTCAACAGGAATTGATTTGAAATCATCATTTACCAACGGTGAAGAGTTTGTGTTGGTAAAGTTAATTGTTCTTGAAAAACTTGCTCTCCATTTTGCTGTATCAGATTGGATAATTTTTTCTGAAGAACCCGTAACGCTGATAGTACTATCCAAAGATTTTATTTTATAAAAAACACCCGCAACCACTGATGCTGCAACAATGAAACCAACAGCCAAAATGCTTCCAAAAGTTATAATTCCTTTATTATTCATAGTGTAAAAAATTAAAATTAGCTTAAAAAGCTATATCTTTTTTCGATCTGAAATTTTTTTCTGATCACTTTTGACCATATTTTCCCACGCTTCATATAGATTAATTTTTAAGTCATCAGCAATAATTAAAACCTCAGCCAGAATATCAGCAAGCTCATCAGCTGCTTTTTTCTTGATTTCTTCATCGCTCATCCCCTCTCTATACCTGTAGTTTTGCAGTTGCAGAATTGCTTTGGTTAAATTTCCAATTTGATAAGATAAATCTGTGGTAGCAACTTTATAATCCCAAGGTAGAGTTCCTTGTTTTTCGTATTGTTTAAAAATTTCTTTAATTTCGTTCGTTAAATCGACAAGTGTTTTCATAAACCTACATTAAATTTTTGAACACTTTTGGTATAAAAGGCAAAACATAAGAAGCGCTTTTGGAAACATAGCTGGCAGCAATAGAATTCTTGACTGGTTCTTTAAGAGGATTTTTCCAAGGAATATACATGATAAGTAGAATTACGATACTTAGCACAACCACTCCTTCAAGCAAGGTAAAAATCGCACCAAGCAAATCGCTCAGTTTGTGAACCAATGGGATTTTGTAAAGAAGTTGCAAAAATCGATCAGCTAAATAGCATAGATAATTTATTAACCAATTAAGTAGAACAAAGAGTAAGACAAAAACTAGCACTCGGCAAAAAGATTTCCCCCACCCTGTCCACCACGCCACCCAATCTCCTACAACAACATATAGTTTGTACGAAGCATACAAGCCAATCGTTAAACCCAAAAATGATGCGAGCGATTCAATCAATCCCTTCTTATAGCCACGCCAAGCGAAAACTCCCAAGATGACGATTATTACAATGTCTACGATTGAAAATGTCATAATGAAAATGATTATTAAACCTTTTCATCCATTCTTGGGAATAATTGATCCGCTTTATCGATTTTATTTCCAACAGTTAGCTCTACCCACTGTTGCAAATCGGCCAAAGGTTTTGATAATTCTACTGCAACATCTAAGCCCAGTTTGGTAAATATTTTTTCTGCAGTTTCGGGCATAACCGGCCAAACCATTATCGCAACATGGCGCAATGCTTCTGCCAAATGGTGTAATAAATCACTTACTTTTTTATCCTCCCCTGCTTTGGCTAGTTCCCAAGGTTTTTTATCAGAAATTAATTGGTCACAATAGGTAATAAATTTCCAAGCTTGCTCAAGTGCCAAATCAAATCGCCATTTTTCCATTTCTTCTACATAGGCAGGCCAAATTTTTTGAGTTAGCAGATCGATCATAGCATTATCAATAGTCACTACTTCGGGCACTACGTTATCACAATATTTTTCAATCATGGTTAAAATACGGTTGGTTAAATTTCCCAAACCGTTGGCTAAATCTGCGGTATAGCGTTCCACAAATTTTTCGTCAGAAAAATCACCATCATTATCAAATGGAATTTCACGCATGAAGAAATAACGTACTGCTTCGAGTGGGTATTTTTCTACCAATTCTAAAGGGTCAATAACATTCCCGATTGATTTGCTCATTTTTTGTCCATTCACTGTCATCCAACCGTGCACTGCAATTTGTGCGGGAGGATCCAAATGCGCAGACATAAGCATTGCTGGCCAAAGCAATGAGTGAAAACGGTTAATTTCTTTACCAACCATGTTGATACCTGGCCAAAATGTGGTGATTTTTTCTTCGTTTTCACTACCATATCCAAGCGCAGAAACATAATTTATTAAGGCATCAAACCACACATACATCACTTGATTTTCATCTCCTGGAACTGCAATACCCCACGGTAATTTTTCTTTTACACGCGAGATACTAATGTCTTCCAAACCATCTTTCAGCAAGTTTAACATTTCATTATAACGGCTTTTTGGGTACACAAAATCTGGTCGTTCTTTGAATAAGAATTCAAGCGGTTCTTGGTAACGAGAAAGTCGGAAAAAATAATTTTCTTCAGTTACGGTTTCTGGTTCTTTCAAATGGTCGGGACATTTTCCATCGACTAAATCTTTTTCGGTAATAAATCTTTCGCAGCCGATGCAATACAAACCAGTATATGATTTTTTATAAATATCTCCACTCTCCGCTGCGGTAGTCCAAAATTTTTGTGCAGCCACAATATGTCTTTCTTCGGTGGTGCGAATAAAATCATCATTGCTAATATTCCATTCATCCGCTAATTTTTGAAAAAGTGCTGATTTTTCCGATGCAAAAATTTCTACATCCTTACCTTGGTCTTTGGCTGTTTTTAAAACTTTCTGCCCGTGTTCATCGGTTCCGGTTAAAAAAAGTACTTCATTGCCAATCAAACGTTGATATCGTGCCATCACATCGCCATATAAAAATTCTAAAGCATGACCAATGTGCGGACCGGCGTTGGCATAAGCAATGGCGGTAGTGATGTAAAATGGTTTTTTCATAAAGATATGTGGGAAAAATAAGCTTGTAAGGCATGTAAATTATTGGCGTAGATTTCTTGATCCATTAGCTGTTCTTTGGTTATCCATTTTACTTCCGCAATTTCACCATCAAAAAAATTAAAACTAGTTTCAGGATTTTCAAGGCGTGCCTGAAAGGCAAGTAGTAAATGCATATCTCCAGTGCGTGTTTGGACAAATTGTTCAGTATAGACCAGGGGTCCTATTTCAATGACTACTCCCAACTCTTCTTGTGTCTCACGTTTTAAACACTCCAAGACTGTTTCCCCTACCCGAAGTCTTCCGCCCACGATATCCCAGCGATTAATATCTTGTGCATCCCTACTAATAAGTACTTTATTATCTTTTACGATAATTGCTCGGGCAGATATTTTACCAATAAAATGTTGCTCTTTCATATTAATGAAAAATATTAACTATCACCACAAACTCCCCTCTTTCATCTTTCATCACACTCGCCACCTCGGAAATTGTGCCCCTGTAAACTGTTTCGAATTTTTTGGTCAGTTCGCGGCACACAACAATTTGTCTTTTATCATCGAGTAGAACTTTCAATTCTTGCAGGCATTTGGTAATGCGGTGGCCGGATTCGAAAAAAATTGCAGTGTGTGTAGCTTCAGCCACTTCTTTAAAAAACTTTTGTCGTTTTGTTTTGTGAGGTGGAAAACCAAGAAAAACGAATTTGTCTGTTGGGAATCCAGAAATAGAAAGTGCGGTGGTGAGAGCAGAGGCGCCGGGGATGGGAATAATCTGCACCTGATCGTCGTGGGGTTGAAGATTTTCAACCCCTACGGTTGCTAAAATACTAATCAATTGGTTACCTGGATCGCTAATGCCGGGTGTTCCAGCGTCTGTTACTAAAGCCAGATTTTTTCCATCTTCGAGCAAAGATTTTATTTCTTTAATTTTTTTAGCATCACTGTGATGGTGGTAGCTAATGAGTGGTTTTTGTATTTGATAATGATCAAGAAGTTTTTTGGTTACTCGGGTATCTTCGGCTAAAATGTAATCAACTTCTTTTAGCGTACGCAAAGCGCGAAAAGTTAGGTCTTCTAAATTTCCAATCGGGGTTGCGACGATATATAGGATGCCATTCTTCATAATATTTTACTGAGTAAAGTGTAGGTTAAAAAAAGCATCTGGTCAAACAATATTACGAGAATTCTTAGTTTTTGGTAGGAAACAAATGTTTTACTACCATAAAAAACATTGCGGTTATTTGCGTAATAGTGGCTGTTGCAAGAAGCTTAAAAGTCCATTCTTCCAAATGAAAGTGCCATAGCGCCAAACCCTGAAAGAAAGCAATGATAAAAATTAATACTGTTTCTGAAACTAAAAATAAAATTAGATAAAAAAAAGTCCCCTTTTTTAATAAAATATCTTGTTCGAAAGCAGTATTTTCCAATTCACGACGGCGACTTTCAATTTGCTCTGCTATCGATGAACTTACCGATGGTTCTTGTTTTTTAGAAATTAAAGAAGACTCAGTTAGGTGATCTTTAACTATTTTTTGAATACTTTCTTTATATTTTTGCTGAGAAAGAGGTTCGAAGCGAGTGTCGTTCATAAAAAATAGTTTTAAGACACAAGCTGTAATGTTTCAAGACGTATGCTCATAGCAGTGGTTGAAACATTAAACAAACGGGCACATTCTTCAATGTTACGGAATGTTTCCCATGCTTTTCGCACCCAAGTTTCTGGCATAATAAGCGCGGCGGCAAAATAATTTGCTTCAGTTTCAATACGAGAAGAAGTTGCAGAATCCAAGCGAAATAACACTGCATTTTGACGCAACGATTCGTCGGTATCTACCAATACCTCTTCTTGAGCCACTAAATCTAAATGCAAAAAGTAATGCCCTAATTCATGGGCAATAGTAAAATGTTGACGTGTAAATGGTTTCTGTTTATTGATAATAATTTTATAATTTTTTTCTTCTTTATCAAAAGAAATTGCTCCAGAAATTGCTTGATCTTCAATGTCCAAAATGTAGATTTGCACATTCTTCATCTTTTCACCAATTCGCTCGTAGGGAAACGGAGATAAACCTTCTGGGTTATACTCTTTCGCCAACTCTTCCGCGCGTTCGACAATAATTTTACGATCCATACTCATTATTAAGATGCCTTTTTAAATTTAACAGAAAAAATTGGATCATAGGTATTTTTATTCTCGTCTTGTACTTCAACCCGCTCGCCTTTTATCATCATACTAAGTGCTGCATCCGTTAAAAGCATTGAGTCAGATTCAATTTCATCTTTAAATTGATCAAGTTGGTTAAACTCAGAGCTGAATTGTTCTTTAGTAGCAGCTTCAATGTGCTTTTTTTTATCTTGAAGTGTTTTTAGCTTTGTCACTATATCTTGGTATTCCACAGAGGTTTTTAAAGCATCTTGGTATAATTTTTTAATATCTTTTTGTTTTTTTCTAGTATCGGAAATGCGATTAAAAATCTCTTGTATGTCTACCATATGAATAATGAAATTAGTTTTTTAAAGTTTGCCGCTGCAAATATAATACTAGATATATTTAAAATGGTAAACGGAGGGGAATGTTTCCCCTCAAAACTTTTGCGATATTAATTTTTGGAGTCCTACCTACCTCTTTTAAACCATTCAGAGAAGGGCCGACTCAGGAATTGAATTGCTTTTTGCAGGAGCGATGGTTGTGGAGCATCCGAGGGAAGTGCTACCACCTCTGCCGCTTCGCTGCCATATGCCGACCACTTGCCCTCGCCTGGAGGAAAATAAAAATCTGCGGAGCGGTCGTCCTGATAGTCGGCACCGCGATTTGTATCAACCGCTTGCTGAACATCAGTATAATGGACTACTTCATCTACAACCTTCTCGCCTAGCAATGTTGTGGGCGGTGAGGTTACAACAAAAAGATCTTTTAAAGTAGGTGGACGATGTTCTGGAACAGTTATTCTTTTCTCATCAAAATTTGGCGCCCGTCCTACAATATCTTCATCTGGATCGGCTAGCCTCAATGCAGCAACAAGTGGAACGGATCTCAGTGGAGGCTTTTTTTCTTCACTCATCTTTTCACCTCATTCTTTCTTTAAAGAATATTAGATGCCTTACTTATTGTCAATCAAAAACAAAAAAAGACCATTTTAAGGTCATACTTTTAAAATATGAGGTGAAACGTACCCGGCCGATGATTTAATCTTTGATTTTCATCGGCGCGGGTTAAATGCAAAACATGACAATAAACCTTCGCCACAATCTCGCCAAACATGAGGAATTTTGCTCCTCTGGTGGCATGTGCTGTGGCGCCAATAGTTTCTCCTGTCGAGCACTTTTTTTTGCCCGTGGGGTTGCGCGGGCAGTTGAACCACCTTCAATCAGCTCTGTGGGGGCAGGTGAAACCCACTCCACATCAGGTTGTGTTTCTTGTAAAAGAGTTTTCAAGGCCCGAGCGACATCCTCAGGTGTTATTCCAAGATCTTTCTCTGTCATATTCCTCCCCTCTGCACAGCACAAGTAAACACTTATACTTTGCACAGGAGCCGATCAGACAGGATCGGCCAGGCTGTGTCCTCCGGTGTTGGTTGGAATTTAGGCAGCTTTTTTTTCGTGATCTGCTCGGTGATAAATTGGCTCGGCGCCAATGTTTTTCCCCAGCTGTAGGGGTGGCAATACACCTCCTAGCCAGGCAGACAGCGCGTAATACGCCATCTCGGAAGTCATACCCCACTCGGTGCAGTACCATTCGTACTGCTCCAAAATGGCGCACTCCCGAGCAGACATAATGCGGATTGAGGAAGGTGACGGCTCTTCATTAGAACCAATCAACTGCTCCCACTGCCCAGACCTGGTCTGCCGAAACATCATTGTGACACTGTCGATAAACTGCTCGCGCAGCTCACCAGGACAGGTTTCGATGAGAATGGTAGCATCTCGCAAACAGGTTGAGCGCATGCTTATGCCTCCATCATCAATGGTTAGAAATTCATCCAGATAAAAATTATTTACTTATAAAAAATTTTTATCTAGCTATATTTTATAAGAAATGTAGGCCCCCGGTGAAAAGTTCCTACATGACCACTCTAAAAGATATGACGGACGGTGCCATCCGACTGATCCAGGAAGACCAGGCGGGAAACCGGCGTGACCTCACGCGGAGCGTGACGAATGAACCCAAGACAGAGCTCGTCCATTCGAATAGTGAGAACGAGCTTTTCCCACTCCGGCCGCGTAAGCTCATCCAGCTCCTTGACGGTGAGCACACGTTTCTGTGGCTGGTTCTTACCAACCTGTGAGACGAACCTGCAAAATTGGCAGGCCGCACCATTGCCGCGCTTATGGCGACACTCAGGAGAGAGAACGGTCTTGGACTTCATCAGCCCCTCCTCTCAAAGTTGTTTAACCCAACGAGATAAAATATGTCTACTTATAAACATGTTTCGTCTTGTTGTATTAATTCCATTTCGTCCTTCTTACACTAGGACTCATCAGTCCCGATTTGATCGGGAGATGGAAGGCTCTGGGCATTTTTGGCACAGAGCGTATTCCTCCTTTGTTAAAATGTTTCATTTATTCAAGCCCCTCCAGTTTAAGGAGCATGCGCAGCACAACGCCTTGCGTGAGACTATCCCAATCTCTAAAGCTCAGTACCCAGTTCGTAAGCTCTTCCCTTCTCAACTGCCTAAAGCTTACTTGGGCAACAGATACGGTGAACTGATGATCGACGGTTACACCATTGCCCTCCTCGACATCATCCAACAAACCCTCAAAAGAGATCTCTTCGTTTCCCATTTCTCTTCTTCCCCTCTGTGTTAAATCAAAGAGATAAAATATTACTAATATATAATAAAATTTTATCTCTGCAGTTTTAAATTTTTTAAGAAAGAGAGTCCCCCGGTGAAAGTAGATTCTCTTTTCGCTGCTTAGGAGGCCGCAGCGATAGCCGTCCACCGCTCATTGAACGGCAAGTCGTCCAGCGCCACCACATTTGGAGCGGTATCACCTTCCATCTCCTCGGTAGGCGCCGCGTAGTCCTCTGAGTGGGCCATGACGACCTTGGCAATGGGCTCCACTTTGCCCATCACGTCTCCACCGAAAAATTTGGCAGTGGCAACAAACTTGGGATGCAATTCCATTGTGGCTCTCCTGATTTTTATGGCTTATGCCGTTTTAGAGATCAAAAATGATTTAAAACTTACTTTAAACCATATTTCATCTTAAATTTTCCACTATCTTCTATAGAATTTTATAAAAAGCACTGGAAACGCGCGACCGATACGTAGGATGTGCAGACTCCTAGCAGTCGGCCGCGACTACTAGGAACTGGTGGGGTGGCGAGGCTCTACTTGAAGAGCAGCCACACGATGCCGGCGGAAAAAACAGCCATGACCATCCAGACCACCGTGTAATTTCGAGCGGTGATCTTCCGTTGCCCCACCCACGCCAGAACGATCTCTGGGTTGGTGGGATCGTCCAGAATTCTGGACTCCTCGGCAACCACCTCCACCCACCCCGCATCGACTGCAGGTGAAATCGGGGGCATGGCCGAACGAGGCGCACTCATCTCAGTCATCAGAAACCTCCATCTACTTTTTGTTATTCTCAGAAATCAATCTAAAAACTGTTATTTTTTAAAATGAACATTCATAATCCAAACATCAAAAACCAACCTTTTTTAGTTTTTTTGTCTGTCTTATTTTTTTCTTTTCACTATCTTCTATCATTTTTTATAGAAGACACTGGAAATGCGACCGAAAAGTTGTTGAACTTATTGAACAGTCGGTCGCGGCTGTTCATTAGAGGTTGTGGTCCACCTCGGACTTGGAGCGCCCGTTCCACAGCGCGTGGCGGCGGCCGACTCGCGGGTTGACCAGCTTGGGCGGCTCCACCAAATTCGTGGTCTGCGCCTGCAGCGGCTTGATCGCGGGCTTCGGCATCTCCATCGGAGTGACCTCCGGCACGATGATGACCGGCTTGGGGGCGAACCGCTGAACGGCCGCCACCTGAGCGGTGCGCACCACCGCGGCCGACTCCTCACCCGACCGCATCATCTGGACGATGATGCCGACGGTGAGGCTGACCATAATGGCACAGAACAGGAGCGCACCCACCGGA
>JACCDN010326600.1_pt1 | contig 14165 bp, 11 predicted proteins | sample 7441691 | NCBI WGS metagenome assembly JACCDN01 (sample SAMN15323439, study PRJNA562643) | freshwater metagenome | isolation source: river surface water | place: USA:Blue River Watershed | collected 2017-08-16
ATCTTTATGATGCCAAGAAAGTAACTGAACTACGTGACCTTTTTGAAGCAGGCGTCATGCAGGCACGACCAGATGCCGTGATCAACGGAAAGTCGGCAGCGCGCCTTCCCGGAATTTCAAATATCACCTTTCCAGGAACGCAGAGTGATTCACTGCTCTTGCTCCTTGATTCTGAGAAAGTTTCTTGCTCAACCGGCGCAGCTTGTAGCGCAGGCGTTCATCGCCCTAGCCATGTACTGATGGCGATGGGGCTCACTGATGTTGTTGCGCAGTCATCGCTTCGCTTCTCCTTTGGGTCAACCTCAACCGAAGCGGATGTTGCCTATGCGCTCTCTGTTCTACCTCGCGTCATTGAGCGCGGTTTGGCGGCGAATGCGGTGGGGCGCTCATGAAGATTATTGCTGCAATGAGCGGTGGCGTGGATTCTGCAGTCGCTGCAGCACGCGCGGTTGAGGCTGGCCATGAAGTCATTGGGGTGCATTTAGCGCTTTCTTCCAATCCACAGAAGTACCGCAGCGGTGCACGCGGTTGTTGCACAATCGAAGATTCACACGATGCTCGTCGCGCCGCTGATGTCATAGGAATTCCTTTCTATATCTGGGATATGGCTGATGAATTTCATCAGGGTGTTGTTGAGAATTTCATGAGTGAATATGCAGCAGGGCGAACTCCCAATCCTTGTCTGCGATGTAATGAGAAAATTAAATTTGCTGCGGTCTTAGATCGCGCTAAAGCGATGGGTTTTGATGGCGTTGTCACAGGCCATTACGCACGCACACGCGAAAGCGCTCAAGGTCGCACTCTGCATCGCGCGGTAGATCCACTTAAAGATCAGTCTTATGTACTTGCGGTGCTCAATCGCGAACAAATCAATGGCGCCATCTTTCCGCTAGGCGACACTGAAAAAGTTGATATCCGAAAAGAGGCAGAAGCCCGTGGTTTAGCTGTGGCACAGAAACCCGACAGCCACGATATTTGTTTTGTTCCTTCCGGTGACAACGCTGGGTGGTTACGCGATCGCCTCGGAAGTGAAGTTGGGCCCATCGTTGATCAAGATGGAAAGAAAATTGGCGAACACAAAGGCGCTTACACATACACAATTGGGCAGAGAAAAGGTCTGGGGCTCACCGTTCCAACGCCGGATGGCTCACCACGCTTTGTTTTAAAGATCGAACCAGTCTCCAACACAGTTGTCGTAGGTCCACGCGAAGATTTAGCGGTGACAACAATGCGAGGAGAACGCCCCATCTTCTGTGGTCCTGAAGTTGGAGCTGCGCCGATGCGCGGCTTTGTACAAGTGCGCGCACATGGAGCTGCATTGGATTGCACCTATTACATGGATAACGGCTACCTCGTTGCAGAACTTGATCAACCACTTTTGGGTCTAGCAACTGGCCAAGCGATGGTGATTTATGACGGTGATCGTGTAGTTGGTTCGGCAACAATCTGCGAGACAGCATGAGCGCTGCAGAGACCAACAAGGCCCGCCATCGCATCACTGAGCTCACCCAAGAAATTAGAGATCATCAATTTAAATACTATGTTTTAGATGCTCCAACAATTTCTGATGCGCAATTTGATGCTTTATTAAAAGAGCTCCAGTCACTAGAGGCAAAATTTCCTGAATTACTCGAACCAGATTCACCATCGTTGGGAGTTGGTGGGGGATTTGCCACAACTTTTGAGCAACACGATCACATCGAGAAGATGATGAGTCTTGATAACGTTTTCGATAGCGAAGAGTTAGCAGCGTGGTTTGATCGCGTTGAGAAAGAGAGCCCTTCACCTGAATTTCTCTGCGAACTGAAAGTGGATGGGCTAGCCATCAACTTGCTCTATCAAGATGGCCAACTTGTACGCGCTCTCACTCGTGGCAACGGAACTACTGGGGAAGATGTCACTCTCAATGTGAAGACTATTAATGGGCTGCCGCATAACTTGGCTGGCAAAAAAGTTCCATCGCTGATTGAGGTTCGCGGCGAAGTATTTCTACCAGTTGCCGCATTTAACCAACTCAATGAAGAGCTGGAAGAGGCAGGCAAACCCCTCTTTGCCAACCCACGTAACTGTGCAGCAGGGTCGCTGCGCCAGAAAGATCCGCGTATCACCGCATCACGTCCATTGGATGTTGTTGTGCATGGCATTGGCGCCTGCGAAGGCCTGACTCTGACTTCACAATCTGATGCATACGAGAAGTTAAAGTCGCTTGGTCTGCCAACTTCTTCGCGGTTTACAGTGTGTAAGACTCGCGCAGAAGTTTTGGCGTATATAGAAAATTACAATGTTCATCGCCACGATGTAGAGCATGAAATTGATGGTGTAGTTATCAAGGTAGATCAGATAGCTGAACAGAAAAAACTGGGATTTACATCGCGTGCTCCTAAATGGGCGATTGCATATAAGTACCCTCCAGAAGAAGTCACCACCAAGTTACTTGATATCAAAGTTAGCGTCGGTCGCACTGGCCGTGTAACGCCTTTTGCATTTATGGAACCTGTCAAAGTTGCTGGATCCACCGTTACTAATGCGACGCTGCACAATCAAGAAGAGATAGAACGCAAAGGCGTTCTGATCGGCGACATAGTCATTATTCGTAAGGCCGGCGATGTGATTCCTGAAGTACTTGGCCCTGTTATTGATCGCCGCACGGGTAAAGAGAGACCATTCGTGATGCCTCAGCAATGCCCAGAATGTGGCAGCGCACTCAAGGCAATAACTGAAGGTGATGTCGATATCCGCTGCCCTAATACGCGCAGTTGCCCTGCCCAGCTACGCGAACGTATTTATTACATTGGTTCACGGGCAGCCCTTGATATCGATGTACTCGGTTATGAAGCAGCGGTGGCGCTCTTGCAAGACAAGATCATTACCGATGAAGCAGATATTTTCTCTCTCACCGAAGCGCAACTTATGAAATCAGCTTTCTTTACAAAGAAAGATGGGTCTAAGGGAAAGAATCTTGAAAAATTATTGGCGGCGCTAGAAGAGGCAAAAGAGCGCCCGTTATGGCGCACCATTGTGGCGCTCTCAATTCGCCACGTTGGCCCTACTGCAGCACAGGCGCTAGCAACACATTTTGGAAGTATGCAAGCAATATCTGAGGCTAACGTTGCCGAACTTGCTGCTATTGATGGTGTAGGTGAAGTAATTGCGCAGTCCATCGTTGAATGGTTTGAAGTTGATTGGCATCGCAACATCATCTCGTCATGGAGCAAGGCCGGCGTATCTATGGTCAATTCCAAAAGCGCCGAACTACCACAAACTCTGGCAGGACTTACCTTTGTTGTTACTGGTGGGCTCGATGGATTTACTCGTGATTCGATTGCAGAGACAATCACTGCGCATGGTGGCAAACCATCCTCATCTGTGTCCAAGAAAACAGATTACGTCTTGGTCGGAAGTGATCCCGGTTCAAAACTGGCTAAGGCGCAAGAGTTAGGCGTCACAATTATTGATGAAGCGCGCTTTTTAGAACTTCTCGCCGGAAAGTAGTAACCTTCCTTCCATGATTCTCAAGGCATCTGAAGCGGTTCGTGAACTTCCTATTTCTCCAGAAGCATTCGGAGCAATAGCTTTTGGTATCTTCGTGTTTCTTCTCTACATCACACTCCGCTTAGATAAGTAAGGCCCGGTCTGCAATACAGTGAAGGTTGGGCTATACGGCGGGACTTTTGACCCCATTCACAATGGCCACCTTCACGTCATCAACGCTCTCATCACTCAAAAATTAGTCGACAAGCTATTGGTGGTTCCAGCAGGTAATCCCCGCTTACGAGATCACCAGCCGAAAGCAACAGGTGCGCAGCGACGCCAGATGTGCCAACTAGCAGTCAATTCACTCAGCGATGATGTAAAAAAGAGCGTAGAAGTAAATCCGATCGAAATTTTGCGAGACGGTCCCAGCTACACCATCGATACAGTAGAAGCTGTTGCTGCAACATATCCAGGCGCCACAATCATTCTCATCGTAGGTACAGATGCCTACGAAAAGATAGATCAATGGCATCGCGCAGATGAGTTAAAGCAGATGGTGGAATTTTTAATTATCGATCGCCCAAATTTTCCAGGAGCTGCAAATTTGCAGATTGACGCCCTGAAAGTGTCGGCCACGGAAATCCGTGAGCGTAAGTCAGATGCAGTACCGGCGGCGGTAGCAGCCTTTATCAAGGAGAATAACCTCTATGCCAGCTAGCCAGTCCTGCCTAGAGAGAACTCAAATTGCTGCGCGCGCTGCTGCTGAAAAGTTCGGTACTGAGCTCGTTGCGCTCGACCTTTCAGATCAGACAGTACTGAGTGAAGTCTTTCTGATTGTGACTGCCGCAAATTCCAAGATGATTGACACTATTGCAGATCAGGTAGAAGAGAAACTTCGCCTTGCTGGCGATAAGCCACTTCGTCGTGAAGGTACAGATGAATGGGTACTTCTTGATTATTCAGATTTAGTTGTACATATTCAATCCTCTGAGCTACGTCGCTATTACATGTTGGATCGACTGTGGAATGACTGCCCGAAAATTGAGTTAGATATCATCAAAGAGGAAGCTGCTGCGCGTGGCTAATCAGATTATTTTATGGCGCCATGGCCAAACAGACTGGAACGTCGCAAATAAGTTTCAGGGCCACACAGATATTCCGCTCAATGAAGTGGGACTTTTTCAAGCAGCGCACGCTGCTCCATTGATTGCGGCGATTAACCCCACAATGCTGATTGCAAGCGATCTCATTCGCGCACAGAAAACCGCGCACGAACTCGTCAAACTTACTGGCTTGGAAGTTCTGACTGATGAACGCCTTCGTGAAACCAATTGCGGTAATTGGGAAGGTCTTACCGGTGAAGAGATAAGAAAAGTTGATTTAGATAATTTACGTGAATGGTCGCTCGGTGGTGATAATCCTGCCGGTGGCATTGGCGAACGTCGCAGTGAAGTTGCAGCTCGCGCAGTCGCTGCAATTACTGATGCGCTAGTTGGAAAAGATAATCAGAGAATCGTTGTTGCAACCCACGGTGGCACAGCGCGCACCATTATTGGCTCCTACCTCGGCCTACCAATTCCTTTCTGGTCACGTATCGGCGGGCTATCAAATGCGCAGTGGTCAATTCTTGATCATTCACCGAAGGGCTGGTTGCTGGTCGAACATAATGCAGGTTCTATTCCAGAGCCTGTTTACGGTGAAGAATCCGGGGCAGTCATACCTGACTCAGTGCGGTAAAGTTCATACCCGCCGCAGAAACTGCTGGCGGATTTTCTGCGTGAGAATTTCAATGGCCGAGGGCCATCTGAAATTCTTGACCAGAAAATGGGGATATGGCGCAATTGGTAGCGCGCTTCCATGGCATGGAAGAGGTTAGGGGTTCGATTCCCCTTATCTCCACAAGAGTGGAATTAATGGCTCACAAGAGAGATTGGAACAATGGTTAACTCTTCAGAACACCAGGCGTATGACTTCGCCTACGTTCAAGAGAAGTGGTTACCAATATGGGACAAGCTCGAACCTTTTAAATCAGGTCGCGCCGATGACAAGCGCCCTAAGAAATATGTCCTGGATATGTTTCCTTACCCATCGGGCGATCTTCATATGGGACATGCTGAGGCATATGCGCTCGGTGATGTGATCGCTCGTTATTGGATTCAAAAAGGTTTCAACGTTATGCATCCGATCGGATGGGATGCCTTTGGTCTGCCTGCAGAGAATGCTGCAATCAAGCGCAATGAAGATCCGCGAGTCTGGACCTATGAAAATATCGCTACCCAAAAGTCATCGATGCGTCGTTACGCATGTTCTTTCGACTGGGATCGCGTCTTCAACACCTGCGATCCTGAGTATTACAAGTGGAATCAGTGGCTTTTTACCAAACTCCATGACCGCGGCTTGGCCTATCGCAAAGATTCAGCGGTTAATTGGTGCCCAGGTTGTCAGACAGTTCTTGCTAATGAGCAAGTAGTCGCTGGACTCTGCGAACGTTGTGATTCTGCTGTAACTAAGAAGAAATTAAACCAGTGGTACTTCAAGATCACTGACTACGCAGATCGTTTGCTTGACGATATGGAACAACTTGAAGGCAAGTGGCCAGATAAAGTCTTAACGATGCAGCGCAATTGGATCGGTCGCTCACAAGGTGCCAATGTAAAGTTTGTTATCGAGGGCCGCAGCGAACCCGTCACAATTTATACAACTCGTCCTGACACTTTATATGGTGCAACATTTATGGTGGTAGCGGCAGATTCTGCGCTAGCTGCTGAGCTTGCAGCGGGGACTCCAGTCGAAGGCGAATTTAACGCTTACCTTGAAAAGATTAAGGCAGCATCCGATATTGATCGCTTAGCTACTGATCGCCCGAAATCTGGCGTTGATCTTGGACGTTTTGCGATCAATCCCGTAAACGGTGAAAAGTTGCCTATTTGGGCTTCAGATTACGTGCTTGCTGATTACGGAACCGGAGCCATCATGGCAGTTCCTGCCCATGATCAACGCGACTTAGATTTTGCTCGTGCGATGAAGTTACCGGTTCGAGTGGTCGTTGATACTGGTGAAGCAGACCCTAACGAAACTGGAGTCGCAACAACTGGCGATGGCATTCTCGTTAACTCTGGTCCGCTCAATGGTTTACGTAAAGAAGAAGCAATCGCTGCAATCAATAAGCAGTTAGAAGCTAATGGGCTTGGAAAGAGCGCGCGTAACTATCGCCTTCGTGATTGGCTTGTCTCGCGCCAACGCTATTGGGGTACACCTATTCCGATTGTTCACTGCGAAAAATGTGGTGAAGTCGCTGTTCCTGATTCACAACTTCCACTTCTTTTGCCTGATGCGAAAGGTTTAGATCTCAAACCAAAGGGGCAATCTCCGCTTGCGGCAGCAACTGAATGGGTAAATACCAACTGCCCTAAATGCAATGGACCAGCAAAGCGCGATACCGACACGATGGATACCTTCGTTGACTCATCCTGGTATTACCTGCGCTACCCATCTTCTACCAATAACAACGAGCCATTTAATCGTGCAGATATCGATACCTGGTTGCCAGTTGATCAATATGTTGGTGGCGTAACCCATGCAATCTTGCACCTGCTTTACTCACGATTCTTCACCAAAGTTTTATATGACATGAAGATGCTCAACTTCACCGAGCCATTTACCCGACTTCTCAACCAAGGAATGGTTGTTATGGATGGCTCTGCTATGTCGAAATCACGTGGCAATTTAGTTCGTCTCTCTGATGAGTTAGAGAGCCACGGCGTTGATGCAATCCGCTTATCAATGGTCTTTTCTGGTCCACCAGAAGATGATGTCGACTGGGCAGATGTTTCACCTTCAGGCTCTGTGAAATTCTTAAGCCGCGCCTGGCGTTTATCAGGCGATGTGTCATCTGAGCCAGGAATCGATTTCAGCAAGGGTGATATCGCTTTACGTAAAGCCACTCACAAGGCGCTACATGATGCGGGTTTTGCTGTTGAATCTTTCCGTTTCAACGTTGCTGTTGCGCGTGTAATGGAGCTTGTTAATGCAACGCGCAAAGCAATCGATTCAGGCTGTGGCGCTGCAGATCCTGCAGTGCGCGAAGCTACAGAAGCGATTGCAATTATGTTGTCACTAGTTGCACCATTTACCGCCGAAGAAATGTGGGAGCGCTTGGGCCATAAGCCAGCAATCGCTCTTGCAGGTTGGCCAACAGTGGATCCGGCACTTCTCGTTGATGATGAAGTTGAAGCCGTTATTCAGATTAATGGCAAGATTAAGGATCGCATGAGCGTTTCGCCGACAATTTCTGAAGCAGATTTTGAAGCAGCAGCACTTGCCTTGCCTTCAATCAGCGCTGAATTAGCGGGAGCCACCCCCAAGAAGGTGATTGCTCGACCTCCGAAGCTTGTAAATATCGTTATCTAACTTATCCACACCAGCCTTCACCTTCGCAAAGTTTTGAGCAAGCGCTGCAGCATCATGCGCAAATGAATAATTCACATTTTGCAAGCAAATATCTTTCGCAAGTAACCACCTGGTGGAGCGAACTCCACTACTCAACTCTGCAAAAACGCGGCCTGGCTATGATTGCTGGGTTCGTTGTGCTCATCTCTGCCCTCTTTGTAGCGCGTGGTTCATCGCAGGAAGTTGTGGCAGCTCCTGTACCTCTTGAAGTTGAAGAAGTTGTAGTTCAAACCTTGATGGTCGATGTGGCAGGTGCGGTGGTAAATCCAGGTGTGTATTCGCTTCCCCTGAATGCACGCGTCTTCGAAGCAATCAAGGCAGCTGGTGGTCTGAAAAAAGGTGCTGATGCATCAGATGTTAATCAAGCTCGCATCCTTAAAGATGGTGAGCAGATCTATATCTATCCAGCCTCAACTTCATCTGCATCTGCTGCCAAGAAAGTTCTTCGTAAGAACGGTCCCGTCATGATTAATCGCGCTACTGTTAAAGAATTTGAATCTCTCGATGGAATCGGTCCAGTTCTTGCCGGTCGCATTGTGGCTTTTCGTAAAGCAAATGGACCATTTACCGCAATTGAAGATCTCCTGAAAGTTCCAGGTATTGGATCAAGCACATTCGCCAAATTCAAAGAGAAGCTGCGCGTGTAGTTGATAGCCGCGCTCTCGCATTAGGGGGAGCGGTCTGGCTAGGTGCACTCGTTCAGAGTTGGAGCGCACCGTGGGTGATTTCTGCCGTTGCGCTCCTTCTCTATCTCTTATTACGCAGAAAGAGAAGTTCAGCAGTGATTTTGGTTGCGCTGCTGATTGGTTCACTCGTCATGTCTCTGCGCCTCGCAGCTCTATCGTCGAGCACGATTCATGGCTATCACGATCAGGAAGTTGAAATAGTTCTGCAGGTTGCAACAGATCCGGTGCGTGTACGGCCCAAGGTCATTGGAGATAACTTCGCCCCTATAAGTTTCTCTTTTTTGGGACAAGCGCTCACCATTAATCAGCAAGAGCGAATGCGTATACCTGTGCGCGTCATCGCATCCACTCAATCAGTGCGAGGTCTGCTTCCCGGCCAGAAGATTGCCGTTGCAGCAAAGGTGCTACCCAGCAAAGAGCGGCGCGTTGCGGCCTTGCTGATTGTGAAGCAACCGCCACAACTTGTTACTACTCCATCGCGCTGGGCGCTTGCCTTAGCCAAGATTCGCCAGGGCTTGCGCGATGCAACCGGTAGTGGTGATGCCGGAGCGCTTATTCCTGGAATGGTTATTGGTGACACTTCAAAGCAGAGCGAAGAGTTTAAGAATGAGATGCGCCGCTCTGGTTTAACGCATCTGGTTGCAGTCAGCGGCGCCAATTTTGCAATCGTTTCAGCCTTTGTCCTATGGGGTATGCAATTTATTTTTCGGCGCACTCACTATCGAATCATCGCAACCGCAATAGCTTTAGGTGCATTCATTGCCTTGGTTCGTCCATCGCCATCTGTACTTCGGGCAGCTGCGATGGCAGCGGTTTTGCTGGCAGCGCATGCATCGCGTCGCGGCCGTGATTCCCTACCTGCTTTAGGTTTTGCAATTGCAGCTGTGGTTTTACTTGATCCATTTCAAGCGCGAGATCCAGGATTTGCGCTCTCTGTTTTAGCAACAGCAGGACTTTTACTCTTTGCGCCACGTATTAAACCAACAATCCTTGCAGCACCTATCGCTGCGATGGTCTTCTGCTCACCTGTAATCATCGCCTTATCCGGCTACATCAGCCCTATGAGTGTCCTTGCTAATGTCTTAGCAGCGCCTGCGGTTACACCTATAACTATCGTGGGATTTATTGCAGCGCTGGTATCTCCAATTTCTCCCACTGCTTCTGCTTTTTTAGTTGTTCTCATCAAACCCTTTGCACATTGGATTACCACCATTGCCGAATGGATTGCCCGTTTTCCAGTGCTATCGCTGCGCACCGGACTCTATGGATTTGTTGCAGCGCTAGTCGTGATTGGCTTGCTGATGTGGGGTAGACGGAAAGCTGTAGCCGTTCTTTTGGTAGTAATTCTTTCGCTGACTTGGTTACAGAGGTTTCCGGCGGGAGATTGGCAGATTGCCAACTGCGATATTGGCCAAGGAGATGCGCTCGTACTTAACTTGCAGAATAAACGGGCGATTGTGATTGATGTTGGACCTGACCCGGAATTAATAGACCGCTGTTTACACCAACTCGGTATAAAAGAGATTCCCTTGTTGATTCTGACACATCCGCATGCAGACCATGTAGGTGGGCTATTAGGTGCGCAGAAGCGACGCACGATTGGTCAGACTTGGTACGGGAATGTGTATGCAGGAACCACTGCACAAATTGGTGATTTTCACATTACGGTGCATTGGCCAGATGGTGATGGGTATAGCCCTAACAACTCTAGTATTGCCACCACGATCCGCAGCAAAGATTTCACACTCTTTGCAGCTGGTGATTTAGAACCTTTGGCACAGCAGCGACTCGTGGGCAAGATTGGTGAGATTGATATCTATAAAGTTTCTCATCATGGTTCGCGGTTTCAGGATTATCAACTGCTAACCGAACTATCACCACAATTAGCAATCATTAGCGTCGGTGTCGACAATACCTTTGGCCATCCATCTGCTGAAGTGCTGACGGCGCTTTCACAGTCGGGGGCGAGAGTTCTACGCACCGATAGAGATGGGGCGATTGCGGTACGCGCCCAAGAGCACCGCTTAACCGTGCAAAGAACAAAACGCTGGACTCGGATTTTCTCTTGGTACTGAAGTAGTATCCAGCGGTATTGGATGCAGCAGCACGAGAGCAAGGGGAGAGCTATGAAACCTTTCTATCTCTTACTTGGCTCTGAAGGCGCTCTCGCTGACCGGGCACTTGCCAAATTGCTTGCGCAATGTAAAGAAGAGAGCGCAGAGATCACCTCAATTGCAGCGAGCGAGGCGAGCGTTGGAGATATTGCAGATGCATTAGCGCCATCTCTCTTCTCAGAGCGCCGCGCACTCGTCATTAAAGATTTACAGGATTTACCTGAAGATTCCAAAGAAGAAGTCACGCGCTATTTAGATTCACCAGATCCAACCATGACGGTAATCTTTATCCATAAGGGTGGCGTCAAGGGCAAAGCGTTGCTCGATGCAATTAAGAAAGCCAAGCCCGAAATCATCGCTTGTGATGCCATCAAGAAAGAGGCCGATAAAGAGAGCTTCGTGCGCGATTTATTTCTTGATGCCGGACGCAAAGCAACTCCGGGCGCCATCAAGGCGTTAGTAGGCGCACTCGGAAACGATATGCGCGAACTACAACAAGCAGTTTCACAGATTTCACTCGATGCGCCAGCGGGAACAATTGATGAACAGCTCGTAGACAAATTTCATCAAGGTCGAATTGAGACCACAGGATTTGATGTTGCTGATGCAACTTTAGAGGGTAATTTGCCCATTGCTCTCATTACTTTGCGCAGCGCATTAGAAACCGGCACAGATCCCGTCATGGTTACATCAGCGATTGCATCTTCGCTACGTTCCATGGCAAAAGTTTCTGGAGCAAGCCGCGGTGCAAAATCTTTTGAGTTAGCAGGGCAATTAGGAATGGCTCCCTGGCAGATCGATAAAGCACGTCGCCAATTGCAGTCATGGACACCACGTGGAATTGCATCGGCAGTTATTGCAATCGCCCAGGCCGATGCTGATGTGAAAGGGGCCTCATCTGACCCCATCTACGCCCTCGAAAAAGCCCTGCGCACCATCACCGCTGCCCGCGGTCCTGCGCGTTAAATAACCAAGTTTTTCTCGATTTTGGGGGGATAGCCCTGCGCTGATACCCTTCTGCCCTGTTCAGTTCCTCCGAACTGACCACATAACCAACCAAACCCTTTCGTAAGAATTGGTTTTGACTAACTAGACGGAGCTATACACGTGGCAAATATCAAGTCGCAGATTAAGCGTATTAAGACAAACGAGAAGGCCTACCTTCGTAACAAGTCTGTCTCATCATCTATCAAGACAGCTGTTCGCAAGTTCCGCGAAGCAGTTGCTAAAGGTGACGCTGCTGCAACCACTGCTGAACTCCGCGCTGCTTCAAAGGCGCTCGATGTTGCAGTTTCAAAGGGCGTAATTCATAAGAACGCTGCTGCAAATAAGAAGTCTTCAATGGCTAAGGCTGCAGCTAAAGCCGGCGTTCGTTAATTTAACCTGAATTTCAAAAGATAATTCAAAGGTAGAGGTCGCTTAAGTGCCTGCAATCTCCATTGCAAAGGCGCCTCAACCAGCCTCAACCAATCCAGCGCAGATACGTAATTTCTGCATCATTGCCCATATCGATCACGGCAAATCCACGCTCGCCGATCGTATGCTGCAAATAACTGAAGTCGTAGAAGCGCGCAACATGCGCGCACAGTATCTCGATCGCATGGATATCGAACGTGAACGTGGAATCACCATTAAATCTCAGGCGGTGCGACTGCCATGGCGTAGCGGTCTTGATGGACAGGAATATGTCCTCAACATGATTGATACGCCAGGTCACGTCGACTTTACCTACGAAGTTTCGCGCTCGCTTGCTGCCTGCGAAGGCGCAGTCTTGCTTGTTGACTGCGCGCAGGGAATTGAAGCACAAACTCTTGCCAACCTTTATTTGGCGATGGAGAACAACCTCACCATCATTCCAGTACTCAATAAAATTGATCTTCCAAATGCGCAGCCCGATAAATTCGCCGCTGAACTTGCCGGACTCATTGGCTGCAAAGTTGAAGATGTACTTCGCGTCTCAGGTAAAACTGGCGATGGCGTCGCAGATCTTCTTGATCAAATCATTGCGCAGATTCCAGCACCAGTTGGTGATCCTGATGCACCAGCGCGTGCTCTCATCTTTGACTCTGTCTACGACGCATATCGCGGCGTTGTTACTTATGTACGCGTAGTCGATGGTCGCATCAATCCACGTGAGCAAATCCAGATGTTCTCAACGGGTGTCAAACATGAAGCTTTGGAAGTTGGCGTTATTTCTCCAGAACCGCTGCCATCAAAGGGCCTTGGCGTTGGCGAAGTAGGTTATTTGATTACGGGCGTGAAAGATGTTCGCCAATCACGAGTCGGTGACACCATCACCAACTTTGCCCGCCCTACAAAAGAACCGCTCGGTGGATATAAAGATCCTAAGCCGATGGTCTTCTCTGGACTCTTTCCTCTAGATGGCGCAGATTTTCCAGTCTTGCGCGATGCGCTCGAGAAGTTGCAGCTCAATGATGCAGCTCTTGTCTACGAACCAGAAAGCTCTGCCGCACTCGGTTTTGGCTTTCGCTGTGGCTTCTTAGGGCTGCTTCATATGGAAATCGTGCGCGAGCGTCTCGAACGTGAAGCAAAACTAAATCTCATCTCAACCGCACCGAACGTGGTCTATCGCGTCACCATGGAAGATGGCAAAGAGCACATCGTGACTAATCCATCTGAATTTCCAGATGGCAAGATCAACAATGTAAAAGAACCAATCGTAAAAGCCACCATCTTGGCGCCTGCCGAATTTATCGGAACCATCATGGAGCTCTGTCAAGATCGCCGCGGCACCATGCTGGGAATGGATTACATCTCTGAAGATCGCGTAGAAATTCGCTACACCTTGCCGCTAGCAGAAATTGTCTTTGACTTCTTTGATCAACTGAAATCTCGTACTCGTGGTTACGCCTCCCTCGATTACGAAGAATTAGGTGATGAAGAAGGTAACCTCGTAAAGGTCGATATCTTGCTACAAGGCGAAGCTGTTGATGCCTTTAGCGCTATCGTGCATCGTGATAAGGCGTACGCATATGGCGTGATGATGACCGGCAAACTCCGCGAACTCATTCCGCGCCAGCAGTTTGAAGTTCCCATCCAGGCGGCTATTGGATCACGCATCATCGCCCGCGAATCCATCCGTGCCATTCGTAAAGATGTTCTTGCGAAGTGTTACGGTGGAGATATTTCACGTAAGCGCAAACTTCTCGAGAAGCAGAAGGAAGGTAAGAAGCGCATGAAGATGGTGGGACGCGTTGAAGTTCCACAAGAAGCCTTCGTTGCAGCTCTTGCCACCGATGCTGATATCGAAAAGATTAAAGCTGCGCGCAAGCTCGAATCTTAAGGTTTGCCATGCTCTCGTATTACGTTCATATCCCATATTGCGTAAGGCGCTGCGGTTACTGCGACTTTAATACCTATACGCCAGCCGAACTACAAGATGGTGCAACTCTGGAAATAGTCTCTGGCGATTACATCGATG
>JACCDN010942333.1_pt1 | contig 14161 bp, 7 predicted proteins | sample 7441691 | NCBI WGS metagenome assembly JACCDN01 (sample SAMN15323439, study PRJNA562643) | freshwater metagenome | isolation source: river surface water | place: USA:Blue River Watershed | collected 2017-08-16
TACTACTGGCACCGAAATTGGTTAGTAGGGTAAAACTAACCTGTCTCACGACGGTCTAAACCCAGCTCACGTTCCCTGTTAGTGGGTGAACAATCCAACACTTTGCGAATTCTGCTTCGCAATGATAGGAAGAGCCGACATCGAAGGATCAAAAAGCCACGTCGCTATGAACGCTTGGCGGCCACAAGCCAGTTATCCCTATGGTAATTTTTCTGACACCTCTAGCCTCAAACTTTGAGATCCTGTGTTGCCACAGAAACTAAAGGATCGCTGGGACATGCTTTCGCATCTAATACCTTTACTGGAGGTATTAGTCAAGCCATCTATTGGCCTTATCCGCAACACAAGGTTTCTGACCTTGTTGTGATGACCTTTGTACACCTGCGTTATCTTTTAACAGATGTGCCGCCCCAGCCAAACTCCCCACCTGGCGATGTTCTCCATCGATCATGGACTTGAATCTTTTAACCAGAAAAGTGTATTTCTACACCCATCCTCTTATGAAGTTAGTAGAATAACAATAAGGAGTAGTGGTATTACATTGACGCCGAAGCTCCCACCTATACTATACCTCCTTCGTTATTCTACAACGCCAGACTAGAGTCAAACTCAACAGGGTCTTCTTTCCCCGCTAACCAACCCAAGCCCGTTCCCTTGGCTGTAGGTTCGCTAGACAGTAGGTAGGGACAGTGGGAATCTCATTGTTCCATTCATGCGCGTCACAAATTAAATGACGAGGCATTTGGCTACCTTAAGAGAGTCATAGTTACTCCCGCCGTTAACCCGTGCTTGATCGAATCTCTTCACTTTGACATTCAGAGCACTGGGCAGAAATCACAAGGTGTGCAGGACCGTTACGATTCGGACACCTTGCTTTGTTTTAATTAAACAGTTGGATTCCCCTAGACTCCATGAGTTCTCGTATTGTGACGAAATGATTATTGTGCGATTTTGCAAACAAGTTTGCTCCACCTGCTACCCCACTACGTCCAGCAACAAATGAAAGCTTATCTGAACCCGAAAGCCCAGTCCACCTCCACTTGCGTAACCTTGCGGCGCCAGATTTCATGAAGCAGCCAACAATCATCACTACAAGAGCCAACCTTTCCACCGAAGCAACAAGTCTATTTTGCCGACTTCCCTTACCTACATTGCTCTAATAGGTCAGAGGCTGCTAGCCTCGGACACCTGATGCGGACTACGGTACGGTCTGAATCACAGGATTGAGTCCAGAGCTGAATTAGATTTTCACTTATGCACACGAAAACCCTCACAAATCATAAAGACTTGCCCTTCTAACCCGCAAATAACAGAATCTCTGCTGCACGCAACTCCTCTGTTACTCGCCACTCGACATTCCGTCGAAACTTCATGTTCAAGTGTTGGCTATTAAGGAGAAAAGAAAACTCTACCGGAGTTTCATGCACATGGCTCTAATCCACACTCCGCGTCGCCGCGTCAGACTTGACACCCGAAGGCATCCTCCATGATTCAGGTTCAGGAATATTAACCTGATTCCCTTTCCTCGGTAATTCCTGCTTAAGGACTATTCCTAGTGTTAACCACCGAGTTAGGACCGACTAACCCTTACATGAGCGCCAGAGGTAAGGAAACCTGGTCCACCACGACCTTCAAAGCTTCTGAAACCATGGTTGCCCATGGTGAAGTTGAAACTCGTAAGAATGGTTGCTACTACTACCAAGATCTGCACTGATGGCCGCTCCACTCCCAGTCACCCAAGAGCTTCGTTGCAACCATCACGCCTGCCTACCCCCTCTTCAAGAAATCTAGAAGAGGGACTAAGGATCGGTTACCGGCTTAGCCGTCATCCATTTTCGGGGCTAATTCATTCGGCGGGTGAGTTGTTACACACTCCTTAGCGGATACCGACTTCCATGGCCACCGTCCCGCTGTCTTCATGAATTAACACCCTTTAGTGGGTATTAAACCGGTATTGGACACCTTTCCTTATTGTTTACGGTTGAACCCGCTTTACCTGATCTGCTTACCAAACCACGGCCCACTAGAGATTCTTATTAAACCGGCACTTCCATTAAGTAAGCTCCGGATATTGCCCATTTAAAGTTTGAGAATAGATTGAAGGTTATCCACCTCCAAGGTCTCTAATCATTAGCTTTACCTGGCAAAATTAATTATGAATCTCCGCTATCCTGAGGGAAATTTCGGCAGGAACCAGCTACTAGGCGATTCGATGAGTCTTTCGCTCCTATACCCAGCTCGGACGAGCGATTTGCACGTCAGCACCGCGGGAGGTCCTCCACCAGGATTTCTCCTGGCTTCAACCAGTCCGGGCATAGTTCATCACCTTTCGGGTACTAGCATATTTACTCTAACTCAGACCGAAAGGCCCGGTTTGTGCTGTTAACACAATACACTTTCATTACGCCTTCACAATTAAGATTGCTACGGCTTGCAGATATGCTAGACTCCTTGGTCCGTGTTTCAAGACGGGACGTTCCCAAATACCATACCAACAATATACCAAGGACCGATAGCTTGCGACACACCCCATTGACTACGACCCCGGTACCATCTCAAAGCCGTGAGGCAATGAAACAGCAAAAAGATTTTCATCAATAAAGCGCATCTACAACGGTTATTTAGTATGTGTATCCCAATTCTCGCGAGAGAACAGAGTTGTTGGATACCTTTAATGCACCAAAGAGTACACTACAGGCGTCGATACTTGGTTACGCTTAAATCTATGCAATTTCACACTCTTTTCACCCTCTTACCAGAGTACTTTTCAACGTTCCTTCACAGTACTTGTTTACTAACGGTCTTGTGGATTATATTTAGCCTTAGAGGAAGTTTATCCCCCATATTCAGATTGTACTATCAAACAATCCTACTCGCAGATACCATTCCGTACAGAATCGAATGAACCGCTAACGGGCCTAACACCCTCTATGGATTCACAAGTGAACACCTTTGCAGGTAATTTCACAGTTCTCGACCCAAGGAATAGCATCCTCACCCTACAACTCCAAGGCGAAACCTTGGATTCAGGATGGGCTTTTCTCTTTTCCCTCGCAGGTACTAGGAGAATCTCTGTTGATTTCTTTTCCTCCCCTTATTAATATGCTTAAATCCAGGGGGTACCCTCTCACATTAGAGGCCAGCTAGTTTAAAACTGATTGAATCCAATCCAAAGGATCAGACGCAATCCGGTTTCTCAAAGAGAATCCGGCTACTCCAGCTAGGGCGTAAGCATCTAATGACACAAACACCTTTTACCAGGATCAATTGATAAAAAACTAGCACTCTAACGTAAGTACCTCAAAGAGGTCCAGTATGTGTTCACCAATTTGATGAATCGCGAGGCTAACGAATCTCATTACATATCGCTTTTTGCCGCGGGCTTCATCGATCCACAAGCCGTGTGCTCCATTGCACAGAGTTTTAAAGGGGCAAAAAGGCTTTCACCTTTTTACCATAAATGATCCCTACGCAGGTTCACCTACGAAGACCTTGTTACGACTTTTCCTTCCTACAGACGAAGAGATTTAACTGGTTTCCCTTACCTTGCGGTTCGGTCCGCCAGGTTCATCTCTTCGTCCCATCGGTAGGAGCGACGGGCGGTGTGTACAAAAGGCAGGGACGAAATCAATGCGGTATGATGAACCACGCTTACTAGGAATTCCTCGTTCACGAGGATGTTCCAATCCTCGATCCCTGTCATAACGGTGTTTGAAAAGTTTTCCCAATCCTATTAGGATAAGGGGTTATAAAACCATAGCGCTCGCTGGTACCGTTATTGTAGTACGCGTGCAGCCCAGGACATCTAAGAGCATCACAGACCTGTTATGGCCTAAATCTTCCTCATCCTAGTTTACGGACGAAGTCCCTTTAAGAAGCTGGCAAAAGCCTCGTAGGTTTTGGAACAGACCGAAATCTGCTCCGACAAACTAACCCTTCCCCGAAGGAAAGGGCCTACGGCTAGTTAAAGGCTTAGGTCTCGTTCGTTATCTGAATTAACAAGACAGATCACTCCACGAACTGGAAACGGCCATGCACTACCCACCACACAATCAAGAAAGGGCTATTAACCTGTCAATCAAACTTGTGTCCTGACCTGGTGAGTTTCCCCGTGTTGAGTCGAATTAAGCCGCAGACTCCACTCCTGGTGGTGCCTTTCCGTCAATTCCTTTAAGTTTCGGTCTTGCGACTATACTCCCCCCAGAACCCAAAGACTTAAGGTTTCCCTTGAGTTCTGAGAAGATCGCTGGGATAGTGTCTTCCCAATTGTACTCGGTCGGTATCGTTTATAGTTGGGACTACGACGGTATCTAATCGTCTTCGATCCCCCAACTTTCGTCCCTGATAGACGAGCTTGTGGTGGCCCACGACAGCTTTCGCCTTAGTTGGTCACATGAGGGTTTCAGAATTTCACCTCTAGCCTCATGGTACCCGGGGCCTCACCCTGAGCTCCATTACAAGCGCTGTACAAAGCTCCAATCATGCCGAAACACAACCTTCACTCAAATACAGCTTCTCTGCAGTCCCATGCTAAATCGCTCTGGCAGAGTAACATAGCCCGCTTTAAGCACAACGATTTACTTACAGTTGCAACCCAAATGGGCCTCACGGATGAACCGTGGACGAGTACACATGCAGCAACTGCCAAGCAAGAGCCAGAGGCCCTACCCAGCTAAAGTTTGCCAAGAGTAGGCTAGAGAGGGTTATAACCCCTCCCCTACCGTCTCCCGACAATACTAATTACTACACATACACTCTTAGGTATACTACGGGCGTTTTAACTACAGCAGTATTAATATACGCTCTTGGAGCTGGAATTACCGCGGGTGCTGGCCAATAATACCGAACATCAATTCTGGGGTGTGATTAGCACCTTGCAATTGACACACTCTTTATCATCGAGTGGGTTTGGACTATATCTTAAGCTAGAAAACTAGCCAACGACCATCTAGTCTCTGAACCCTGCGCTTGGAAACAAATGCTATTGATCAGTAGTATGGTTTGTTTATTTTGTATATATTTACAAAACATCTGGGGGTATGCGGGCAGGCTAACCTAATCATTTCTGATTGGGCTAGAGACTGAGACCTCCGCAGTAAAAAATGACAGTGAGTACGTTCATCATTTACTGTTTTCTTCTCAATCCTCAAATGACCTGGCCTTGCACAGCCTCCATTACCGCATAGGTGAGAGATTGTCCTAGCATCAGGATCCTTTTTGCTACTAGAAACCGTTTCTAGCATTTTTCTACTATGAATGCAATTTTCACAGGTAGAATTAGCAAAAACCGATACATGATGCACGTACGAATCGGAGCCCTTATCGTTCATAAAACGAACCTTAAAACCTGATTTTGTTTTGTTTGCAGCACCAATTAAACATTCTCCAAATTCGTGTTTGCAAACATCAAGCTTTTTCAATTCATCAAAACAATAAGGTTTCTGTTTACCAGATCTCCCTTTGTCTCCCTTTCGGTTCGACAACCATTCATTAAAAATGTTAACAGCTTTCTTACAGTTCTTCAGTTTGGCCAATTGGTCATTCTTATTAACTGTAATTTTAGCCATTTTGCTATAACCATAGTCAATAGTATTAACTAGAGGGTCATAACCATTTTTAAATGATTTTCTGTCAATTTTAACTGTTATTGTTTTATGACCGCTGAGAGTACTACGAGCACGAAGCTTATTTCTAAGCCTCGTTACTTTTTGCTTGATGCTAACCATTTTGTATGGGATGCCTAGATGGTAACTAGGGACTATCCATTCATACCACCACAAAATTGGTCTGCCGTGTAGTCTCTAGACGTTCCGGATCGAAATCCTTAGTACGGAATATTGGTTATACCTCAACAGAGGTCCCGTTTTGGCAGATAAAGGTATGAACCCCATCGCACAACAACGGTCATAAATAACAGGGATTTGTTTACCAAATGCTTGGCTGCGGATTACGCCATACCTAACAGCTTGTTACCGTCCTACAGGCTTTTCTCCTGTCATAGCTCGAGAGTATCGAGCGGTACTGTTAGGCTTAAAAGAAGCGCTTCCCGCAATTTGATCGTTTAGCCGCTACCAAGAGAATCACCCTTGGTCAGTGCGACTAGCTCCCCATTACTGGGTCACTATTTCTGGCGACAGCTTTTCACCAGACTTTTCCTCCAATGGCTACTCTAAGGGTTATCTACACCCAAATCATGGAAAATCGCCAGATGGCAATACCTCCCCACAAAAAGTGGAGAGTCACTATATCTTGTCACTACCTCCTCGTATCGAGATTGGGTAATTTGCGCGCCTGCTGCCGTCCTTAGATGTGGTAGCGATTTCTCAGGCTCCCTCTCCGGAATCGAACACTGATTCCCCGTACCCGTAATAGCCTGGTTTGTCCTTTAAACAAACAACAAGCTGATAGGTAAGAAACTCCTCTGCCTGGCCACTAGAAAAAGCAAACCTGAAAAGTCTTATGAAAACCTTGTTGATCTACTTTCCCGCGCCCTTGCGAGCACCTGCTAGCGGTCGATTCTCAGCCCCCCTGAATATGTTACCACACCCAGAGAAACCGAGTTACAATAGCTAGGATTCAGCACAAATACTATTACCACCCCGAAGGGAACAAGTATTATCGCTGCAGTTAACGGTGGTATCCTTGTAAACTTTCCAGTGGCTAGGAGTATAACTGTTATAATGAGCCTTCCACAGACTATCATTATAGGTAACCGTAAGGTTACATATGATTGATCTTACATTTGCATGGCTTAGGCTTTGAGACAAGCATATAGTACTGGCAGGATCAACCAGGTATCACTGGAGCAAAACGAGTTTTGAAAAAACCTGTTTGCGCTCCGTTTGAACTTCTAGCCTTCGCGAAGGCTCTGGGGAGAACCTAGGCTACTAACTGTCCATTCAATTGCCAATATAAACTCGATTCGAGTCCGAAAGGATTCGATCGTTTTGGTCTCTGAGGTTTGTGGTTCCTCTTTCGAGGGTTCCCTGCTTAACGCAGGTAATCGATATTGAAAATAGGGGTTAATTGTGGTGGGGTCAGCCGATCCTTTGGGAAGGACCTGTGAGGCTGCCCCGGTGCCATACGGCCCGAAGGCCGTATCCAGTTATTGGGGTGGCGGGTCTGGCTGGGGCGGCTGTTGGCCCCTGGTCTGGCGGTGGCGGGTCTGGCTGCTGCTGGCTGGTACTGGTGGTGGCGGGCTGCTGGTTGGTACTGGCTGCTGGCGGGCTGCTGCTGGCTGGGTCTGGCTGCTGGCGGACTGGTACTGGCTGCTGGCGGACTGGTACTGGCTGCTGGCGGGCTGCTGGTCTGGCTGGCGGACTGGTACTGGCTGGCTGCTGGGTCTGGCTGGTTGGCTGGCGGGTCTGGTACTGGCTGGTTACTGGCTGCTGGCGGACTGCTGCTGGCTGCTGGCTGGCTGGTACTGGCGGCTGCTGGTACTGGCTGCTGGCGGACTGCTGCTGGCTCTGGCTGGCGACTGGCTGGCAACTGGCTGGCTCTGGCTGACCGGTTGGTGGGGAACCGGTTGGCTACTGGCTGGCTGGCTGTCTGACTGCGCTGACGAGGCCTCCCTTCGGTATCGCCTGCTGGCTATAGGCTGCACGGTGGGGGCCTGCAGCCAGCCAGTGGGCTAACGGCGGGGCCTAGGGCCACCCCCGGTCCACCGATGGGTATATTGGAACGGGTCTGACCTTAGGCCCCCCCCCACCGGGACCAGGGTCTGACTCGTTCCTATGGTATAAATCAGAGATGTTAGGATTTTGGGGGGGTCGACGAGTTAGGGCGTGAAAGCAAAATAAGACTAATTTCTGGGGTTTGGGCCTTAAATTTTTTCGGCGTCAAATGGTATGGTCACTTGCGTAAAAGTTTCTCCGTTTTTCAAAAGGAGTCCAACGACGCTATCAAAAATGACTACACTCAAAAAGTATGTGCGTATGTTAAATTTCTAAGCGTTTCCAGGCCATTTTACCCTATCGGTAGATGAGGAGTAAACAAGACTTGTCTTCAAAAACACCCTTATAATGTCCTGAAACCCCGTATTTCCTATACCTACCCTTTTACCTATACCAATGGACTCCGATTGAATCTGGGAATACCTTAGGACAACGAGTTTCGTCCTAACTCCCAGCCGTTCTCGAGCTACGAGAAATACTGGATAAAAAGGCTTTTTGGGATTCAATATTTGAAAATTAGTTAAAGACCCTCCGCGAAAACAACCTTAGAAGTCCGAAATTCGAAAGTAAGAGCGGACTTATTAAAGTTTTGATGAAACTGGGTACAAGTGAAATCAGAACATTATGTGTTTCATCAACACAATTAAAAAATAACCAGTAAATCAAGTTTAAAAAGTTAAATAATGGAGATAGGCCTTCTTTTACCCCCCGACCAAATCGACCCCGCCAAAGTTTGTTACCTGTCTATATACTAGAATGGCCTAAAACCCAGCCGTTCAAAAGTTAGCATTTTTTCCAAAAAAAAAAAGTGACCGGAGGGTATTGTTTCTACCCAAATCGTAGGTCCTTCTTCATGCGATTCTCTCTGGAAAATTTTTAGGTTCGAGAAATCGAATTTCGTTGATGCAGATAACCTCCGTTTGAAATAAGTTGGTTTGAGCGACCCTCCAAGATTCTCTCAAACCCCGCCGTTCAAAAGTAGGTCTACCAGGGAGCTCGGGAATGGCTGAGAATATTGTTGTTGTTGCTAGTCCGCCAAGTCGGGACTTTGAAAAGGAAGGTCATCCATTATATGGAGGGTCCGACAATCATTGAGTTGCGGGAGTTACGTTTTCTGTGAGGATTCAGAAGATTATAGTAAAGTATTTGCGGACATACTTCCCTGTAGGTACCCAACCGTAAGGTCAAAATCGAAAGTTGCTTTAGCGGCGGACTAATGAAAGGAAGATGTTTGAGGGAGCCCCCACTTAACCGATAGTCTCTTTTTTGAATTCTATGAAAACTCTCAAGAACCAAGATCGCTTGGATCTACCTCCTTCAGGAGTTAGGATTACTGGGTAGCCCTGTTTCCAGGAAGCGCTAGTCACGGGCGATAGCACGGATGGGGAGATAATTGAAGTTTGCGGAAAGTCGATTTTTGAAAAAATTGGATTAGCAAGAAACTATATAGGTTCACCGACATATATTAACTCATAATGTTCCCAAACCCCGCCGTTCAAAAGTAGTGTCGGAGTCGAATTTTCAAAAAAAAGTTTAAAGTCGCAACTTTGAAAGTCGAGATTTGGGGGACCCCGTATAATTCGATTTTGCCCAAAGATGCGGGAGTTTGGCAAAGGCCAAAAAACACAAGTCCGCCATTTCAGGGTATGAAGAAATTACCCATACGTGAAAATTATTCCACGATCGATCGCTGATTTACGCGGACCACGTATAATCGGTTTTTATCCAGCCGTTCGGGAGTTTTGAAAATTCGTTATTTTTTCTCGGTGAAACAGAAATTCTGAGTCCATCCGACAACTTTCGAAAATTAGGAGCGGGAGTTAAGTAAATACTATAATGTTTTTATTGAGAAACTTTATATGTCGGGGAACTGGAGTATAATCGTAAGCGGGTTTTATCCAGTGGTTTATGTTGTGAAACACACATTTCTATGTTTCTGCTGATAGAATTTCATTCTGTGGAAACTGTGTAAGTCACCGACAGGCTGGAAACGACGTTTCATTTTCCCACTGAGGTCCGCAAGAAGTTACTAAGCTAAGATAGTGGCGGGCTCTCTATGGTATATATGGCCCCCGCCATTACACCCCCTCATTAGCTTAGCGGTAGTTGAGTACCGCAGACGTCTCCTTTATTTACTCCGACTTTGGGGTGAACTCCCCTTTCCCGCCGTCGCCGCAATGAGATACGTTTGGTGCAGCACTACGAGACTTAAATCGGAGGCCAACGGATGTGGTCTAGATAGGGATATGGAGGACCTGAAATTTTCTTGATTTACCCCCTCCTCAAATCGATATATGGGGGGGGGTATACGTTCAATTCCTAGTATACCATTTCAGCAAGGGGGGTTTTAAAAAATATTTGAAAAATCATTTGGCCCAGTGGGAAGGGTGGCACTGGTCCCCGCTTTGAATGGTGCCGATACATATAACATTATCTCATTGCGGTGACGGGGGTTATCATTAGTCCGCCTATAATATCCTAACAAGACTTTACCACTACGTCATATCACCCCCTCGGCTTACCGGTCCGCGGTACTGCGTTCTGTTCTGTACAACATATTCCGCTATCATAACGTCGGGTTGTCTGTGTGGAAAAAAAGTTGGGACAAGCGTCGGACTTATACAACTCCCCAGGCTGGTAGATTCAGGCAATTATGGATAGCAAGTGAAGTCGCGACCTTTCAATGTTCTTTCCAAATATTATTTGTCCGGTCATGAATGCACCAGTCGCTGCGGACCTCAGTTTTGAAAAAACGAAAAAAAAGTTTAGCACTACGACTTTCAAAACGGAGGCGATATAGCATATCAGTCTTCAGCCGATTCTCACTCCTTCTTAAAATGACTTTGGTCGGGCGAAACGTCGACCCCCTCAAAACAATTTTAGCGTCCAACTTTAAACTCAGGCCACTTCGGGCCGACCACAAAAACAGGCCTATAATCCTTAACGAACCCCACTTATTTCTTAAAAATGGTGTCAGCGGCAAAATTGAATCCGGTAAGAAACCCTATTGTTGGAGTCCAATGACGCATGTCTAAGGGCGGGGCTCGACCATGACTTTTTTACCAGGCAAAATTTTTAAAATTCAAACGCATGCGGTAACTATTATAAAGTTGATTTCGGGGAGAAACCTTTGTGTAGACTATTTTGTCCGCCGGGTCTATGAAGATTTTATCCAGTAGAAAATTCTGATGGCGGGCCCGAAAAATCTTCGTAAAACTTGTAATTCTGGATAACTTTTTCATTTAACACAATATATCGGTACTTATTATATATTACAAAGCCATCCATTATAGTATACCGCTTGTAGGATGAGAATACAATTTTATTTTCGACTTGGTAATTTTTCAAAAATTTTTTTTTACTACCCCTTAGAGACCGCTCCAGACAATTCTCTCACGTCCTAAGGTAAGAAACCCTATGATCCGACGAAGTCCATTTTTGACCCAAACTCGAGTTAGGCGATTATACGCTATTCCCCAAATCACCAACTTCAAAACGGAGCCTCCCCCAGGAAGATCGGATGGCCTCAAACCCTACAGAAAAAAAGTTGGAAAAGTGGACCATCGCAAATTCCGATTATAAGGTATGGTTTAAGTCACCGACACCAAGGTTTCTTGGGGGTGCGGCAAGATACTTTTACCTCAAACCCTCTGGATCAAAAAATGAGGACCCGAAAAAAATTTTAAGCCTAATTTCTTAAAAATTAACCTTATCTCATATATAGAATGGCCTAATTCCATATATGCCCTTCCGACCTTACGGTTGGGTAGAAACATATGTGTCCACAAAATGTGCCAGGGTTATGTTTTGTCTCAAACCCTCTAGAAACCGAGGCAAAAATTAAAAACCCGTTTTTACCCATGCACCGTCCTCCGTTTTGTCCCCTGGTCCCGACGCCAGAGGATACTTTTTCTTCAAACCCTCTGTACGGGGAGCAATTTTTGAGGTGTCCTATTCCAGGAACCACTGGATAAAAACAAATTATGATTAAATATTTGTCGGTCGCGGGGTATTGTTTCTCTTTAAAGTGGTATTGAATCCGCGCCAACTATGAGCCGAAAATTTTTGTCGGAACCTCGTCGGACCATTTTCGGACCATTTTCAACCCAGTTTCTAGAGGCCCCTGGTCAATCGCCGATACTCTAAAGGGAACTTATATATTCCAAAGTTACCATCCACGCATTCAGAGTTCTCTCAAGTCTTCGCGTTAAGATTTTTTTTTGAAAAAAGAGTCCGACACGCTCCTTCATTTTTGAGTATTTCGGAACTATGACCTTACATCTGCTGATGTAATACTTTCATAATACTATCGGTTACGGTATATTAATTTTTTATCCAGAATTACAGTCCCCGCTAACTAATTTCGCGCCCGCCATCACATTTTTTTGGCGTCGGGGTCTGTAACTTTGAGAGTTACAATTATATATCAGATTCGTTGCTGTTATAATTTAATATAGAGTCTATCCATTTGGTAATTCAATTGTAACTCGCAGAAAAAAAAAGATTCCGACGCTTCATTTTTTGATTTTTTAAGACCCCCTTCCGACCTTTTAATATTTCTCAGACACCCAGATTTCTCGGGGGTGCGGCAAGATACTTTTGCCTCAAACCCTCTGGAATATTCGAGAATTCACCAATGGACTCCTTTTTAAATTCTACCGAAACTCGACCAGCGACCAACGTCCTGAATCCCTCTAGAAAAAAAGTTAAGAAAATTGTCCGACGATTTTCTTGCGGCCGAACGGCTGGGCGCTAGTCACGGGAACCCGAATATTCCCCAACATTCAAACAGAGACACTTGCCATCCGTTAAAGTTCCCGTGACTAGCGCCCAGTATTTCCCCAAATTTGCCATTTTTTTCGGTGTCGGGCCTTTATTCTCTGGATAAATTTGCCTTCCTATCGGTCCAAATACCTCCGAGTAATACATAAGTTATCTTAGGACACATTAGCGGTGACTAGAGAGCCTTATTTAATTTTAAAAAAAGCCCGAAAAAATGGCAAAGTCGAGAAAAAAAAATCATTCGGCCGAAACCTATCAAATAAGGCTAATTTCTAAGAATTTAATTTTTTATCCAATAAGTCCGCTTTTTGGCCAAGTCGAGAAAATTTTTGGAAAAAATGGCAAAGTCGAGAAATTGAAAAAAATGGCAAAGTCGAGAAAAGTCGACCTTCGAATTTCGGACTTCTGATAGCGAAATAAGACTAGTTTCTCGAAAACTAGGAAATCATAAAAAAATGGCAAAGTCGAAAAATTCCCGACTTGGCCATTTTTTCACAATCACAAAAATGTCTAGAGGGGTCACATAAGGTTAATTTCTTGGAATCTAATTTTAAATACCCGCCAAACCCAAGCGGTGTAATCGGAGTAAATAGCCCAAACCCAACGACCGAAAATTTAAAATGCCGATATAAGTGGTTCCCCCCTAACAAGTCATATACACGGGATTGAATAATGCTATCACAAGTGACTAGACATGCCTGGAAAAAAGTCGGAAAAAAAGTGAAAATTCCTAAGTCGGGAAAAAATCCATTCGTCCTAAACATATCAAATAAGATTAATTTCCTAGAATCTAATTTTTTAAAGAAAAAAATGGCAAAGTCGAGAACACGAACTTGCGAATTTCGACCTTGTGATAGTGAGATAAGGTTAGTTTTCAAGAAACTAATTTTTTTAAAAAAAATGGCAAAGTCGAAAAATTCCTCGACTTTGCCATTTTTTCGAAAATATGAGGGTGTCTAACTAGTTCAAATAAGGATAGATTCCTAGAAACTAATTATTTAAAAAATTGGCCCCCCCTATAGCCCTTGTCCCGACTTCTCCAAAAAAAAATTTTGAAAAAAAAGACAAGTCCACATTCCTGAATAAAAAACTCAGAAAAAAAAAGTCGCTTGACTTTGACAAAGTGAGTGATCAATTCACTAAGTCAATTAAGTCAAGCGACTTTTCCAAACAAAAGAGTTGAAGTCAAAACTGATCAGGAATTAACAACAAAACCATGTTTGTGTGGATACTGCCATATGACGTTGCAAAGACGAACTAGATTTATCAAGTTCGGGACTTTACGAGCGTCAGTGAGTCGACAAGAAGCCTTGTCTCGCCCAGGTACGACAGTAGGTCCCTTCAATGAGGGGTCATAAGTGGTCTCCTTATTTGATACGGTTCAATCCTTTTTGATTACCACCAAAAAGAGATTATCTTTATGTTTACTCAGTAGGACTGAACCTAACTCAGCATCACAGTAAGACTCATAACTTAGAGGCTTTCAGTTATACATCTACGTGCGTGGCGAAAAGCCACATCATTTCAAACGGACCTGCAACTAAATGCACGGCAAAGCTGTTCCTCTCGTACTAAGATTTACTACTGGCACCGAAATTGGTTAGTAGGGTAAAACTAACCTGTCTCACGACGGTCTAAACCCAGCTCACGTTCCCTGTTAGTGGGTGAACAATCCAACACTTTGCGAATTCTGCTTCGCAATGATA
>JACCDN010519241.1_pt1 | contig 14159 bp, 11 predicted proteins | sample 7441691 | NCBI WGS metagenome assembly JACCDN01 (sample SAMN15323439, study PRJNA562643) | freshwater metagenome | isolation source: river surface water | place: USA:Blue River Watershed | collected 2017-08-16
CGCCTCTATTGCTACAGAAGCAAAAGTAGTAGCCAAGTTAAAGAGCGAAGGAATCAACAAAAATGATTTGTCAAGAGAAGAGTTTTTGAAACATGCTTGGGATTGGACAAATAAATACGGTGGAACCATATTAGAGCAATTAAAACAATTGGGATGTTCCTGTGATTGGAGCAGAACCAAATTCACAATGGATCCAGACATGTCTGCTTCTGTAATCCATTCTTTTGTTGATTTGTATAATAAAGGAATGATTTACAGAGGATACCGAATGGTCAATTGGGATCCAGAAGCAAAAACAACCTTGTCTGACGAAGAAGTTATTTTTGAAGAACGTCAAGGTAAATTGTATTTCATCAACTATAAAATAGAAGGAACCAACGATTTCTTAACGGTAGCAACGACGCGTCCTGAAACAATTTTTGGTGATTCAGCAATTTGTATCAATCCAAACGACGAACGTTTTTCACATCTAAAAGGTAAAAAAGCGATTGTTCCTATTTGCAACAGAGTCATTCCGATCATAGAAGATGAATATGTAGATGTAGAATTTGGAACAGGTTGCTTGAAAGTTACTCCGGCTCACGATACCAATGATAAAACGTTGGGTGACAAACACCATTTGGAGATCATCGATATTTTCAATGAAGATGCTTCTTTAAATTCTTTCGGATTGCATTATCAAGGAAAAGATCGTTTTGTAGTGCGTGAAGAAATTGCACAAGAATTAGAATCATTGGGTGCATTGGCAAAAACAGAAACACATTTAAATAAAGTAGGAACTTCAGAAAGAACCAAAGCGGTAATCGAACCAAGATTATCCGACCAGTGGTTTTTAAAAATGGAAGATATCGTAAAGCCTGCAATCAAAGCAGTTTTAGAAACAGAAGAAGTAAAATTATATCCTGCCCGTTTCAATAATACGTATGCACATTGGTTAAACAACATCCGCGATTGGAATATTTCACGTCAATTGTGGTGGGGCCAACAAATTCCGGCTTACTATTACGGCGACGGAAAAGAAGATTTTGTAGTAGCCGCATCAGTAGAACAAGCTCTTGAATTGGCAAAACAAAAAACCAATAATCCCCAACTTTCCCAAAGTGACCTGACGCAAGATGCAGATGCTCTTGATACCTGGTTTTCATCTTGGTTATGGCCTATGGCTGTTTTTGGTGGGGTACTGCATCCTGAAAACGAAGATTTTAAATACTATTACCCAACCAATGATTTAGTAACGGGACCAGATATTTTATTTTTCTGGGTCGCTCGTATGATTATTGCAGGGTATGAATATGCTGGAGAAAAACCTTTTTCAAACGTATATTTAACAGGATTGGTTCGTGACAAACAACGTCGCAAAATGTCTAAATCACTTGGGAATTCTCCAGAACCGCTTGAGTTAATTGAAAAATTTGGTGCAGACGGTGTGCGTGTAGGACTGCTTTTAAGTGCTTCTGCTGGAAACGATATCATGTTTGACGAAGAATTGTGCAACCAAGGAAAAGGTTTCTCAAATAAAATCTGGAACGCTTTCAAACTTATCAAAGGATGGGAAGTTTCTGAAACGATTCCGCAACCAGAATCATCAAAAGTTGCAATCGAATGGTACGAAGCTAAATTACAGCAGACCCTACTAGAAATTGAAGATTTGTTTGACAAATACAGAATTTCTGAAGCTTTGATGGCAATTTACAAATTGGTTTGGGATGATTTCTGTTCATGGTTCCTAGAAATGATCAAACCGGCCTACCAACAGCCTATCGACGCGGTTACTTTTGCCAAAGCGATCGAAATGTTGGAAAATAATTTGAAAGTTTTGCATCCATTCATGCCGTTTTTAACAGAAGAAATTTGGCAGCACATTTCTGAGCGTTCTACGTCAGAAGCTTTGATTGTTTCGCAATGGCCAGAATCAAAACCTTTTAACAAGGATTTAATTACCGATTTTGATTTTGTTGTGGAGGTAATTTCAGGAATTAGAACCATTCGAAAAGATAAAAACATACCTTTCAAAGACGCCATCGATTTAATGGTTGTCAACAACGAAAAAGCAACTTCGTATTTTGATTCAATTATTACCAAACTCGGAAATGTAAACCAGTTGGAATATGTGACTCAAAAAGTAGACGGCGCACTTTCGTACCGTGTAAAATCGAATGAATATTTCATTCCTATCACAGGTTCTGTCGATCTTGAGGCCGAAATTAAAAAACTTACAGAAGAATTAGAATACACCAAAGGATTTTTGAAAAGCGTTCAAAACAAACTATCCAATGAAAAGTTTGTAAACGGCGCCCCTGAAAAAGTATTGGAAATGGAACGTAAAAAAGAAGCCGATGCGTTGGCAAAAATTAGTACGCTCGAACAAAGTATTGCGAGTTTGTCTTAAATTTTTGAAGCTCATCCCGCTTTCTGTTTCAATCTTATAAAAAAAAGACTGTGTTTCAAGCACAGTCTTTTTTTTACAAGGATTTCCACGTCAATCGGGGCTAGAAAAGTCGTCTCCGATCAACGCATTAGTTTTTAATAAAAAGCACCCAATACCAGTCGGCAGGATTCCCAAAGCCCACACTTGGTGTGTATAAAAATAGTTTAACGGACCCCGTTGGATTGGAATTCAAATACGCTCTTGTTTTCACCAAGCCTTGTACGGCACCCCAAACAGGATTGTAATCATAATTGTACATGTCAGGGTTAAATACATTCGTAAATCCAGCGCTAGGTGTTACATAATCAGCAGTTAAAACGTGATCAAAACTTGTGGCAGGTAGTACTTCCTGAGGGTAATTCATTTGGCCTAGCCCCATCCAAATAATCGAACCGTCAAATATCGGCGCGTTCATTTCGGAATAGTTCAACCTCAAATTACCAAAATCACCAGGTGGTGTGTATTCATTGGTAACTGTAAATGCGCTATTTTGACTTTCAAAAGTAAGTTCTTTACCGCCTAAAAAAGTGTGTGTTAAATAATCCACTTTCAACATCAATACTTTGTTTGTCGTATCTGTATTCAATGTGTCGTCATTGTCAGTACATGAAAGAAAAGACGTAAGAACCAATATAAGCAATATTATTTTTTTATACATCATGATAAATTTAGGATCGTAAATTCCATTTTGAGTGGGTCAAGTTCGGTTTTCAATTTGTCTAGTAATTGTTCCCCATATTCCAAGTAAAAAGACGCGAAATTTTCTTTTCTTTCCTGCAAACCTTGATTCGGAAAAAGTTCGTTTTGTAAAATAAAAATACGTTCCAAAGCCTCTTTATGAACTCTTTTTTCAGCTTTCAACAATCTTTTTTCTAGCTTTTCTAAACCTTCAAGTTGTTTTCTTTCTTGGGCTAAAACCGCTCCGGTAAAGGAAGAGTCTGTTGTTTTTGCTACTTCTTTCAATTGTCCGAATTGGAGTTGCAATGCTTTTTTGTAGGGTGTAAAGTCCAGATTTTGTGTCGAAAGTTCTTTCACTTTACTTTCAAATAAGGCTTGTTGTTTGCTAAACAAGTCATTCCAGCTTAATCCTAATTTATCTGCTTTGTTTGTTTGCTTATCGGTTGTGATCAGAACGGAATTACGTAATAATAACATTGGAAAAGCAACGCCAAAATCTTCAAACATGGACTTTAATTCTAACCAATAGGCGATTTCACCACCTCCACCAATGTAACATAAATTTGGCAAAATCACTTCTTGATACAAGGGTCTTAAAAGTACGTTTGGGCTTAATTTATCAGGTTGATTTTTAATGGATAACTCTATTTCTTCTAAAGTAAATTTTAGATCAGTAGAATTGATTTTATAGCAGTCATTTTCAAGAATAATTCGCTCGCGAAGTTGGTCTTCGATGTAAAATAAATTGATTTCTCTTGGATTGACTTGCACGGCATAATTGTCAAATTTAGCCATGGTTTCCCGAACGTTTTTAAAACCAACTTGCTCTTTGATTTCGCGTAAAACATAGGGCGCAAACAAAGTTTTTAATCGCTTGTCATTCCCGTCAATAATGACCAATCCATCGTCATGAAAAAGAGAATCAGCTAAATATCGGGTGGCATCAGATAGGTTGTTGTGCTCTAAATAAGCTTTCTTAAAAAGCGCTTTGATTTCACTTGCATTTTTACTTGTACCAAACTCATTATCAATAGTTTTGTACAATTCTTTTAAACTATTTGTTAAGTTATTTCCAACAGGTCCTTTGCTCGTTTCGTCCCAAGTTATTTTTTTTCCTTTGAAATAAAAATGGTTGATTTCTTCAAAATCATGATCCTCAGTTGCCATCCAATAAATTGGAACAAAAGTATGTTTGGGATAGGTTGTAGTTAATTTTTTACAGAGATTGATTGTGGAAACTATTTTATATAAAAAATACAGAGGACCGCTAAAAAGATTCAATTGGTGTCCCGTAGTTACGGTAAAGGTTGATTCGTTTTTTAATGCGTTTATGTTTTGAGAGGTGCTTGCTGATAGTTCAAATCCACGGTATTGATCTTGAAGCGCTTCTACTAGAATCGCTCGGTTTTCAATAGGAAAGTTTTGTTTTTTTTCTAGGATCTGCGCTTCAAAATTTTCAATTGTAGGGAATCGATTGTATAACGACGTAACTTGTTTTTTTTCATCCAAATAATCATTGATTAAGGAAGAAAAATAACCTGATTTTTGATATGTTACGCTATCGTTGGGCATCTTATTTTTTTGTAAAATTACTCAAAAAAATTCTAAATAATTAAAATGAATTTTTAAAAAAATTAGTTTAATTTTATCTTTCTAATAATACATGAATTCAACTTGAAAGATATTCTCTTACTGACGCCTCCTTTTACCCAATTGAATACGCCTTATCCAGCTACGGCTTATATTAAGGGCTTTTTGAATACCAAAAACATTACCTCGTTTCAATCGGATTTGGGAATAGAAGTGATTTTGAAATTATTTTCAAAGGAAGGATTGACCGATATTTTCGACCTGCCCATTCAAACTACAGACGCAAATTCGGAACGTGTGTATGCTTTAAGGCAAGAATACATCCACACCATTGATGCTGTAATCGCTTTTCTTCAGGGCAGTAATTCTTCACTTGCCAAGTTGATTTGTTCCGGAAATTTTCTTCCAGAGGCGGCTCGATTTGAACAGCTTGATGATATGGAATACGCCTTCGGGTCCATGGGTATTCAAGACAAAGCAAAGCATTTAGCTACGCTATATTTGGAGGATTTATCCGATTTCATTGTGGCTTGTGTGGATGAGAATTTTGGATTCAGTAGGTATGCCGAACGATTGGGAAGAAGTGCTAATTCATTTGATTATTTATATGATTTTTTGCAGAACAGCCTCACGGTTATTGATAAAATTACCATCGAGATTTTACACGATAAAATTGCTGCGATTCAACCCAAGTTAGTGTTGATTTCTGTTCCTTTTCCAGGGAATTTATACAGCGCATTTCGATGTGCACAACATGTAAAAAATAATTTTCCAGGCATTAAAATTGCAATGGGAGGTGGATTTCCCAATACGGAATTACGCGAGTTAAAAGACCAGCGTGTTTTTGAATTTTTTGATTTTATTTCGTTAGACGATGGCGAATTACCCGTTGAGTTGTTGTGGAACAAGGTCTTTTCTAAAGAGGAACATGCCCCGTTAAAACGAACGTTTCTTTTAGAGAATCATCAAGTCGTATACAAAAACGATTCGTTACGAAGCGATTACAAGCAGAGTGAGGTGGGTACACCGGATTACTCCGATTTAAAATTAGATCACTACATTTCGGTCATCGAAATGGCCAATCCAATGCACAGTTTGTGGAGTGATGGTCGTTGGAACAAGCTAACGATGGCACATGGCTGTTATTGGGGAAAATGTACTTTTTGTGATGTTTCGTTAGATTACATAAAAATATACGAACCCATTGCTGCCAAGACGATTGTAGATCGAATGGTACAGATCATTGCTCAAACAGGCGAAACAGGTTTTCACTTTGTTGATGAAGCTGCGCCACCTTCATTAATGCGAGAAGTTGCATTAGAAATCATCAAGCGGAGGTTGGTTGCAACTTGGTGGACAAACATTCGATTTGAAAAAAGTTTTTCATCTGATACGTGTCAATTGCTTGCTGCTTCTGGGTGTATTGCTGTTTCGGGCGGATTGGAAGTGGCATCCGATAGGTTGTTGCAGCTTATTAAGAAAGGCGTCACCGTAGAGCAAGTTGCCAAAGTCACAAAAAACTTTACAGATGCTGGAGTGATGGTTCATGCTTATTTGATGTATGGATACCCAACGCAAACCGTTCAGGAAACGATTGATAGTCTAGAAATGGTGAGGCAATTGTTTGAATTAGGCGTGTTGCAATCAGGTTTTTGGCATCAATTTGCCATGACGGCACATTCACCAGTAGGCATGTTCCCAGAAGAGTATGGTGTTATTCCTGAGCAAAATGAAATTACCTTTGCGAACAATGATGTTAATTTCAAAGACAAAACAGGAATTAACCACGATCAATTTAGTTTCGGATTAAAAAAAGCGTTGTTCAATTACATGCACGGAATTTGTTTTGATTATGATTTGCAAGAATGGTTTGACTTTGCTGTTCCCAATACAACAATCGATCCTGATTTTATATTTAATGCGCTCCAAGAGGAAGTTTCCTTTGAATTAAAACCCAATTACAAAGTCTTCTGGACTGGAAGTAAACCATCGGTTTCGTATTTTACCAAAACCAAAAAAGGAACTTCTTGGGAAATGATGCAATTGGATTTTTACACAAAATCAAGTTTTGTATCGGTTCAACTAGAAAAAAACACAGGGGAGTGGTTACTCAAAACCATGGAAGAGTGTTCTGTTTACAGCCAAAAACATATAAGTATAGCTAAAATAAAAGCAGATTACGAATCGATTTTTGACGATTTTGAAATTTTTTGGTTCTCAAAAAATATGAACTTAATTAAAAAGAATGGATTACTTGTGATAAATTAAGTAATTCTAACTACATATGTAATTACTTTTTGTTTAAATTTGAGCAACCTTAATAAATTATAACTGCCTATGAAAAAGAGTGTCAAAATTGTTTTAGTCCTATTTTTATTTGGTGTAATTGCTTATTTCGGAGCAAGATATTACGCTTACCATTTCGGTCAACGAGATTTACAATCTGAGGAAACTCAGTTCACTGTTTCTTCAACAAAAATTGTAAATGAATTTGTATCCAATGTTGAACTTGCTAATCACAAATATCTGGAAAAACCAGTAGTGATTACTGGGAAAGTTACAACTATATCGGGTAAGAATATAATATTAGACCAATCGATTAATTGTACGTTTGAAAAAGAAGATCCATCAATAAAAGAAAACCAAATGATTCATGTGAAAGGAAGGGTGATCGGATTTGATGACCTACTGGGTGAATTAAAGGTAGATATGTGTAATCTAAATCAATACTAAATTTATGAAAATAATTAAAATTACAAGTTCAATTCTGTTGATGTTTGCCATGCAAACTGCCAACGCACAGGATGACTTATTGAATGAACTGGGTTCAGGCTCTACTGAAAAACAGCTGACGTCTTCTGCTTTTAAGGGAGTGCAAATAGCCTCTATGCAATCTACAAAAGTGGCGGCTAAAAACGAATGGTATTTTGTTGTATCACACCGTTTTGGTGATTTAACAAATGGTTTAGATAACTTCTTCGGAATGGATTCTGCTTTGACTAAAATTGGTGCTTTGTACGGCGCAACAGATTGGTTAACCTTTGGTTTATCAAGACATACCTACAATAAGACTTATGAATTATCAACGAAGTATCGTTTGTCAAATCAATATGACAATGGTTTTCCATTTACCATTGTAGGATATCATACATTTGATATTAATTCAGAATTAGATAAAGATGTTTTTCCAGCTTTAAAAGGAAGTGATCGTTTTGCTTTCACTTCTCAATTATTGATTTCAAGAAAATTCTCAGATAATCTATCTTTAGAAATCAATCCGATGTTGATTCATAAGAATTTGTGCGAGCCATTAACTGAAAACAAAGACAACTTTCTACTAGGTATTGGAGGAAGATATAAAATTTCGAAACGTATGAGTATCAATGCAGAATATGGTGCTCGATTGAATGCGGTTGAATCAACAACGTACCACAATCCCTTGTCATTAGGATTAGATATCGATACAGGAGGTCACATCTTCCAAATGGTTTTGTCAAACAGTCAAGCCATGAACGATGTTGCTTACTTTACAAATGCTACTGGAAATTGGAACGGTGGCGGAATTTATTTTGGGTTTAACATGTATAGAGTATTTTAATTATGAAAGCAATAAAAATAATCACAGGCATACTATTTTCAATCGGATTGATTTCATGTGAATCTAGTACTTACGACGAAATTGGGGGATATGTAGACAACCCGACGTTTACAAAAAACATCAAACCTATTTTTGATAACAAATGTACAAACTGTCATTATGCAGGGAATAATGATGGAATTTCGGAGCTGATCGACTATACCACAATCAGAGAAAGTATTGAATATGGTAATACGTTACGAGATATTGACACGTTAGCTACCATGCCTAAAAATTCAAGTAAATTGTCAAATGCGACACTTAAATTGATTTATAAGTGGAAAGAAAATGGATATCCAGAAAATTAATTAGATCATGAAAAAAATACTCATTCTATTTTTATTATCGCTTAGTGTTAACGCGATAGGGCAAAAGATGATTTCGCGAACAGGTGAAATCAAATTTGATGCAACCGTGCCAGGTTCTTTAGATGTTGTGGCAGCTTCAGACAATACTGTTTCTGCGGTATTAGATAAGGCAACTGGCGATTTTGTGGTTCAGTCAATGGTTAAATCGTTCAAATTTAAGTCGCCATTAATGCAAGAGCATTTCAATGAAAATTACATGGAAAGCGACAAATTTCCGAAAGCCACATTTAAAGGTAAAATCATTAAGTACGATCAAAAATCAGGAACCTATGATGTAGAAGGAGATTTAACCCTACACGGTGTTACCAATAAAGTGAAAACCAAGGTAACGGTAGCTTCATCCGATTCAAAAGTTTCGCTTGCAGGTTCTTTTATTGTGAAATTAAATGATTATAAAATTGAAATTCCATCTTTAGCCAAAAAAGCCTTGGCAGAAACGGCGAAGATTTCATTTAAAATAGACGTGTTAAATAAATAATATTCCATGAGAGCTAAGTTAGTAATTGCCCTATTTTCCATCCTAAGTGTTTCAGCAAGTGTTTTTGCACAAACAGCCGGAACCTTGACTTTTTCGTTTAATCAACCCCAACCAACGAGCCCGGCGCCTAATTCAGGTATTAAATCGGTTTTAGCGGTATGGATTGAGAACAATGCAGGGACTTTTATCAAAACTAAAATGCGTTATGTTGGGGCTTCTACAGATGACCATTTGCCAACATGGGGAAGCAAATCGGGATGTGCTAATTCAACTGTTACTACTGGAACAGCTTGTAATACTACAGATGCATCTACAGGTGCCACTCGAACTACTTCAACAACGCCACCCGCTTTTGGTGCCAGATCCATTACATGGGATGGAAAAAATGTTGTTGGAACAACAAACGGAACAACTGTTGCCGACGGAATTTATAAAATTTGGATTGAAAGTGCTTGGGTTGATTCGGGTGCAAACAATCACAATGAACTGATTAGTTTTTCATTTACAAAAGGCGCTTCAGCGGTTCATTTAACTCCGGCAGGCGATACGTATATTAATTCAGTTGTGCTTGATTGGGTTCCTGCTTCCATGGAAACCATTGCATTCGAGTCAGCTCCAAGTGCTGTATTGTATCCTGTACCATCCAATGGAGCACTTAATATTTCGATAAAAAACCATGTAAAGAAGTTGAATATCATTAATTTGTTAGGTCAAATTGTGTACTCAGAAGAGTACAAAGAAGACAATTCCAATTCGACTTTAAGTATCAATTTAGCACATTTATCAGATGGCAATTATGTGGTCAACTTGTCGAATGAAAACGGCGTTTCAAATCATGAAATAATTCTGAAAAAATAACTTATTTTTCAATGATGGATTGTAGACCATCCGTTTTAAACGTTTGGTAATTTCCAATTTCGTCAGAATAAATCAAAATAGCATCGATATTTCGGTGCTTTTTTAAATACTTCAAAGTTTTGGGTAGACCCATAACTAAAAAGGCAGTTGCCATTGCATCAGAAACAAGACAGCTTTTTGAAAACACAGAAACACTTAATAAATTGTTTTTTGCAGGATAACCTGTTGCAGGATCAATATGGTGTGCATATTTTTTTCCGTTTTCAAGTTCAATGAATTTTCTATAATTTCCAGAGGTAGCAACGGCTAAACTATCTAACGATACAATGGCAAGGATTGGGTTTACAGTTTCTTTGTTTTCATCAGGTTGTTCAATGCCAATTTTCCAGGTTGAAAACTCATTTTTTCTCCCTTTTGCATATACTTCACCACCAATTTCAACAATATAGGAATCTATTTTTTTGGATTCTAAAAAACGGCTTATTACATCTACAGAATACCCTTGTGCAAAAGCATTGAAGTCCAAACTCACTCGAGGATCTCTTTTTATAATGGTACTATCCAATAGTTCCATTTTATCAAATCCAACGAATTTTAGGATACTATCTATTTTAGATTGGTTAAGGGATTCTTTTTTGTTGGGACCAAACCCCCATGCATTGACTAGTGGATATACTGTTGGATCAAAAGCACCATCAGTTAATTTCCATATTCTTTTAGCTTCCTTAAAACAAATTCTAAAGTACTCATCCACAATGACAAATTCATTTCTATTGATTTTCGAAATAATCGAACGTGGATTGTACGTAGAAACAGATAAATCAAAATGAAACAGAACGCTGTCTATTTCCTGTTTAAAATCCCTATTTTCTAAATCATTATAGGTGATGTGGTAGGTTGTTCCTTGTGCAAATCCCTCTATTATTTTTGGATTTTGTTGTGCAGTAATTTGTAAGGTTGATAAAAGTGCTGAAATGAGGTAAATCAAGCGGCTAGCTATTAACTTGAACGGAATACATTTAAAGTATGCTAAGAATAAATGGTTACAACAAAAAGGTGTGGCTTTAACTTTGTTTGATTGTAGACTAATTATTTGAGTTGTATTCATTACCGTTAAGATATTCATGTACAGAAAAGGGTATGTAATATTACTAAAAAAACAGTTAGGTTGTTTTAATTTACAAGCTTATGATAAATATTTGGAACAAATTAACAACAGGATACAATCACAAGTTATATATTTGTATTGTTAAAGCAGCTTCTAATTATTATCGTTTCATTATGAAAAAAGTTTACATTTTAGTTCTTTCATTGGCCTTAGGTCTAATGTCATTTACAATCACTCATTCCTCAGTTTCTAAATCCATCACATGGAAAACGGATGCAGTTGAAGTTGGTAAAATTCCACAAGGAATTCCTAAAAAAATTCAATTCGAATTTAAAAATACGGGAAAGAAGGCTGTACTCATTACAGCCGTTAAGCCTGCTTGTGGTTGCACAGCGGCTGAATACACTAAAACACCCGTTGCGCCTGGAAAATCAGGGTTTGTGAAAGCCATTTTCAATGCAGCTGCTCCAGGACCCTTTACGAAATCGGTAACAGTAACTACTTCGGCAGATGCCACTCCGATGGTGTTGAAATTTGCAGGTGTTGTTATTCCTAAAAAATAATAGTTTGATTTAAAATAAAAAACTCCGTAATACTTACGGAGTTTTTTATTTTATACGGGTTCGCCATAGAGGTCATATTCTGTAGCTTCCGTAATTTTTATTTGAACAAACTCTCCTGTTTTTAGATAATGTTTCGTAGCGTCTATAAGTACTTCATTATCTACATCTGGACTATCAAATTCGGTTCTTCCTATAAAATGATTTCCTTCTTTTCTGTCAATGATGCATTTAAATACGTGTCCTATTTTTTCTTGATTTAAATCCCAAGAAATTTGAGATTGCAAATCCATAATTTCTTCAGCTCTGGCTTTCTTTACTTCTTCGGGTACGTCGTCTTCCAATACATAAGCACTTGTATTTTCTTCATGTGAATACGCGAAACATCCCAATCTGTCAAATTTCATTTCTTGCACAAAATCTTTCAGGATATTGAAATCTTCTTCTGTTTCTCCCGGATAACCTACAATCAAGGTTGTTCTAATGGCCATTCCTGGAACAGCTGCTCTAAAATCTTTAAGTAATTGAGTCGTTTTCTCTTTAGAAGTTCCTCTTTTCATTGATTTTAGAATCGAGTCAGAGATATGTTGTAATGGGATGTCAATGTAATTACAAATTTTGGGTTCGCGTTTCATGATTTCCAATACATCCATTGGAAAACCTGTTGGGAAAGCATAGTGCAAACGGATCCATTCAATACCTTCTACTTTTACCAAGTTTTCTAGCAACTCGCCTAAATTTCTTTTTTTGTAAATATCCAGGCCATAGTAAGTCAGGTCTTGAGCAATAAGAATGAGTTCTTTTACCCCGTTTCTTGCCAGTCCTTCAGCTTCTTTGACTAATTTTTCAATGGTTTGAGAAACGTGTTTTCCTCTCATTAAAGGGATTGCACAAAAGCTGCAAGGTCTGTCACAGCCTTCAGCTATTTTCAAATAAGCATAATTTTTTGGTGTAGTTGTTAAACGCTCTCCTAGAAGCTCATGTTTGTAATCTGCTCCAAGTGCTTTTAACAATAAAGGAAGTTCGGTGGTTCCAAAATATTGATCTACATTCGGAATTTCTTTTTCCAAGTCGGGTCTGTAACGTTCAGATAAACATCCGGTTACAAATACTTTATCAACAATGCCTCTTTCTTTTTTGTCGGCATATTCCAAAATTGTATTGACAGATTCAGCTTTTGCATTGTCAATAAAACCACATGTATTGATGACAACGATATTACCTTCCTCTTCATGAACGACCTCTTTTCCGCTGGCTTTCAATTGTCCCATCAATACTTCACTGTCATAAACGTTCTTAGAACATCCCAGTGTAATCACATTGATTTTATTTTTTTTTAATGACTTGGTTCTCATCTGGATTTGATTTTTTGGACTGCAAAATTACATTTTTTTATTGACTATCTCTTAATTATTCGGGGCAAATTATGGGAGGCTAATTTGGTTTCATAAACCCAATAAAAAAAGCCATTCGTAGGAATGACTTTTCTAAAATTGCGTAGAACTATTTTTATAATTCAAATAACAAGGTCAAACAAACGGTATTGTTTTTTGACTGAATACTCGCAGCATCTGTTAAGCCTTGAGTGAAGAATTGTTGTTTTGAATTTTGATTTGAAGTCGAGTAGGCAAGATCTAATTTGGTAGCTCCAAAATTGTATCCAATTCCCCCTGAATAAGCAGTTAAATCACCTATGGTTATTTTATCTTTGTACGGACTTTGTTCAAATCGGTATCCTGCTCTCAAACTGACTTTTTTGATTCGGTATTCTGCTCCTACACGGTATTCGTTTGTTGAGGTAAGTAAGTTTCTAAGATTGGTATTACTGTTTGTAAATTCTTGTTTTGGAGTATATTTTGTCTTGCTATAGTTTTTTGTAGCATAATCAAAACTGATCAATCCTTTTTTACCAAAAATATAGGCAAAGCTTCCAGTCCATTTACTTGGAGTCTGAAGTCTGTAGGGCTCAAACAACATGGTGATTCCAGGATTGACAACATCGGGTTGGTATTCCGTAGTGCTTGTTCCGCTTACCGCTGCGATACTTTGAGTTAATTCGTCCGTAAGTCGAAGCCAAGTAGGCGATTGATAAGCAATTCCGAATCGTACTTCTTTGATGGGTTTGTAGATGGTACCAATTTGAAACGAAAAACCATTACCGTACGTGTATAAGTCATTATCAAATTTCAATCTTTTTACCAATACATCCGTCGCAGAACTATTATTTGCATTGCTTTCGTAAAAATGGGTAGACTGGTAATAATCAAAAAAATGAGAATTTAAATTCACCCCAACAGTAAGTACATCTTTGTATTGAGCCGAACCGTTAAATGATAATTTTCCATTGTAACCAGTTGCATATAATTTATTTTCTTGATAGTAATTGCCACCAGCAGGGACAAGCGAAACATAATTCATGTTCGTTTCAGAATAATCGGCTGCTTCATTGATTAC
>JACCDN010548474.1_pt1 | contig 14158 bp, 4 predicted proteins | sample 7441691 | NCBI WGS metagenome assembly JACCDN01 (sample SAMN15323439, study PRJNA562643) | freshwater metagenome | isolation source: river surface water | place: USA:Blue River Watershed | collected 2017-08-16
CCCGTGCGGAAGATGGGATTTAAGCATTGCTTTGCCTGCTGTAGCCTAATTCTGATAAATGTTAGCAGCAATTAATCACGCTGCATTACATATTTAGAGCTTAAGATTACGGCATCAATGCTTTTAGCTATAACTAATTTTCAACTTGAAAGCAGCCAAATTTATTAGTTAGTGTAACATTCTTTCTGTACTTTTGTTTTAAGTCAGTAGCAAAATATTTGTAACGAGATATTGCAAGACGATAAAACACATTTTACCTTTTGAATTAGAATTAAATATAAACAAGAGGGTAATGAATATGTTTTATCAAGAAAAGAATAACACGAAGGAAGCCTTATTTGCAATTATTGAAGAAAAAGGATTTGAAGGAATGGGAGAAGCTATACAAATTCTGATGAACGAAGCGATGAAAATAGAAAGAAATAGATTTTTAGGGCGATGCCGTATGAAAGGAATTCTAGCCGTGAGGGGTATGCTAACGGCTACAAGGATAAAACCGTCAAAACACGTATAGGTCAGATAAATTTACAAGTGCCTCAGGTTAGAGATAGTGATTTTTATCCACAGTCTTTAGAAAAGGGGATGAGGTCGGAAAAGGCTTTGAGACTAGCTCTTGCCGAAATGTACGTTCAGGGAGTAAGTACAAAACGAGTAAAGGCGGTAACGGCAATACTATGCGGTTATGAAGTTTCTAGCGCTGAAGTAAGTAGAGCATCTAAGTTAATGGATGAAGAGCAAGAAAAATGGAGGAACCGTAGTCTTGGAGCCTTTAAATATATGATTGTTGATGCAATTTATGAAAAGGAACGTAACGACGGATGCGTTGTAGATGCAGCCGTACTGATTGCATACGGTATAAGCTCGGCTGGACAAAGAGAAGTGCTTGGAATATCGGTAAGCCTATCAGAGCACGAAGTCCATTGGCGCAGTTTTTTTGAGAGCTTAGTAGCAAGGGGTTTGCATGGCTTAGAAATGATTACAAGTGACGCTCACTCGGGTCTTAAAGCAGCTAGACAAGCTGTCTTTCCAAGCGTGCCTTGGCAAAGATGTCAATTTCATTTACAACAAAATGCCTCCGCTCATGTTAGCAAAAAATCTAAAAAAGCAGCAGTAGCTAATGATATCCGTAATATTTTTAATGCTCCTGACCTTAAAGAGGCAGAAAGATTATTGTCTAATACTATTGATAAATACAAGAGTTCGGAAAGTAAGCTAGCCAATTGGATGGAAAATAATATCCCGGAAACATTTACCGTATTTAAAATAACCAGTAAACATCAGAAGAAATTACGGACTAGTAACATGGCAGAACGTGTCAATAAGGAGATCCGTCGCAGAACTAAAGTAGTCGGTATCTTTCCTAATACTCAGTCATGCCTTAGGTTGATTACTGCTATCTTACTAGAAACTAGTGAAGATTGGATCACAGGTGCCGCTTATTTAGATATGTCTGTGTAATATCGAAAAGGTAAAATGTGAATTTACAGAAAAATCGTTGCTTTATCATTTATTATTGTTGCAAAAAGACATCCTAGCTAAAATAAAGTTGTAACTTAGAGGGGGAGGAAATAAGATATATTATCTTTTGGCGAGCAATTGTTTTAATCTCTCTATTAACTTTAGTCTTCTTAGACTTCAAAGTATAAGCATAAGCTTTTAGAATCTAGGAAAGCTTGAAGCATTGGTTTTAAAGTCTAGGAAATAAAATATATCAGACATCATATTAAATCAAATTCTGCAGAGATCGCATGAAATCCCCCCATTTTGTCAACAATACCAATAATCATGACAAACCTACCAACTTAAAAACAAAAGCTAAATTATCGCATAATTTAGCTAACTTATCAGCTCTTGAAAATTTATCAAACAATATAATCAAAACAATCACTACAATAAATGGAGAGGTGATAAAGTTTGTTTACTCACTGCCAGATAAAAAAGTATCTGCTTATGTGATAGAATGGAAAGCTGGTAGCCCTCAGGGGAAAGCAGAATCAGATGCTACAAAGTTGACAGAAGAGCTTAAGAAGGAGCCAAGCTAATTAAACACGAAGACTTGCCAAAAGAATTAGCTTCAGTCAAAGACCCAGTAACATTTGAGCTGCTCCTAGAAAATAGCTATGTGATGACTAGTTACTTAAGCAATGGGGATGTAAAGCTATATATTGAACAAAGGAGACTTAGAGGAGGAAAGGAGGATAGAGAGTCTAGTTACTGGAGCAAGATGCTTGGGTAAATAAAGGACTTAGCAGCAAAGCATTACAACGAGATGGACATTAGACCTTCTGCGAAAGTGAATAGAAATCAGGCAATTTGATTTCAAAGGTCAAATCATACACAAAGGTAGCATTTGTAATGCTTATTGAGCTTCTGAAACAGTTTATTTTTTAAAAAATAATTAAAATTAGCCATCTTTACTTCTCTATACTTTCGCAGAAGGTCTATTGACCTTTTAGCAACCGAAGCTAAAGAGAAGACTAACGAAAGCTACAGAAGCAAGGTAGCAGTGTAGCTAAGAAACTAACTGATTCTGAGAGAGAGTTTAAGGAAGAGTATCAGTTAGTTAAAGAGATGCCAGGAGGTATTTTCCTTAGATGCAAGTATTTCTTCTGCAGAAGAAAAATACAAAGTTGGATGGAAAGCTTGTAAGGTTTCTAAGTTAAAGAGGCATATATGTGGAAATGGATTGGAAGAGTAGCTGGTGCAATTTCTGGTTGTGCATCAACTGCAATAAAAGGAACGGGAGTAAGTGTAGCTGCAGTAGGTGGAGCAGTAGGGATTCTTGCGTATTCTGCAGTAAAAATTGTCGGAGCTGTTGGGTCTATCATTGGTGGGGTAATAGGTGGTGTAGTAGGCTTGATAGCAGAAACAGATGCTTATAAAACAGCCGCTGCCAGAGTAAAAGTTGCTGGGAAGGCAGTAGTTGACAGCACAAAATATGTTGCTGGTGCTGTTGCAGATGCAACAAAGTATGTTGCAACCGAAATAGCCAGTAGTGCAAAGTATGCTGCTAATGCAGTGGTAGATACAGCAGTATATGTTGGAGAAAAAATAGCAGAAACAGATGCTTATAAAACAGCCGCTGCCGGTGTGAAAGTTGCTGGGAAGGCAGTAGTTGACAGCACAAAATATGTTGCTGGTGCTGTTGTAGATACAACAAAGTATGTTGCAAGCGAAATAGCCAGTAGTGCAAAGTATGCTGCTAATGCAGTGGTAGATACAGCAGTATATGTTGGAGAAAAAATAGCAGAAACAGATGCTTATAAAACAGCTGCTGTCAGAGTAAAAGTTGCTGGGAAGGCAGTAGTTGACGGCACAAAATATGTTGCTGGTGCTGTTGTAGATACAACAAAGTATGTTGCAAGCGAAATAGCCAGTGGAACACAAGAGGGTTTTGAAGCTACCAATGTAAGAGATATGGGTATATCAAATGTAACCCAAGCCTTGACTCAGAGTATTAAATTGGTTGATGAACAGGAAGAACGACTAGAAAATGGTATAGTCAACTTCATAGTTAAAGAATGTATACCTAAAGAATATGAAGTAGAAGCAGCAGTAAAAATTGGTATGACAGCGGGGAAATATACAGCCATAGCTGCTCCAATCGCTGGTAGTCTTGCATCAGGAGGTTTAGTAGCTGGTGTATTTGGGGTAGGCGTAAAGGCTGCAATGTTTGCAACTACTATAGCACCGTCAATGACCGTTGTAACCACGATAGGTCTTACTGGAGCTGCTGCCGGTGGCGCAATTGCGATGGCAGTTGGCGCTGGAAAAGGAGTTAGAAAAGCACAAGATGAGCACCTGGATACAATGTCTAGCAAAGAAGAAGCAAATAATACCCAGCAGCATACGAATGCTCAAGGCTTAAATAAGGAAGAAAATGATTTAGTTGAGGATAAGCAAAAAGCTGAAGTTGTTGAACAAAAAAATATTGCAAATACCATTAGAGAAATTGCAGAATTATGCAATTTAGCTAATGAGCTTAAAAATGATGAATGTTATGAAGAAGCTCTTGAGCATAACCAAAAAGCAGAGGAAAAGATGAATCACTTAATAGACTCAAAGTCTATAGATATTTCTTCGGTTAATGAGTATTTAAATGAGATAGCACGTGTTTATAAGAGTATTGGAGAGTATGACAAATTGCAAAATTTACACAATAAATATACTTCACTGCTTTCTGAAGATACAAAGTACGATGCAGAAAGGGAGCGTGAAAATTCTAAGTCAGAATACTTTGATAATTTTATATCTTCTTATATTCCGGAACAGGAAATGGAACTAGTAGGGCATTCTTCCGGTTAGCTCTTACATAGAATTTAAATAATATTAAAATTATTATGAAAAATCTAGAAATTACAATAATTAAAAAGTTATGTGATTTAACTATTGAACTTAAAAATGATGAATGCTACGAAGAAGCCATGGAATATTACCAAGAAGCAGAGAAAAAGTTAATTAACTATATTGATTCAACAGATATAGATATGTCAATATCTTCGATTAACAAATATTTAATCTATATTGATTGGTTATCAAAGTATTGGAGAGTATGACAAGGTACAATATCTGCGAAAAAAATTATACTCAATACTTCTTAAAAACCGAGCTATCTAATGAAGGGACTATACAAGCAAATTATCTATTAAAATATATTAATAATTAAACTGAAAATCTAATGTAAAATACTTAAGGTATATAGAGAAAAATATGAAAGGAGTACAAGGTTCAGAACTAACAAACAGTAATACTAATCAAGTTGTGAATCGTATTAACCCACAAAGAAATGCTAATACTGAAAGAGATTCTACTAGTCACCATAATATCGCTGATACTGTTGAAATAAATAATAGCAACAAACAACCTGATTTATTAACTTCTTCCAGCTCCTCTAAAGAAAATGATCAAATCATTCCAGAAAAATTAACAACCGACGAATTAAGAGACGAATTAAATCAATTTATAAAAAATATTCCAGTTACAGATAACATTCCAGAGCAAAAGTTAAGATATTACGCTGATATACTGAATTCTAATTCTGAGTCTAAGTCAAATATAAGAGATAAGATAATTGATGTATTCTTTCTTTTTCGCCATAAGCAACCCTTTGAAGTCTATATACTAGATAAGTTAAAAAGTTATTTATCCAGCAAATTAGTACCTATTGATAAAATAACAATTAATCACTATTTGCCACCTATATTAAAGTGCCTATCTATTCTTAAGGAATGTAAGCATACAGAGTCATTGTCAGAAGATTTGTTAAATAACTTGGGAAAAAAATTGCATCCACAGAATATTAATTTTTCGCGCGCAGATAATGAAAAAAGGTGGTTGACAGAAATTTTGGTTGCTTTAGGAAATTCTGGTAGAAAACTCCCTATATCAGTTTTAAATAATGTGTTCCACTACTTACAAGATCGTGACTCCTCAGTTCGTAAAAAAGTTTCTGAAGCTGATGATAAAGATAAGGCCATCTTAGAAGCAAAATACAAAACACATAAGATTGAAGTATCTCATTTTTGGGAAAAGAGCATTGATATGCTTGCAAGCTACTTATCGACTAATAAACAAGAATGTAGCAAGATAATGAGTAATATATTTGAAGTAAACCATCATCCTAGAATTGTTAGCAAAATATTAGAGATAAATTCAGAACAATTTTCTGCTGAAAGTCTTTTAGCTAAGATAGGTTCATTATCAGATTATGATTCACTGTTGCAAACTCAACTAGAGCTTCTAGAGCTTCAAAAAAAAACAGAAATACTCAAACAAAATTATAAAGAAAATAAAGAAATAAAAAAGAGCCATATTATAAATTATTTGTATAGCTCCAAAAATGCTTTTAGTAGCGCAGATAATACAAACAGAACTGTCTATCATAATTTCTGTAATTATGATAGACAGTATTGGTATAGTGAGAGCGACATAGCAAGTATTAACTCTATATGGATGTGTGAATTCGCTGATGATTTCTTGCTACCTCAGGCGCTAGGTCAGGAAGGTAATAGATCGTTGAAAGATGTACTACAACCTACTTTAAATGAATATAATAAACAAGTAAAACCAACTATTCTTCCTCTAAACATAGCGCAAGCTCATTGGATTACGCTAGCAATCATACCGTATGAAAATAAAAATATAGCTTTATATAAGGATTCTCTGGGGTGTAATAGTTACCTCAAACAAATGGAAGAAGTTAAAAGAATTATTACCTCTCAATTGAAGAATGTAATCTTTAAGAATAATAAACACAAAGAGCAAAATGATGCATGGAATTGTGGTATTTTTGTAATAAATAATATGAAAGAAATTGCATTACGCTGTAGAGGAAAACAATTTATTTTAGATTTTGAGGAGTATAGGTTTCCACAGGATATGAAGGAGATATTAACATTAAGAAGCCGCACTTTTCCAAAATTTTACGCTCAAAGTTTATTTCTACACGATAAGAGAAATCAAATATTATGTCATCATCACAGTGACCTAAAAGTTATTAAAGGGCTAATAAAATCCCAACTTCCATTAATTCCAGTTTCCCTTGAAGATGAGCAAATTGAAGATAAGGGGATAAAGATTTCAATTTGTTCTCTGCAAGAAGAAGCTTTTAGAAATAGAGATTATAAATATTTGTACGTATTTAGCAAAGGTAAGGAGTGCCCACATTCTTTACAAAAAATTATTACGGACATAGCTCCTAGCACTAAGTTTTACACAGTAGAAGATGGGAAAGTAACTATACTTAATCATGAGTTTAATTTTAGGGGTAAGATTGAAAATAAAATAGACCCTAATTCTATTAGCCTCAATAATATACTTCAAAATAAATTAAAAGAATATGAAGGACTAGTATGCAAACAGAAGATTTATAAAAGAGATATTATCTCTGTTGCTACAGCGATTAAACAAAATAGCGCGATACAGAAAAGACAAAGAGTTAATAATATCGACCAGCTAATTATTAGTTTAGCACAGAAAGATTTATCTGAGCTAGATCAAAAAGGTCATGAAAAAATTCTTAGCAAAATTATAACTACAGCATGTATTACTAATCATACCGAAGTAGTAGATGCAACCCTACTAATTACAAATAAACTGAGATTAAGCAATGTAAACAAAGATTTCTTAGAGAAGATAGTATCCACAACTAGCTCTCCTATAGAAGCTTTGAAATGTCTTGAAAATCAAGATACACTTGATATTAGTGACTCAGTTGCCTCGTTCTTATCTATGCAGTTAAATAATGAAGGTCCCGAAGCAAGAGAAATATCTTATAGATTACTAAACTTATATAAAAGCGTTTTACCAGATCTCATAAAAGAAGTACTCAATCTTGAAGATAAAATTAGAGCAAAAAGCGACATTATTAATGATTGTAAGTTATTAATAAATAATGGTAAGACCATATCTTATAATTGTTTTGTTTATCTTGCTTCAATTCTAGATAAGCCAGAAGTTCAGAGCTTGCTAGAAGAAGTAATAAAGCTAGATAAACAGACACTACCTAAGATAATAATAAATAAATATAATTCTCTATTTAAAAATCAAATTGTCAAATTAACCAGCAGTCTTAGTGAGGCTAATTATATAAATTTAGAAGATATAGGGAATATAGAACCTTTAATTAAAATCGAAGAAACAAGAGAGGAAGCATTAAAGTTAATAAGACATCATGTTAGCAAAGGTCATAATCTGTCCGAGGCTTTAATTAATAAGGTTAAGGAATATGCTGCTAGTCATCCTATTGCTTTAAATATATTAAGGTTAATTAAAAGAGAGAAAGATGAGATTGAGCAATCAAAAGATCATAGTCTTAGTATAAAAGAGAGATTACAAGCGCTTGATAAGATTGTCAAGAATCAAAAGTATCATTGTTCTGATACTACTAAGACACTAACATCTTTAATTGAGTATGAGCCAACTTTAAGAAGCGCAGCTTTTAAAAGTCTAATAAAAATATTACCTCAGGAGTATACAAAAAAAGGTTACGATACTTCATTTTTAAATAATATTGCCAATTATGATTTTAACCTGGATCTGGTTACAATTAAGGAATTAATAGATAAAGATAGCGAAGCTAATTTTACTGGCATTACAAAGTTTATTATAGATAAAATAATTCTTGGACAATTTAAAGAGGAGGGAGCAGATTTATTACAAAAGCTTTACCTTTTTACCCACAAGCAATTATCCAGTAAACAAAGTTTAATTACACAACTTTTAGTAGGTAGAGTTGATAATACATATATATTAACCCCTATCAAAGATCAAATTCCCTTTCTAACTCAAATTGCCTTATATAATAACGATAAATCTATTCGTCTTACTATTATAGAGATTTTGGAAGAGCTTAATAAATTAGAGTTAATGAAAGAAAGCATAGATGGTGATCAACTAGCAAACTTAAAGTCATATATTACATTAGAAAGCAGTGAGAATTTAGATAAATTAAGAGAAGCTGTCACTAAAGGTTATATGGCAACAAATCAACAAATTAATATGCTTATAAAGTTCTTAGATGTTAAGGGGCAAGTTAATATAGCATCAGAAATATTATTAAAAACAGCAGTACAATATGGTCTTAGTAAGGAAGAGTTTAGTAGTATATCCGACACAATACTTTGTGCTCCAGACATACTAAAAGAATCAAATATAGTAAATCTTATTAAGATCAATGCTAATAAATTAAATGAAGAAATCATTAAATTACTCGAAAAAATAGTAGATAAAGATGTAGAGATTAAAGGAGATGAAAATATAGAGATTAGAGTAATTGCTATATTAAGTAGTTTAGACAGAGAAATTACTAATCCTAATATTTTAACAAAAATTAGTAAATATTTAGTTGCTGGAAAAACGGATATACAGATACATTTAGCTCGCGGATTATTAAAACAATTAAAGAGAAAAATTAGAATTTCATCTATTCCGAATGAAGTAATAGAAAATATCAAATTTATTGCTTTAAAACCCAGAGATGGCAGCAATGAGAATGATTTATTAAGTCAGTTAGCTTTTAAAGCATTATATAAAGTTAATCAAGAAAATTGTATTAGTAAATATTATGCTAATTTAAAACTAAGACTTATAACAAGTAATGTCCTTAAAGAAGGGTTAGAAAAACTGGACGATTATATAGCTGGGAATGCAAATAATAAGGATAAACAACGATTAATAAATGCTATTAATCTGAGTTTAGTTAAGATTAGAAAATTAGATACTAGTATTTTTAAGGAATCTCCTCAAGCAGAATGGGAGAAAGAAGTATTAGCAGATATATTAGTGGTTGGTGCCATTCAACGTAGCCAAGAACAGGTTGATGAACTTGAGTTACATAACTTTAGAGACCGAATTAATGCGCTTGAGAATATTGAGGATAATAAGGGTTGGCAGGTCTTTGATCTCAAGAAACAAGAAGATATTTTAGGACAACTTATTAATATACAGTCAGAAGATCATTTAGACTTAAATGATATTAATGATCTAATGGGTTATATTGGAAATAATCCAGAAACTTTAGTGATATTAAAGAGGAAAAGCTATTGGGAAGAATTACCAAAATTATGGTTATCCAATAAACTGCAAAATTTACATTTAGAAAAAGAGTTAAATGTGGATTCGCCTGCAATTAAAGAATTGGCAGAACTAATTGTTCCTTACCAGCAGGAAATTATAGATTCAGCTATAACACAAGTAAACAATCAAAATAATAATATCCAAGATATAGTAGAATTATTTCGCTCTATAAGAACAAGTGGTTTGACTATAAATAGTCAAGAATATTTCCTTACAAATAAGATTAAGAGTAGAGCAAGTGATTGTAAGATTGAACTATATTGTGCAGTAGTGAATGCTTTACTATCCAGTAAGCTCAAGAATGATAATGTCACATATCAGTTAGAAAGAATAGAAACTCCTGAGCTCGTAGAAGTATCTGATCAATCTTTACTAAGAAATATAGAGCTTGATTTAGCAAAAATGCATACTATTGGATGGAGTTTTTATAGTTTAGAAAAATTATTAGATAAAATTCAAAGTAACCAAGATTTAGAAGAGTTAAGTAAATTATTAAGTACGATATATGAATACCGTCTAAGAGAATACGATACAAATGCAAACGGAGAAAGACTAATTGATGTAATCAACCAAAATAACAACCAGAAATGGTCGTCTATTATACATGATTTAGCTATATTTCGTAGCTTTAGTGTAGGTAAAGAAAAAGAGCTAACTGAATTGATAGAAGAGTTAAAGGAAAGAAACCCAAATATCAGGTATGTAGATAATATTTTAGAAGAATATGAGAAAGTTATAAAAACTTATGATTCGGAGAAGGGAGGAAGCAATAAATTAATAATTAATTGGGATACAAATGAGATCACAAGATGGACAGATAAAGTTAAGACGAAAAATTATCACCCAGGCTTACATGAAAAACTAGCAGTTATAAAAAGAGCGATAGAAATTAATTCCGAAGAAAAAGGTAAAAAAATTTCGCCAAGACCGATACAACTTATCTCGGTATTAATTATGCTTAACGCTAAAGATAAAGGGAGATTAGCGCAAATAAATACTGGAGAAGGTAAAACAACCATAGTTGCAATGCTTGCAGCAATGAAAGCATTGGAAGGAAATGGACATAAGGTAGACATCATTACTAGCTCCCCTGAACTTGCAAAGCCACAATCAGAAGAACAAAGATCATTTTTTAAGAAGTTTGGCTTAAGTGTAGCTCACAATGGCAAAGATGATAGTATAGACATAAAAGAAAGATATCAAGCTGATATAGTTTATGGTACTGCTGAGGATTTTCAAGGAGATATTTTAAGAGATGAATTTAGTAAATTAGGTACTAGAAGCGGTAGAATATGTGATATAGCAATTGTCGATGAAGTAGATAGTATGTTGTTAGATGGAAAGAATAATATAGTAATGCTATCTAGCCCTACCCCTTCAATGGATTACCTGGAACCAATATTGGCGTTAATATGGAGTCAATTAGAAACCGCTTCTCAATCTATAATAGATATAGATGGTAAGTCTTATTATGTGGACAAAAGTAATACAATTGAAGAAAGCAAAAAGATACTTTCATCTCAAGAGACTTTATATCCTCTTGAAGGCACTAAAGAAAATTTTTTGAAAACAAGTACAGAGAACTATATAAGGAAATTGTTAAGAGATGAAAATCTTAAAGAGCAAATACCTGAGGAATATCCAAGATTAGAAACACCAAAACACCTAAGAGATTTTGTATTAAAAGTACAGCTACCAAATTGGATAGACAGTGCAATATATGCAAAATATAGATGCGAGCTAGAAAAACATTATATCTTAAAGGACGGCAAAATAGCCCCAGTAGATGCAAGTAATACTGGGGTAGTGCAAACGAGTATGCATTGGAGTAATGGTTTGCATCAATTTTTGCAGATTAAGCATGGTACCAAGATTAGCGCCGAAGGTCTAACTACCAATTTAATTTCTAATATTACTTATTTTAAGCGTTATAAGAATAATATTTATGGTCTTACAGGTACCTTAGGCAGCCAAAAAGAAAAAGAATTACTGACTGAGATATACAACGTTGATACAGTAATTATTCCTACATTTAAGCAAAAACAATATAAAGAATTAGAAGCGATTATCACCGCTCATGAAGATGAGTGGTATAGTAATATAGTAAAAAGCTCTATTAATAAGCTTAATAACGGTAGAGGAGTCCTCATTATTGCTCAGTATATATCAGAAGTTGAGAAGATAAAGAAAGGGCTTATAGACGCTGGATACGAGGAGAGGAAAATTAAATTGTATAGAGATGAAAGGGATTCCAAGGTTGTAAAAGAAAAACTTCGGTCTGGTGAGATAATCATAGCTACTAATATAGCTGGTAGGGGTACTGATATAGAACTTGGCGATAAAGTAGAAAAAAATGGAGGATTACATGTATGTGTTACATTTCTACCAATCAATGAGAGAGTAGAACAACAAAATGTTGGTAGAACTTCTAGAACAGGCAATAAGGGTACTTCTCAATTCATCCTACTAAGCAAAGACCATATGAATATCGACGATTTACGTTTATTGAGAAATGTCCAGGAAAATTCAAAATTAGAAAGCGATAAACTGCAAATAGGTAAAATTATAACTAAAGATATATTGTTTGCAAAATTTTGCTCATTCTTAAATAAGATATTACCACCTAATAACACTCAGTATTATTCTAACAATGAATCTGGGCGTAAGCAAGAATTAGAAAAAGAAATTGACCTAACCAAAAGAAAAATAATAGAAGAAAAGTTTGGGTTATGGCTAAAACTAAATGAGAAGAAGTTTGCGAAACTTAATAAAAAACAAACTCTCGAACTTTTCGAAGAATTTAAAAAGGAGACTCTATCATTAATAGATGTTCTAAAAAAAGATGGTAAAGCACCAATAAATCCAGCATTCTATATATTAATAGCCAATCTTCTTATCGATCAAGGAAAGTATGAAGAGGCGATAGCAAATTTTACTAAAGCAATAGAATTAGATGAATACTTTGCAGCAAATGCATATTATAGTCGGGGTTATGCAAGGATTGCTAAATATTGTGGAAAGTTCTCAGCTCAATCAAACTATGACCAACAAATAGACCTAGCGATCCAAGATTTTCAAAAAGCAAAAAAAATAATAGAAGAAATTTTTGAACCTATGCAGCATATTATCCAGAGAGCCGTTGTAAGAAATGATGATACTGCCATGACCCTTGTCTCGGAGCAAGTTCAACACAAATTGACTCTTTATGGCATACAAAAATCCACTATTGATAATGCCATAGGAATCAGTACTTCACAGCTAGAGCAAGAAATAACTGATTTACAAAAACAATTAGATGAAACTGCTAATATTGATGAACAAGATAGTATAAAAAAGCAAATAAGGTTGCTAGAAGACAGTAAAGCAGATAGAGCCATAGGTCTTATAGGTCGAGCGAAGAAAAAAAATTATTGTATAGAGATAAAGACATTAGAGATGAAAGATGCGCTACCGGGAGATGAAGATGTTAAATTATATGAAGAAGAAATAATTGAATATAAAAATAATGGCTTTATAGGAGGCATTGCTATATCAGAAATACCACCTGTTGATTGGTTATCAGTAATAGGATTATCTTTAATAGGCGTGAGCCAGATTATAGGTGGGGCAGCCATAGCAGTTTTTTCTTTAGGATCAGGTAGTTCCATAGGAATGGGAATGATAACAGAAGGGGTTAGTGACCTTATTAGTGCCGTAACAGAGGGAATTTTTAATAGAAGTTTTGAGTGGGAATCTTGGGCAGTACAAAAATCAATTAGTTTTACTGTATCACTTACCTGTGCTGGAATAGTTGCGATACAGGACGCTGGGAAAACTGCTATTGCTGGACTCAAGCAAGTAGCTTCCACTGGAATAAAAGCCACAACAGAAACTATAAAACAAGGGTGGAAAATAGCAGCCAAAGCTATTGGAGTTAATCTGGCTAAAGGAGTTGCTAAGGAAATGGTTAATCAACTTATTGATTATGGTGTAAATCAAGCAATTATGCCTGAAATAGAAAAAGCAATAAGAGAGAAAGTTGAACCCCAAATACAAAGTGCATTAGTAGATAATCCTAACGTTGAAAAATTACTTATACTTGATGGACAAAATAGAAATAACCACTATTACAATTTAATAATACAGAAATCAAGGGAATTAATGCTTAGTAATGAAAAGAATTTTTGGATAAATGTAATAGATCAAGTTGTAACTGGCATAGCTTCAGGTAAATGCTCAAATAGTGATAATAAATATGTACGAGCATTAGCACATACTAAACAGGTATTTGAAGCCGTAGAAGCTTTAGGTAATTTAATAAGTTTTACAAAAAATTTTAATGAACAATTAAAAAAAGAAATTGATAAAATAGCAGAAAAGATTGATTTAAATCAAGCTAACTCTAAATCAGGTCAGCATCTTCAACCAGAGAAACAAAATTTAATAACTACTAGCGAAACAAATCAAATTGTTCATACAGCTCCCATACCCAAAGATATGAACGATCATAAAGATATTGAAAGTCAAATAGGAAAAGACAAACTCAGAGAGGAATATCAGGTGACAGTTGGTGCAAGTAAAAACACTCCAAAAGAATTAGCAG
>JACCDN010838858.1_pt1 | contig 14149 bp, 8 predicted proteins | sample 7441691 | NCBI WGS metagenome assembly JACCDN01 (sample SAMN15323439, study PRJNA562643) | freshwater metagenome | isolation source: river surface water | place: USA:Blue River Watershed | collected 2017-08-16
GCCTCTTACTGTGGCTCTAATTCCAAATTCAGCTATTACTCAATCAACCATCATTGTACCAGCTGATACAACGAGCACCATGTACTTATCACTCCGTCAGGAATTTAAATGTGAAAATCGTTTTATTGGTTGTCAAAAAGTGGCTTTGGAAGATCAAGTATTGGCCACAAGCACTGGTAATGCTGGTTTTAAATTCCCAACTTCTTCTCAAAGCATGGTGCTTAATAACCCAGATAAATACGACCAGATTTTATGTAGTACGTCTGAAGCTGGTTGTGGGGAATACAAATCGGGCGACTCTGTTTCTTATTTCAAAGATCCGGCTTTGATTGGTAATAAAATTTGTGAATATAAAGAAAATGTAACGGTTACAAATTCTCCAACTGGCGCCACCGTGGTTTCAGGTTGGTTCCAAAAAGGTGTAGGGCGTTGTTCAAACAATACTCAAGTTTTATGTAAAGAAAAAACTGATTGTGGTACTGATGCGAATGTGTCTTGCGTGGACATTGGTGCTGTAGCTTGTTATGACAACTTCTTTAATAAAGGTGAGTATGGTATTTGGTCTAATAAGTCTAATGGGTATAAAGGATATGTAGGAACTTGTCCGTTAGAACAATCTCAATGTACTGAACTCCGTGACCCAACTGATACCTCTGATTCTACCAATGTGGAAGGTAATAGTGGTCTTGGTAAATCATACTATGTGATTTTTGACGATGCAATTAAACGAGCAGCCGCCGAATGTGATGGAAAGGCTGGTCTGAAAGCTGGTTGCGTTCTTTTTGACCAAACAGAAAATCCAGCTAAATTGTATGATTCAGTAGCTACGGCCGCTGCTTCTGCAGCCGCTACTCCTAAATATAGTTCAGTTACTCCAGTAGCTGGCACAAATAAAGACACTAATATTTTACTCAAAGTGGTGCAAGACAGACAATGTTCAGAATGGCTTACTTGTAAGACCTATGCCACTGTAGAAGTAAATGGTCAGAAGCGTAAAATTTGTTACGAGTATAAGGGCTGCAGACAATTAAATGGTAATTTGGAATGCGGTGAGTGGACCAATGATTCAGAAACCGCGGCTGTTTTACAAGAATCCACCTACACTAGTCGTCCTACTTCTTGGTTTGGTGAAGATTATTCCGGATATTCTTTGTATAAGAAATTCCCAATTAGTGAAATGGTTTCCATTTTCTTTGATAATGATCCAAATGCTTACATAGGATTTGAAGCTAAGAATGCCAAGGCTGATTGTACCAATAAGGCCGACTTTGTAAGTCGTTGCGGTTCAGGAAACAATACGGGTGGTGTGTGTTATAAAGAAAAATGTATTTTCCCTGCTTCTGCTAATTTCCCTGCTTCTGCTGATACTGCGGCTGAATTGGCCGGTAGTTTAGAGCCGGGTATTTGTAAAGCATATCCAGAAAACAGTTCACCGTTCCCATCAACTATTTCTACAAAATTAGATATTTTCAAATCAGCTATTCCGGGTGGACCAGAACGTACTCATTCAGTTTCCAATCTTCCGGGACTTGAAGGTGCTAATGTTTGTCAAAATGGTGATTGTTCTTGTGAGTATCAAAAAGTTACTTACCGAAGTGGTGTCACGGATTATTATAAATTTCCTGAACAAAAATATGCTGGTGGTATTTGTACGGGCGGAGACAGAAATGGTCAAACTTGTGGATTGGATGCTGATTGCTCAGTGTATAAAGATGATAAATTAGTTTCCGCGGGTGTGTGTGACAAGGTTCAGGAAGTCCAGACCCAGTTAGGTTTGCGTGGTTTTTGTTTAGAATATGATTACAGTCGCCCAATCAATCGCACCAGAAATGAATATGCGTGTTTAACATGGCTACCAGTTGATTCTGCGGCTAGTATTTATGATAATTTTAATCGTTACAGCGAAGCTGGGTATTATCCAGCTTTGGATGCGGTTACAAAAACTGCCGAAGACCGTGCAGTGGTTGGCGGACAGGTTTATTGTACTGAGGCTACTTCAGTGGCAGCTGCTGAAATAACTGATCAAAATCAGTATTTTGATATCGCTGGTCTTAGTTTCAGATATTTGGGTAGACTAAGTAAGGATAATAGTACTTTTAATGTACAAGCTGATGATTTTTGTCTTAAAGGTGATTCATTCTGTGGTTATACTGATCCGGGAGTTGCAAACGGAGGTAATGATTCTGGATTCTACGCAAAACTTATTTATTCTTATGTACAAAAAACAATTTGGGGTTTAAATAAGAATGTTAGTAGATATAGCAATCTTCCAAATAATGAAGATGGTGGGGGATACAATTTTTCATTTCCTGAATTCCAAAATGCTCCAACAGCGGTTCTTAGAGTTTCAGCCTTACCGTATCATTTTTACTTATTTCCAGAAAAATGGGGTGTAAGTGAGTTACAGGCACAAAAAATTTTTGCAAACAGTTACAACGCTAATTTGAATTTACTTGAACCTGAAATTAGTAGTTTGATATATTTGCGTGTACTCACTCCTGATTTTGAGTCTTTTGACTTGGAAATTCCAAATTCACGCTTACGTAGATTGGTAAAGAAAAATGTTAATAACGGGTACGGGGATTATAGTTATACTTTCTTGTCTGAAATGGTTAATCAAACATCTCACCCAGATTCTACAACGGTTATTCAAAATACGGGTAGAATAAGTTTTCGAGCGGTGATTAATTCTGGAGTTTATAAAGGAAGAGTTATTTTGGGAGCAATCGGGTATGTTGATTCTAATGGAAATGGTACAGACGATATTGGTGGTGGATTAAAAATGTTTGGTGAAAAAATAGTGGAAGAATTCATGCAAAATAGACCATTAGAAAATGATGGAAATGTTAAAGATATTCAAACTCTCCAAGATTGGCGCACTAAAGAACCTAATTATCGGCACACCTACTTATTTTATAATGTTTTTGATGCTAGTGGAAAAAGTGTGGCTAATGGCGAGTACAATACCATGCTTTCACCTTCATTTGTTTCTGGTCTGTTTACTAATCACGGCGATGAGATTAATAAAAAGAATGTTTATTTGTATTTGGCTAAAGTGGCAGCAATTGCTCCGCGTTGTGCAGAGTTTGCTCAGGTATACGATGGTAATGCAACCCCATCTACTAATAAAGCCTATACCGACAATGTTTGGCAATACGCTAAATTAGCAAATGTTAACCAGCCTTATAGACCATTTGGATCTACTGAGCTTGATGCGAATACATATCTAAATAGTGACGATTGGGCTAGTATGGTGCGTCGATATATTTTTAATGATCAAAATAGTACTGGTTGGTTTTTAAGCTGCTCTAATAATTATTCTGTATATAACGTTTCTGGTTTTATTGAAAAAAATAATGGAATTAGGTCACAGAATACCTGTGCTCCAAATCCAGCTGTTGATATAGAAGAAAATTATTATGGTAATAAGACAATGGGTAATGTAAATATAGTATCGGGAATGGATACTTTGTTAAATAATTATTTTTCTAAAGCCTTTAGAAAAGTGAGACAGAATAGCACTAACCCGGGTACGTGGGATGGGAAAAATAACAAAGCTGAAGAAGATAGGTCTAATACAACTGTGTTTGATAATAAGAAACTTTTACCCCCACAAATTTATTCAATTAACACTGAGAAATGTTTGTTTGGTGCTACTGATGGTTGTACTGTGGCTGAACCTAATGCGATTACTGTAAATCAACGGAATGGTGAGGAGGATGTTGATGGTGATGATTTGACTGATCCGCTTTATGGTAAAAATAATCTAACTACGGTGGTTAAATTCTTTGCTTTTGCCGATCATAATCGCATGCCTATTAAACGGGTAATGGTAGATTGGGGAGATGGTACTACTCCAACCAATGACGGTAAGTATGGTGATTATAAAAATCACAAACCAATTTGTATATCACCGGGTGACACAACTGCCACTACTCTGCGTGAATGTAGTAATGCACCACAATTAACCTGTAAGACAAATAGTGATTGTCCGACTGGTGGTACTTGTAATGTGGCAGCCTTTAAATTTGGTAATACTTCTCGTGCTTGTACCCCAGATTACTTTGAATTTACTCATAATTATTCTTGTACCAAAGAAACAGCCAAAACACCTTTTGGTGGTCTTGATGCCGGTGAGCGAGATTATTTATACCGACAGGGTGGTCATACTGCAGAAAATACACCGTTTGTGTGTACGTTCGCTCCAAAAGTTCAAGTGTTGGATAACTGGGGTTGGTGTAATGGGTCATGTAATGGAGGTAACGGGTGTTATAGTAAATTTAGATTTACACCAAATGCTAACCCTCTTGATCAATGTAATCCGGTTCTTCAATCTCCTTGGGTAAATTATAAAGGTAAAATAATTGTGGCGCCTACATAAATAGGTTAATAGATAGAAAGTATAAAATAAAAAATCCTGCATATGCAGGATTTTTTATTCATCAACAAGTTCAAATCTTAAACTCATTGATGAGTCCCGGCGCCGCTTGGAAGGCGGCGCGCGGGTTGGCTCACGGCTCTGGATCCGAGCACCCGAGCATGGAGAGCGTCTCTCCCGGAGTGTGCGCAGGCACATCCGGGTAGATCAACGCGGACTTTTTCGGCCACGAGGTGCCGTAGAGATCCCACATGCAGGTCTTCTTGTTCCAGAAAGACCAGATGTTCTCAGGACCGCCCGTGATGTTGGTGCAGATCTTGAGCTGGCCATCCGTGAGTTCGCAGTCGTCCGGAGGGACGCTGCAGTCTACGACGCCATCCGTGGCGTCGGTCGAGTCGGAAGAGTCCGACGCATCGGTGGCATCGCTGCCATCGGAAGCATCGGACGAATCCGTCGTATCGGTTCCATCGTCGGAACCATCAGTTGCGACTCCATCAGTGGAGCCGTCGTTGTTATCAACCCAATCTGCCTTAGGGCTGGTGGAGGTATCGTTGATGGGTGCAGTCCCAACGTCGCCAACCTGACGACGATTACCGGCTTCGTCGCAGCCGGCGAGCGACATGGCCAAAGTGACCATGACGGAACATCGCACAAGGAAAATCTCCATTGCACTTGCCCCACAGAAAGGGAAACTCGGATGGCGTGTCGAACGCCGTAGACTATCCGAGGTCTCTCTGTAGCAGGTAAAGCACTGGACACAATGCCTTGTCTGCTAAAGAGAGACAAAAAATGTAACCTAAAACAATAAAAAGAGCTAAGTTAAGCGATAACCGTAGTAGATACTATTTTGAGTCCGTTGTCAAGGGTCTTTGGGGATTATTTGGCTAAAAAGAGCTATTTCAGTGTGTTTGCTGTCTAAATTGATGTGGGTGGGTTGCCAAAAGCTCTAAAACTAGCTAAAATTGGGAAAGCTTAATTAGCTTAATTTTTATGTCCTTCCGAACCCACACTTGCGGAGAATTGCGTCCTGAACATGCTGGTACCACTGTTACACTATCTGGATGGGTGCATAAGCGCCGCAATCTCGGTGGTTTGATTTTTGTTGATTTGCGCGATCGATATGGTTTAACCCAAGTAGTATTTAATCCAGATACGGTAAAAAATTTTGCGTTGGCCGATGAGCTCAAATATGAATATGTAATTAAAGTAGTGGGGCAAGTAGTAATGCGTGCGGAAAAAACCGTGAACGCTGAGATGTCTACTGGTGCAATTGAAATTCAGGCAGTGGAATTGGAAGTACTAAGCAAAGCTAAAACATTACCATTTGAAATTTTTGATGCGCACAAAGAAGAGGAAGATGAAGAATTGCGTTTGAAATATCGGTATTTGGAATTGCGCCGCGAACATTTGAAAAATAATATTTTGTTCCGACATAAAATGATTCAGTTCATTCGGAACTTCATGGATAGTCGTGATTTTATTGAAATCTCTACGCCAATTTTAACCGTATCTTCACCAGAAGGTGCGCGTGACTTTTTGGTACCAAGTCGTATTCATCCAGGAAAATTTTACGCGCTGCCACAAGCGCCACAACAGTATAAACAATTGTTAATGGTGGGTGGAATGGATCGGTATTATCAAATTGCACCGTGTATGCGTGATGAAGACCCACGCGCTGATCGTAGCCCGGGTGAATTTTATCAGTTAGATGTGGAGACAAGCTTCCTAAAGCGTGATGAATTTTTTGCACTCATGGAACCACTCTTTATTGAATTAACAGAAAAAGTAGCAGGTAAAAAAGTGCAGGAAAAACCATTCCCACGCATTCCATATAAATATGTCATGGATACGTATGGAAGTGATAGACCAGATTTGCGGTATGATTTGAAAATTGTTGATGTGAGTGAGTGGGCTAAAACCACTGGCTTTTCTGTGTTTGCTGATGCCAAAGCGGTGCGGGTAATTACTGTACCAAAAGGCGCCGATTTTACTCGCAAACAAATTGATGAAGAATTTACTGAGCTTGCTAAACGCAACAAAGCCAAAGGTTTGGCTTGGTTAAAATATACTACTGAATTTGAAGGTACAATTGCGAAATTTTTTAAGCCTGAAGAATTAGAGCAATTGCGCGCAACTTTGAACATTGAAGCAGGAAGTATTTTATTCTTTGTGGCTGATGAACCAATGGTAGCTTCCAAGGCTCTTGGTGCTGTTCGTGCGCTCTGTGCGGAAAAATTACAATTAGCAGATCCAAACATGATTGCGTGGGCCTGGGTGGTTGATTTTCCAATGTTTGAATGGAGTGATACTGATAATAAAATTGATTTTGGCCATAATCCATTCTCCATGCCACAGGGTGGTTTGGAAGCTTTGAATACTCAAGATCCGCTCACGATTAATGCTGACCAGTACGATATTATTGCCAATGGTTTGGAACTTTCTTCTGGTGCGGTGCGCAACAAAGATCCGGAAGTGATGTACCGCGCTTTTGAAATTGCTGGTTACACACGCGAACAAGTAAATAAAAAATTCGGTCACATGATTGATGCCTTTGAATATGGTGCACCACCGCACTGTGGTTTTGCACCAGGCATTGATAGATTACTCATGTTATTCTTGGGTGAAAAAAATATTCGTGCCGTAATTCCATTCCCAAAAAATCAACGTGCTGAAGAGCCAATGATGGGAAGCCCAAGTGCGGTTGATGATAAACAACTCAAAGAATTGCATATTAAATTGACAGAGTAATCCGACTATGGATTTCACTTCAAAAGAATTTAACGGTCCACTCGATCTTCTTTTGGCATTAATTGAAGACAAGAAAAAAGATATTTCGGAAGTATCGATTAGTGAAGTGACTGATCAATTTTTACAATATTTACAGGCCATGCCCGAAGATAATCGGGAAGCAGATGAAGTGGCAGATTTTTTGATTGTAGCTGCGCGGCTTTTATACATGAAGTCACGCGCGCTTTTGCCAATGTTTGCGCCTATTGAAGATGAGGGTCCAAGTTTGGCTGATCAATTACGCTTGTATCAACACTTTGTTAAAGTGAGTCACGATTTAAATCGTCGTTGGCTGGAAAATGTGCATAGTTATTTTCGCGCACACCCAGTAGAAATTATTATTCCCGAAGGTTTGCCACAAAATGTTTCTTTGCAATCACTGGCTGAAAGCATGGCAAAATTGGTGAGTAAATTAAAACCACCAAAACCATTACCGCAAACTAAAATTGATGCCCGTGTTTCACTCAAAGAAAAAATTGAACATTTGCGTAAATTATTAGATACTCAAAGTTCATATAATTTACTAGACTCAATGTCAGAGCGGGGGAATCGTACGGAAATTATTGTAAGTTTTTTGGCGATTTTGGAATTAGCTAAACAAAGAATTGTACATATTAACCAAGATGAAGAGTTTGGTGATATAATAATCAACAAAAGTGTATGAAATCAGAATTAGAATCAGTTTTGTTTATTGCTAGTAAACCGCTTAGTCGCAAAGAACTGAGCAAGGCTTTGGGTGTGGAAATGGAAATTTTGGAAGAAGCGGTGGCTGTGCTTAAAGAACAATACAATGACCCTGCTTCTGGTATTCATATTGTGGATACTGGTGCTGACTTACAAATGGTGACCAATCCAGCTAATGCGGAAATTGTTGAAGATTTTACCAAACAAGAATTAATGGGAGAATTAACGCGAGCACAATTGGAAACTCTGACTGTGGTTGCGTATCAAGGTCCAATTACTCGTCCAGAAATTGAAGCGATCCGCGGTGTAAATTGCGCGATTATTTTACGTAATTTGGCAGTGCGTGGTTTGGTAGAGGAAGAGGATTCAGTGGATAAACTAATGAGCGCATATCGAATTTCGGCAACTGCACTCCGCCAACTTGGAATTGCCGCAGTATCAGAATTACCAGATTATGAAATTTTGCGTCAGCATCCGCATTTAACTGCCGCGCTTAATCCAGAAACCACTGTACAAATTCATGCCTAGCACTGCTTGGGAAAATCTTAGTTTTACTGGTCGAAGGCCGCTCATTGTTTGCGTGGCTTTTTTATTGTTGATTGTGCTTGGCTTTGGATTGATCAAATTTGGAATTTTTTTAAGTAAAAAAAACGTAGCTAGTGCCTGGTCTGGCTTTGCTTCTTCTGTGGCAGAAAAAGTAGGCGATGTAAAAGACATTACTAAACCAAAAATAAAACCAGAGGTAGAAGTTATTCCACCACCAAAGCGTCCAGTTTTAAATTCAGGTTCTAAAATTTTAAACCCAGCTGATTTTACAGGTCGAAATATTGTTGTACGCGATAGTGGAACAGGGAAAATGCTTTATGGTAAAGCAGCCTATGACCCATGGCCAATGGCATCAGTCACAAAATTATTATCGGCTTTAGTTTTACTGGATGCACCAATTAATTTTGCGTCCACCACTGTGGCCGCAGTTGATGGTGCGCCAGATAATGATGTAGCCATTGGCGCTACATATTATGTAAAAGATTTGTGGAATGCAGGATTAATTTCTTCATCAAATCGGGCTGTGCTTTCACTCGCAGATTCTACGGGTTTAACGCGGGAGGAATTTGTGGCACGGATGAATGAAAAAGCGCGGCAACTTGGTATGACTGGAACAAAAGTAGTTGAGCCAACTGGCTTAGATGCGCGCAATCAATCCACAGCCGCAGACATTGCGGTTTTGCTGGCTGAAGCATTACGCAAGCCGGAAATATTAGAATCAGTTCGAGTGACCACCTATAATTTGGCCGATGTAAATGGCCGTTATGGTAAACAAATTAAAACCACAGACTGGTTATTATCTGGCGCGATTTCTAATTTTGGTTTGGAATTAGTGGGTGGAAAAACTGGATATATTCCAGAGTCAGGATATAATTTTGCAGCTGAAACAGTTTCTTCAACTAATCATGTGGTGGTAGTGGTGCTTGGAGCCAGTAGTATTGATGCGCGTTTTACTGAAGCGCGGCGTGCTGCTGAGTGGGCGTATCAAAATTTTACTTGGAAGTAACCCAAAATGAATAAATAAAAAACTCCCTAATAGGGAGTTTTTTGTGCCGCGAGAGAGAATCGAACTCTCATGACCTTGCGGTCGACGGATTTTGAGTCCGTTGCGTCTACCAGTTCCGCCATCACGGCCTGTGATTTAGCCTCAAAATTATGCCACAGCCAATTGTCCTTGTCAACTGAGCGTGGTATACTTTTGGCTATATGGAAATCATCAATTTTTTAGGATTAGCAATATTACTTTTTTTGGTTTTAGGGTTACGCGATCGAGTATCTACCCTGGAATGGAAGCTTAAACAGAAGGGTACTGGTACTAATTTTGAGCCAAATCCTGAGCCTGTGCAAAGTATAGCAGTCGAATCCTCGGCTACAAAAGTTGAGACTGTGAACACACCGTCTACGCCAAATATTTTTGATCGCTTCATTGATTGGATTAAAGAAGATTGGATTTTAAAACTTGGTGCTTTGATTTTGTTAATCGGTTTTGGTTGGTTTGCAAGTTATGCATTTTTGAATAATTGGATTGGGCCAATGGGCCGGATTATTTTAGGTATTTTGGCTGGTCTAGGTATATTGGCTTTGGGTTGGTGGCGCATTCACAAATATGTACATCAAGGTGGGATATTTTTAGTACTTGGTTCGACTACGATTTTACTTACACTGTTTGCTGCACGCGAAGTTTATGATTTCTTTACACCGCTCACGGCTTTAATTGGCATGTTCCTAAGCATTGTCTTTGTGGGTGTGGCTAGTGTGAAGTTTAGAGTGCGGTCATTGGCACTGGCCAGTTTAATACTAGCTGCCATTGCGCCGTACTTAATTAATGTACCTGCGCCAAATTATATTGGTCAATTTGTGTACTTATTAGTGGTAGTTTTGGGAATAATTTGGATTGTTTTCTTTACATCTTGGAGAGAATTAAACTTAGCTGCTTTGGCTGTGGTGGCTTGGTATAGTCTGCCACATATTACACATTCTGTGATTGCTGATACAAATGTATTGCTAGTTTTGGCTTATTTGTTTGGGGTGATTTTCCTAATTACTAATATTATTGGAATTTTGCGAAGCAAAGATAAGGACCTCACATTACAATTAATGACCACCATTTCCACAGCTGTATTTTTACTTGTCTGGACCATGAGCGTGGGGTCAGAAGAATGGAAAAGTCTTATGATTGCTGGGTGGAGTGCGTTGTATTTACTGGGTGCATTCTTGACTTGGGAATTAACCAAACGTCGTGAAGCATTTTATATTTATTTTGGTACTAGTATTATTTTGCTCGCAGCCGCGCTTTCCGTAGAATTGAGTGGACAAGCATTAATCATGGCTTATACGGCTGAGGCAATTGTGGCTACAGTGGTGACTTATTTAACTTTAAATGATATTCAAAGAGCACAGGTGGCTAGTATGTTCTTGCTTGTGCCATCAGTTTTATCTTTGAAAAGTTTTACATCAAATAATTGGAATTTAGGAGTTTTTCACCAAGACTTTTTTACCATTTTAATCATTGGACTTGCCTGGATTGGTTTGGGAGTATTCTTTACTTCTATTAAGGCTAGAACTGAGGGTGCTGAAAAAGAGTCTGGTCCACCATACTATGTTTTTGGTTCAGTATTTTTGTACGCGCTTTTGTGGCTTTCACTTCATGCCGCACTTGCCAGTGATAACGTAGCGGTAATGATTGCTTTATTTGTATATACAGTCATTGGTATTGCTTGTTATGTATCTGGAATTAATGAAGATAAAAAAGGTTTAAAGATTTACGGTGGTGCATTAATTGGTTTAGTCGTAGCTCGCTTATTCCTCATTGATGTTTGGCAAATGGAATTGACTGGTAGAATTATTGTTTTCTTTATGGTGGGAACTTTGCTGGTAAGTACTGCTTTTATGGGCAGAAAAACACGACAAATTGTATGAAAATAATTTCAGTGGTCAATCAAAAAGGTGGGGTAGGAAAAACTACCACGGCTATTAATCTTGCGGCTGGATTGGCTGATTTGGGTAAAAATGTTTTGCTCGTAGACATGGATCCACAAGCCAATGCTTCTAGTGGATTGGGATTGACCAAAGATCGTGTGCAGCATGGAATTTATGAAGCGCTTTCACAACAAAAACGCTTGCATGATATTGTGTTAAATACTTCTCACCCAGGTTTGCGCGTGGCTCCGGCTACGCCACATTTGGCTGGTGCCAATGTAGAATTGGTAACCGTGGAGAGACGTGAACGCCGATTAGCAGAATTATTGGCTGAGATTCAGCATGGGTATGATTATGTAGTAATCGATTGTCCGCCATCATTAGGACTTTTAACTATTAATAGTTTGGTGGCCGCTGATGAATTGCTTATTCCTGTACAAGCGGAATATTACGCGCTTGAAGGTTTGGGACAATTACTCGAAACTATTCAATTAGTAAAAACCCATGTAAAACCTGAGCTCGCTATTTTGGGCGCAGTTCTTACCATGTATGATAAGCGTACCAGATTATCTGAAGAAGTAATGAGTGAGTTGTATAAATATTTTCCTGATACGATTTTCCGTTCTGTAATTCCGCGTACGGTGCGTTTGGCAGAAGCGCCAAGTTTTGGTCAATCAATTTTTCATTATGAACCAGGCGGCAAAGGCGCCACGGCATATCAGCGTTTAGTGCGTGAGATTGTCGATCGGCACGGAATAACTGATTCAGCAACTTAATAATTATATGGCTTTAGGAAAAGGATTAGATTCATTAATTCCCAACGCACGTAAAACAATGGGAGAATCAGCTGCATCAGTAAAAACTGATCGTGTTTGGCAAATCCCGCTCACAGAAATTATTCCAAATCCCGAACAACCACGGCGTGTTTTTGATCATCAAGATTTAGAAGATTTGGTGGCTAGTATTAAAAAACATGGTATCATGCAGCCAATTACTGTGACTGAGCGCATGGATGGGGGATATGAACTCATTGCTGGAGAACGTCGTTTTCGTGCTTCACAAATTGCTGGACTAGCAACAATTCCAGCCATTGTGCGCATTGCTTCGGAACAAGAAAAATTAGAATTAGCTTTGATTGAAAATATTCAACGCCAAAATTTGAATGCGATTGAAGAAGCATTTGCGTTTAAGCGTTTGATCGATGAATTTAATTTAACTCAACAAGAAGTGGCTGATCAGGTAGGGAAGAGTCGTCCGGTTGTGGCCAACACTATTCGTCTTTTGGAATTACCAGAAGAAATTCAACGCGCCTTAATGGATGGCCGATTATCGGCCGGAAAAGCTCGTGCATTACTTAGTTTGAAAAGTGTTAAAGAGCAGTTGGAAGTATTTAATGGGATGTTGAGTGAAGGCTCTACTGTGCGTGATGTAGAAGCGGCTGTGGCAGCCAAAGGCCCGGAATCACGCAAGGGTTCAGTGCGCCGTGACCCAAATGTCGCCTCACTGGAAAATCAAATTACTGATGCGCTTGGTGCTAAAGCTACTATTCGTTTGCGTGGAGATCATGGCACTATTGAATTGCAGTTTACCAGTCGCGAAGAATTGCGGAGGATTGTGGAGGAAATTAGTGAGTAATCGCACTACACTATTTTGCGTTGCTCTACTTTACTTTTTACTCGGCAAAACCGATTTTAAGAACTGGCCAATATTAAGTCCGCGCTGATTCTTGAGCGCGTCTTTGATGTGAAGTTTGGCAGTGTGAGTTTTTACAAATTGCGCCCAATCTGGATTTGGTCCTTTGCGATTCTTATCTACAATAATTTCTACTACATCGCCATTGTGTAATTCTGCATCCAAGCGATCCATTTTATCATTGACCAAAACCCCAGTACATTTGTCGCCAATTTTAGTGTGAATATGATAAGCAAAATCCACTGGCGTAGCACCTTCTGGTAAATCAATCACATCACCTTTGGGTGTGAATACAAAAATCCGGCTTTGTAAAAAATCTACTTTCATCTCTTCTAAGTCTGAAAGTTTATTTAAAATATCTTTTTGAATTTCAGCTAACTCTTGTGCCCATTTAATTTCGCGTTTTGGCAAGCGGCTACCAAATTCATCATAATGCCAGTGCGCGGCCACACCATATTCTGCTTCATCATGCATGGCTTGGGTGCGAATTTGAAATTCAATTACTTCACCATCATCACTAAACACCGTGGTGTGGAGTGATTGATATCCATTTGGTTTTGGTTGGGAAATATAATCTTTAATCCGGCCTTTGAGTGGTTTCCAAAACGTATGCAAAATACCCAATGCTCCATAACAGTCGGCCACAGTTGGTACAATAATGCGAATAGCAAAAGTATCATAGACTTTGGCAATCTCATTATTTTTACGTAATAATTTTTGGTATAAACTATAGAGCCGTTTATTGCGGCCATAGACACTGAGATATTTAATGCCAGCTTTCTCCAATTCAATTTTTGCATGTGTAATAATTTTTTCAAAGTATTGTTCGTGTCCGGATAATTTTTCTTCACGAATGGCTTTGACCCGGTTATATTCTTTTGTATATACGTATTGAAATGATAAATCTTCCAATTCTCCTTTCATGTCATCCATGCCCAAACGATTGGCAATTGGGGCGTAAATTTCCAATGATTCGAGGGCAATACGGTACCGTTTTTGTGGAGCCAAATGTTCTAGGGTGCTGAGATTGTGAATGCGATCCGCAAATTTAATGATCATTACGCGCACATCTTCGGCCATGGCAATAAACATTTTGCGCAAGTTTTCCAAATAGCGCTCCACACCGCGATATTTTAATTTTCC
>JACCDN011076958.1_pt1 | contig 14148 bp, 10 predicted proteins | sample 7441691 | NCBI WGS metagenome assembly JACCDN01 (sample SAMN15323439, study PRJNA562643) | freshwater metagenome | isolation source: river surface water | place: USA:Blue River Watershed | collected 2017-08-16
ATTTGACTATGGGTGCCTATTTTAATCACCCAATTGAATTAAATCAAAATCTTACACATTTAACTACAGGGCTTGATTTCAATCACCCAATTGAATTAAATCAAAATCTTACACATTTTACTATGGATACCCATTTTAATCACCCAATTAAATTAAATCAAAATCTCACACATTTGACTATGGGCAATGATTTTAATCAACCAATTCAATTGACAAATGAAATAAAATATTTATGTTTAGATTCAAATCCTTACAATTTGATTGATAATTTACCAAATGGTATTGAAGAATTGGAATTAGAAACCAATTTTAATTCACCAATGAATGATTTACCAACTTCAATAAAAATAATAAAGTTAAATTGTTATGCTTACACACATGAATTGAATTGCTTACCATCATCTGTTGAATATTTAATTTTAAATTGTTCTTATAATAAAAAAATTTCAAATATTCCAAAAGGACTAAAAAAAATAGTTTGTTCTAAAAATTATCCATTTATTGATGATTTTGTGGATATAATTGTTGAAACTTTTTAAAAAATTGATTTAATCATAACATGTATGAACTAAATATTACAATTAAACTGATTTGACATTAAATAAATATCAAAAATTATCTAAATATTTTTATAATATATACAATGAAATTAAATTTAGGTACAACAATAGAATTACCATTAAAACATGATGAAAAAACATTAGAATATATAAATAAAATGAAATTAATACAAAAATTGTCAAAAAATTTTTATTCTGTACAAATCATGTTTTCAAAACCAATATTAAAATCAAAAGAATTAAAACAGATTAAAACACTTGTAAAAAATTATAAATTTATTTATGTTCATGCCAATTACAAAATCAATATAGGATCTGATTTAATACCATTAAATACAGAACTTTACAATGTAGGAATTGAAATATTATTAAATGAAATCACATATGCGACTAAAATTAATGCGAACGGCATAGTTGTGCATATGGGTAAAAATGTATCAAAATTATATGAACATACGCACATTTATAATAACATGATTAAATTCATTGTTGAATTATTCAAAAGAATTAAATTAAAAAAAATCACACTAGAAATACTTTTAGAAACACCAGCGGGTCAAGGTGGTGAAATGTGTTGGAATTTAGAAGATTTTATTAATTTTATAACAAAATTCAAAACAACAACATTTTATACCCAATTAAATGTATGTATAGATACTTGTCATATATTTCAAGCTGGTTATGATTTAAATAATTCTAAAATAATAAAAAATATACATAAAATTTTATCTCCAATAAAAAATAAAATTAAACTGATACATTTGAATGACTCATATAATTCTGTCGGAAAAAGAATTGATAAACATGAACAAATAGGTAAAGGTCATATACAAATAAATAAATTAATAGAATTTATATATCCTTACAAATCAATACCAATGATTTTAGAAAATTCTGGACCATATGAAAAACAAATTCAGGATTTATCAAATAATTTATAAGATTTATAAAAAATCTAATCATATTAAATTAGTTTAATCAAATCTAATCCAATCAATTGGTTCATCAATAACACAATTTAAAATATCCCAAATATTATTTATTGTTTTAACTTGAAAATTTTCATCAAAAAGAGTTGGAAATTTATTTATAATTTCATCTAAATCTTTTTGATTTTCAGAAGGACATAAAACCAATTTAACACCTGCTTTTTTAGCTCCAAAAATTTTTTCTTCTAATCCACCAATTTCTGTAATATTGCCTTTAAGATTTATTTCGCCTGTCATTGCTATTTCATTAGAAACTTTTAATCCGGTTAATAATGAGATTAAACTTGTGGTAATTGCTCCACCAGCACTAGGTCCATCTTTTGGTGTTGCGCCATCTGGGCAATGTATATGAATGCCATTGTCAAAAGAATTATCCCATTTTTTGTTTAATTTTTCTTTAATATGATCTGGTAATATTCTCCAAGCTACAGTTCTTGCGATGCTCATTGATTCTTTCATAACATTGCCTTGCATACCTGTTAAATTCAACTTCATTTCTTCTCGTGATGGAACCCAACAACATTCAATTGGAATAATTCCTCCAATGCCTAAATTATTTGCCCACAATCCATTGACGATGCCAACCATTGGATTAGAATTTATTTTAAGATGATTTATTTTACGTTTTTTTTTTAAAAAATCTTTTTCAATCATTTCTTCGGTTAAAATTATTTCGTCTGAATAATTTGAATTTCTTATTCTTTTTTTGCTGTTTGATTTATTGATCCATTGTTCATTTTCTTCTAATCTTCTTAAATTTATTTCTAAAAGAACATCATTTAATATTTCTTTTAATTTTCTAACACCACCTTCATTTGTATAAGTATCAATCATAAATTCTAATAATTTATCTGAAATATTAATTTTGATGTCATCAATGCCAATTTGTTTTAATAATTTTGGTATTAAATAATCTCTTGCAATATTTATTTTATCTGACATTTTATAACCTTTTACTCGAATAATTTTCATTCTATCTCTTAATGTTGGGGATATTTTATGTTCTTCATTAAATGAAAAAATTATTATTGCTTTTGATAAATCTAAATCAATACCATTGAAATATTTATCATTAAAATGAGAATTTTGTGTTGAATCTGTTAAATGCATTAAAATATTTATTATTTCTTCACCTTTTGCGGTTTCTGATACTTTATCTAATTCATCAAAATATATTACTGGATTCATACATTTTGCTTTTTGTAATAATTCAACAATTTTTCCAGGTTGTGATCCTACATAACAATAATCATGACCTTCTAAAAAACTAGCATCAGTTGCACCACCCAAACTTATAAATGCAAATGGTCTACCAAGAGCTTTTGATATTCCATCTTGAATTAATGCTGTTTTACCTATACCTGGAGGTCCTTGTAAAGCAAAAACATTACCACCTTCAATTGGATTTGATATTGTATGAGCTAATATTTTTATTAATTGAGATTTTGTTTCATAGTGACCATATATTTCATCATCCAATAATTTTCTTACATTTTTAAAATAATTTTTAATTTTATCTACTGAATCATTTTTGTCGACAGGTGGTTTAATATAAGTTCCAAAAGGTACTGACATTATTTTATTAATCCAATTTTTTTTTTTAGTTCGTTCATATGAATCTTTTTCTTCATCAAATTGTTTAATTTTTTGTAAAATCATATTTTTACAAGTGTCATCCATTTCAATATCAAGAATTTTCATGTAATTTGATCTTTTATCATGAGTATCAACTTGATTATTTATTTTTTTTAATTTATTTATATATTCTAGTTTCATTTTTTCATCTAATGATTCAAAATATTTCATTCCGGTTGAGTGTTGTATATTATCTTTTTCGTATAATTCTTTAAATTCATTATTCAGTTTAGCATTTGTTGTATTTATCAATGGTTGTTTTATTAATGGTTGTTTTATTAATGTTTCAAATAATATATCAAATATAAAATGATCTTTTTTTAATCCATTCCCATTTTTTGATTTATATTTACTAAAAAATTTAGTAAAATTAAATTTTGTTTTGTAAAATTCTATTTCATTCATTAAAAAATTTGATAAATTTTTACATTCAGTTAAATTTTTATAAAATTGCCTTAAATTTCTATATTTCAATGGATTTTTACTGTATAACAAGTATTTTTCATTCAAATTATTTATTTTAATATTAAATTTTTTTAATATATCATTGGGTTTTGTTTTTTGATTGTGTCTATGAATTTTTTTTAATAAATTTAATGCAAATTTATTTGGTTGATTTATTTCTAATTCATTTTCACTGTCTGATGAATCAGATGGATCAAAATAAGTTGCTTCAAATGTTTTAAGTGTTGTTTGTACATCATTCGATTTATTTCTATCATCACATTCAGTTTCATCACATTCAGTGTCATCATTATCATCATTATCATCATTATCATCATCATCATTATCATCATTATCATCATTATCAACATTGTCATTGTTGGTTAATTTTATTTTTTTATGTAAATGGACATTTTTATTTAAATTACTATTCAAAAATTTGCTGTAAGTATTTTTTTTTAAACCATGAGAATTTGTATCCATTTTTAATATTAATATATACTATTGATTTAATTTAATATATTTTATTTTTCAATTTTTTTTCAATTTTTTTCAATTTTTCAATTTTTCAATTTTTCAATAAAAATTGAAACATATATAATCATCATATATATATAATTATTATATATATTAAATTATTTTTCATGTTTAACATTATCATTTCTAATTATTTGTCCTCTAGAAACAATAACTTTATCTAATTTTAAAATAACATTGTCAATTAAAGTAATAATGTTTAAATTTACATTTTTAGTATCACAATAAATTTCTGTATTATAAATAGCATCATCAATATTATTATAAACATCTGAAGATAAATTTTTTTTATTTGAATTTAAAAATTTTAATTTTAAAAAAAGTTCTTCAATTTTATTTTGAAATAAATTAATATTTTTGTCTTTTTCATTATTTTTATAATTTTGAATATGATTATTTTTTTTAGTAATAAAATTATAATTATTTTTATTATCATAATCATATTCAACATCATATTCAACATTATATTTATTATATGATTTATCACAATTCATTATAATATATATATATTATTATATATACAAAAAAATATAATTAAAAAATATTTTATTATTCTATTTCTTTTAAAATTTTATTAAATTCTTCTTCTCCAAAAACATTTTTTAATTTATTTTCAAGTTCATTTGTGTCAATTTTATCATAATTAATAGTGTCTAAATTTTCCGATAAAATACCTGAATCGATTAAATTTAAAAAAATATCATCAATTTTTTTTTTATTTTCTTCAATTTTACTTTGTTCTTTTTTATAAAATTCTATTCTATCAACTCTTAAATCATCATCATTTGTATCAATTTTAGTTCTATATTTATATTTTAATTGATAATCAAATTCTTTTTTATGTTCTGTTTTATTATCAATTGAATAAACATCTTTGATGTCTTTATTTTGTTTTGTTATTTTATCACGAAAAATATCCATATTTGAATCAAATAATTTCATATTTTTATCTTCATCATTAACTTTATGAACTATTAAATCTTCTTCATGTTTTTCTCTAATTTTTGAATAATCAAAATTTTTTATAATACCTTTATATGGTTCATTAATTCTTTTTTTAACACAATCATTTAAATCACTTTCGTTTGTTTTTTTTTTATTATTAATTAATGAATTTATATTAATATTTGATTTTTCAATTTTTTGTGGTTTTAAAATTAAATTTTTTAAATCATCTTGATTATACATTTGATCAATATTGTTAAATTTTTTGATTTTCTTCATATTGTATGAATTTTTAATATTAGAATTCATATGTATTAAATATTAGAATGTATTTTTTTATATAAAAATAAACATATTCATAATTTCATAATGAATTTAGAAATGAATTTATATGAATTATTAGAAATAAATGAAAATTCATCAGATGATGAAATTAAAAAAGCTTGGAAAAAAATGGCATTAAAATATCATCCAGATAAAAATAACAGTGTAAAATCAAAAGAAAAATTTATTAAAATTAAATATGCATACGACATTTTATCAAATAAAAATTTAAAAACACAATATGACAACAAAACAAAATTATCAAATAAGATAAATTTTTTTGATAATAATTTAAAAGATATATTAATAAATTTTATGAATAAAAATGAAATTGATACAATAATAAAATTGATTTTAAAAAAAAATATTTTAAATAATATTTCAAATTTTACAAATTTGATTGATTTTACAAATTTTATTAAAAAAATAATTGATATTGAAATAAGTATTGATTTTGATTTAAAAGATGTTTGGGAATATAAACCAAAAATCATTAAATGCAATAGATGTACAAAATCAATTTTTGAAGAATTAATTTATCCAATAGATTTTAAACAAATATATGAAAGCGAAGGTGATGAAATAAAAATAAATAATATTAGATACCATGGTAATTTAACCGTAAAAATAAATATAATAAATACAACATTTAATAATGAAAATTATTATATATTAGATGATGAATTGTATGTATTGATAAACAACAAAAGAATAAAAAATAATTTATTTGAATTGAATTTTTTAGATGGAAATATATATAAATTTAATATAACTAAATTAAAAAAAATAACAAAAAAAATTGGACAAGTATATTTAAAAAAAAAATTTGGATTTCCAAAATTTAATGATAAAATTGAAAAAACAATTAATACTACAATAAGTGTTGATGCTATAGAAACAAATATTATGTATAGTAATCTTTTTTTTATTGTATTATAATAATAAAGTGTAAAATGGGCATTAAAAAATTATTTACTTTTTTGGACAATAATAAATTATATAAAAAATATTCATATTTGAATGATTTAATAACTGATTTAAATATTGATAAAAAAAAATTGTTGGTTGGTGTAGATGGAAATTTATTTTGTCATAAATATACCCATTCATATGATAATATGTTAATCGGATTTTTTAATCAAATACTTAAATTTTTAGCTAATAAAATAATTCCGTTATATATATTTGATGGTGGAACTACACTTGAAAAAGAAAACACTAATTTGACAAGACATAATAAAAAAATTTTTTCTAAATACAAATTAGAAAAAATTGAAGAGCAAATAGAAATTATAAAAAATAGCTTTGAAGACAATGAAGAATTAATAATGATAAAAAAAAAATTAGAAAAAAATTTAATTAAAATAAATGTTGAAAATATTAAAGTTTTATTAGAACTATTTGATTTATTAAATATTCCATATATATTTTCTCACGGTGAAGGAGAATATTTAGCAGTTCTTCTTAATAAATATAATATTATTGATTTTTTTTTAACTGATGATACAGATCCTATTCCTGCTGGAATACATAAAACCATTAAATTTTACAATGATTCAGTATATTATTTAGAAACAAAGACAATATATGAAAAATTACATTTGGATGCAAAACAACTATGCGATTTATGTATATTATTTGGTACTGATTATAATGTGTTTAATCATGGGTTGAAGCCAAATGAAATATTTGAAATAATGATTTTGCACAAATCAATAGAAGAAATAATTAAAAATAATGCTATTAATAATATAGACAATGATTCATTGATTTTAATAAATAAAATAAGAAATATTTATTATAATTCAGATGAATTTGAAAAAAACTTATTTTTAAATAATAAAAATATTTTAGATCCGAATGATAAATATTTAAATAAATCAAATATTGATAACCATAATATAAATTTGATAATTGATCATACAAATATATCATATTATTCTAATATTTTACTTGAATTTTGGGATGATTTTATTAAAATTATTTTGCTTGAAAATAATGAAATTAATCATTTAGATATTTTAAATAAAAGTGATGAATTTAAATATAATGTTTGCAATTCCATTAATAAAACAAAATTTAATATTAAAAATATTATCAAATATATAAAAAATAACATAAATGATATTACAAATACAGAAATAGATGATATTGTTACAAGTTTTGAATTTTTAAATACATTTGGACTATTTTATAATACAAACATTCCACCTACAACATTTTAAATAATTATGTATTATTGATATCTTGAATATTTATTATTGAATATTCAATAATAAATTAAATCATATATATGAAAAAATGAATTTAAAAAGAAGTATTGATATACATTTTATGCTTAATGTTTATAATACAGTTGATTTTTACATATTATTAAAAAATTGATATTTGAAAATAATTAAGATAGGAAACATATATATTAATTATAAAAAATATATGTTTCAAAAAATACATGAACATTCTAAAATTAATGTGATTGATTTAACAAATCAAACAAATCAAATCAATCAAACAAATCAAATCAATCAAACAAATCAAACAAATCAAACAAATCAAATTAATATAATTAATAAAAAATTATTAAATTTATTAGAAATTTACAATACAATAATTGACATAAAAACTGAAGAATATACATATTTAATTATGGATGTATCCGAACAAATAATCAATAATAATAAAGTATCAATGTATCATTATTATAATAAAATAAAAACGGCCATTGCTAATTGTTTATTAAGTCAAATATTATATAATTCACCAAAATCGGATATAACCATAAGAATATTTCCTAACATTAAAACTCAATTATATCCATATCAAGTCAATAATCTTAATTGGATGTTTAGAATTGAAAAAAAAATATATGATGATGAATATAAAAATATATTATTAAAACATAACATTAAAGGTGGGGGATTATTTGATGAAGTAGGAATGGGCAAAACATTGCAAATGATAACACTAATAAATTTAAATTCTTTAAAAACCCACAATATCATTAAAAATAATAAAATTTATTCAAAAGCAACATTAATAATAGTACCAAATCATCTATGTGGTCAATGGTTCAGAGAATTCAATAATCATGTGATAAATCCACTTAAAATAATTAATTTATTAACAAAACATCATTATCGTAAATATACATATTATGATTATGCTAATGCTGATGTTATAATAGTAAATGCTAATTTTTTCATAAATTGTAATTTGGATCAACATGAATATTCAAATCCCCTATCAGTAATAGCAAATATGTTCAATAAAGATGTTAATATATTCAATATTTATTGGCATAGAGTTGTTATTGATGAATTTCATGAGATTGAAACATCAAATTTATTTGTGAGATTAAAATATCTCGAATCTGATTTTAGATGGATTATATCAGGAACACCATTTAAAGAAAATATGATAAATTCTCATATATATATAGTTAATACCTCATTATCAGAAATATTAGATTATTTGACATGGGATTTAAATGTTGTTAATAAAATAAATATTTATGATAAAATAAATTTTCAATATATTAAAAATCATTTTTCAAGAAACACACATAATGCTAATATAAAAATATTACAATTACCAGATGTTAATGAACAAACAATTTGGTTAAAATTTACAGATACTGAACGAATGATATATAATGCATATTTAGCTGATCCAAATAATAAAATAGAAGATATATTTTTAAGACAAATATGTTGTCATCCAATGATTTCAGAGAAATTAAGAGAAAATTTAATAAATAGTGTAGAAACATTAGAAGACATACAAATTCAAATAAAAAAAATGTATATGAATGATTATGATAAAGCAGAAGAACAATATAATAATTGTTCTGATAGAATTAAAAGAATTAAAAATGAAATGAGTGAATATGAAAGAGAAAATAAAATACAACTTATTGGATATTTAAATCTTAAAACTGATTTATTTGATGCATCAAATAAATTAGAAGAATTAAAAAAAGTTAGAGATGGTAAAGAAAAAACAGTTTTGTATTATAAAAAATTTATTGAATTATTAAATTCCATGGAAAATATAACTCAACAAGATTGTCCAATTTGTATGGATCAAATCAAAAAAGAGGATATTGGTATTACTTATTGTGGACACATATATTGTTATAGCTGTATTAGCACAATTATTAAAGAATCTAAAATATCACGTTTAAATTCAAAATGTCCTTGTTGTCAAAAAGAATTACAAATTGATAAAATATTTTTAATTAATGAAAAAAAAACAACTGATACAAATGATTCTAATCAAATAGGAACAAAATTATCATGGATCATTGATTATATTAAAAAAACACCAAACAAATATAGAATAATATTTTCTCAATGGGATTATTTATTAAAAGAAGTTGGCAAAATTTTAAAATCGAATGGAATTCCTAATTTATATTGTCAAGGTAATGTTTATCAAAAAGATAAAGTTTTAAGATTATTTAACACAACAAATGACACAACAGACGCAATTAAAATAATTATGTTATCTTCAGATAGTACAGTTTCTGGATCAAATTTAACTAATGCTGAAGAAGTTATATTTTTAGATCCAGTTTATGGAGATAAACAGCATAGATTAAATACTGAAAAACAAGCAATTGGTAGAGTTATCAGACTTGGAAATAAACATAAAATTATAAACATTATTAGAATTTTGATTAAAGATTCCATTGAAGAAGATATTTATAAATCTAATCATGATTAAATTTAATTATTTTATTTATCATATTTAAATAAGTGTTTATTATTTATTTTTAATATATTAAAATTTAAAAAATGGGAAGAATTAAAAAAAATATTAAATTGATTTGTGATGATTTTAGCGATAATACTTTGAATTGTATTGATGAATCAAATATCAATAATAATTCATTAAATATTAATAATAATTCATTAAATATCAATGATGATTTAACAAATGTTAATATTGATGTATTTGATTTTAAAAAAAAAGAAAAAATGTTATTTGATGTTATTAATGAATTTTTTAAAAAGTGTTCTAATGAAGATATTTTTAAAATCATTGATATCATTAATGGTAAATATAAAATTTCATTAAGGTTTTTAGATTGGTTTGTAACAAGATATTGTTATTTGTATAAAACATCAATATCAGTCAATAATAATTATAATAAAGAACAAAATTTCAATATTAACATTAGTTATAAAGCACAGTTAAAATCGTTTAAAAAAAAATGTTTTGATCCATTTAAAAGAAAAAATAAATTTTATTATTCATTCAATACAGCAAATGATGATAAAATACTTACTACATTGGGACAATTAAATTTTTTTAAATGGGCTTTGAGTTATGATATTATAAATTATGTTGAAAATAATTTTAATGTGATTAGTGATAAAATTTTACATGTGAATTCATTCTTTAAAAAAATTATTATTGATGATAATACACATTCTTTGATTTCTTCGGATGTGTCATCTTGTTCTGATTTAAATAATAATTTGCCATACAAATCAAATAATAAAAATATTTTACATTATGCACCAATTGTATCAAGAAATATTTTAGTTGAATTATGATATTTTATAATCATTTTTTAGTGTAATTTTATATAAATATTTATATAAAAATTTAAATTTAAATACACATCCAATGTTTATTGATTTATAAAGTTTTTTTTTGGTTTTTTATTGGGTTTTTGATGATTTTTTAGATTTTTTTGGTGTTTTTGGTGTTTTTGGTGTTTTTGGTGTTTTTAAGATTTTTGGGATTTTTGAGGTTTTGGTGGAGTCCAAGTTTTGGGATTCTTTAGGTTTAATTTGTTTTTTTGTCTTTCGTTTAGGTAATTCTACATGTATTGATGATTGAGTTGATGATTGAGTTGATGATTGCATTGATAATGTATCATTATTTTGATTAATAAGTACTGAAGCCAAAGATACTGTTGGTTCAATATCGTGTTCAACATCTAACTTATCATCATCATTATCAATAATTTTATCATCATCAATAATTTTATCATCATCAATAATTTTATCATCATCAATAATTTTATCATCATCAATAATTTTATCATCATCATGTGTTGATGTGTTTGAATTTGAATTTGAATTATTATCAATATTTTCTTTAATTGTATTTAAAATATTTATTGAATTTATTAATTTTTGTTTTGGTTCGATATCAGTATTAACATTAAAATTATCATCATCTGTCGCATTTGTTTTAATAAAAATATTATCATTAATTGATGTAAAATTCCAATTTGTTATTTTTTCTCTTAATTCATGATTATAATTATATTTTTTATCAAGATCAATAAAATAACAATATAATTTTGTTCTTGCAATTAAATTAGGTGTATCAACTAATAATGAAATATAATCAAGACCTAAAACAAGTCTAACATTATCACCAACACTAATTTTGGATTTATCAATTTGTTTGGTTCCATGTTTGATTGTTGTACCAGAAAAAACGTTTATTTTTAAAATATGAACATTTTCATTTGTCACAATTGGTTTATATTCAATATTAGACAAATCAATATTATTAACATCATTGATATTATTGTAAAAATCTAAAATATCCACATTAGATTCATCATTAACTTGATTACTTAATAATTCTGTACATTTATCGTCAATTGAATTAAAAAAATCAATATGTGATTGTGGCAATTCTAGATGCAATTTGTTGTTAAATATCGCTAAAACTTTTAAAAATGATGTTTCAATGAATAATTTTATTTTTGAATCTGAACCAATAAAAAGTTTATTTACTATTAATTTATTATTTGTAGCAATATCATGTATTGGTATAAATTCATTAATAGATAATTTAGATATAATTTGATCATTCATATTGTTTTCATCATTCACAATATTGTCAATTTTACAAACATAACGTTCCATAATATATAAAAATTTAAATAAATATATTTTTAATTATATTTATTTAGTAAAAAAATAAGTTAATTCAACTTGACTAAATTCATGATTTATTTTTTCTGTTTAGTTTTTAGTTTTTCTATTAGTTTTATTATTTTTAGTTTCTACAACTGTTTTGCTATTTTTACCACCTTTTTTTGTTGTTTTAACTTCTTTTTCTGGTTCAGGTTCTGATTCAGATTCTGATTCAGATTCTGTTTCAGATTCTTCTGATTCAGAAGAATCTTCTGAATCTTCAGTCTTGTTTGATTTTTTTGAACCAACCGAATCTGAATCAGAATCATCCGCTTCTAAATTTTGTTCATTATTGATTTGTTTATTAATTGATGTAAAAACATTATCAGCATTTTGATTGATTAAAACATTTTTTTTTCCAAAAGCATATTTTGAATAAATTGTTTTTTGTGAAGAATTAAAAGTTTGTTCATATGGTACTTGTATAATATCAATTTGATAAATAATGTATTTAATTCCACAAGTTCTTTTATCTGCACCAGCTAATTTATCTTTAGAAGCCCAAAGATTTTGTGGTTTATATAAGAATCTAACATAACATCTATTTCTATAAAATTGATCCAAATCATCAGGCGTTCTTACATCTTTTGGTTCCATTGGATCACCATATAATTGAACTAATTCTTCTTCAGTGCAATCTGAAGGTTTTTTTGCTCCTACTTCTAATTTTTCTGGTTTTCTATAAAATACTTTTGTATCAATTTCTTTTCTTTGTTCAATGTCTTTCATTAATACCTCTACATTTTCTTTATTACCATCTTCATCTTTAAAAGTTAATTTCATTAATAAAGCATTAATTGCAGCTTTCTTTTTATCTTTATCAAGATTAGCATTTTTAGTATTTTTCATTAAATCAGAAACAGTTTTTTTAATAATGCTTGTGTTTGTTCTGTCCAATCTTTTGTCATTATAATAATAAAACCAATCCATTTTAAGTTTCATTTTTACACTGTCAAATTTTGGTTTTGTTTCTGTATCTGTCATTTTTGGTTCAGCATTTTCATCATCTGACAATTCTTCTTCATCTTTTCCTTTTGGAGGTTTGATTGAAGGGAGAAATTTATATAATCGATCATATTTACCAAAAATCATTTTTCTATTTACTTCAAATGCTTCATCATTCTTTGATAAATTATGTTTTAATTCTACACATGCTTTTTGTTCAGGATCTAATTGAAATTTAACCCAATCCCTTTTAGTTGGGTCTTCAATGAATTTTTTTGGGGCAAAACCTGAAAATTCTTGATAAATCCAACCTGTTTCTTCTTCTGGATAAACTTCTTTACCATCCACATTGTACATAATTTTGGATTCAAATTGAACTTTAGATTTTTGTTCTTCAAGATTGATATTTTCAAAAATAATTTGTGCTGACATTATTAATTATTATTATATATGTTCTTATTGTTTAAATTTGTTTCCATTATTTTAAAAATTCAATTTTTTTGTGTTTCAACTTTTTTTTTGTTATAGTAAGTCCAGTTTAAAATTGTGGTATTTTACAATAATACTTTTTATTATATATATATATATATATACATGTATTCAATTGCAATTATTAAATCATCAATTAATTTATATTTTAAATTAAAAAAAGATAATATCATTGGTAAAAATAGAATTAAATATATTCAACATATATTTAATATACATATAAACACTTTATATAACTGGATTAGTAAATATTATAATAGGAATGACAACACTTTTGATTTTTCTACTTATAAAACTTATTTTAAATATAATAATGTTAAAATTACATCTAGA
>JACCDN010528045.1_pt1 | contig 14144 bp, 13 predicted proteins | sample 7441691 | NCBI WGS metagenome assembly JACCDN01 (sample SAMN15323439, study PRJNA562643) | freshwater metagenome | isolation source: river surface water | place: USA:Blue River Watershed | collected 2017-08-16
CTCATCACGGGTCAGCCCCAGTCGCTCAAAGCCAGACTAAGCACTGTCGGTCCACGCTCGGCCTCTGCGCCGGCCGAAAACTTGGATTTGCCTTGATATAAAAACGCCTTGCCTTGCAAGGCGTTTTGGTGAGTCACTTCAATCAGCAATCAGAAACGCGTGCCGACTGAGAATGTCAACCCAGAAGCTTTGACCGACTCAACATTGCCGTAATGCATATAGTCGATTTGTCCATACACCTCGCGCGTCAAGTAGGTCGAAAAACCCACGCCATATGAGATACGCGTTGCACTTTCTGTTCTGCCATCAACATCGCGTTGCACATCAGACAAGCCCAATCGTGCAAAAACTTCAGAGCCGTTGCCAAACTGTTTTTTGGGCTTCATGTAAAAGCCAATGGTCTTACCGCCCACACCGTCATCTCGTTTAATGTTGAAAGACGCCATACCTTCTAAAGCCAAGTTTTTGCGCATTTCGTAACCAAGCGCAAAACGCCCTAACTTTGGGGTATCCATCATGTCGCCATCTTTGAAACGCAAGCCCAACACCCCGGCCTCCACGTAAATACCTGTATCCGCAGGCTTGACAACTTGCTCCGGCGCTGCGGCCGCGGCTCCCGAAGCCCCCGCTGCTGCCATTAAAATTAGCACTTGAGATTGAGCTGTAGTCGCCAATCCGACGAGCGCGAGTACTGCAAACAAGGGTTTGATTTTTTTCATGACACTTCCTTTGGTTTTTTTATTCAAATAAATTTAAAACTAAATAGCTCATTATACGTTTCTGATTGTCGATTCCATTTAAGTTTAAGAATTGCATTGCAATGAAATCAATGACTTAGCGCCACGAGAGTGGATGCTATTGAACTAAATTAAAGCTAAGTCTTGAATTCTCTGGCGTGTTTACAGCTAAGTTCTGAATTTTATAAGCTTGATCTAAGCGTTGATCAAAACTTGAAATTCCACATCAATTTAGGTTTGATGCGGAACGTCACTGTAGTTGCCCTTACGCGCCACTGAAGATGCTATTTTCTGCAGCAACGTATGGTCTTCTTTAGGCTGAACTGGGACATTCAATGCTGCCCCGACGAACGAATGCTACGTGAGGGTATGCGGTAACTAAACGCATTGTCTCCAACGCCGCGTGTCATCCAGTGAACCATCGGGCACTCTCAACTACCGCATGTTCGCGGCGGGGCTGCTGTCGACAAAACGCAGCGCTTAAACCTAATAGTGCCGACTATTTCAAAGCTAAGTTGCTACACTCACGTCAAGAATCTAAAAGTATTCAAATTGGTAGTAGACAACACTGGAGAATGGAATGGTGCGGCGCTCGATTCAGAAGATTTCGGACCTTGCAGAACTTTTCACGGACCATTCGGGTGGTCTTTTTGATATTACTCGCCCCCTTGTTAACTTCGATTATGAAAACGGCACATACGGTGAAATGTACGTACGGCCTAACAAGCGACTATCCAAAATCTTTTCGTCTGACCGTGAGGTCTTGGTATTAATTACCAACTTTCAAGATCAACAGCAGAGAACCATCCATGCGCTAAAGCAGCAGATCGATGTTGCGTTGGGGCGTGTGGAGACAACGCTTGCGGTAGTAGTCCATGCCGATCCAGACGGAAACAACAAGTTGAAGAACTGGGGGCGGGAGCAAGGAGTCGCCGTACTTCCCATATCGTCAATCGAATCATTCGCCGATCAAGCGGGCTTTGAACGAGATCTGCTACAGGACTTTTTTTCCAACGATCCATTTGATGTAACTGGACCTGTTTCGGATGACGGTCGATTTTTTGGTAGAAGATCTGAAGCGCTTGACATTTCTAGACAACTTCGAGGAGGGCAGATTCGATCATCGCTTGGAATCAGAAAGATTGGCAAGACCTCCATCCTAAACAGAGTACTTCACGAGTCAAAAAACAATCACGACACCGTGTGTGTGATGATCGACTGCTCTAAAGACGAAATTTGGTCCCAGACGGGGGCGCAATTGCTTCAGTCGATATCCGACGCCGTAAAACTAGCCGGTGCAGCGAATCCGCACTACGCAGAGGTTACGCAAAGCAAGACGTCTAATCCTAATCTTGCAAACGCACGACAGAACCTACAGAATGCGGTGAATGCTTCGAACGACACAGTCATACTGTTCTTCGACGAGGTTGACTACATAACCCCGAGCAGTCCTACCGCACGTGAGCTTTGGTCAGAGAACTTCAATCTGTTTTGGCGAAATCTTCGGGCAGTTGCTCAAGAATGCGCAAGGGTGAATCGAAAGTTTTCACTGTTTGTTTGCGGCGTCTCTAGCAAATGGTTTAGAGAAGAGTCTGTAAATGGCGTCGAGAACGCAGTCCTAGCTTTCATTCCTGAGGAATACCTTTCCCCTCTTGCGCCTAACGCGATCGTGGCGATGATCAGGACCATATCGAAGGTTGCCGGCCTGTCCTTTGACGAGAGTTCAGCCGAGTGGATTGGTCAGTCCTGCGGAAACATGCCATATTGGACTAGAAAGGCGTGCTCCTACATTCATCGCCATATCGACGTTCGAGATCGCCCGTGTACCGTTCCGCGCGAGACGGTCGAGCGATTGGTTGGGGAGTTTGTTGAAGTTGAGGGAGCGGCGATCGCAGAGGTGGCGCTAAATCATCTTTTCAAGGTACATCCGGAGGTGTTTGAGTCGGCGAAGAGCATCTCTGATGGAGGTGCACATACCAAGGCTGAACCGCTTGTAGCTACTCTTGCTCGATATGGGGTAGTAGCTGAACACTCAGGCCAGGTTGTACTTGCAAGCACAATGATCACAGAAGGAATGAAGCTATACCTCCAGAAACGGGCTGATTTTGTGCCGTCTGGGCCAGTCATTGACGCCACTGCAAGCAGCTCTTTAAAGCTAACGATAGACGAGTGGGCCGATGAACTGGCACTGATAAATGCGACTCGCAACAAACTTGAAAAGCGCATGCGGGCGCTGTCACTGAACTTTATTAAGTTCTCATGCCTGCAAGATAAGTCCAAGGGAACAGCGGCGAGTCGACTCCAAGCATGCGTTCAGAAGACGCGTCTCAATCAGCTGAAGCATTTGCCGGCTGACGATCTGATCGAGAAGCTCCTGTGGTCAGAACTTGTTGCCCTAGTCGCGAAGGAGTGGTCATTGTTCTCTCCAATCTTCCACGATCTGCGGCTTTTTAATGAGCATTCAATTGTGGTGAACGACCGCATCGACACTCATGCTAAAGACGCGGATGGAGCAGACTTGGCACATTACAGGCGGTCGTTACGGTGGCTGGAGGACGCAGTGCAGAAGGCGAGCGCTTAGTCTCGTTTTAGTGCGCGTCGGTTTTTTAACCGGATTGACTGAAATCCGACGTTCAACGAATCCTAGCGACTGACCGCAACCGCTGCAAACAATTCTTACGTCAAATCAGTGTTGCTCGCAAACATCCATCATCAGTGATGCAAAACCAGAAAAGCAGCAACATCAATGCCCTTCCGCATTTGATTAAACCAATAATTTTTAAGTTCGTCGCCATCATAAGCACGGGTGGAAGTGGCGTTCTGATTCACAACCGTTGCAATAGGTATGCGAAAAGAAAAGTTAGAAGTACGCCAATTCGCGGCACAAGACTGATTGCACACAAGATGATCTGTGCACAAATGAGCCCGCTAAAGATCGCAAGTCGAACCACGACTCCGTCTTTCGCAAACAGTCGCAGAAGTTCTACAGATTTGAGGGTGGGTGAATCTGTTGTCTTAGCTGCCATGTTGTTTAACCTTTCTTTTCATCAACATGGCGATGTTCAAGCTTTACGCCAAACAAGTCACTGGCGATAAATATCAAATCTTTTTTGTCAGTGGCTTTAACGTGTCGACATACTCTCGGATCATTTCATCAAGATGCTCAAGGTAGTCCTCCTCACAAAAGTCAGGCACAGGAACCTCGTTTCTAATAATTGGCGGCAGGTACGCTTCAAAAGCACTCCCAGATGCATAGACATCCCGCATTGTTTGAGCCCAACGCCTATTTCTTTGCCGATCCTCCAAAGTTAAACCGACTTTGTTTTTGTGCTCTTCAACCCATCGCATTAAATGTCGTTCGTCTTTGTGATATTTCAGTGCCAACTGATTGATCGACTCTTGATAGCTCTGGCCTGAGTCACGCATAGACCAATATGCATAAGCAACCTCTAAACCTAGCTCTCTAAGCTCATCACTTTGCGGTCGTCCTCTTCGTCGAATAGGAAGTGCTCCAGATATCACCGCTTTGGCACAAATTAAATTTGCTACTTTTTGTAAGGCTGGATCAATGGAATTTCCCCAAACAACATCAGCAGCGAAGCGCTCTAGCAACTCCCACTCTGCACCATTCTCCTGAGCTGCAACCGTACGTAAAAATTTATTGATTTCGTGATCGATAGTTATGGTTAAACCTCTACGGCGCCCTCGAGGAAGATGCTCTTTTCGCAAATGCTTTAAAAGCTTATTCTTTTCCTCATCCGTCAAGATTTCATCTGAGGAGTTCTTCTGTATGCCAGCTTTAGCTAGCTGCTGCATGAACGAGTCAACAGTTTTTTTTAACTCACTCGCATACTCTGCAACCGTCTGATCTTTAGGTTTCTGCTGCTCGCGATATGCAGCAATAAAGTCTGACACTTTTGACATGTACACCTCACACACAAATTAAATACAACTTTAATACTAAAATTATGATCTTATGTCTACTCAAAACGACCTTCATTTCTTAGCTACTTTAGCTAAATCATTTTTCAAGCAAGCGCACATCAAGAAGACCTTAACAGCCATTAAAGAGGAAAAAATCACAGGATGGGAAAAGTGGCTTCAGATTGAACTCGCGACCTTCTTACGAAATCATGACTCTGTAAAAGAATGGAATCGGGAAATACAACATGCCTTAGATAAACGGGTTGCCAAATCACGTTCAGCATGTGCAATTGATTTTGTGATTCAACAAAAACATAAACACTCTAACTTGGCACTGGAAATCAAGCAGAGGTCATCAATGACGGCTTGTCTAAGAGGCATGCTCCGAGACATTAAAAAAGTTGGCAAGATTAAAGAGACGCAATTTAATAGCCGCGGCATTTGGTGTCTGGGTGTCCATGACTATGCTTCAAGCGAAGATGTTGTTCGTAAAGTTTTTTACTACTCGAGCCAACATAAAGTTGCAATAAATGAACAACATGTATTTTCAGAGCCTATTGGTAAAACAGGCTTCTCATTTACGCTACTGTAAAGATACCGCTAGAGTTCTAGCGGCTCTAAAAATCACATTCGAGAGCGAACAGGACTTGGATAGTCCTAGCGGCCAAAAGGCGTTCGCAACCATTGCACTTCATTGACAAGAATTTTTTCTCGTCTCAGCCATTGCTCGTAATGGTTTATTAACTTGCCTTCGACACACGTTAGCGATGAGATCAATTACTAACAAGAACATCCAACTGGTCATGGCGACGCTCAAGTTCTTTAGAGTCGAGATAAAAATTCTCATGCGGTATCGAGCCAGCTTTTGCTAAGCCAACAAGCGCTTTCATTCTGTACTGTTTTTCGATGCCAACGTAGTACAAATATCGTTGATAGATCGCCGCCAAAACAGCACGGCCATGGTCCAAGGCTCGTCGCTCGTCGAACTCCAACACGCCTTTATCCAAAATTCCATTCACTTTCTTCCAGTGCGTGCTTAAAGGTTTTGCACACGCAGGACATTGATGTAAAAAAGCGACTCCAGCCTGATCGGGCCCGGCATCCATCAAGTGCGCTGGCAACTCGATATGAATGCCACATGATCGACACCTGTCCTCCATCAAGCAGTCATGGACGGGGCAGTAACGCCAGGCTTTAAAACGCCAATGCACAGGGAAATGCTTGATCTCTTGCTCATTCAGACACACCGGACAGTAACGGTATCTAGCCCCAGATTTTCCGAACAAAAGAAATCTATCCCCCTTGCGATCAAAGCTCATTAAACCGGTAAACATGTGACGACCAAAGTCGAAAGACCGTGGATCAAACCCGCACTTCAACGTGACAGTCCTGATGACTTCTCTGGTGAAGCACAAGTCAATGTCACGCCGATGATTTAACCGAAGAAACCTGCAAAATTCCCTAAGCGATGCACCCTGAGATAAGGCTGCGCGAGTCATCCACGAAGCGGGACTCTCCAAAGCCATCGGAGGAGGCACGCTATACAGAAGAGCTCCTGTTTTTGAAGTTGTTTTCTTTTCCATTTCAAAACAACTCCAACTGGCTTAAGCGCTCAAGTCGGCCGCCAATCACAATCTTCAAATTCTTGCTAAAAATTCTTTCTAACAATGCAACAGCGAATTTCTGGTCCTGCACAGAGTCATGCCACACCGCCATGTGCTCCAACAAGCTGTCGCTCACAAGTGAACTCAGCTCATCAGACAACGGTGAGCTAGTAATCCAACGAGACCAACGTTCAAGCCCACGCAAAGTAAATAAAGCCCACTCTTCCGTTCGATATGCCCCCGTACGAATCCTCGAATGCAAAACCTCATACGGTTTTTCTTTGCAACCGAAACCTACTAAGGCTGCATGCATCCCGCTCAAGGTGAGAACACTCCAATCCAACTCGTCAGCATGAACAGGCCGCGAGTCCTGATTGACCAGTAAATCAAATTTACGCTCTAAAAGAGTTTGAAAATCCAAAAGTACCTTAGGAGCTTTTTTAATCGCATCGGAAGTCAACAGATGACCACAATGACCAACGTCTACCCTCGGCCGATCCCATCTCAAAGGCTTCTGACACTTGGAACAAAAGTCCAACAAGTAGCACTGATGCTCCACACAAACAGTACTCAAAGAAACATCCCAAACAGCTCTGCAATAGCCCTTTGAGTGAAGACAGGGCACGCAGACTTGTGGCGCTTGCAAACGCAAATTATTTTTAGAAAACCACCTGTGTCCGTAGCAATCACGCTTGTATGGCTTGGTCTTTTCGATCGATGGCAAGGAGGACTCAAACCATTGCGAAGACTGTCGAAAAATTCGCCCTAGGTGACTCGCATGTTTTGCCGTAAATCGTCCGACATTGTCTATACCAAGCAATCGACGTAGCCCATGAAGACTAGCTCCATTACGACTAATTGAGCGTAAACAGTACCCAAGACCAGACTCATCGGAAATGGGCGAGATAGATATTGGCAGCGTCGCCTCACTCAAAAACATTTGGCCTCCCTGCGTTTTCACCGTACACACGTGAAAAGGCTTGCGCCAAGATGGCCTCAGTAAGTGTCAATTTCTTCGCGTCATATGCAATCAATATCGCCTCAGCCAACAGACGCTTGAACCCCCGCAAATTTCCGTTCGTAGCCAAGTTGATTCTTTTTGCCATTCCAGGCGATGAAATCAATCCAACATCAAACGTTTTGCACTGCTTCACCATGGCATTCATCATCCCCTGCCACTCCTCGTTAGGCTTAAACGTTTGAATCGTCTGCCGAACAGAAATTCGAGAGGCAAGAGCATCATCAAGTGTGTCTAAAACACCCACACCTAGCTTCGTTGCCAACACAACGCCAACTCGACACGTATCCATCAACTCACGAAGAAAATCAGTTACGTCTGTTTCTCCGTTATCTACCACCAACTTGTCTCTTGGGCTAAGCAAGCCACCGGCTTCATCCAGAAATAGTAAACGCGTTTTCTTCTCTCTGACTGCATCGAATACAACCTGTCTTCGTGCATACAGCTGCTTACCTGTCCCCGTCGAAAATGGATACTTGTATGAACGCAACAGTGCCCCAATCAAGAATCCTGTAGTAGGTCTTTTGGAGCACCGAATTGCCAATGCGCCAAATCCAGGCGCAAAAAAGCTTGAAGGTGGCAAGCTGCTCGCAAAGTATTTGAATACGGTTGTTTTTCCGGATCCAGTAGGGCCTGTTAGCAACATTCCTTGCGGCATATCCATCTCAGGCGCTAACTGAAATATGCGATCCATTGCAGCCACCGCGGCCGCAAAGCTTGGATGATTGACATAGATCTTGTCTACGGCCATCGCGGTGCGCAATGCCTCAACCGAATAGACAGCAATTCGCCGCTTCTGCACCTCGACATCATCCTCAAGGCGATCGTCATCTGCCAACGAGGCATCAAATTGAACCTTTTCCATATGGACCTCACATAGAAAAGGAAGAAAAGTCTGGGACTTCTTTGACTTTGATTTCTGAATTTTGAGTGGGCGTAATTAACCTTAACGAGGACTCCATGGAATTTCCGATCAGATCAAAGTCAGGCGCTTCTTCGTACGTCAGCTTGCTAGACGTCAAACCCGCGTACCTTGCAGCAAGCAGTGCATCGGCTCGCTTTCGATTGTTTGTTGCATCAAAAAAATGCTGATGCAGCTCGTCTCTTGCGTAGAGCAAATCCTCCAACTGACCTGATGCTTTTAGTTCTTTCCTAGAGAAATCTCGGATGAGCTTATGCTGGTTGTGGCTAAGCCCTTGCGAATATTGCTTCCAACGACAGTAAGCAGTCATCCAAGACTTTTTCTCTGGGTCTTGAACATAAAGACGGTGAATGTCATCAGGATCCCACTTGCAAAGCACTTTGCACTTTGAGCCGTGTCGTTTCGCAAAGTCCTTGAATTCGTAACTACCGTATGGCAACCCATTGAGTTCGATCCCTGCTGAGCTTGTCATGAGCATTTTTGACATCCCCGTCGCTAGCGTTAACTGATCCAAATTACCTGGATAGATTGCAGGCGGGCAACGCTCTAAGCCCTCTTGAAACAAATCAAAGGGACGCGCCATCTTGCGCCAATTGGGTTGAAATGGATAAATATCGACAAAGAACTTAATCAACCCTTGTACAAGGTCAGAAAACACAATTGCAGCATCCTTGTACGGATCAATGTTCACTACATTAGCTACCCTTTTATTGATCCGTCCTTTTACGAGTGTTAAGTGATCTAAACCTGCAAAAAAGCGTTCCACCCTAGGCTTTAGCCAAGGAGTTCTGACCCTGCAATACATGATGTCAACGCCAAGAGCCATGGCGATTTGTCGAAAACCAAAGCTGTGAAACTCCAACCCGTTATCAACTACCCATTCATCACCTAGCCCATGACTCAGCCATGGATTTTTAAGGTTTAGTCCCTCAAGCAAAGTGCTCTTTGGCTTTAGTGCATTACGTGCCACACCACTAACTGAGGTCAAACCAGGGCCATAAAACGAGATGTAAAAACCTAAGACATAGCCAGAGAATGAATCGATCATGATCGTCAATACTGCGCGACCTAGCGGCAACCCAGTCCGATCACAAATCACCACCCAATTTAGAGGCGTATGGTCGATCTCTACACGCTCCAGCGGATACTCTGGATATCCATCAGGAAACGCTGTGCGGCATTGCATTCGAGCTTGACCGTGCCCCTCTCTCGTTGCAATGCGGTGGTAAAGATCAACACTCTTGATTCTGTTTACAAATGATGAGTAGCTTGGCACGGAATCATTCACAGCCAACTCACCAGTTTTCAGCTTTTGTTTAAATGCGATTTGCAACTGGTCATACGCATGCTTTGCCGTGAATCTGTCACGTGTGAAATAGCATCGCTTCAACACATCCCACATTAAGGATTCAATGTCAGGGTGAACTCTCAGTTTGCGCTTTGCCGCTCTGTACTTATCTACAAGTGCAATGTAGTTGTTGCCACTCAATGCAAAGTCACGTGCCCACTTCATCACAGATGAAGTCGAAGGGATTTTTATGGCCTTCAGCCTTTTGGAGACTTTCTTGATGACTTCAGCCACCTCTTCACGCCGCCCTCGACTAACACCTTGCCTGCTTAATGCTTTGACATATTCATAACGTTCATCAAGCTTTTGACGCTCTCGATCTGTAAGCGACGTCAAATCCAAAGCTACAGCTACAGCAACAGTACTGTCTACTTTTCGATCTAGATTTTTTTCATCGGCCAAAATGACGATGTACTTTTTTGAATACACGCCTTCAAGTAGCTTGTCCTTCGTTAGGACAGTTGGTCGTCTAGTTCTCGTATCTTCAAACAAGTATTCATCACCCTCTAGAACCCTCACTAACTCAATCAAATTAAGCCCGTTCTTGAGTATCAAACCAACTTCCAAAGTGAATTGCGTAGGATTGGTATTCATTTGCGATCTCCTGTTTGAGTTTTTTCGTGCTTTTGACAATGGCGCGATCGTCAATAGATAGGTTGTTGTTTGTGCATAGCTGGTGATAGCCAATCAGATGCAAGATCACTTCTTGATTGATTCGATGGACCTGTATCAGCTCACTCATAGCGACACCGCGTTTGCTGCTTTCAACAATTCGCAGAACTCGTTTACGTGCTTGTGCGTTGAAACTCGTCTTGCAATAACGACGAATCCGTAACGCCCGTGAGGCCAATTCATCTCTTGTAATGTCAATGTCTTTGGCCACTAAAAATTCATAGCCATAAGCGCTGAGCTTTGCAGCTGCTTTGATAAACAGCTCCTGGTACTCTTTCATTCGAGACTCAGGCTTAACCTCAACAACTAGACGCGAGCCATCTTTGAATTCCAAAAGGAAATCGGGCGTGTACCGTTTATCCCCAAGCTCCAAAGTAAAGGGCTGATCCCTGATTTTGTGAATGAAGGGGTAAAGAGCTGCGATATGAACGAAATATCGCTCTGGGTTTGAATCCGCCTCAACTGGCTCGGGTTGAACGTGCGGCAGGTGAATTAGGCGCACCGTATGTGAAGGCGATCGACTGATCACCTTGCGTTTTGAAGGCTGCATGTTTCTCTCAAATAGGTTTGAAATCACCCATCTACAAAATGAATGGGCGTGGCTTGACAGGCCTACCTTTTTCGAGAGAAAATTCGCCTAAGGTCCTAATCCTAGGTTTCGATTCAATCGAAGTCGGCAGAGCCAATCATTTGAAAAAGTGATTGGCTTTTTGCTTTTTAAAGCTCACCAACCACGTGGGTGTGGTCTATGTCATGCGGGCTCCTGGTTGGCAAGTTCTAAAACCTTTAGTGACTTCCTCACGAAGTCAGGCTGTTGCTCTATGGATGGAGCGGGTCTTAGCCCAAGAGCTACGGCGATCTTGAAACTTTGTCCGCGCATCCCCTTGGTTTTGTTTGCCAAAACCGAATAGACAAGCGCCTCGCTGAATCCGTGCGTACGCGCGAACTCCCTGACAGTTAAGCCGTTGGCAGCAAGTATTTGCTTCACTTCTTGTCTATTCATTCAAATTTCTCTAAAATTCTGGCGAACGATTTATTTTCGTCTAATTTTTTAGAATTTCTTGATGCTTGCTCAAATTTTTACTCTCAAAGATCAAGTAGCCCTACGTTTGCGGGAGGCTAGGGATGCTTTGTCTTTAAAACCCATGGACCTTGCAAATGCCGCAGGCGTAAGCAGGGCGACCCAGTACAACTACGAAAACGGACAAACGCCGCCGGATGTGAACTACCTTCAAAAAGTTCAAACACTGGGCGTGGACATTCCGTACGTTTTGTTCTCTACCCACGCCGAAGAATTCACAACTAAATCTGAAAAAGACCGCTTTGATTGGCAGCTTCTAGAGATGGCCATTGAAGAAGTCGAGACCGTCTGCTTAACGTTGAACGAAACATGCCCACCACGACTAAAAAGCAAGCTCGTGAGACAACTGTATGAAACTCTTAAAGCAAACAATGTTGTGGACAAAGAGAGCTCGCACGCTCTTACTCGTGAAATTTGGCATCACGAAACCTAATGAAAACGCCAAGCACAGAGCGCTTGAGAACACCTTTGCAGAAATCCGTCTGAACGCTACTGCACTTGAAGCAAAAGGCCATGCAGACCTCAAAGCGGTGAGATGGTTTTCGCTATCTCAAAGCTCAGCGTTCTATCGTGTGTATGTCGCCCAGTGGTGGCAAAAGCTTTTTACATTTTTTGATTACTGCAAGTTTCGGCTTTTCAGAGCCTTTTTGTCAGTTGATCCGACAGATCCAGAACTCATCAAACTGGTAGATCAAACGCTACTGAATTTGCAGTTTGGACCAACGCGTCCACCCGTTACAGAAATAATCTTTGTACGCGCACGCATCCTCGAGTTGAAACTAACAAATTGGGAGGTTTACACAGCTTTTAACTCAAAGGCCTGTGTGCAAACTAAAACTGGAATCACGATCAAGCCCCAACCAAAGTGGCTCAAGCCTTTGAACATATTTCCGCAAAGTTTTCTGTTGGCCAGTGCCTACATCCCCTGCGCAATCACTTTTTTAGGGTTGCTTTTTGGCTCTGGCGACCCGATGAATACATTCACATCCAGAGCATTGACGGTGTGCATCGTTACAGCCCCAACTTCGGTCATCTTTTTCAGATTCGGAAGCGCATGGGAAACAGGTGAACGCGTACTGACTCAAATCTTCGGCAGCAAGCACTAAGCCCTCCATAAATTGCAACGTCCAAAAACCCTGCCTCTATAGTCATTAATGGAAAATTGGTGACTCTTTTACGAGGTCCTCTGCAAGGAAAAGTTGCTCGTCCGCAGAGTGGAAAATCTAGTTTTCCACGGTAGACTTTAATTACTAATTTTGTAAGCGACACATGTTTGAGCAAACCTTTAAAAATATCGATGACATCCTGCACAAAGATGCAGGCTGCACCAGTGAGCTGGACTACACCGAGCAGTCTTCTTGGCTCCTGTTTTTAAAGTACCTCGATGCTTTAGAGACCAACAAAGCCATGGAAGCCGAGTTGGAAGGCAAAGCCTACAAACACATCTTGGACGTGCCCTACCGTTGGGCAACGTGGGCTGCTCCCAAAGCTGCCAATGGCCAGATCGACCACAACGCAGCGATGACGGGTGACGATCTGAAAGAGTTCGTCAACCACAAGCTCATGCCTTACTTGGCGGGTTTCAAGCAACGTGCCAGTGGTCCAAACACCATCGAATACAAGATTGGTGAAGTTTTTGACGAAATCAAGAACAAGATTCAAAGCGGCTACAACCTGCGAGATGTCATAGACCGCATGGATGAACTGAGCTTTGGATCTCAAAGCGAAAAACACGAGTTGTCTCACCTCTATGAAGTGAAGATAAAAAATATGGGTAACGCGGGCCGTAACGGTGGTGAGTACTACACGCCTCGCCCCCTCATTCGCGCCATGATTGAAATCACCAATCCGCAGATTGGAGAACGCATTTACGACGGGGCCTGCGGCTCTGCTGGCTTCTTGTGCGAGGCGTTTGATTACATGCGCCCCAAGGCAACCAATGCCAAAGATCTCAGCACTCTGCAAGAGCGGACCTTCTACGGCAAAGAGAAGAAGAGCTTGGCGTATGTGATTGCGATCATGAACATGATCCTGCACGGCATTGAAACGCCCAACATCGTCCACACAAACACTCTGGGCGAAAACATCAACGACATCCAAGAGCGCGATCGCTTTGATGTGATTTTGGCCAACCCGCCCTTTGGAGGCAAAGAGCGCAAAGAGGTGCAACAAAACTTCCCCATCAAAACAGGGGAAACAGCCTTCTTGTTCATGCAGCACTTTGTTAAAAGCTTGCGTGCAGGCGGTCGTGCTGCAGTGGTCATCAAAAACACTTTCCTTAGCAACACCGATAACGCAAGCGTGGCTCTACGCAAGCTGCTATTGACTGAGTGCAACTTGCACACCGTGCTGGACTGCCCTGGCGGCACCTTTCAGGGCGCGGGCGTCAAGACTGTGGCGCTGTTCTTCACCAAGGGCGAATCCACCCGCCAGACCTGGTTCTACCAGCTCGACCCCGGCCGCAATATGGGTAAAACTAACCCGCTCAACGACGCGGACTTGGTGGAGTTTGTGCAGCTGCAAAAAACCTTTGCCGACTCGCCCAAGAGCTGGACGGTGCCCGCCAACGCGGTGAACCTGAACACATTTGACCTGTCGGTCAAAAACCCCAACGGCGGCGAAGAAGTGGTGCACCGCAGCCCAGCGGACATCCTGGACGAGATCGCCGCGTTGGATGCCGAGGCGGCTGAGGTGTTGGGAAATATTCGGGGGTTGTTGGCGTGAAGACAGGGTGGACGACCAAGCCACTTGGCGAACTCTGCGATGTAATTGGTGGCGGAACGCCCCCCAAAGATCGTCCGGACTATTACGGCGGTGACATCCCTTGGGCAACCGTCC
>JACCDN010054888.1_pt1 | contig 14141 bp, 12 predicted proteins | sample 7441691 | NCBI WGS metagenome assembly JACCDN01 (sample SAMN15323439, study PRJNA562643) | freshwater metagenome | isolation source: river surface water | place: USA:Blue River Watershed | collected 2017-08-16
AAGGCAAAGTCCAACTGATCGACGGTCGGGGATTTCTCAAGAAAATGAGGAAGAGTCTCGGGAACAAGCGCCACGAGATCGATGAGGCAGGACGGAAAGAAATTCTCGCACTCTATCAGAATTTTACCGAAAACGATCATTCCAAGATTTTCCAGACAACCGAGTTTGCTTATCGCCAGGTCACGATCGAGCGACCACTCCGGCTCAGTTTCCAGGTAACCCCTGAGCGGATCGATCTGATTAAAGCAGAAAAAACCTTTCAGAAGCTGAAACCAAAAGAGCAGGAAGAAATCGTAGCATCTCTCCAATCGTTTCCTGACCAGAAGTTATTTCTAGATCGATCTGAATTTTTGAAAGTATTTACGGCTCATACGAAATCACTGAAGCTCGGTGCGCCAATCAAAAAAATGATCCTCGCTACCTTGTCTGAGCGCGATGATATGGCAAATGTCTGTATGGATAGTGACGGCAATCCTGAGCCAGATAGTGAACTGCGGGACTATGAGAACGTACCGTGGGGGACAGATGTGAACGGATATTTTAAAAAAGAAGTGCTTCCCTATGTGCCCGATGCCTGGATTAATGAATCAGTCCGTGACCACAAGGACAACGGAGTGGGCAAGGTTGGCTATGAAATTCCCTTTACTCGCTTTTTCTATCAGTATCAGGCCCCGCGCGATCTACGAGAAATAGAAGGAGAGATCGAAACGATCGAGAATGAGCTTTTGGCGTTGTTACAAAAGTTATAAACCCAGCAAAAAGGACCTTCTTGCGAAGGCCCTCAAGCTCTGGAGTTCTCGGTTTTGAAACCAGCACAATTATAGCATAAAAATATGGAAAGAAAAGAAATCGACCGAATCCTCTCTTCGCTCGAGCAAACAAAACAGCGAAATATAGTCATTGTTGATTATGGTAATGTTCAAAAGTGGGAGAACAGTTTGAACTGGACTATAGGTATCAAGGAGCTCGGCGTGCTTGTGAAGCGTATTTCTGGACGAGCATTCTTGCGGCGATTCTACTACGGCTCTGATTACGGGAAAGATGAACAGTCAGACGTCCTTATTCATTGGTCACGGATGGTACTAGAGAAAGCACGAATGAGTGGTTTTGAAGTGCAGACAAAGCGTGTGAAGTATATTCGTGATTCTTTGCATGAGATGGGTTTTCAGAAAAAATGCGACCTCGATGTCGAGATGACAGTAGACTTGATTCGTGAAGCACATAATTATGATCAAGTGATACTTTTCTCTGGCGATGGGGATTTGTCGTATGCCTTGAGGTATCTTTTTGAAACTCAAAAAACAAAAGCTGTCATATTTACTGCTCGTGGACACCTCGGAAGAGAGTTGATTGATATTCAGCGAGAGGGGATAGTGGAGAGTATTCTTTTTGCAGAAGACTTTGAATACAGGCTCAATAGGGATAGATTTCGGTAATAAAATCAAAAATCCGCCTGAAGGCGGATTTCGATCAAAATCGAGCAGATCTAAAATCTACAACTGGAGTATAGCAAATAATTTCGGTTTTGTCAACAGTATTGTCAATCGATCAACCTATGAAAACAGCGCAAATAAAACTCAAAAATAGCTTTACCCCGTACCCAGAATATCGGGATTCTGGTATTGAATGGGTTGGGAAAATTCCAAAGGAATGGAATATTTTGAAATTTAAAAGTTTATTTATTGCTAGTGATGAGCGAGTGGAAGATGATCGTTCAGTAGAGCAGATACTGTCAGTATCTGGTTATAGAGGTATTGAAAAAAAGAATATCAAGTCAATGGATGGGCAGATGCCTTCTGAGGATATTAGTGCCTATCGTATAGTTAGACCGGGGCAACTCGTAGTGAATACAATGTGGTTGAATTATACTGGCCTTGGTGTTTCTGATTTTACAGGTTACGTGAGTCCTGCATATCGCTCTTATTATATTGCTAGCTCGATGCATCCAAAGTTTGTACATAGTTTACTTAGATCAATTCCTTATGTGCAAAAGTATTCAAGTCTACTCTACGGTATACGACCAAATTCTTTACAAGTGAAGCCTGCTGATTTTGAAAAAATCGAGGTGGTAGTTCCTTCATTTGAAACACAAAAAAAGATTGCGGAGTATTTGGATGAAAAGACAGCGCTCATCGATCAGATAATCGAAAAGAAGAAAAAGTTGATTGCCCTTCTTCGTGAAAAACGCACCGCTGTCATCAACAACGCCGTGACGAAGGGTCTCGATCCTAGTGTTGAGCTCGTCCATAGCGGTATTGAATGGATTGATAAAATTCCGAAGGGGTGGCAGGTTTTTAAGATCAAATACTTGTTTTATTTTCGGGCAGGAGATGGCTTCCCGGACGATTTGCAAGGGAACGACGAAGGAGAAGTCCCTTTTATGAAGGTGAGTGATATAAATGGAGAAAAGCTGTACATTAGTATGGCAAATAATTATGTAAGCTTTAAAACCGTTAGAGAGAGATCGTGGCATTTAATAGCTCCAGGATCAATATTAATGGCAAAAATAGGAGCTGCCCTTACGAGAAATCATAGAAAGATAAACACCGTTCCTGTTTGTATCGATAATAACATGATGGCAATGACGCCGAAGAGTATTTTAGATAAAGAATTTGGATATTGGTTGTTAAGGATGATTAATATGACTGATTATCAAAATATTTCTTCTGTACCTTCTATAAATATGGATTACTTGAAGAACACATACCGTATTCTTCCATCGATTGAAATTCAGTCAAAAATAGCTTCTTATTTGGAAAACGAAGTTATGAAATATACTGATTTGATAAATAAGATGGGGCAATCGATCGAGGCTATCAAAGAATTCAAATCCTCGCTTATCTCTAATGTCGTAACTGGAAAAGTAAAAGTATGAAAGTATTTTCTATGCTCTTTGCTTGGATAAAGAAAGCCTGGACAGCTATTGTTGTTGTCTCTGTGCTTTTTGGATTTTACTCTTATTTTCATGAAAAGAGGCCCGATGTCCAGTTTACAATCGTTGGCGATCCAAATGTTTTTGATGTGTACAAATCTGTTAATGATCTCGAAATATTTTTTCGTGATAAAAATATTGAAAAAGAAGATTTGAACTTGAAGATTTATACAATCAGAGTAGAGAATACGGGAGAAGCTGATATTTTAAAAAATTCTTATGATGAAAGTTTGCCTTGGGGATTTTCAATAGAAAATGGCGAAATCGTTAGCGACCCAAGAGTAGTAAAGAGTAATTCACAATACCTAGAGTCAAACTTAAATCCGAGACTTGAAAACGGACATGTTGAGTTTCAGAAGGTCATTTTGGAACGTGGGAAGTATTTTATTATCGAGTTTCTTGTTTTGCATAAGAAGGATAATGCCCCATCTATTCTTACGTTCGGTAAAATTGCCGGAGTAGACCAGTTTATTGTTTTGAGAGACTCTGAACAGGGGAAAAAACCGACCCTTAATATTTTGTTAGAAGGAAGTGTTATAATGCATTTGATCAAATTAATAGTTTATACAACATTTTCGGTCATTCTTCTAATCGTAATCGCTTTTATTAGTGATAGAATAGAGAAGATTAAAATTCGAAGAAAAGAAAAGAAGCGGAGGATTATTTTTCAAGAATATACAGAAAATGAACCAATACTAGATTCAGACCTTTCTTTATTTTTGGAGGACCTTTATGTAAAGAGTGATCTGTATGGAGTAAAGAAGTTTAGAAAGAGAATGAAAGATGAAAAAGGGTTGCTTAGTGAATTATCAAAAGGGGATACGCGAAATGATAAAGATTGGATAGCTCATACCGCATATCACTCCATGGATGAAGGCTTTCTTTTTCCGTTAAGACAATATTATAACAAAGACTTACTTGGAAAGCTTGTGATGGTTGAAAATAATACTAAAACGCTAAATCCAAATCTTAAAATCGAAATAAATAAGCTAATACCTTATTTGAATAAAATTAAGCAGTGATTATTTATGCCTACCAACACCAGAGAAATCGGATTCGAAGAGTTTATCGAAGCGGAGCTGGCTCGGCTGCATGGATATCGTGTTCGCGTGGCCAGTCAGTACGACAAAGCGCTCGCTTTGGATAGCGAGTTGGTGCTCGAATTTGTCGCACAGACCCAAGCCGAAGAGTGGCAGAAGCTCGTCACGCAGTATGGGGCTGACTCTGCGGCACAATTCCTGGATCGGCTCGATGCGGAAGTGAAAGAGCGGGGAGTGCTCAGTGTGCTTCGTGAGGGGGTTCGTGATCGGGGTGCTCATATCAGGCTGGCATTCTGGAAACCCGAGAGTGGTATGAATGAAGAGGCCGAGCGGGACTATGCCGGCAATATCCTCTCCGTCATGCGCCAGGTACGATACAGCGAGCAAAATGAAAACTCGATTGACCTGGTGTTGTTTCTCAATGGCCTGCCCATCTTTACGGTTGAGCTCAAAAACCAGTTGACCAGACAAACGGTAAAGGATGCGATTAGACAGTATCAGACCGATCGTGATCCCAAAGAAAAATTGCTTTCATTCAAGCGTTGCCTGACTCACTTCGCCGTGGATACCGAACAGGCATATATGACTACGGAACTCCGCGGTCTCGCCACTCGATTTCTCCCATTCAATCAGGGCGATCGCACTTTCTCGGGTAATCCAGTGGTGGAGGGGAAATATAAAACGCACTACCTGTGGGAGATGATCTGGTCACGCGAGAGTATCCTAGAGCTCCTCTTGCATTTCGTCCATGTCCAAGTCGAAGAGATAGAAGACGCCAAGGGCAAGAAAAAGAAAGTCGAGAAACTCCTCTTTCCGCGTTACCACCAGCTCGACACCGTGCGTCGATTGATTGCTGATGCCCGCGAGAGTGGTGCGGGGCGGAACTACCTGATTCAGCACAGTGCTGGGTCGGGTAAGAGTAATACTATTGCCTGGACAGCCCACCGGTTGTCGGAATTGCATAACAATCAAGACGAGATGGTATTTGATACGGTGATCGTGGTGACGGATCGGCGGGTTCTCGATCGACAGCTGTCAGAGACAGTCGAGAGCTTTGCACAGGTACGTGGCGTAGTGAAGCACGTTGAGAGCTCGACTGAATTGCGGGAGGCGCTCGAGAGCGGAGTCAAGATCATCACCAGTACCCTCCAAAAATTTCCAGTGATTGTCGATACTATTGAGGCGACCAAGGGAAAGCGATTTGCGGTGATTATTGACGAAGCTCATTCTTCACAGAGTGGGGAATCAGCGGCCGATCTGCGTCAGGTACTCAGTTTGGATCAAGCGGCGACCCAGGCTGAAGAAGAGGATAAAGCGTGGAAGACTACCGAAGACTGGCTCATCGAGCGCATGAAAGCCCGCAAGGTCAAGGCACCCAATATCAGTTTCCTCGCTTTTACGGCGACGCCTAAACAAAAGACCCTGGAACTGTTTGGTGTCGAAGATGCTCTCACCGGAAAGTTTGCGCCCTTCTCGCTCTATTCCATGAAACAGGCGATTGAAGAAGGGTTTATTTTGGATGTCCTCAAAAACTATACGACCTATCAGGCGTACTTTGAGCTGCTGAAGAAGGTAGCGGATGATCCGGAGTATAACAAGAAAAAAGCACAACGCCTGCTCATTGGCTATGTCGAACGGCATGATCATGCTATCGATACCAAGGTCGAGATCATGGTGGAACACTTTGAAGAAAAGATTGCCGATGATATCTTTGGGCGTGCCAAAGCGATGGTAGTGACCAAGTCGCGTTTGCATGCCGTGAAATATAAGCTAGCGTTTGATAAATACCTGAGCGAACATGGCTATCCCCACCGCGCTCTGGTCGCATTTTCAGGAACAGTTCGTGATGGGAAAATTGAATATACAGAATCGCAGATGAATGGGGGTATCCCAGAGAAACAGACCGCCGAAGAATTCAAAAAAGATGAATATCGTTTTCTCATCGTAGCCGAAAAGTTTCAGACAGGATTTGATCAACCACTCCTCGAAGTGATGTATGTCGACAAGAAGTTGTCGAGTGTCAATGCAGTGCAGACCCTGTCACGACTCAATCGCATGGCACCCGGCAAGACTGAGACGTTTGTACTTGATTTCGTCAATACGACGGAGGATATCAAAGAAGCATTTCAGCCGTACTACACGACGACAATTCTATCAGAGGGAACGGATCCGAATATTCTAAATGATTTGGAGCGCGATATTTTGTCGTTCAAGCTCTTTGCAACCCACGAGGTAGATGGATTTGTTGAGGACTATGTAAATGGCCAGAGCCCGGATGTGCTCAATGCTGCTCTCGATGCTATTGTCGCTCGCTACCTCCCGCTTCTTGTTGAAGAAAAGGAAGAGTTTAAGTCAAAAGCGCAGGATTATATCCGCAAGTATGGATTTATCGCTCAGATTATTACTTTTGAGGATCCGAGGCTGGAGAAATTGTTTCTTTTTTTGAAGTTTCTGGTGCGCAAATTACCGGTAGAGCGAGAAGTGCTGCCGTATGAGGTGCTTGAGGCAGTTGATATGGATTCGTACAAAGTCGAGAAAAAGATTGAGACCAAGATTACTCTCGATAATGAGGATGGCGTGATCGATCCGATGGGGCTCGGTGGCGAGGGATTCGAGGTGCGAGATGAACGTGACCCACTTTCCAAAATTATTCTTGATATCAATCAGCGTTTTGGTACAGCCTTCAATACCGAGGACAAGGTGATTCTCAATTCTCTCAGTCAGCGCTTGATGCAAAATGAGACGCTTGAGGGTTCGATCAAAAACAATAACCGTAATGCGTCGAAGATCAAGTTTGATGTCCTCTTCAATGATGAACTGGTGACGATGCTCAATGGACATTTTGACCTTTACAAGAAGCTCGATGAAAATCCAGAGCTGAAAAGCTATGTGAATGATCGCATTTTTGAATTCGTCCATCGGAAAATGGAAGAAAAGGTTCGATAGCGAGGAGGGTATAACTAGATATGAAGTGAATATATGACCAAGATATTTCAACCCGAGAAAATAAGTCTTCAGAATAATCCAGCGATCACGGAGGCGATGATTCAGCAGAAGATTGCTGAAGACCCGTCGATCCTCGGGCTCGGCGACCTGGTACTGAAAGATAAGGAACGTGTTCAGCCGAGAGCTGGCCGTCTTGATTTATTGTTGCAGGATCCTGATACCCAACGGAGGTACGAAGTTGAGATACAACTTGGAAAGACTGATGAGAGTCACATCATACGCACCATCGAATATTGGGACACGGAGCGCAAACGATATCCACAGTATGACCATTGCGCCGTTATTGTTGCGGAAGATATTACGAGTCGATTTAACAACGTTATTAGTCTGTTTAACGGCAACATACCAATCATAGCGATTAAAATGAGCGCTTTGAAATTCGGAGAAGATATCGGCCTCGTGTTTACTACCGTTCTTGATGAACTTACGCTTGGTTTGGTTGATGATGATGAAGAAATACGTGAAACCACTGATCGCAACTATTGGGTGAATAGGGGATCAGAAGAGACAGTAAAAATGGCGGATACACTCTTGGCACTGATAAACGATTTTTCGACTGGCTACGAATTGAAATATAATAAGTTTTACATTGGTCTAGCGAAAGACGGTCAGCCAAATAACTTCGTGGTCTTTCGCCCTCGGAGAAATAATATTACGCTCGAGATTAGACTTCCCTATTTTGAAGAAACCCAGAAGCTTATTGAAGAAAATGAATTGGATGATATGGGGTATCTCAAGAAGTGGGGTGTCTATCGACTGCGATTGAATAAAGAAGATATAAAGAGTAAGAGCGAATTTCTTAAGGATTTATTTTCGCAAGCCTACACGAATTCCAAGTAGGGAGCTATTATTTGTGATATTTACAACGATGATCAAAAAGTATTTCTATATCGGGGCGTTTGGGTTCTTGGGGTGGCTATTGTCGATGCTCGTCCACGCTGGGGTCGAGATACCGACCCTGGGATGGATCACGGGGGAAGTGGGGTGCTATGGCGACAACTGGGTGTGGCGCAACTGGAGGGTACTCCATGGGACGGTCGGGCTCGTCCTCTCACTCGGTGGGGTGGTCCTGGGACTCCTCCTCGGCCAGCGGTTCTGGCGGATCCTCTATGTCGAAAAGCGCTACGGCACCCCTCGGTGGTAGGCATATGAGGGAGTCTTGCCCCGTTAGAGAAAAGTCGCTACGAGCGACTGAAGTCACGCCAAAGGCGTAGCGTTCTCTAACGGGGTTGACGCACTAGGGGAAATGGGCTAGAATGGGTTTTGTATCCTCCTGCGCCCTCGGAAGGGCTTCGGCGGACAGGTATATCTTAAACTAATTTCCCGCTATGTTGGCTATCCGTCTCAACCGTACAGGCAAGCGAAACCGCGCGTATTTCCGTGTGGTAGTTCAGGAACACACCAAGGCCCCAGGCAAGCGCCATGTGGAGATCCTCGGGAGCTATGATCCGCACAAGAAAACGACCATTTTGAAGAAGGACCGCATCCTCTACTGGATCGGCCAGGGTGCCCAGGTATCGGACGCTGTCCACAATATGCTCGTTCGTGAGAGCATCATCGAAGGCAAGAAAGTCGCCAAGAAGATGCCTCGTCCAGTAGCCAAGGAAGAGCCTGTAGCTGAAGCGGCACCGGCTGAAGAAGTGAAGGCCGAAGAAGCCGTAGTAGCTGAAGCGCCCGCAGAAACTCCAGTAGCCGAGGTAGTGGCAGAGGCACCGAAAGCTGAGGAGACTCCAGCCGAAGAACCCAAGGCATAATATTGACCACCGTCGCTCGCGAGCGACGTGGTTGACAAGAGAGGGTAGCCAGAGTACAATGAATTCACAATAGAATACTCCGTAGACATGAGGTTTGGTTGGTTCCGGTCACATCTGAGACTGGAGAACCTATCAGTAACATCCTCACGAGGAAAACGAAGAGTCACCCGATGATTTCCAAAAGATAGCATCAGGAGCTCATCACATGATTTCTCAGGTCTGCGGTTCGTCCCGCAGATTTTTGTTTAATACATCGACTATGCAACAGACCAAACAACAGAAGGAAGCCCTCATCGCTGAGGTCGCCGACAAGATCAAGGGATCCAAGGCCCTCGTCTTTGCCAACTTCAAGGGTGTGTCGGTGAAGGATATCACCTCGATTCGTCGAGAACTGCGCAAGAGTGGTTCGAGCTGGCAGGTGCTCAAGAAGACCCTCCTCAACATTGCCCTCAAGAACGCTGGCGTAGAAGTAGATGCCCGCGCGCTCGATGGTCAGGTCGGTGTCGCGTTTTCGCAGGATGAGGTGGCTGCCGCCAAGGTGATCGCAGATTTTCAGAAAGCCAACAAAGACGTGACGCTCTCGATCGAAGGTGGAGCCCTCGGTGCCAAGTCACTCACAGCGAGTGAGGTCAAGGCCCTGGCCAAACTGCCGAGCCAAGACGAACTGCGAGCTCAGCTCGTGGGGACCCTCCAGGCTCCGATTGCGGGTTTTGTCCGGACCTTGTCAGCCAATTTGAGTGGACTTATGCAGGTGCTCAAGGCCATTGAAGAAAAGAAAGCCTAATTATACTGTCACCAATTAAGTAATCATAATTCTAACGATATGTCAGAAGAAAAGAAGGAAGTCGTGGTGCCGGAGAAGTTTGAGAAGCTTGTGGCTGAAATTGAAAAAATGAGCGTGCTTGATCTCTCTGAGCTCGTACACGTGCTCGAAGACAAGTTCGGTGTCTCTGCTGCTGCTCCTATGATGATGGGTGCTGCCGCTGCTGCCCCAGCCGAAGCTGTTGAGGAGAAGACTGAATTTGATGTCGAACTCTCAGCCGCTGGTGCTCAGAAGATCAACGTCATCAAGGTGGTCCGCGAAGTGACCGGTCTCGGTCTCAAGGAAGCCAAGGATATGGTGGACGCTGCTCCAAAGGTTATCAAGGAGAAGATTGCCAAGGCTGATGCCGAAGCTATCGTCAAGAAGCTCGTCGAAGCTGGTGCCACTGCTGTTGCAAAGTAATTTGCTTCACAGTTCCCAAACCCCGCCCTCTGGCGGGGTTTTCTTTTTGACAAGAAATAAAAGAGGAGTAGTATAGTAAAGTACTAGGCTCGACTGAGCCTCTTTTGTTTTCAGTAATATTTCACACTATGTCACTCGAAACAGTGCTGTCGTTCTTTGTGCTCATGCTCATCTCAATCGGGACGTATTTCATTTCGAAGCGGATCCGCGTACCCTATACGGTACTCCTTGTCCTCGTCGGGTCGCTCCTTGTGCCACTCACACATATCCCGCTGTTTCATTTTCTCCAGGCATTCCAGCTCACGCCGGAGCTCTTGTTTTATCTCTTCCTCCCGATTCTCATCTTTGAATCGGCCTACAACATGCGGGCCCGAGATCTCAAGCAGAATATCCGAGCGGTCTCGTGGTTCTCGGTCGGGAGTCTCGTCATCTCGATGTTTTTTATCGCCGTCGTGCTCTTCTTCGTCCTCGGACTCATCGGGATGCAGGTGCCGTTTATGGCGACCCTCCTCTTTGGAGCGCTCATCTCGGCGACTGATCCTGTGGCCGTCCTCGCTCTCTTCAAAGAATTTGGTGTCCCACGTCGTCTCGCCTTTCTCTTTGAAGGGGAGAGCTTGTTCAACGATGGGACGTCTCTCGCGGCTTTTTTGGTGGTACTCGAGATCATCCTCGCCGGCTTTTCGGGCATGTCGACCGTGCTTGAGGGCCTCTTTACCTTTTCGACCATGGTGTTTGGTGGTATCGCTTTTGGTATCGCTATGGGATTCCTCTTTGCCAAGCTCATAGAGCGAGTGGAGGACAACGAACACATCGAGATCACCCTCACCATGCTCGTGGCTCATCTCACCTTTATCCTCTCCGAAGTGTTGTCGCACCACCTGGTCATCGGCGGACAGGAAATCAAGCTCTCGGCTATCATCGCGACCGTCATGGCCTCGATGGTGATCGGAAACTATGGTCGCTCCAAGCTCTCTATCTCGACCCATCATTTTATGGAGAGTTTCTGGGGGTACTTCGCGTTTCTCGTGAACTCGCTCGTCTTTATCACCATGGGATTCCTCTTTGCTAGTCTCCCGATTGAGCTCCATGTCTTTATCCTCCCGATGCTCCTCACAGTGATCGTCGTCGCCGTGGCCCGAGCCGTCTCTATCTACCCGGTCGCGTGGTGGCTCAATCGGAGCAAGAAGGAAGAGCCGATCCCGATGACCTGGCAGCACCTCATGTCGTGGGGGAGTCTCCGTGGGGCCCTCGCGGTCGTCATGGTCCTCCTTATCCCGGATACACTCACCCTCCCAGGATGGCAGTTTGATTTCACCGTCAAGGAGTTCATCACGGCCCTCGCTATCGGCTGTATCTACTTTACCCTCTTTGTAAAAGCGCTCACCATCGGGACCCTCATCCGTCGTTTCAAACTCGATGCGCTGACAGGCGTCGAGGAGGCTGGGTATCACCAGGCCAGGTCATATGTCCTTGCTTTTGGGCAGGGCAAGATTGATGACTTTTTCGACAAGCACTACATGAATGAGGAGACCCACGTAAAACTGACTCGGGAGATCGATCGGAAGCGCAAGAGTGAACAAGGAGAATGCGAGAAGGCGATCGCTCATTCTGGCAATGACTTTGAGGAGGCGCTCCGCGTGTATGCTATCGGTATCGAAAAGCACTTCTTGGGACTCTTGTTTCAGTATCGCGAAGTGAGTGAGTCGGTCTACAAGCGCATCCTCACCAAACTCGATGTCCAGCTGGAACGTGTCGAAGTCGGTGGCAACCAGATCCAGTCACTCGACGAGGCGTTTGAGCCTGATTGGTTTGAGCAGTTGGCGAGTGGTGCGAGACGGTTGTTCTTGATTCGTCAGGATCGTGAGACCGCTCTCCGAGAGCAGTATATGTACTATCGGGCTCAAGAGATTATTGCCCGCAAAGTCGTCAAGGAATTTGATCGGCTGAAACAACATCCGATGTTTGATTCTCCAGCCTACGATGCGCTCCTCGACAAGGTACTCACTGCCTACCAGGTTTTTCGTGAGGATGCGTCCAATCGTAAACAGGCTCTCTTTGCCGAGCATGAGTCGGTGCTCATGCCGTTTGACCAGTCGTTTGGGAGTGAGAGTCTCCGCAAAGCGTATGCGGACGGTCTCCATCACTTGACCCGCAAGAACATGTTGCCATCCAAGCTGGCTATTTTGCTCGATGAGGACCTCGCCAAGCGGGAGTTTTAGCGAGCGGGCGAGATTTGAGCGAGTGACTCAAGTAGGGTATACTGAAGCGAAGTGATAATCTTTTTGCTTTTGCTATGGAGTTTTTTGGTATCGACCTCATCTCGCTCATCAAAACTATCGGGTACGTCGGCGTCTTTGGTATCGTTTTTGCCGAAACGGGGCTTTTTCTCGGGTTTTTTCTCCCTGGGGACAGCCTCCTCTTTGTCGCTGGATTCCTCGCCTCTGATGACTATTTCTCCCTCCCGATACTTCTCCTCGGGATCTTCCTCTCGGGGGTCCTCGGGAACCTCTTTGGGTATGAGTTCGGGCGCCGGATCGGTCCCAAGATATTTAGTCGTGAGGATTCGCTCCTTTTCAAAAAGGCTCATGCGCTCAAAGCGCAAGCGTTTTATGACAAGCACGGTCCCAAAACCATCGTCCTCGCTCGATTTATGCCGATAGTGCGGACCTTTGCACCGATCATTGCTGGGGTGGCCAATATGCGCTTCCGGACGTTCTTCATCTACAATCTCGTCGGCTCGCTCCTCTGGACCCTCGGCCTCGTCCTCATGGGGTACTCCCTAGGGAGTGTCATCGACGTGGACAAGTACCTTCTCCCGATTATCCTCCTCATCGTGTTTCTGTCCTTTCTCCCGGCGATCGTCGGATTTCTCAAGGAAAAATACGGGAAAAAGGGAGATTGACAAATATCGGCAAAAGAGTAGTATAGGGATGTTTCCAGAGGGAGGATAAAACCTCCTTTTGTCTTTACGGGCTCTCAGAGCTTCTCATGAATTGGTGATTTTCTTGCTTTTGTATGTATCGTCTGCTCCGAAAAATTTGGACTACTCCACGACTTACTCTCACGACGGAGGATCTCCGCGCGAACGAGGTGACTGTCCTCGGGAAAGAGGTAGAGGCCCAGGTCAAAAAGCTCTTTGGGGGATCACTCGCTATCCGCGAAGTGGCCGCTGGCTCAAGTAACGCTGAAGAACAAGAATTGACCGCTCTCGGCAACGTCTACTACGATGTCGAGCGTTTTGGTATTCACTTTGTCGCTTCGCCCCGGCACGCGGATATGCTCTTTGTGACCGGTCCTGTCTCGCGCAATATGGCCGAAGGGTTGCGTCGTACTTATGAGGCGATGCCGACACCACGTTTTGTGGTAGCGGTCGGCGATGGCGCCATCGATGGGGGTATCTATCGAGACTCGTATGCTATCCACAACAGCGTCGAAGAAGTCATCCCCGTTGACTGGAAGATCCCGGGTGATCCACCATCGCCGCGGGTCGTACTCCAGTCGCTCCTCAAGCTGTTTCACGATATTGAATCCGGCAAACTCCCTAGGCCATAACGTATGGAAGTTCTCCTCTCCCCACTGTCAATTCTTTTTTTGATCGCCGTACTCTTTTCGGGTGCAGTCGGGTCGCTCTTTGTGTCTCGGTTTTTCAATGATGGAGGCAAGAGCGCTGGCTACTTCGCTCATGGGATGGCACTCATCGGTTCGCTCATGGCGCTGGTGATAGCGGGGAGTGTCCTCTTTGCAGGTCAGGGGATTGTCTTCTCTCTCCCGGGCGTCCTCCCAGGCGTGTTTGATTTCCATTTCCGTCTGGATGGCCTCGCGGCGTTCTTTCTCGGTATCATCGCGCTCGTCGCCACCACCTCGTCCCTCTACGGCTTCTCGTATCAGAAGCATTTCTACGGCAAGTATAATCTCGGGACGTTTGGGTTCTTCTACAACATCTTTGTTCTTTCCTTGATGCTGGTGACCATGGCTGACCAGGCGCTGTTCTTCCTCCTCGTCTGGGAGTGTATGTCACTCGCCTCGTACTTCTTGGTGATTTTTGAACGAGACAAGGGAGCCAATATCAAAGCCGGATTTCTCTATCTCTTGATGACCCATGTGGGGACGCTCTTTATCACACTCTCGTTTTTCTTGGCGCACAAGGCGACTGGTTCTTTTGACTTTGCTATTTGGCGGGCGGC
>JACCDN010156303.1_pt1 | contig 14140 bp, 12 predicted proteins | sample 7441691 | NCBI WGS metagenome assembly JACCDN01 (sample SAMN15323439, study PRJNA562643) | freshwater metagenome | isolation source: river surface water | place: USA:Blue River Watershed | collected 2017-08-16
TGTACTTTTTTGGTAGTGACTAATGGGAAGCCCTCTTGTAAATTAAAACGCATTTGATATCCAAAACAGCTCTTGGTACCTGTACCAGTTCGATCTGTTTTTTGGTTACCGTGATCTAAAATATGTTGTACTAAATCTAAATATTGTTGCATGCTGCAATTTACAACCAATACGCTGGAGAATAAAAAAATTATTTCCCCTTTCTGCGCGCTAATTCCTTACGAATTAACACCAATTCGCGACCAGTTTGACCATTTACGCTGGAGTTTTCCTCCGCCCTACGCATCAAATACGGAATAACATCTTTGATAGGTCCAAAAGGCAAGTATTTGCTAACAGAATATCCTGCAGCTGCCATATTAAATGTAATATGATCACTCATACCATATAACTGTGAGAAATGAATATGAGGATGATGTGTATCTATCTGCTTTGTTTGCATGGCTTCCATCACTAATTGGTTGCTGTACTCATTATGAGAGGCTACTAACAATGCAATGTTGTCTAAATGCTGAAGGCAATATTCGGTTGCTTTATTGAAATCTGCATCAACCGCCTCTTTGTTTTCATGGATCGGAGAAGCATAACCATTTTTTTGAGCACGTTCTCTTTCTTTTTCCATATATGCACCTCTTACCAATTTAGCACCTAATAAGAATTGCTTCTCTTTGGCAATTGAATGAGACATTTGTAAAAATCTCAATCGATCATGTCTATATAATTGATAGGTATTATAAACCACTACTTTTTCTTTATTGTATATAGTCATCAATTCAATAGCTAAGCGGTCAATAGGATCTTGTATCCAAGTTTCTTCTGCATCAATCAATACGCCCACACCTTTTTCAGAAGCTACTTCACAAATGGCATGCATTCTTTCTTTCACCCTATCCCATGCAGCATTGTCTTCCTCACTATCATGAATACCACTTCTCAATCTTGGTGCATCATTTAAGGTTTCTAATAAGTGATGGCTAGCGATACCAGTGATTTTCACACTCACAAAAGGAACATTGGATTGAGAAGCTGCAAACTCTATCGCTTCAATAAAATGTTCAGTAACCGCATCAAAATTTGATTCGCCCTCTTTAGCTTCAACGCCATAATCTAAAATTACCTGCACTTGATATGCGCCCAATTGCTTCACCACTCTTGCAGACTCTTCTAAAGTTTCTCCTCCTACAAATTGTTTGAAAATGGTATTTCTGATTAAACCATTAATGGGTAAACCTGATTGCATCAATGCAGGTGTTAACTTGGTGGCCAACTTCACAACCAATGGACTTTGTATTACACTGAATAAAAATCTTGCTCTTTTTAAATCACCAGTAGATTTATATGCAAAAGCGTTTTGGGTATTGTCAAAAGATGGGTTCATGCTAACATTGGTTCGTTCGCAAATATCGGTACTAAATAGCTAATTACAAAGGATATAGATATAAATAATATGCGGTATCTTGGCATCTAAATTGTGGAATATGAAAATCGTAAAAACAGAGATATACTTGTACAAAATCCCCATGGAGCCATTCACCATTGCAACAGGCACTATGGAATATGCACAAAATGTTTTGATCAAAATTCATACCGACGAAGGCATCATTGGATGGGGAGAATGTTCTGCTTTTCCAATGATTGTTGGAGAAACACAACAAAGTTGTTATTTATTGGCAAAAGATTTTGCTGCTTTTTGGAAAGGAAAAGATCCATTGGCTATAGAAGAAAGATTAAAAGAGTTGGATCAAATTATTGCAGGAAACTATACTGCAAAGAGTGCTTTTGATTTGGCACTTTATGATATTGCAGCACAAGCAGCCAATCAACCATTGTATGCTTTTCTTGGGGGTCAACAAAAACCCATTGAATCAGATTTAACCATTGGCATTGGAACACCAGAAGATATGGCAAAACAAGCTGTTGCATTTGTTGCTAAAGGCGTGACGATGATTAAAGTGAAATTAGGAAAGCAGCCTGCAGATGATATTGAAAGAATCAAACAAATAAGATCGGCAATTGGAGAAAAAACAATTTTAAGAATTGATGCCAATCAAGGCTGGTCAAAAGAAGAAGCATTGCCTGTATTAACTGCATTATCAGAATATGATATTCAATTTTGTGAGCAGCCCATGCATAAATATTATGATGATTATTTACCAGCTTTGTGTGCGGCCTCTCCTATTAAAATCATGGCTGACGAATCTGTATTCACCCACCATGAAGCAAGAAAATTAATACAACAAAAAGCTTGTCATTATATCAATATTAAATTCTCCAAAAGCGGGGGCATCCATGAAGCTATTAAAATACATGATATTGGTAAAGCCAATGGTATTGCTTGTATGATGGGAGGAATGCTAGAAAGCAGACTGGCCTTAAGTGCCAAAGTACATTTTGCCATGGCACATGATAATATTCACTTTTACGATATGGACACTTGCTTATTGGGGCATAAGGAAGATCCTGTTATTGGAGGTGTTCAATTTAATGGAATGCATATCAGTATTTCAGACAGTCCGGGGATAGGCGCCACCGTTGACCCAAATTATCTTTCCAAACTCGAATCTTGTGTAGTATAACATATTGTATCTTTGGCTTCTAAATACAAATGTATGGAAGCAAGAAAAGCGAAAGATTCCTTTATAACCATGAATGAATTGGTACTACCCAATGATACCAACACTTTTGGAGATTTAATGGGAGGAAAACTAATGTACTGGATGGATATTGCAGCCTATCTTGCTGCAGCAAAGCATTGCAACTCCGCTTGTATGACTGCCTCCGTTGACAATCTAAGTTTCAAATCACCCATTCGTTTAGGAAATGTAATTTGTATTGAAGCAATCGTTACAAGATCATTTAATACTTCTATGGAAGTACATTTGAAAGTTTGGAATCAAAACATGATTTCTCAGTCAAGAGAATTAAGCAATGAAGCTTATTTTACTTTTGTTGCTTTAGATGAAAATAAACAACCTAAAAAAGTTCCAGAAATTATTCCTGAATCTGAAGAAGAAAAAAAATACTATGCTAGCGCTTTAAGAAGAAGACAGCTGCGTTTGATACTTGCAGGAAAAATGTTGCCAGATGATGCTACTGAACTAAAAGCATTGTTTATTAAAGACTAACTTATTGTTGGTGATGTGCACCTTTTAGCATAAAAGATTTGCTTTGCTCAATGGCTTCCATCACTTCTTCTAATATTTCTTCTACAGGTGCATCATAATTCAGATCTAAAGCTGGTTTAAACCTCACTGTTAATGGTGTTCCAACTTTTTTAAAGGTCAACCCTTTTTTAGTAAACGCTCGCCAAAAACCATTAATTACTACTGGCACAACAATGGGTTGATTGTTTTTGATAATATGCGCTGTCCCTTTTCTTCCAGGAGCAAAAGGCTTCGTGGTACCTTGAGGAAAAGTAATAACCCAACTCTTTTTTAACGCTTTGTCAATTTTTTGAGTATCCACTACATCTCTATCTCTTTGCACATCCTGACCCTCTGCTCTCCAAGTTCTTTTCACCGTTAAAGCTCCACCTAATTTAAAAAGTTTTGACAACCAATTGCTATTCATGGTTTCTTCTGCAGCAACAAAATAAACATTGGTAAATGGATTCAATAAATAATATGGTATTCCTAATTTGTTGTACTTACCCCATTTAACTGCACAAAAAATATGAACAAAAGCAATCACATCACCAAAATAGGTTTGATGATTGCTCACAAATAAAACATTTTTCTTGGGCAGGTTTTCTAAATTTTCAGTCCCTTGAATTTCTATCGTATTAAACAATGCTAGGCCTGGGTAAGAAAACAAACCTACCACTCCATATATCATAGAACGGAAAATTTTAATTCTTTTAATACGCTCCCACAAATTCATACTTGTCTAATTAGTTAGATCTGCAATATAACACATAAATATGTATGATTAATGGGCTGTTTAACTAACAAATAGTATCTTTAAACAATGAAGAAGTCCGCTGTAATTTTTGATATTGATGGATTATTAATCAATAGTGAGCCATTATGGAATAAGGCTGCTACAGAGATATTTAGACAATATGGAATTCAATTAACAGAGGCTCAATACCAATTCACTACTGGCCTTAGATCTAAAGAGTTTGTAGCACATTGGTTACATGAACATAAAGTGCCTGCCACTGAGTTTGATCGAGCAGAACAAAAGATCATTGACCTTGCTTTAGACTTAATTGACAAGGAAGCTACTTTAATGCCTGGAGTAGAACATATTTTTGAGTTTTTTTTGCAAAGAGATTTCAAAATGGGCTTAGCGACTTCATCTCCAGCTTTATTAATCGAATGGATCAAAGATAAATTGCATATTAGAAGTTATATACAATCAAGTTGTTCTGCACAGCATATGATACATGCAAAGCCGCATCCACAAGTATATTTAGAATGTGCTGCTGGCTTACACACAAATCCTTTAGCATGTATTTGTTTTGAAGATTCTTTTTATGGTATGATTGCCGCGAAAGCAGCGAGAATGACTTGTGTAGTTGTACCTGCTGCAGAACATATCAAATCTGAGATTTGGGGTTCCGCCGATTTAAAATTGAGTTCCTTACAAAATTTCGGTGCACTACATTTTAATATGCTAAACGACTAATCCCCCATGCAATTAGCAAAGAAAGTAATTGGTAAAGAGTTAGACCTTTTTGAGTCGCATTTCAAAGAAGCGGTAAAGAGTAGGGTTTCTTTGTTAGATAGAATCATGCAATACATTGTCAAAAGAAAGGGCAAGCAAATGCGCCCTATGTTTGTATTGTTATCTGCAAAATTACACGGAGAAATCAATGAAGCATCTTATAGAGCTGCTTCCTTAGTAGAATTATTGCACACTGCAACTTTAGTTCATGACGATGTAGTAGATGATGCTACTGAAAGAAGAGGTTTTTTATCTATCAATGCACTTTGGAAAAATAAGATTGCAGTTTTAGTGGGTGATTATTTATTATCAAAAGGCCTTTTACTATCATTAGAAAATAAAGACTTTAATACACTGACCATTTTGTCCAATGCAGTAAAGAAAATGAGTGAAGGAGAATTACTACAAATTGAAAAGACAAGGAATTTAAATTTTGACGAAACTGTTTACTACGATATTATCAATGGGAAAACTGCTAGCTTGCTCGCTTCTAGTTGTTCAGCTGGTGCAGCTTCAGTAACAAAAGACGAAGCCATCATTGAAAAAATGAAAAACTTTGGAGAACAAGTAGGTATGGCATTCCAAATTAAAGACGACTTATTTGATTATGGTGATGTTAAAGTGGGCAAGCCAACAGGCAATGATATCAAAGAAAAAAAATTAACCCTGCCCCTTATACATATTTTACAAAAAGTGCCTAAGGATTTAAAGAAATCAATTATCTATATTGTAAAGAATAATAACAACGATAAAGCAAAAGTGAAATTTGTGATTGACGCTGTGAAAGACTATGGAGGAATTGAATATGCAGAGGCAAAAATGATTGAGTACAGAGACAATGCATTAAACATATTACATTCTTTTCCAGACTCTCCTGCAAGAGAAGCGCTTGAAGAATTAGTGAGATACACAACCGATAGAGCATACTAATGGAGAAAAGGTGGAATATATTAAAAGCCGATTCGGCAACCGTTGCTGCGCTGCAAGAGCAATTAAAGATCAGTCCCATTCTTTGTGAACTACTAGTTCAAAGAGGTATTGTGGACTTTGATGCTGCTAAGAAATTCTTCAGACCTCAAATTGAACACCTGCACTCTCCATGGTTAATGAAGGATATGAAAAAAGCGGTAGAACGTATTCAAACAGCTTTTGATAAAGAAGAAAAAATATTGGTCTACGGTGATTATGATGTGGATGGAACTACTTCAGTAGCCACATTATTCCAATTCTTAAAAGAACTATCTCCAAATATTGATTATTATATTCCACATAGATACAAAGAAGGATATGGTATTTCAAAAATAGGGATTGACTTTGCCAAAGAGCATGGATTTGATTTAATAATTTCGGTGGACTGTGGTATTAAATCAACTGAACTCATTAGTTATGCCAAAGAGCTAGGCATGGACTTTGTGATTTGTGATCACCATTTGCCCGATCCTATTATTCCTCCTGCTGTAGCGATACTCAATCCAAAACAATTAGATTGCACTTATCCATTTAAAGAATTATGTGGTTGTGGAGTGGTATTTAAATTAATCACAGCATTGGCTGAAACATACCAACTCCCAAGTGAAAGTTATTTGCAATATTTAGATTTAGTCATGACTGCCATTGCAGCAGATATAGTACCTGTTGTGGATGAGAACAGAACGCTTAGCTTTTTTGGGTTACAAAAAATCAATGAGAACCCTTGTAATGGATTAAAAGCCATACTGGAACAATCCAAACAAAACCTTCCTATAAAAATGAGCAGCTTGGTGTTTACTGTATCGCCTAGAATTAACGCAGCTGGAAGAATGGATGACGCTAAAAAAGCAGTGCAGTTATTTATAGAGAAAGATTTGACCAATGCAAGAGCCATTGCCTCTTTATTACAACAAGATAATTTAGATAGAAGAGAAGCAGATTCAACTATTACAGAAGAAGCTTTAGCACAAATAGAGAACGATCCCAACCATACACAAAAAAAATCCTCCGTAGTGTTTCAAGCACATTGGCATAAAGGAGTAGTGGGGATTGTAGCAAGTAGATTGATTGAAAAACATTATAAACCCACTATTGTATTAACACAGAGTGGTGAAGTAATTGCAGGCAGTGCAAGAAGTGTACAAGGTTTTAATTTATATGAAGCATTGCATGCATGTAGAGCATATTTATTAGGATATGGTGGACATTTTGCAGCAGCAGGAATGACATTGGCATTAGATCAACTAGAGGCATTCAAAGAAGCATTTGAACAATCTGTTGCAGAAAGAATAACCGAAGAACAACTTACACCAGAGATTACCATCAATTCCGTTTTGCCTTTAGATAATATCAATATGAACTTTTATCAGATCATTTCACAAATGGAACCATTTGGACCTGATAACATGAAGCCCATATTTATTGCACATAAAGTACAAGATACAGGTTATAGCAAAATCGTTAAAGATCAACATATTAGCTGCAGTTTTAAACAAGGAAAGAATACCCTGAGAGGCATTGGATACAATATGCCACAACATATGAACGTTATTCAATCCGGAAAGCCATTTGATATTGTTTTCCAATTGCAATTAAATGACTGGCAAGGAACGCAATCGGTGCAATTACAAATAATAGACATCAAACCTTGCGAAGCATAAACTTGCAATGTTTTACTATCCCATCTAACAAAAAGCGACTCCTAGGAGTCGCTTTTACTTTTTATCTATGAACCAAGATCTATTTTAATAAATCAACGCTTCTATTAATGAAGTTGGTTAGTTCTGTTCCTTGTAATAAACCTTGAGACAATAAAGCTAAGTCAGCTAAATTTCTAGCTTGCTTTTGTTGCTTATCCATATCTGGTTCTTTTAATAAAGCTTGGAAGATTGGATGATTACCATTGATAGTTAAATTGACTTCATCCGGCATTTGTGCGTAAAAAGCAGTCATGCCTCCGCCGCCCATGCTAGCCATATCTTTCATACGACGCATAAACTCTGGACGAGTAGCAATCACCGGTGCAGCATCTTTGCTTAAACCTTTCACATCCACTGTGATGGTGATTTGAGGAACTTGGAATTCAAATAATTTTTTAGCTTGCTCCACTTCATCTTTAGATAAAACAGATTCAGCATTTTCTTGCTTATCAATTAAATTATCTACTACGTCTGCATCTACACGTACAAATTGAACACCCTCCCATTTCATCTCTACATTATTAATGAATGCAGCGTCCACCATGGTTTCTAAACTAATTACTTTATACCCTTTCCCTACAGCCGCTTGAATAAATGCATCCTGACCAACAGGGTTGGTAGTATATAATAATACATGTTTACCCTCCTTATTTTTTTGAATAGCTTCAGTAGCAGTTTTGTATTCATCTAGTGTATAGTACTTACCTTTTTCTTCAGCGTCTTCTAAGATCAAGAACTTATTTCCTTTCTCTAAGAATTTATCGTCTGTGATCATACCATATTTCACAAACAAACCTAAGCTCTCCCACTTCTCTTCAAAAGCTTTACGATCTGTGTTGAAGATTTCTTCCAACTTATCTGCCACTTTCTTCGTGATATGCGCATTGATCTTCTTCACATTTGGATCGCCTTGCAAATAGCTACGACTTACATTCAATGGAATATCTGGACTATCAATTACACCATGTAATAACATCAAGAATTCTGGAACGATATCTTTTACTTCATCAGTAACAAATACTTGATTGCAGTATAATTGAATTTTATCTTTTTGAATCTCGAAGCTTTGTTTAATCTTAGGGAAATATAAAATACCCGTTAGGTTAAATGGAAAATCTACATTCAAATGAATCCAGAATAAAGGTGTTTCACCAAATGGATATAATTCTCTGTAAAAATTCTCATAATCTTCTTTGGTTAATTCAGAAGGCTTACGAATCCACAAAGGATTGGTATTGTTGATAGGCTTTTGTGCTTCTTCTGCTTCGCCCTCTTTTTTCTCTGCTTTCTCCGCATTTGCATCCGTGAAATAAATAGATACAGGCAAGAACTTACAGAAGCGTTCTAAAATACCTTTCACTCTATGTGCTTCTAAAAACTCAGCACTCTCTTCATTTATATGTAAAACAATCTTGGTTCCTCGATTGCTATAATCTACTTCGTACAATTCATATTCGGTACTACCATCACAGCTCCAGAAAACACCTGGCGCATCTTTGTGGCTCTTAGAATAGATATCTACTTTGCTACTTACCATGAAAGAGCTGTAGAAACCTAATCCAAAATGACCAATCACGCTAGCGTCTTTGTATTTCTGTACAAATTCTTCAGCGCCACTAAAAGCAACTTGGTTAATGTACTTATCTACTTCTTCAGCAGACATACCAATACCATTATCAATGATTGAAATGGTTTTTTCTTTAGCATCCAAAACCACTTCTACTTTAAGATCGCCTAATTCACCTTTGGCTTCTCCTTTACCGTGAAGGGTTTTTAATTTTTGAGCAGCATCCACTGCATTGCTCACTAACTCACGTAAAAAAATCTCGTGATCACTGTACAAGAACTTCTTGATAATTGGGAAGATGTTCTCCGTCTGAACGCGTATTTGACCTTTTTGCATAATTCTTCTATTTTCTTATTTGTCCTCTATATAGCAAAGAAGATACCAAACCGATAATACTGCCAAGCTGACAAGGTAGGCCTAATTTTTCAGCCAAGCCGCCCCGGTACAGCGCTTATTTTTGAGCAAAATGTCACTTGTATCTCTTATAAAAACCTGTTTTTCACTATTGTACACAGAGTATACCCCAACCAGATCTCCATTGCCACTAGGTAGTTTTATACCTGCAAAATCTGCGTATCCACTGGTCCTCAAATAAACGGTTCCTCCGGTACAAAATTTTAAAGCCCTACTAGCTCCAATTTTATTCTTTTTGTCCGCATAGGTTAAATTGGTATCTGCAGATGCAAACTCCACATTGGATATTTTGATCAACCTACCCTGTAAACTATCATGTAAATTTTTAAAGCTCACTGGGATGGGTTTTAAATTTGGTTGATCTTTTACTTTAACAATATGTTTTTCAAAAAGGGGTGAAGGAATTCCAGTTGTCTGCATTGATCCAGTTATTGTATCAACAGCCGCTACAATCTGGACCATTCTTCTATAATCAGTGAGTATCAAATCTTTTAATTGAATTCTTAATACTGATCCAATAGGAAACTCTTGATATAAATTTACCCCATCTAATAAAAGCATGATTCCAGCAGTACTATCTTGAATGGAAATGGTTTTGTATAAATTATTAGACGCGTCATTCGCAACCACCACTGCTTCAATACTCATATTTTGTTGAATCAGTTCAAACTCGCCGGTATAATGTAGCTTTTTCAAGCTCTTAATACTTACAATACTATCTACCTTGCTATTGATATTAGTGGCGAAAGAAGCTTGTTTTAAACAAGCAGGTGCAGATAGAACAAAGACCCAACAAGCGAAAAAAGAAATAGGTATTTTTTTCATACAATTAATTGATTTGATAAATAATTTGAATAGAAGCATTTAAGGGATAACCAAGTAAATATTTAGGAGCAAATTTTAATGCATCCAAATTTTTATAATCAAACCTGCTTTGCTCAAAAGCAAAAACAGGATTTTGTTGATTCAGTAAATTCTGAATTTGCAGGAAGCATTTGAATCGATGTTGTAATCCTTTAAATTTGAATGAACTGTTTTTATGGATAAACAAATTGGTGTTAAACCCATTGGGCATAGAAGCAGGAACTGTAATTTTTTTCTCCCATAAAAAAGAACGCCTAAAATAATCGAACTCTATTTTTCTACCCCACGCAAATACCGAGGAAATTCCCATTCTTAAAGTATTAGATAAGGAGGCCTGCGTGCCCAATGCAATAACCAGTTCAGGCGAGGATGTCTCTGGAAGTCCGTCAAGATGCAAGTTTCCCGACTCTAATGGGTAATCGGTCCCAAGTGATTGAATAGTATAAATAGGATTGTTACGAATGATATAATTGCCCCATCCTACTGCAAGTTGGTAATTCAGAGCAGATGCAAATTGCGTTTCCATACTCCATTCAATACCAGTTTTATTAGAATGCATTAAGCCATAATTCCCTTGGACAAAAGCATTATAAAAATCATGGTAAAAAGAAAGCCTACCGGATTGATTTTTTTGCTGATATCCAAAAAACTGCAACTCTGTTTTGTAATTAATTCCTAGATAATACAAACCTAGATTTAAACCCATTTGACGAATAGGTAATAAATATTCAGACAAATCATCTCGCATGGCAATATTCTTAAAAGCCTCGTTCCAATTTGGCGCATCTTGGTGTAAGAATGCATTTAAGGCAGCATACAACCTTGGAGCATATTTATACATTAACTGCCATTGAAATTTTTGAGAAGGAAAAAAATACCAAGCAGATTTACCCAAAGAATTTTTCGGGTATAATCCATTTTTATTAAACCCTTCTCTTTGAAAAAAAGTTAACCCATACCCAAAGCCAATACTGGATTCAATTTTAGCAGATTGCCAAAACAACAAGGCACTCATTTGCTGATCTATATTTTTCACACTATAATGCGCTCCCCAGCTACCCGCTTCTTTAATTTTTTGATCAGGATGATGGATGTCAAATTGAAAGACTCGAGCATCTTCATCACTCACCCAGCTATTGTAATTCAAGAAATAACTACCTCCCAACAAATCCAGTAGGGTATTATTCTTTTCTATTCTTTCATAGATGGAATTATAATGAATAGACATTTGAATCCTTTCAGTCCAATCCATATAATAATGAGCAGCTTGTTGCAACAACTGAATAGCTGCATTTTCTCTACTCATAATATAATAGGATCTTTTGTCAAGATTGGATTGGTTCACTCGTTTCATCGCATCAAAATTCAATTGAAGATTTGCTGGCTGCTCTTTGTAATACTTTGTTAATTGATCAGCCAATAGACTGTCTTTGTAAAAGCTTGGTAGGTATTTATAGTAATCCGGACGAGGGTCTTTTACAGAAGTCCAATCAAGCCCATCTACAGATTGCGCCCCCATCGCAATTGCCCAGTCTATTTGAAAACGCTTTCTTTCATTCAAATTTTTGGCGTATTGCATTTGCATCATCGGGAGCTTTGAAGATTTAGCATTGGGGAATACCAGTTTACCATTGGACCAACCCCAACCTGGATGATACAATTTGTTTCCTGAAAGTTGAATGGCTTCCATAACCGTGGGAGATTGTTTGGTTTGATAGCGATCATTGAACCAAAAGCCAATACTTAGATATTGATTTTTTGAAAATATTTTATCTATGCTGAAAGCTATTCCATTTAAAGCTCTTTTTCCTAAAGCCGGATTCTGTATAAAACTTTGTTCATGCTGCCACTTTAATTGTGCATGCCAATCATTTTTAAATTTGCCCGTACTCCAAATAAAACTGGATTGATAAACACCCGTTAATGCTTGAAATCGACTAGACACTGAAATGCTTTTGGGAAAATCAATTGCATGCATATTAACATAACGCATCACGGCAGATGTTGCCAATCCGTTTTCGTGGGGCTCAAATCCTGTGGTTGTTTTTTCTGTTCTACTCATTGCATATATTCCCAACATGGCAGCACTTAGATCTATGCCCAGTTTTTGACTATTCCATTCTATGCCATTCATTGTTACAGTTGAACTTTTTTCAAATCCCCGATACTTCCAACCAATACCATACCCATTAAACTGTAATAACTGAAAATAGGCGCTGGCATTGGCATGCAGCATGGTTGGAACCCACCCATCTTCCTCTTCTTTTAAGAAAGCATCCTGTGCACTTACTTTTTCAACAATCAAAATCATCAACAAGAAGCAGCAGATTTTGAAAAATATATTTTCTCTATAAAACATGCCTCAAATTGCCGATTTAGCTTTTACAATTTTTTTCGGCAATTACTCTATTTCGAAATACAATTATGCAGTAGGATTGTGTACATGAAAAAAATATTAAGATATATCCTTGCTGGCATTTTAATCATCAGTCAAAATGAAAATGTATTATCACAACCCACCTCAATTGTTCAAAAAAGAATTATCAGCTTTTATAACTGCGAAAACTTTTATGACACCATTGATCAAAAGAATATCATAGACGAAGAGTTTACCCCCAATAGCACTAAGGCTTATAATTCAAGATTATTTCAACTCAAAAGACAACAAATAGCCAAAACAATTTTTGAATTGGGTAAACAAGAAGAACAAGATGGTATAAGTTTAATGGGATTGGTAGAGATTGAAAATAAAATTGTGTTAGAAGCACTTGTTAAAGATCCGCTCATTCAAAAATATCATTACCAAATCATCCATTTTGATTCTAAAGATTATCGAGGCATAGATGTCGCATTATTATATCATCCTGAACATTTTAAACCTTATCAATACAAACCTATCAGCATTTCCATCAAAAATCACCAGACAGATTTTCCTACCAGAGATATTTTATATGTGAAAGGGCAGCTTGACCAAGAATGGATTCATATTTTGGTGAACCACTGGCCTAGCAGAAGAGGAGGTTCAAGGGATTCTGAAAAAAGAAGGTTTTGGGCAAGTGAGGTTGCCAGGAATTTTATTGATAGCCTGCAAAATTCAGATCGAGGAGCCAAAATTTTGATGATGGGTGATTTTAATGACAATCCTTCCGATGCCTCCTTATTGAATATTCCCCTGAAAAACCCCTTTTATGAACTATTTAAAAAAGGATACGGCAGTCTAGCTTTTAACGACCAATGGAATTTGTTTGACCAGATTTTAATGAGTGAGTCTTTATTTGCACCCGAAAACACTTTAAGTTATTATAAATCAATTATTTATAATAAAAATAATAGAGCCGAATTACATGGGAGATACCGAGGATACCCCAAAAGAACCTGGTCGGGAGACCAATACAATGCTGGATATAGCGACCATTTCCCAGTATCTATAATTTTAAAGCTAAAAATGGGCGAAAATCCACTGAAATAGCGTACCTTCGCCCTCCCAAATCAGTTTTGGCTGATTCATTTTGAGTAATCGAAATGTCCACTGGGAAAAACCAATTATTTAACCAAAAAATTCAAGTAATGAACAATTACGAATTAATGGTGATTTTCACACCGGTATTATCTGAAGATGATTTCAAATCTGCTCAGAAAAAATACCAAGACTTCATCAAAGAAAATGGTGGAGACACTGTAGCCTCAAATCCTTGGGGTTTAAAATCACTTGCTTATCCAATCGATAAGAAAACTACTGGTATCTACTGGGTACTAGAATTCACTGGTCCTGCTACTATTAACGAAAAATTAAAAGTACAGTTCTTGCGTGACGAGCAAATCATGCGTCATATGATTACTAAACTTGACAAGTACGCAGTTGAGTACAACCACATTAAGAGAAACGGCGGTTTCCCTGTTCACAAAGCACAAGAGGCTTAATTAAATTTTTACCATCATGGCAAAGAATGAAATCAAA
>JACCDN010999411.1_pt1 | contig 14140 bp, 8 predicted proteins | sample 7441691 | NCBI WGS metagenome assembly JACCDN01 (sample SAMN15323439, study PRJNA562643) | freshwater metagenome | isolation source: river surface water | place: USA:Blue River Watershed | collected 2017-08-16
TCCTCGGATTCTTTGCTCAAGATCGATGGAACCTTAAATCTATCGGCTCTAAATGCATCTACTGTCACATTAGAGGGATTTTCAGGAACGGGTACGCTGCATCTTGGCACAAAAAATTTGGATCTTATTTATTCCGGAACGACTACCTATGGCGGAGAAGTCGTCGGAACCGGAACCACACATATTTCTCAGGGAACTTTGGCACTGATTGGCAAGGGAACGATACCATTCAATGCGCCGTTGATCATCGACGGAACACTCGACATTTCTCAAGTCAATTGGAATGCATTGACTCTCACGAACCAACTTTCAGGATTAGGGACACTGGATTTTGGTGCTAAAAATCTCCAGGTAGAGACGACTGGCACGGTGGTTTTTGGTGGAAGGATTAAGGGAAGTGGACCCATTGATATCAATAGCGGAACACTCGCGATTGTTGGAGCAGGGGGAATTTCCTCTGATGCGGCGATTAACATTCAAGGTGAGCTTGATCTTTCGAAGTTAAGTCTTGCAACGGTTGAGCTTACAAAATTTGATGGAACAGGGACACTGAATTTAGGGGCGAACAATTTACAAGTCAGCACAAGCTCTACGATCACTTTCGGGGGAACTGTACTTGGATCAGGCTCGACGCATATCTCCCAGGGAACATTAGCACTTGTGGGTAAGGGGACGATTCCATTCAATGCCCCGCTCACAATCGATGGAACACTTGATATTTCTCAAGTCAATTGGAATGCCTTGTCTCTTACGGATCAATTTTCAGGAACGGGGACACTGAATTTTGGTGCCAAAAATCTAGATGTGAATACAGCTGGCACCGTTACATTTGGTGGAATGATTAAAGGGACAGGCCCCGTCAATATCAACAGCGGAACGCTCGCGATGATTGGGAACGGATCGATCTCTTTGACTGCCCCGATTATGCTTGGGGGAACACTCGATGTATCGGGGATTCACTGGAGTTCTGTGTCGTTGACCGATTTTGAGGGGACCGGGACATTAAATCTTGGGGCGAACAATTTGCAGGTGAGTACGAGTTCTACGATTGCGTTTGGGGGAAAAGTGGTCGGTTCTGGAGCAACAACGATTGCTCAGGGAACTTTGGCGCTGATTGGCAAGGGGATGATTCCGTTTAATGCTCCACTTGCAATTGAGGGAATACTCGACATTTCTCAAGTGAATTGGCAGATCCTTACTTTAGCTGACCGATTTTCGGGGAGTGGCACCCTTTATTATGGTGCGAAGAATCTCGAAGTCGACGGGGCTCAAATTGCTTTTGGTGGAAAAATTGATGGAAGTGGCTCTATTGCCATTAAAAGTGGTACATTTGCCATTCTCGGGAATGGATCGATTCCGTCGACAGCTCCTTTACTAATTGATGGAGTATTGGATTTTTCTGCATTAAATATGAAAAATTCCACGTTACTGACGCTTACCGATTTTTCAGGAACCGGTTTGATCAACTGCGGGGATCATGATTTAAAGGTGATGACAGATGCAAAAATCACTTTTGGGGGAGAAATTTCAGGAACTGGGGCGATTATTGTCGATAAAGGAATACTTGCGCTGACTGGAGATAAAGGTCTTGCAACGCATTCAGGGTTTGAGATTCAGGGCGAACTGGACTTATCTCATTGGAAGGGTAAAACAGCCACATTAAATGGACTGAGTGGAACAGGTAAACTGACTTTAAATAGCAATAATCTCGATTTAAACTTCTCTAAAACGTCCTATTATGGTGGAGCCATTCTTGGTTCAGGAGTCACAACGGTCTCTCAAGGGACCCTGGCTTTGGTAGGCGATGGAAGGGTGCCATTCAATGCTCCTTTAGTGATAAATGGAACACTCGATATTTCACAAGTCAATGGGAACACAATGACTTTGACCAATCAACTTTCGGGGAGCGGTGTATTGCATTTTGGAACCAAAAATTTAGAGCTTCAGACTGGAAAAACAGTGATTTTCGGTGGCAATTTTGTAGGAGATGGTCAATTAAAAATCGGCAACGGAACGCTCGCTTTAGTGGGTGAGGGATCTATTGCCTCAAGTGCTGCAATCGCGATCGATGGGACTTTAGATCTTACAGCTTTGAATACTCCAACAGTTACTCTTACAAATTTTGAGGGGAATGGAACGCTCAGCTATGGATCTAAAAAAATCAACATCTATACGCCGAGCTCGATTGCTTTTGGAGGAAATCTGCATGGAAACGGAATCGTAACGATTGAACAAGGAACTTTAGCTCTTGTTGGGAAGGCCTTATTCCCTGCAACGACTCCCTTGGTGATCAATGGAACTTTAGATTTGACTCAGTTGAGCGGAACTTCTTATGCTCTTTCTGATTTTATGGGGACTGGAACGTTAGCGTTATCCAAACCGCTGCAGGTGAGCACAAGTTCAGTGATCACTTTTGCGGGTAATATCGCAGGGAATGGAACTTTAATCATCGAATCGGGAATATTGGAGCTCGTTAATAAAAACAGTTTTGTGGGAGAGGTCGTTATTTCGAAAGGGACAGCGCTTGTGTTAAGCACTTCTGGACAGATGACAGGCTCTCTTACCCAAAGTAGTGTGATCAGTATACAAAATAGAGCAAGTCTCGACCTGTCGAGAATCACCCCTATTGGAGTTATCTCCTCTATTCAAAATTTATCGGGGTCAGGAGAGGTCTTTTTAGGAAAAAATAGCTTAGAGCTCACCAACATAATGAATGGAGAGTTTGCCGGGATCATTTCTGGGGAGGGAGCGTTGATTAAGTCTGGACCTGGAACGATTACCCTGTCTGGAGTGAATGCTTATCTGGGATCAACAACGATTTTCGAGGGAACTTTGGCTGTCATTGGTGATGGAGCGATCCCTTTTGAGAATCCGATTGATATTCAAGGGACACTAGACTTGTCGAAACTGAATGCTTCGTTGATTACGCTGAATGATTTTACGGGAGCGGGGAAGCTCAACCTAGGGGCAAATAATTTGCAGATTCTGACTACTTCTGTGATCGAGTTCGGAGGGCAGATTACAGGGGCGGGAAGCTTCGTTATGGGTAAAGGAACCTTCGCTTTAATCGGCTCAGGAGGAATCAATTCTGCAGAGGGCGTGCATGTTGCGAATCGGGCAAAGATCGATATTTCAGGGATTTCAAATAGCTCCAGGTTAAATTCTGCGGCAAAAACAACGATGACGAATCTATTTGGTTCTGGTTCCATTGATTTAGGAGCCAATACACTAGAAATCAACGGAAATGCAAATGGGCAGTTTTCAGGAGTTATTTCGGGGCGTGGCTCTTTTGTAAAAGGGGGGATGGGGATATTTACTTTATCGAATGCCAATACCTACCAAGGCTCTACAACGATTGCTCAAGGGACTCTCGTCGTCACAGGAAATGGCTCGATTCCTTATCAAGCACCAATTTTGATTGAGGGAACACTCGATTTGTCTACATTAAATGTAGCGACTCTTGCATTGCATGATTTTTCAGGAACGGGAACCCTATCTACAGGGGCTATTCCGTTGCAAGTAGCAACAAGCTCAATCATTACCTTTGGAGGAGAGATTCTTTGCTCAAGTTCCATTGCGATCAATCAGGGGACTCTTGCTTTAGTAGGAAGGGGGACAGTGCCTCACAACACGGAGCTCGTCATCCAAGGAACACTTGATTTGAGCCGTTCCACTTTGCCTGCAATCGCTTTGAATCAATTTAGAGGAGATGGATCGATTGTGATCCAAAATCCTTTGCAAGTGAGTGCAAATACTTCCATTTTATTTGACGGGAATATCACTGGAGCTGGATCTGTCGTCATTGAGAAAGGGGTTTTAGGCTTTAGTCGTTCGAATTTTTATACAGGAATCACAACTGTTTCTTCAGGCGCTACACTTCTTTTAAAAGATTCGGGCTCGATTGCAAAGAGTCAGGTTGTCAATCTGATGCCGCAAAGCTTTTTTGATATATCGCAAGTGATGCCTCGCGGGATTATCTCTTCGGTTCAAAATTTTTCTGGATTAGGGACGATTCTTTTGGGGGAAAACACTCTTGAACTCAGCAATATCCTCAACGGAAGTTTTGGCGGAGTCATTTCAGGGGCGGGATCATTCATTAAATCGGGATGGGGAACGATTACTTTATCAGGAGTGAACATCTATGAAGGAAGTACGACTATTTCTCAAGGAACTTTGGCTCTTGTAGGGCAAGGGAGAATTCCTTTTGCGAACGAAATTTTGATCAATGGAACGTTGGACTTGTCGGGTTTAAATGATTCTTTAGTGACATTGAACAAGTTTTCTGGCTCTGGAGTTTTAGTGGGAGGGGAGAATGTTTTGCAAATTGCAACAAGCTCTACGATTACTTTTGGTGGGACGATTCAAGGGCCAAAAGGTTTAGAGATCGCAACAGGGACACTTGCACTCGTGGATGAGGCCTCTCCTTTTTATGAGGGTCCGTTGAAAGTTTTGGGGACACTGGACCTTTCCGGATTGAATCACTCGAGTTTTGCAGTCAACTCTTTGTCGGGGAGTGGTCAGGTGGTGCTTGGATCACACACTTTAGAGTTTAATCGGGCAGGAGAAAGTCATTTTTCTGGAAATATCGAGGGTGCAGGAGGCGTCAGTATCTCGTCGGGAAGTTTGGTTTTAAGTGGGGTGAATGAGTACGCGGGACCTACGCAAATTTTAGGGGGGATGTTGACTCTGCTGAATGCGAATGCGATTGCACAAAGTAGCTCTGTCGTGAATGAAGGGGTCATTGATTGCTCGCAGGTTTCATTTGCTGTTTTGCCCAATCTTTCAGGAAATGGTGCTTTTATGACAAGTAACGCAAAATCGAATCAAATCACTTTAGAAAACACGACAGCCTTAACCTATGAAGGTAGTTTTTTAGGAAATGGGAATATTGAAATTACAGGAAATGGCAGCGGAGATTTAAGTTTAGTGGCCGACAATCGTGATTTTCAAGGAGCTTTTCATTTAGCGGCTGGAAAATTGAGAATCAATGGAAATTACAGTAACGCTACGTTCAATGTGCAGCCCAATACGATTGTTTGTGGAGTTGGGGAAACAGGGGATTTTTCTAATGCAGGTGCTTTAAGCCCCGGAAACTCGATTGGAACTATGGTAATTTCTGGAAATTATACCCAAAGCGGGGCTCTGCATATCGAAATTGAACCGAACAACATCAGTGATTTGCTGCACGTAGTGGGTGATGTTACCATCAACCCGGGATCTACTTTAGAGGTGATTCCATTCCAGGCAGGGGTTTATTTAAAAGGGGAAACATTTACAATTTTAACAGCAAATAGCATATCGGGAACATTTTCTAACTACATTGTCCCATCTGTTTTTGAAATGAGTGTCGTATATAACGCAACGAATATTCAATTGATCAATAATGAAGATGCGGTCATCACGCCCGTTTTGATTCCTGACCTTCCAGAGTACGCAGAAGCCGCTGCAAATGCTCTTTTTTGCCCTGCAGTGGATCTTTCAGGCGATCTGTTAAATCTCAATCTACTGTTGTTAAATCTTCCAGTGGATGCATTTATCGATTCCTTGCGAAGAGTGATTCCTACTCAAATCAGTGCATTGCCGATCGTAGAGTTAGAAAACACGAATAGAGTTCTATCTTTATTGCAAAATCGGATCGGCCGCAATAAAACTAAACAATTGGCCGCAGTTAAAACGACTCCAGAGTGGACTCTTTGGATGACCCCGGTGAGCTTTTGGCTTTGGCAAGGAGCGACTAAAGAAGCTGTCGGATTCCGCTCTTCTACCGGAGGGTTTACTCTTGGAGTTGAAAAAGAATTTTCCCCAGCACTTTGTTTCGGGGTAGGGGCGGGATATACCCACTCAGCTTTAAATTGGTCTGATTCATTTGGTCATTCTGATATGAATGAGTGTTATCTAGCTCCTTATATCGGTGGAAGATGGAAAAAGCTTTGCTATTCAGCCTCTGTCATGGGATCTTACGATGCAGTAGAGTTGCAACGTTCCATGCAGCTTCCGATTCTCTCTAGAACAGCCACTTCCCATTTCAATCAATGGAATTTGGGGGCAATGTTCGACTGCAGAGGATTTTTTGCGGCAAAAGAGAGCTCTTTTTACTTTTCGCCTGAAGGTTCCTGCACATTTATGCAGTTATTTAGGGAGAAAGCAACAGAGTCTGGAGCTGAAAGTCTCGACATGATCTATCCCGCAGGGTTTAATTCTACGATGCGCCTTTTTGTCAATGGTGCCTTTGGCTGGCGCAGCTCTTTAAGAAAGGGTGTTGAATCCGATTTTAGAGGAAGCGTTGGATATCAAAATACACAACTATTCACTTCAAATGAGATCGACGCGAACTTTGTAGGCGATCAGCGCGTTTGCGGAGGAATTCAAGTGTACGGAAACCGTCCTTCAGAAAATCAGGGGGTTGCAGCCCTGAATCTATCGGTGGAAAAACTTGACCAAACAAAAGTGGAGTTGACTTCGAGTTACACCTTTGGGGGGCATAGTTCCGTTCTGGAGTGCAATCTCAGTCTAGAGCTAAAGTTTTAATCTGAATAGGGGTGGATTTTAACTTGTGAGGTATGCTAAAGTGTTAAGCATATGTTTACGGAACAAGACCATTTTTTAGGACAACTTCTCGCGGCCGCCATTGAGCTGATGCTAGGCGATAAGGCGCTGATTACTCACGCCGGGAGCTGTCCGCATGGATTTTATGCACAGGTGTATCCGCCATTCCCCTTGGGGGAGGGCTACTTCAAGCCGCTTCAAGAAAATATGCAAAAATTCATTGATGATGGCGAGGCTCAAGTTCTCGAAATGTCTCAAAAAAATGCTATTTTATTTGCTCAGTCTTTGGGGAAAAAACGATTGGCAAAAAAAATTGAGGGGCTTGGGCAGGATATGGTGCAACTTTTCAGAGTGCACAATTATATCGCGCTATACCCTTATGGTTTGGGGAATGTCGGAAAATTCTCTGTTGATCGGTTGGAGTCGATTGAGAGAGGTGGGTTTCGTGTTTTTGGTCATCGGACTGAAGTGGATGTGAAAGAAAATTTTCATTTGAATCGGTTGAGCGAGGTGGGGGAGTTCTTTAAGGGCGATTTTCTCTTCAAACAAAAAGGGCTTGAGTGTCGAGGGCAATTTATCCGCGCTTTTGAAAAGGCGATGGAGGGGGTGCAGTTTGTCGATACGGGACCTTGGAGTAAAGAGACTTTTCACCGGGTAAAAATGCTTCAAATTCCCTTTACAACTCAGGTGGGGCAGTGCGATGTTGCCGGGGATGACGACCCTTTTTCGGGGCTAAAGGGAATAAAGAGGATCACGACCGATCAGTTTTTTTATCTGGTTGAAAGTGAAAAAGTTGAGGAAGGGATCAGTTCTTGCTTGCGTTTGATTGAAAAATGGATTAAAATCCTCGGAATCCGTGGAAATTTCACCGAGAGGGGGCGAGGGCGAGTTTCCTGGATGGTCCAAGATCCTTTTGGGACAACCTTTGAGGGGCCCTATGTAGAGCGCCACCCAAGTGGTTGTTTAACAGGATCCTTAATGGGACCGCTAGAGTTAATGATTGCAATACATGCAGAGGAGAAGTTTACCTGGAATCTAGAGAATCAAGAATCAATGAGCAAATCCGCGTTTCACAAGTTCGTCTAATTGATGAAAACGGCGGCCAGCTTGGGGTTGTATCGACATATGAAGCTAGACGTCAGGCGCAAGAGAAGGGGCTCGATTTAGTAGAAATCGCTCCACAAGCTCAGCCCCCTGTATGTAAAATTATGAATTACGGAAAATTTCGTTATTCAAAAGAGAAGCAAGAGAAAAAAAACCGCAAAACACAGATTAAACTCAAAGAGTTGAAGCTGCGTCCAGGAATTGCGGACAACGACATTAAGATTAAAGTTTCTCAGGCAAAAGACTTTTTGTCAGAAGGAAACAAAGTAAAAGTTACCTGTATGTTCCGTGGGAGGGAGATGGCACATACAGAGATCGGAGAAGCTGCTATGCAGCGTTTCGTCGAGGAGCTCAAAGAGTTCGCGATGATAGAGATACCACCGAAAATGACGGGTAGGAGCTTATGCCTAGTGCTTGCGCCCGCAAAACAAACAAAAGGAGACGAACGTGCCAAAAATGAAAACTAGGAAGGCGTATACAAAACGTTTTAAATTGACTGCAACAGGTCAATTGAAGCGTCAAAAGCCTGGTAGAAGACATAAACTTACCAACAAATCCTCTAAGCGCAAGAGATCTTTAGCTAAATCCACTTTAGTGGACAAAGGTCAATTGAAGACATATAAAAAATTAATGTGCGTTTAGGGAGGCGATGAATGAGAGCTACAAATTCTGTCTATAGCCGTAGACGTAAAAAACGGTTACTAAAAGCATGTAAGGGATATTTCGGAGACCGAAAGAACCATTACCGCAACGCAAAGAACGCTCGCATGAAAGCGATGTACTATGCGTATCACCACCGATTAATGAAGAAAAGATCTTTCAGAAGTCTTTGGATTATTCGTATCAACGTAGCAGCTCGCCTTTATGCTGGGCTTTCCTACTCGATGTTTATCCACGGAATGAAGAAAGCTGAGATCGAGCTCGACCGTAAAGTTCTTGCCTTCTTAGCTGTTGAAGATCCAGAAGCTTTCCGCACAATTGCGCTGAGAGCTAAGGCCGCTTTAGCCGCTTAAACGAAGACAAAAACGTAAGATAGAGAATATTCCTTATGTCACACAGACCCCTAGACCTTCCCTCTTTAAAGAAAGAATTTAACGAGAAACTCCACAAGGCAAATAGCCCGATGGAGCTGGAAGAGCTAAGGGTCTGTTATTTTGGTAAAAAAGGGGTCATTCAAGATCTGATGGCTGCCTTAAAAAACGTTCCCAAGGAAGAAATTCCTTATCTAGGGAAACAGATCAACCATTTTAAAGAAGAGCTTTTGCAAGAGCTTGAAACGAAGAAGAGAGCAGTAGAGGAGCATGAGCTACTCAAAAGCCTCGAACTCGAACGTTTCGACGTCACTTTGCCGGGAAATCTACGCAAATCGTCCCACCCACATCCGATTATGGAAACGATTGAAAAGATGTCTGAAATCCTCCGCTCCCTTGGTCTAAAAGAGGTGCAGTCGAACGAAATCCAAGAGGAGACAGTCAACTTTGATCTTCTCAATTTTGCTCCTGACCACCCTGCAAAGGATATGCAAGATACTTTCTATCTTGACGAGCAAATGCTCTTAAGAACCCATACCACCACCTTTCAAGTTCCGATGATGCGTAAACATCAGCCACCGATGGCGCTCTTTTGTGCCGGACGTGTGTTTCGTAATGAAGAGGTGACCTCTCGTTCTCACCAACAGTTTAGTCAAATCGATGCCTTTCACTTGGGTAAAGGGGTGAGTCTCTCCGACCTTCTTTCGTTATTGCGCCTTTTTTACAAGCGGCTCTTTGGCGAGGCGGTCATCCTCCGTTTTCGTAAAAGTTACTTTCCGTTTACCGAACCGAGTGTCGAAATCGATGTGAGTTGTATCCGTTGCGGTCAAAAAGGGTGCCCGATCTGCAAACACACCGGTTTTCTCGAGGTCGCAGGGGCTGGAATGATCCATCCAAATGTGATTAGGGCTGGTGGGCATGACCCAGAGGTCTATTCAGGATGGGCGTTTGGGATGGGAGTCGATCGGACACTGATGCTGCTCCACAACATCCCTGATATACGGATGCTGTGGGAGTCAGACAACAGATTCTTAAGTCAGTTCTAGATCTTTTGAGCAAATGGCGATTTTGTCTCGTAAGTTTCAGTGATTTCAATCCTATTATTGGCTGTGTCATTGAAGAATTTTGCTGTTTTTGTGAAAATGCGCAAATCAGCTTCATTTGTTGAATCTGGATCAGTCGATACGATCGCGGTACCATCAATGGTGACGAAATTTTGTTGAATGTATATTGTTAGCTGTTTGTCATTTTCATCGGTATCTAAAAAATTGATGTTTCCGTTAATTGGGAAAAAACCTGTCCCCACTTGCTGGAGAACATGGTTGATTCCATTTTGACAAAAACCAGCCGCTTGCAATGCAGCGCTTAGTTGGTTGACTATAGGTAAACAGATTATCGTAGCCTTAAAGGAAGGGGTGTCAAAGTCGCAATCCTTGAATTGATCGAATAAAAGACTTGAATCGCTTTTTTCAATGAACTCTTTCTTAGACGTTATTGTACCATCAAGAGCAGTAAACGAAATATGGTTCCAATCGGTAAGGTTACGAGCGACTTGGCTTATATTTCCTGATATTTTTTCTGAAAGGCTAGGATAAGTAGAAAATGTGTTGTGGTGATGCACAGGCGTTATCTTTTTATCGGTGGGGCGTGTAAATTTTTCGATGATTGCACTAAACAACGGATCAAACGGTTTTTGGTAAGGCTTGCGCAATTCTTCTGATAACTGCTCTTTTGTTGAGAGGGTGGCCGGCTCTTCGATGCTTTGTGTGCTTACATTTTCTGAAATTTCATCATTATCAGAATCATTAAATGTTTCGTTCTGCATTAGAGAAACTCTTGATGAATTTAGAGATTTCGTTGAAGTGCAGGGGGACAAAAGCCAGTCGGGGATAGTTTGCGTGAAGAAGATTTTGATTTTTTCAAAAATCGTGGCTATCAGAGTGGTTAAGCGATTTTGTGAACCATTTTTGCATGAAGGTATTGTTGAGTTTGGGTTCTGATCGGGTAGAATCCGAGGTGTAATTGCGTGTATCATAAGACTTAACTCCAAATATTACATTAATGCATTAACTATAATATTATATTATATCATATAATATTTATTTTACACAATGTTAAATGAACGGAGACTAGCTTAAGTCTTTGATGGTAATCAGGTTATTGCAATTCCTCATCCGTGGTCCAGAGGAGTCTGTGGTGGACTGGATCGAAGGCTTTTGAGGTAGGTTCGATCTCGATATGGTGTTTTTCCTGCCCTGCTCGAAAGTCGATCACCTCAGCATAGTGGTAGAGTGGGATTGTCTCTTCGGCTTGAGTGTTCTTTACGAGGGTAATGAGGGCATATTGGGACTCTTTTTCAATCACGACTCCCTCGGGATAAACAAGCCAAGTCACCTCATAAAGGTGGGGAAGGTCGATTAAGATCTTTTGAGGAGGGCTCGCTAGTTCGAGAATGTGGACGACACTCTCATCCCCCTCTTGAGTCATCGCCATGTGAGCAAACGAATGGAGGAGAGAGTGGGATAAGAGCTCGAGGCGATCTTTCGGATTTTGGATTTGCCCAAGCAAATTGAAGAAAATCTCGGAAGAAAAAACCTCGTAATCGTTGATCTGCAAGGACAAAAATCCTTTTTCTAGCCGATACAGCACTTCGTTGATGAGTTCCTGTTCACCCTTGATAGCGGGTTGTCCTCCCTCTATGGAAGTAAAGGGGACAGTGAAAGGGTCCTCCTTGGGAGTGCTTAGCTCCTCTATTCCGTCGTCTTCACCCTCGAAAATTCCCTGTAAAACTTGCTGCACCTCATCCTTGATCTGCTGCAACTCCTCCTCTTTTAATTCTTGCGATGCCTCTTCAGTCATCGTCTTTTCATTCTTCAAGCTAGACGCAACCAACTCAGTGGCTGGCACCTCTTGGTTAAAACGTAGGCTAAAATGGGGCGTGGAGGCTTTGGCTACTTTTGCAGCTCCCTCTAATGTATTCGAGGAGAGGGGACCGAAGCGCCTTTTCAAAGAAGAGGGCTCATTGGTGCTTGCTTCAGGTTGTTTGGGGAAATTCGGCGGTATATCCATAGGTTCCTTCTGTTAACCTCTAGATAATGATTTTTATGAAAAAAAGCAAACTTTTTATAAAATATGATTTAGTTTTGTGGGGAGGGTAAGGGGTCTACTTAACCCCAGGTTTGATTAGCGGTGCTCAATAGAGTCTAGTTGCTTATAAAAAGCTTTGTCTTCAGTGGAATGGAAAATTCCGTCGTACTGGCTAAAACCAATATCTACTGTCTTGGTAAGGCTTGTTTGATCAGGGCTAATTGTTAATATAATCTTTGTTTTTAGATCCCCAGTAGGTAAATATACGGTATTGTCCGGGTGAAGGGGAATCATCAGATCCATTTCTGAGAATGATGCTTGAACGCAGAGCTGATTAGATTCTATCCGAATATTAAGCTTGGCGTGGCCTCCACTGACCCCGTTATGATTGGTGGCGTTTGCGGCAAAACACATTAGATTTTTGTTAGATAAAGCGAAAATTCCTTGGTGTAGGTTATCTAGAGCTGTCTCTAAAAGAGCGGGAGTGTTAAAGCCATGCTTTAACAATGTTTCTTGTAAACATAATTGCATTTTATTTGCGATTAACAGTCGATATGCTGCAGGGTTTTCTCTATGCAATAGCTGCATCTCTAATGCATTTCTAGATTCTGTTAGCAAATTTTCTATGGAAAAATGTTCGTCTCCAGAAGAAATAGTTACTTGGTTCCAGCGATTAAAATCTTTTTGGATTTGAACTTTAGTTTTGTAAAGCTTTTGTAAATCCTTTTCGTTGAACTCTTCAGTTAAATGATAGGATTCATAGGTATGTTGGCGCATGGCATCCACGACCTGATCAAGGCTTGTAATGGGTTGGTCAAGTGGAAGCAGATTCAATGCGCTTAAGAAAGTTTCCGCTGGATTGGGAACAGTTGGTAGATGATTTTTTTGAGCGGATGCAAGTGAGGATTCTTCAAATAAATGATTGTCTAGTGGGATAGGTGGAAGCTTAGAATCACTAAAATTAAGGCATATGCGCTCTAGGTCAGATTCTGCAGAGAGATGAACGTTGGTCGAAAATGTTTCGTGTTGTAGGACATCATTCATTGTTTGAAATTGCAATTCATTTTCTTGTGCAGGACGATGCACCTCTATTATCGCATCTTCGTCTTCAGAACCGATCTCTTTGGTAGAGGCTTCGCTGAGTCTTCGATCGTTTTCACTGATATCGACGTTCACAGGTTGATTGTTTTTATAAAAAAATGATCCTATGAAGGCGAAAAAGTTTTTAAAAGAGTTGAAGATGTTCATGATTTTCTGAAAAAATCCAGAGTCTTTTTTCTGAGAAAGTTTTGCCTCATTTGCCATGATAATGAGTCTACCTAACCCTTCGCGTCTATTAAGAATTCTACTGGTCAATATAGGTTGGGCAACCTCATTCGTTTTGTCGGTTACTTGCTTTTGTGTCCCTTTATCTGTTCCTGGTGAATGTGATGAGATGTGAGATTGTGAAATAGGGGGTATCATAAAGTTCTCCTAATGGCTGCCTTCAATATATTATTATAACATATTTTAGAAATAAATTACATGAAATTGAGGCGATTTTTTTTGAGAGGATGAAACTTGTTGATCAAAAAGGGGTTAGGCTGCTATATTTATGCTCACGATCTCGCTCGAGAAAGTTTTCCCAACGGAGGGATGGCAGAGCGGTCGATTGCGGCGGTCTTGAAAACCGTTGAAGGGCAACCTTCCGGGGGTTCGAATCCCTCTCCCTCCGTCTCTTACTTCTTTAAATCCTTAAATGTCTTAAAATGAAGTTTTCCGATAGATCCAAAGATCTCGGGTCCATGATCTTCCATAAGCTGACGTGCTTGGTTGATAACGGGAGTAGACGCACCTTTGCGTAAATCTGTGCCGATTAAGTCACCTGTAGCCTTTAGCCCTTCAAGAAAGGCGCTGCGTGCCAAAATGGAGGCGGCGGCGACCGCAAGATCACTTTCTGCTTTCGGGTAGGAGATGAGGTTGAGGTGGAGCCCTTTTTTCTTGAGGTATTGATCGACGAGCGGCTCGGTGGAAAATTGATCGACGAGGGCTTGGGTGGCGCCTGTTTTCTCAGCCAAGGTTTTGATGACGGCAGCATGAGCCCAGGCAAGCAGATGGTTGAGATTCTTGAATTTAGCATAAAGTTCGTTGTAGGTCTTTGGAAAGAGGACGATCTGATCGAAGGGGACCTTTTGCTGAATCACTGAAGCGAGAAGATCGATCTTCGTATCAGACAGTGTTTTCGAGTCTTTGACTCCGATTGCTTGTAAAATTTCTAAAGTTTGTTCGTCAACTGCGACCGCCGCTACAACAAGAGGGCCGAAAAAGTCTCCTTTACCCGCCTCGTCTGATCCAATATAAAGTCCATGAAATGCCATCCCTTAAGGCTACCA
>JACCDN010066037.1_pt1 | contig 14136 bp, 13 predicted proteins | sample 7441691 | NCBI WGS metagenome assembly JACCDN01 (sample SAMN15323439, study PRJNA562643) | freshwater metagenome | isolation source: river surface water | place: USA:Blue River Watershed | collected 2017-08-16
CAATGCAGGAGATTGGGAATCGGTCATTCAAGATGTCATTTCTAATATGAAATCTGTTGCTTAGATTTGTTGAAGCCCTGACTCTGCCCAAGTTTCCTTACTACTTCATTTAGTCAATCCGGCTTCTTTTTGTTGTGAAGATAAGGTATTGACACGTTTTTCATGACCTGCCCCCACTAGCCGTACCAAGCTGAGGTTAGTACGTATGGGCTGCTGCCGGTTTCATGGACACCTTGTTAAGGTGTGAAGATGAAACCGGAGGTGGTTTATGGGAACGAGAAGGCAATTTGGCTGGGAATTCAAGATTGAAGCAGTCAAGCTGGTCACGGAGCGCGGCGTAGCCGTTGCGCAGGCTGCTCGTGATCTGGATGTTGCGGAATCGGTGTTGCGCAGATGGATGCGTGAACTGGCCCAAGATCCAAGGGAGGCATTCCCCGGCAATGGGGTAATGAAGCCAGAGCAGGCCGAGATTGAACCGTAAGCTCCCCCGTCAAGTGGACAGACCAGAAGTAGAGACAGCTGCTGGGGTTAACCTGGGTTTGAATACCACCGGCGGCACCCTACCCAGGGATTCGTGTGGCCGGTATTCGTCGTAGTCGGCTACCCACTCCTCGGCAGCCTGTTGTACTTCCGAGATCGAGTCGAACAGGTGCGCGTTGAGCACCTCGTCACGGAAGCTGCGGTTAAACCGCTCGATGAATGCGTTCTGGTTGGGCTTGCCAGGCTGAATGAACATCAACTTTACCGCGTTCGCTTCTGCCCAATCGGTAAAGGCGCTGGCCGTGAGCTCAGGGCCGTTATCCAGCCGGATGGCCTCGGGCCTTCCATAGAGCTCCAGCAGTTGATCCAGGACGCGTACGACGCGCCCCGCCGGGATGGAGGTGCCGACCTCAATGCGCAGCGCCTCTCGATTGCCCTCATCGATGACGTTGGGGGTGCGGAACGGTCGGCCGTCGTACATCGTGTTGCGCATGAAGTCCAAGGCCCATACCCGGTTGGGTTCGTGGGTCTGCAGCAGCGGTTGGCGCTCACGGGTGCTCAGTCGTTTCTTCGCCCTACGCTTGAGGTTCAGCCGCATCTCGCAGTACACCCGATAAACACGCTTGTGGTTCCACGGCTTGCCGTCGGCGCGCAGCCGATCGAAGCACTTCCAGAAGCCCCAGCGGGCTCTCTTAGCGACGATCTCGTTGAGGGCATCCACCACCGGCGCATCCTTGGCCAGACGGTCCATCGTTGGTTTGTAAAACGCCGACCGCGACAGCTTCATGGTCTTGCAAGCCTTCGCACGCGACAGACCATGCTCACTGACCATGATCTCCACCACCGCGCGCCTCTCAGTCGGCGTCACAACTTTCAGGACAGCACGTCCTTGATCGCTGTGTTCTCCAGAGCCAGCTCGGCATACATCCTCTTGAGCTTGGCGTTCTCTGCCTCCAGCTCCTTGACCCGCTTGAGCTCAATGGCCGACATGCCGGCGTATTTGCTCTTCCACTGGTAGTAGGTCGCTGCGCTGATGCCGTGCTTGCGGCAGATATCGGCTACAGCCAGACCCGCTTCCCCCTCGCCCAGGATCGCCATGATCTGGCTCTCCGTGAAACGCGACTTCCTCATGACTTCTCCTCCTCGATGAAGCAGAGGTCTCCATTTTTAATCTGATCCCAGGACGGGGGAGCTTACGACTTCAGCCATGATTGCGTTGATATCACCGTTGACTACGGAATCTCGGGCCAGTACGTCACGAGGTTGCTGGATTAAGCAGCTCTGTTTCGCGGCTATTCACAGGTGGTTAGGACTGACAACGGACCTGAATTCACAAGCCGAGCGTTTCTGGCTTGAGCGCAATCTCATGGGATTCGCCACATCCTGATCCAGCTAGGTCGTCCCATGCAGAACGGTTAGATCGAGAGTTTCAACGGCAAATTCCGTGACGAGCATCTCAACGAACATTGGTTTCAAAAACTGCTGCAGGCCAGAACAGCGGTAGCCAGCTGGAGGCAGGATTACAACGAGATTCGGCCACACAGCAGTCTGGGTCGGATCCCTCCGGCTCAAATCGCCCAGCAACATCGACTCGCAGTCAGTGATGCTGTTTCATCAACCATCAAAATCGATTAACCTTGAGCCGGAATTGCTACTTTTGATGGCTTGGCTAACGGGGGCAGGTCAAGAAGATGATGTGACGTGACGGCTGAATGTGAGTTGGAATACGCATTATCGAGTAGGAATGAACCACCTCGATGGATCACCAACTGAGGGTGCACCAAGAAAAAAGCCTTGAAGACTGATGATCTTCAAGGCTTTTCCTTATTTGGCGGAGTGGACGGGGCTCGAACCCGCGACCCCCGGCGTGACAGGCCGGTATTCTAACCAACTGAACTACCACTCCACGTGGCTTGTGCGTTCACCAAACAGAGTTTGGTCAAGTGCAACAACTTGGCGACCCTACGGGGATTCGAACCCCGGTACTCACCGTGAAAGGGTGATGTCCTAGGCCTCTAGACGATAGGGTCAAAACCTGGACTTCTCGACACTTTGGTGGAGGTAAGCGGGATCGAACCGCTGACCTCTTGCATGCCATGCAAGCGCTCTCCCAGCTGAGCTATACCCCCTTTGGGCATCGAGACCGGCATTATAGCCAGCTTTTATTGCCCCCTGACCGACCCACCCTTCACACATCCACAAAGCCCGAGGCGCCCCGTGTGAAGCCGGCCTCAAAGTCCAGCGCGGATGAGCCCCACCACGCGATCGCGATCGCTCAAGGCCAGCACCTGATCCAGCGATGGGGTTTGCGGCGTGCCCAGCACCAGCACGCGAACGGGCATGGCCAACTGGGGCATCTTGAGTTGATGGGCCTGCAACACGGTCTTGATGCCTGCGGCAATGGCCGCTGCCGACCACTCCACGGTTTGCAGGCTCTGGGCGAATTCGGCCAGCGCGGGTTTGACGGTATCGGTCACATGCTGAGCCAGATCGGCGGCACTGGGCTGCACGGGGCCTGCCATGCGGTTGAGCCAATCGGCAAGCACACACAAGGTGTCACAGCGGTCTTTGAACAAATCGCAGCGCGCAGCCAGCCGCGCAGGGTGCTCGTCCAGGGCTTGGGGCTCAAGCCAGGGCTTGACCATTTGGGCAAGCGCATCGCCCGTACACGCCTTGAGGTGCTGGGCATTGACCCACTTGAGCTTGGCTTCATCAAACTGGGCTGCACTCTTGCCCAGGTGGTCGAGGTCGAACCAGGACAGGAATTGCTCGCGCGAAAAGATTTCGTCGTCACCGTGGCTCCAGCCCAGTCTGGCCAGGTAATTGACCATGGCATCGGGCAGATAGCCTTCGGTGCGGTACTGAGTGACGGCTTTGGCACCATTGCGCTTGCTCATTTTTTCGCCCTGCTCGTTGAGCACGGTGGGCAAGTGGGCATAGACCGGATGGGCTCGCCCCAGGGCTTGGAAGATGTGAATCTGCCGGGGGGTGTTGTTGACGTGATCGTCGCCGCGAATGACATGGGTGATGGCCATGTCGATGTCGTCCACCACCACACAAAAGTTGTAGGTGGGTGTGCCGTCCGGGCGGGCGATCACCAAGTCGTCGAGTTCGGCATTGGCCACTTCGATGCGACCCTTGACCTTGTCGTCCCACACCACACTGCCGCCCAGCGGGGTCTTGAAGCGCCAAACGGGTTTGACGCCTTCGGGGATGGCGGGCAAGGTCTTGCCCGGCTCGGGCCGCCAGGTGCCGTCATAGCGGGGCTTGAGCTTGGCGGCCATTTGCCGCTCGCGCAAGGCATCGAGTTCAGCCACGCTCATGTAGCAAGGGTAGACCCAGCCTTGCGCGCGCAATTGCTCGAGGACCTCCTTGTAGCGGTCCATGCGCTGCATTTGATAGAAGGGACCTTCATCGGGGTTGAGGCCCAGCCACTGCATGCCTTCGAGGATGACGTCCACGGCCTCCTGGCTGGAGCGCTCGACATCGGTGTCTTCGATGCGCAAGATGAAAACGCCGTCTTGTGACTTGGCAAATGCCCAGGGGTACAAGGCCGAACGGATGTTGCCCAGGTGGATGAAGCCAGTGGGCGAAGGCGCAAAGCGGGTGCGAACGGTCATGATTTATGCCAAGGAATCCAGGCCAATCGACAAATCGGCCTTGAGGTCATCGAGGTGCTCCAGGCCAACGGCCACGCGGATGAGGCCTTGACCAATGCCTGCAGCTTGACGCTGCGCTTCGGTGAGTCGGCCATGCGAGGTGCTCGCCGGATGGGTGATGATGGTTTTCACATCGCCCAGGTTGGCGGTGACCGACATGAGTCGGGTGGAGTCGATCACATGGAAGGCATTGCGCCTGAGCTCAGGGCCTTTGACATCAAAGGACAGCACCGCCCCACCCAGACCCGATTGCTGGCGCATGGCCAATGCGTGCTGCGGGTGGCTGGCAAGCCCGGGGTAATGCACACGACTGACCTGGGGGTGATCTTGCAGCCACTGCGCCAGCTCCAGTGCCTGCTGCGATTGCGCTTTCATGCGAATGCCCAAGGTCTCCATGCCCTTGAGCACCACCCAGGCGTTAAAGGGCGACAGGCTCATGCCTGCGCTGCGCATCACTGGCACAAACGTGTTGCGCACCAGTTCCTCGGAAGCGCACAAGGCACCGGCCACCACGCGGCCTTGGCCGTCGAGGTACTTGGTGCCTGAATGGATGATGATGTCAGCCCCCAAGCGCGCAGGCTGTTGCAGGGCTGGCGTACAAAAACAGTTGTCCACAGCCAGCAAGGCGCCAGCTGCGTGGGCAATGTCAGCCAAGGCGGCAATGTCACACACCTCGGTGAGCGGATTGGTGGGCGTTTCGGCAAACAGCAACCGCGTCTGGGGCTTGACGGCGGCGCGCCAGGCCTGCACATCGCTTTGAGGCACAAAGGTGGAGGTGACCCCAAACTTGGCAAACTCGGTGCCGATCAGCTTGAGGGTGGAGCCGAACATGGATTGCGAGCACACCACATGGTCACCTGCCTTGAGCAAGCCCATGCACATGAGCAACACGGCTGACATGCCACTGGAGGTGCCCACACACGCCTGGGTGGACTCCAGGGCGGCGAGGCGCTTTTCCATGGACGCCACGGTGGGATTGGTGAAACGCGAATAGATGTAGCCGTCCTCTTCCCCCGAGAACCGCCGCGCGGCGGTCTCGCTGTCGGGCTGGGTGAAGCTCGAGGTGAGGTAGAGGGCTTCTGAGTTTTCGCTGTACTGAGAGGGCTCCACACCGGCGCGCACGGCCAAAGTGTCGAGGTGTAAATCCGTTGGGGGAGTTTTGCGTTTCATGATTGGGATCCTGCGGATTCAGACTGGGCTGAGCGTTCTACGGCGTCACGCTCGGCACGCATGGCGTGGATGAGCTCGGGCGTGATGTCTTCGGTGACATAGTCGCCATCAAAACATGAGGCCTCGAATCGGTCGGGCATGGCCGATGGCGACGTGGCCGCCTTTTTCACCGCGTCCTTCATGGCCTGAACGTCCTGATAGATCAGGGCATCGCAGCCAATGAGCTCGCGGATCTCGTCGACGCTGCGACCGTGCGCCACCAGCTCTTCGCTGGTGGGCATGTCAATGCCGTAAACATTGGGGTGGCGAACAGGCGGTGCCGCACTGGCCATGTAGACCTTGGTGGCACCGGCATCGCGTGCCATTTGAACGATCTCTCGACTGGTGGTGCCTCGCACGATGGAGTCATCGACCAGCAGCACCCGCCTGCCCTTGAATTCGCTGGCAATGACATTGAGTTTTTGGCGCACGGATTTTTTGCGCACGGCCTGCCCCGGCATGATGAAGGTGCGCCCCACGTAACGGTTTTTGACAAAGCCCTCGCGATAGGCCAGCCCCAGAAGTTGCGCCAGTTGCATGGCGCTGGGGCGGCTGGACTCGGGAATGGGGATGACCACGTCGATTTCATCGGGCGGCACGGTCGAGATCACGCGCTTGGCCAGGGTCTCGCCCAAGTTGAGCCGCGCCTGATAGACCGACATCCCGTCGATGGTGGAATCCGGCCGTGCGAGGTAGACGAATTCAAAAATGCAAGGCGAGCGCGTGGTAGCCAGGGCCGTGCGATGTTCGTGGAATTGGCCTTGTTCGCTGATGTAGATGGCCTCGCCCGGTGCAATGTCACGCACGAAGCGGTGACCTGTGCCTTCGAGCGCCACGGATTCGCTGGCCACCATCCAGGTGCCCTCGTCTGAGCGACCCAGGCACAAAGGGCGAATGCCGTGTGGATCGCGAAAGGCCAAAAGGCCATGACCCGCAATGAGAGCAATCACGGCATACGACCCCCTCACCCGGGTGTGCACAGCCTGCACGGCCTTGAACACATCGGCTGCTGTGAGGGTGGAGCCCCGAGTCGTGACTTCGAGTTCATGGGCCAAGACATTGAGCAAAACCTCGGAGTCACTGTCGGTGTTGATGTGCCTGTGGTTGAACTTGAACAAATCAGCCCTGAGGGCATTTGAATTGGTGAGGTTGCCGTTGTGCGACAGCACCAGACCAAAAGGCGCATTCACATAAAAGGGCTGGGCTTCGTCTTCGCTTTGAGCATTGCCCGCCGTGGGATAGCGCACCTGCCCCAGACCCATGTGGCCGGGCAAGGCACGCATGTTGCGCGTGCGAAAGACATCGCGCACCATGCCCTTGGCCTTGTGCATGTGAAAGCGGCCTTGCTGGTGCGTGACGATGCCGGCCGCATCCTGGCCACGGTGTTGCAGCAGCAACAAGCCGTCGTAAATCAGTTGGTTGACGGGGATGCCACCAACGATGCCAATGACTCCGCACATGAGGCAATGAACTTTCCGAAATCTGAGGGCAGAACCATCTCCAGCCAAGACAGTCCACGAAGCGCCATTGTCACCCCTTGCGAGTCCTGCCAGAAGTCCAGGCGCTCAATGGGCGTTTGCTTGATGACCCAGACCACCAGCAGCAGGATCAAGGCCCCGCGCAACAGGCCCAGCACCGCGCCAAGCAAGTGGTCCAGCCACCCCAGGCCAACCAGCACGATGACCTTGCGCAACAGCCAGCCCATCAGCCTCGCGGTGATCAAGATGGCCAGCACCGCCAGGACAAAGCCCAGAGCTTGCTTGGCCATGGCCGACCAGGTCTCAAAGGGCAAGTGCAGCGCGATCCAGCGCGCCAGCAGAGAGGAAAAGGCCAACACCAGCAGCCAGCCGATGAACATGAAGAGTTCCTGGGTGAGCCCGCGCCAGATGCCCTGGAGCACTGCGAAAGCCAGGACCACCAACCAGAACCAGTCGAGCGCGGCCATCAGAGCTTGAGCAACTGGGCTTGCAGATTGAGGTTGAGGGCTTTGACCCGATCCAGGACTTTGCGGGCCTCGTCCTCAGAGGTGTAGGGACCCAGCCTCACCCGTGTGCGCGGCCCATCCGAGGTCTTGACCGTCTGGATGTAGGCCTTCAAGCCCGCGCGCTCGAGCTTGGTGAGCAACTCCTTGGCTTTGTCCTGCTCGGAGAACGCGCCCATCTGAATGACGTAGCGCTCGCCCGAGGCAGCAGGCTTGGCCGACTTGTCGGATTTCTCTGTCTTGTCGGCTTTGTCGACCTTCTCTGTCTTGGCCGCAGGTTTGGCTGGCGGCTCGGCGGGCGCAGCCTTGGGCTCGGCGGGCGCAGGCGATGGGGAAGGAGAAGAAGCGGATGGGGCAGGCGCGGGTAGAGCCTCGTCTGCGGGAGCGGAGGCAGGCGCCTGAACCACAGGCGCCGGGGCACTGGCAGCTGCGGTGGGCTTGACGGGCGAGGTCGAAGGCGTCTGGTCTTTGTTGGGAATGTCCACGCGCACATTCATGGGCGCCACCGAACGGGGCTGGTGATCAAACACCAGCGGGAAACCCACCACCGCCAGCAACACCAGAATGGCCGAACCGATCAAGCGGCGCCGGGCGCGCACGCGCAAGGCCTCAACCGATTCGTCAGAAAGGCCTGAAGGCTCAGGCTCGGAAGGGGTTGCACCAGATCGGGTTTTGAAAAGAGCCATGAAATCTTTGGTCGGTTACATAGAGGTCGTCGCAGGCTCAGTCACCCGCGATGGGCCTGAACACGCATCACCTCACCCACGGTGATGAAGGATCCAAACACCAAAATTCTATCAGCGGGGTCTGCTGCCAAGCGTGCTGCAGCCATGGCCTGAACCGGGTTCGCATGGACCTCGGCCTGGGACAATCCTTGGGGGCTGAGCGCCTGCCACTGCGCGAGCAAAGCCTGCGCCGTCGCAGCCCTGGGGCTGGGCAAATCGGTGAAGTGCCAACGCTGCACCAGTGGCCCCAGGCGCTGGATCATCTGGGCGGTGTCCTTGTCGGCCATGGCGCCCATGACCGCATGGGTCACGGGATAAAAACCCATGGCATCGAGGTTGTTGGCCAGCGTGGCCACCGCATGCGGGTTGTGCGCCACGTCCAGCACCACCACGGGCTGACCCGGCACGATCTGAAAACGCCCCGGCACCGTGGTCTCGGCCAAACCCACACGCACGGCCTGTGCGGACACCGGCAGGCGTTCGCGCATGGCCTCCAGTGCCGCCAACACCCCCGAGGCGTTGATGAGCTGATTGGTTCCCCGCAGGCTCGGGTGCGCCAAGCCATTGAGCTTCCAGTGACGGCCGCGCCAGGACCATTGCTGGCCATCGCCTTGAAAGCCAAAGTCCCGCCCCTGAAGCCACAAGTCGGCACCGAGCTGTTGGGCATGAGCCAGCACCGACTGGGGCGGCATGGGGTCAGAAACAATCACGGGGCGCTGGGCACGCATGATGCCCGCCTTTTCGCGACCAATGGACTCGCGATCAGGCCCCAGGAATTCGGTGTGATCGATATCGATGCTGGTGATGATGGACACATCGGCATCCACCAAATTGACCGCATCGAGGCGCCCCCCCAGACCCACTTCCAGGATGAGCACATCCAGATCGCTGGCAGCCAGCACCCCCAGAATGGCCAGGGTGGTGAATTCGAAATAGGTGAGCGACACCTCGACCAGCGCAGCACGAACGCGTTCGCACTGCTTGACCAAGACCTGCGCCTCAACAGGCTGCTGGCGGATGCGGCAACGCTCCTCGAAGTCCACCAGATGGGGTGAGGTGTAGAGCCCTGTCCTGAAGCCAGCAGCCTCCAGCATGCCCTCGAGCATGGCGCAGGTGGAGCCCTTGCCATTGGTCCCCGCCACGGTGATCACAGGGACCTGGATGTCTAAGCCCATGCGCTGGGCCACCGCTCGCACGCGATCCAAGCCCATGTCGATGGGCTTGGAGTGAGCAACCTCTGCCCAATGGAGCCATTCTTGTAGTGTCATGAAGGGCATTGTCTGCCATCTGCACCACTGGGCAGGAACCCATGCAAGATCAAACCCTGTCAACGCCACCCCTGGTCGAGGACGTTACTCAAGGGCGCTCTTTAAAATGGACCCTGAGCTGGCTTTCCTCAACCCCAACTGGCTTTTCCAAGGACTTCATCATGAACACTCATTCTTTAGTACGCCTCATGATTGCACTGGGTGCAGGTCTTTTTGTGTCGCTCAGCGCACAGGCCCAGGTCTATGGCACGGTGATCTCCAGCACCGCAATCCAGAAGCAAACCCCCGTCACCAAACAGGTGTGCACCGAACAGCAAGTCGTCGTGCCCCAACAAAAATCGGGCGCTGGCACCATCATGGGCGGCATTGCCGGGGGCACGATTGGCAATGCCATTGGCAAGGGTGACGGCAACGCCTTGGCCACCGTGCTGGGTGTGGTGGGTGGCGCCATGCTGGGCGACAAGATCGAAGGCGAAAAACCCCCGCGCACGCAAATCGTTCAAAACTGCACCAACCAAACGGCCTACGAAACCCGCATCACGGGCTACCAGGTGGTGTACGAGTACGCTGGCAAACGCTATACGGTGGAAATGCCACGTGACCCCGGCCCCACGGTGACCTTGCAGGTCACGCCGGTCATTCAGTGAACCTGGTGGGTCTGCTCAGCCCGCGCAAACCCTGGCGCGGGCTTGTGCGTATTCACGCTTGAGTCTGGCCACGAGCTCGGCGGTGGGCACAACCGCCTTGACAGCGCCAATCCCCTGACCACTGCCCCAGATGTCCTTCCAGGCTTTGGTCGAACCCGAACCAAAGTTCATGGCCGAGGGGTCACTTTCAGGTAAGTGGCTGGGGTCCAGGCCTGCATTGCGAATCGATGCGGCCAGGTAATTGCCATGCACGCCAGTAAAGAGGTTGCTGTAGACGATGTCGTCTGAATTGCTCTCCACAATGCACTGCTTGTAGGCCTCAGCGGCACGGGCTTCTTCGGTGGCGATGAAAGCCGAGCCAATGTAGGCAAAGTCAGCGCCCATGGCTTGCGCCGCCAGCACCGCACCGCCTGTGGCCATGGCACCGCTCAAGGCCAAAGGACCATCGAACCATTCCCGGATTTCCTGAATCAAGGCAAAGGGGCTCTTGGTGCCCGCATGCCCGCCTGCGCCAGCGGCCACAGCGATGAGGCCATCGGCTCCTTTTTCAATCGCCTTGTGGGCAAAGGTGTTGTTGATGATGTCGTGCATCACCACCCCACCGTAGCTGTGGGCGGCCTGGTTGATTTCTTCACGCGCACCCAAGCTGGTGATGATCAAAGGCACCTTGTACTTGACGCACAAAGCCATGTCGTGTTCGAGGCGATCGTTGCTCTTGTGCACGATCTGGTTGACAGCAAAAGGCGCAGCGGGTTGATCGGGGTGATCGCGGTTGTGCTTGGCCAGTGCCTCGGTGATCTCGGCCAGCCACTCGTCGAGTTGCGATGCAGGGCGGGCATTGAGCGCAGGCATGGAACCCACCACACCAGCCTTGCACTGGGCAATGACCAGTGCAGGATGGCTGATGATGAACAAGGGCGAACCAATGACGGGAAATGGAACGTTTTTCAATGCGGGAGGCAGGGCCATGACTCGCCTTTCAGGATGGGGTGAAGAACGTGGGATCAGAAGGCCTCAAGAGCCATCTCGGTGACACTGTGCGCACCCTCCACAATCGCGTCGCGAATGCCGGGCACCTTGGTGAGGATGTGATCGGCATAGAAACGGGCGGTGGTGAGCTTGGCCGCCATGAAGTCGGCATCCTGGGCTTGCGCCTCTTTGCTGAGTGCCACCAGGGCTGCGCGACCCAATTGCCAGCCGGCCATGAGGTTGCCCGCGAGCATGAGGTAGGGGACGCTGCCGGCAAATGCGGCATTGGGGTTGGCCTTGGACTGCTCGGCAATGAAACCCACCACATCGACAAAGGCCTCTCTGGCCGATTGCAGGCGCTTGGCAATGGCCTTGGCATCGGGGCTGGACTGCGCCATCAGTTCAGATTCGGTCTTGGCGATTTGCGCCGCAATGGCTTTGGCAGATTGGCCGCCATCGCGAGCGGTTTTGCGACCCACCAGGTCATTGGCCTGGATGGCGGTGGTGCCTTCGTAAATCGTGAGGATCTTGGCATCTCGGTAGTACTGGGCAGCGCCGGTTTCCTCGATGAAGCCCATGCCGCCGTGCACTTGCACGCCCAGGGACGTGACCTCCAAGCTCATCTCGGTGCTATAGCCCTTGACCAGGGGCACCAGGAATTCATAGAAGACCTGGTTGTCCTGACGCACCTTGGGATCGGGGTGATGATGAGAGGCATCGTAGGCCGCGGCGGCCACGCTGGCCATGGCACGGCAACCCTCGGTGTAGGCGCGCATGGTCATGAGCATGCGACGCACATCCGGGTGATGGATGATGGGACCGGCCTTGGGCAAGCTGCCATCCACCGGACGGCTTTGCACGCGGTCGCGCGCATACTGCACCGCCTTTTGATAGGCCCGCTCGGCAATCGCCACGCCCTGCACGCCCACGGCATAGCGCGCCGCATTCATCATGATGAACATGTATTCAAGGCCACGGTTTTCCTGGCCGACCAGTTGGCCCACTGCACCACCATGGTCACCGTATTGCAGCACCGCCGTGGGGCTGGCCTTGATGCCCATCTTGTGCTCGATGGACACACAATGCACATCGTTGCGCTCGCCGAGGCTGCCGTCTGCGTTGACGCGGAACTTGGGCACCACAAACAGGCTGATGCCCTTGACGCCTTCGGGCGCACCTTGCACGCGTGCGAGCACCAGGTGGACGATGTTCTCGGCCATGTCGTGCTCACCGTAGGTGATGTAAATCTTGGTACCAAAAATCTTGTACGTGCCATCGGGCTGGGGCTCGGCGCGGGTGCGCACGGCCGCGAGGTCGGAGCCGGCTTGCGGCTCGGTGAGGTTCATGGTGCCCGTCCACTGCCCCGACACGAGCTTGTCAAGGTAGATGGCCTTCAACTCGTCGCTGCCCGCCGTGAGCAAGGCTTCGATGGCACCATCGGTGAGCAGCGGACAAAGGGCAAAGCTCATGTTGGCCGAATTGAGCACCTCGCCACAGGCCGCCCCAATGGTCTTGGGCAAACCCTGGCCACCAAATTCTGCGGGATGCTGCAAGCCTTGCCAGCCGCCTTCTGTGTATTGACGATAAGCGTCCTTGAAGCCGGCGGTGGTCGTCACCTGATTGCCGTCGTGGTGAAAAGACGGGTTTTTGTCACCTTCCCAATTCAGCGGGGCAATCACGTCCTGGTTGAGTCGGGCGCATTCCTCCAGCACCGCTTGCGCGGTCTCCAGGCCAGCATCTTCAAAACCCGGCAGCTGCGCAATCTGGTCGATGCGTGCCAGGTGTTCGATGTTGAACAGCATGTCTTTGAGGGGGGCGGTATAGCTCACGTCGATCTCCAATGGGGCATGAGGTTCTCAGAAAAACACAAGGCCTCACGAGGAGGCCTTGTCAAATCGTCATCACAGGGACTGAGTCAGTTCAGGCACAGCCGTGAACAAGTCAGCCTCCAGGCCGTAATCGGCCACGCTGAAGATGGGGGCTTCAGGATCCTTGTTGATGGCCACGATGACCTTGGAATCCTTCATGCCCGCCAAATGCTGAATGGCGCCGCTGATGCCGCAAGCCACGTAGAGCTGAGGCGCAACGATCTTGCCCGTTTGGCCCACCTGCCAGTCGTTGGGGGCATAGCCTGCATCGACCGCAGCGCGGCTCGCACCCAAGGCTGCGCCGAGTTTGTCGGCCAGGGGCGTGAGCACCTCGTTGAATTTTTCGGAGCTGCCCATGGCTCGCCCGCCCGAGACGATGATCTTGGCGGCGGTGAGCTCGGGGCGATCGTTCTTGGCGATTTCGCTGCCCACATAGGCGCTCTTGCCACTGTCGGCCACGGCGCTCACGCTTTCCACCGCTGCACTGCCGCCGCTTGCCGGGGCTGCATCAAACCCCGTGGTGCGCACGGTGATGACCTTGGTGGCATCGAGCGATTGCACAGTAGCCAGGGCATTGCCTGCGTAAATGGGGCGCTCAAAGGTATCGGCCGCTTCGACCTTGGTGATGTCAGAGATCTGAGCCACGTCGAGCTTGGCAGCCACACGGGGCGACACATTCTTGCCCCCTGCCGTGGCCGGGAACAGGATGTGGCTGTAGCCACTGGCCAATGCCAGCACCTGAGCCGCGAGGTTTTCAGCCAGGCCATGCGCCAGCGCGGCCGAGTCGGCATGAATGACCTTGGCCACACCAGCGATCTGGGCAGCGGCCTGTGCAGCGGCAGCGGCGTTGTGACCCGCCACCAGCACATGGACATCACCACCGCAAGCCAAAGCTGCCGTGACGGTGTTGAGGGTGGCGCCCTTGATGGTGGCGTTGTCGTGTTCGGCAATGACGAGTGCAGTCATGTCAGGCTCCAATCACTTTGGCTTCGTTTTTGAGTTTGTCCACCAAGGCGGCCACATCGGGCACCTTGATGCCCGCGCCCCGCTTGGGCGGCTCGCTGACCTTGAGGGTCTTGATGCGCGGTGCGACGTTCACACCCAGATCTTCGGGCTTGTGGGTATCGAGCTGCTTTTTCTTGGCCTTCATGATGTTGGGCAAGGTCACGTAGCGCGGCTCGTTGAGTCGCAAGTCGGTGGTGACGATGGCTGGCAACTGCAAGGACAAAGTCTCCAGGCCGCCGTCGACTTCGCGCGTCACCACGGCTTTGCCGTCGGCCACTTCGACCTTGGAGGCAAAGGTGGCCTGGGGCCAATCGAGCAAGGCCGC
>JACCDN011094565.1_pt1 | contig 14136 bp, 10 predicted proteins | sample 7441691 | NCBI WGS metagenome assembly JACCDN01 (sample SAMN15323439, study PRJNA562643) | freshwater metagenome | isolation source: river surface water | place: USA:Blue River Watershed | collected 2017-08-16
CAGTTGCACTACAAAGGCCTGTAAGGAAGCTAAAGGATCCACCTGATAATCCTATTAGCATAGAGCAGCTAAGATTGCTTGAAAATAGAAGGGCAGGGATTGAGCCAATTATTGGGCATTTGAAAAAGTATTGGCAAATGGATCGCTCACGCATGAAATCTGATAGGACGACAGAATCGTCAGGTTATGCCTCCATGTTGGGATTCAATCTTAGGCAGATGGTGCGATATTTAAACGGAGATGTGATGCTTGTTAAGCAGACATAATATCCACAGGCAAATGATTTGTCGTTTGATTTGATACAGTCAGAAAAACCAAATATTGAGCAAATTTTTATCCCCAAAAATACACGCAATTTCGCGACACCGAAAGTTATCCACAAAATCAGTGGAGAACTATGTGTACAGAGCAGGAAAAACTCAGATTTGATATGGATATAAAGTTGTTTTGGATTTAAAATACTTTCTGCCCTATCCATCGACTATTTGTTTTTGATTTTCAAATATTGAAGATAACGGTATCGGGATTAATCAAAACTTTGTCAGTTTGGAATATAAATAACAAATTCCACCTCTTGGCCTTCTATGGCTTTATAACTAATATCTCCATTAGCATTGAGGAGGGCTAAACGGCAAAAATTGATGCCGGGCATAATTTTATCATCCATCATATTTAGGCTGTTTTCAAAGAAATGATTGTAATTTGTCTGGGTTTCCGGGCAAATAATTTTAAAATGAATAGCGTTGGTATGGTCTTGATTAGAAAAATAAATCTCAATTTTTTTCTGGGCTGATTCTTTGAAAATTTTAAAAGTGAATCGGATAAACTCAAGGAGTGCTGCATTTATAAAGAATGCTGAAAAGGAGAAATTGAAATCAAAATTGCTTTTAAAATGAATGATGCTATCTTCTCCGTGATTAAATTTATATGAATGAAGTATATTATTGACACATTTTTTTGCAGATAAGGTCTTGTTAGTAGTCTGTGTATTCAATAATTCGGCACAAAATATATGAACAGCATCCAAAGTTTGAAACATAGGTTCGATTTGACTTTTAAGATCAGTATCTTTGCCAAGTTCATCAAGCAATGCTTGATTTGGATTCAATTCTAATAATTTGTGCTCCAGAGCCAGATGATATCCTTTGAGTAAATCAGGTATTACTTTATTCAAATTGTTATCTTTTGAACGTAATAACGCAAGTTTATTAATGAAAATATGATCTATTTTATCGATTACTTTTTTCCATGACAGAGTCGACTCGTGCAAAGCCTTGCTATTATGCGTAAGATGATCTTTAGTCATGTTGCCCAAGATAACGGATAGGGGGGCTTATAGTAAGTATAGCTAGGATTTGGATTTTTTTTGGGTTTGCATAATAAGATGGATAAAACTATATTAAATAGATAAAGAAAAGATAAGGAATGTTTATGTATGTAGTATTTGGTCATGAGACTTTGTGCAATATTCCGGCATTTTTTTATCCTACTACAATTTTATTGGTTGATGATGACCCAGGCTTTTTAGATAAAATTTCATCGGAACTTAAAAAGCATTATAAGACAGTAACATTTACTGACTCGAATCAAGCCGTTAAATTTTTAACGCAGCAAACAGGTGGTCCATTTTTCAGAGGTAGAACACTCTCCGAGCGGTTAGACAAAAGTATTTTGGAGTTTCGTCGAGAGGTTTATAACAAAGAGCGTTTTAAAGATGTTTTAATATCTGTCATTGACTTTGACATGCCGGATAAATCAGGGTTTGATGTGATGCGACATGTAGGGTTAAGTGATGATGCTCAAGGGCACCCACATTCTTACATATTGTTGACCGCAAAAAGGTACACTGATTTTGATAAAGAATCGTCTCATGATGAGGTTAGGAAAAATTTTATCAGTAAGCATGACCCTAAGTATTTAGAGTATTTGCTTGAAAGCATTAATAAACATGAAACAATGATGTTTCAAATTGCTGGCCATGAAGCGTCAAATAGCTTGGTTCACGATAGTCATGCAAAGACTAGCTTTCTTAATGATGGTAATTTTTTGCCCATATTCAATGCTTATTTAAAAGAACATGATATTTGCGAAGGATACTTATTCGATAAACAGGGAAGTTTCATGTTATTAGATAAGCAAGCAAATATAAGCTGGTTGTTTGTTCGCAATGAAAAGGGCATGGAGAATAGCATTACCATGGCCAAGCAACATAATGCACCAAAGGCTGTGCTTGAGGCCTTGGAGAGTAAGAAGTTTATCTTGTCTTTATATGAAAAAGAAGATTTTGCAAGCAAAGGTCAAATTGACTGGGACAAGTATTTATTAAAAGCCTCTGTCCTCAAGGACGAAAATAAGCAACTGAAAGTATTCGACCACTGCCCATCAGATTATTATTATGCATTTACCAGTGATTTTATGGAGCATGGTATTGATGGAAGTAAAATATTATCTTACGCGGATTTTTTGAAAGGCAAATAATATTTTAGAGGTAGTCCAGCAGATTTTCGAAGTGGCGTTTTGACAAAACTTTAAAGTCCGGAAAGTCATGTTGATTTAACCTGTCTCCAGTTATCAAGAACAGGTTTCTGAAACCTATGGTGTGTAATTTTTTAGCTATCTCTGTTCCTGCCATGTCTTGAAAAGGTTCCTGAAAATTATTATCTAAAAAGATAGGGATGTCTTTTGGGTATATATGGATATTATCCATAAGCTCTTTTGGGGTTCTGTACATATCAATTTTTTTCTTGTTGGAAGCACAAATTTTCTCATAGTGCGATGTAAATTGTTGGTCGTCATCCAGCCAAACAGCATCAACGATTTTTAAATTCCCAGCCGCATATTGTTTTTGTGACTCAGTAATGAGAATCGGTATATGGCTGGCAAGTTGTTTAGGCAAGACTTTGGTGTTGAGCAGCACCGCTTGGTCACAAACAGTGGGATTAACGTAATGACTGGTAACTAAAATTGCATGGGTTAATTTGGATGCTTTGACTACATCTATACCATTGAGAGACTGGTTGAGTAACTCATAATCTGTCAGTAACAATAAATTACTCTTGTCCTCAGCGGATATGGTTTTGATGAAATTCAATGCTTCTTGTCCAACTTCAAAATGATGCAGTCGAATATTGGAAGATTGTTGTAATACCGGCTCGAAACGCACGTCCCAAGCACCATGAATAGACGGATCATCATCTAGAACAATAATGATGGTTTCAGGTGTCAATGTTATTTTTTCTGCACACCAAATGGGAGCGTTGAGCCGGGAAAATGTAATGGTAAACGTGGTGCCTTTTCCAGGAGTAGATTCTATATTGATAGAACCAAAATTACTTTCTAATGTATCCATAACTTGAGTTAGACCTATCCCATGGCCATCGTTTTTACCCTCGGTAAACGCGATTTTGTTTTTTATTTTATTCACTATTTCAAGGTTCATGCCCTTACCAGTGTCTTGAACAATGATATGTACCCATTCAGCATCGGCATCTAATTTTAAGTACACGGTTCCCGGGTGGCTATCAAAAGCATGCGCGGCATTATTGATAAGATTAGAAATAGCGCGTTTCAAAGCAGATAATTGCACATTGATAAATGCAAACTGACTCTCTTGAGAGAATTCAGCAATAAATTCGATTGGCATATCTTGGTATTGATATTTCTTCTCACTGAGTAGCTCCATAAGTGTTGCAGAGAGCAACGCTGGTTGTTTACTGTCATCTTGCTTAGCTTTGCCTTCTTTTTTTGGACGATAACGATTGAGAAGATTGTTGGTAATATCCAAAATTCGTTCAGCGGCACGTCGTAAGTCAATCCGTTTTTTCTCCGGCAGTTCGGAGCATTCTTGGAGGATAGTACGCAGGGAAGTAATGGGTGATGTGACATCATGTACTACTTGTGCAACCATTTTGGTGAATTCTGCATGGGCATCGAGCTGGGCTTTGTTGATAGCGTTTTCTATTTCGAGTTGCTCTGTCGTCATGCGGAGTTGTTGTTCTTGGTGTTGAGACTGTTGCAGGGATTGGAGGGCTGCTTCAGTTTTTGACATGGCCTCTTTTAAATCGAGTTCCATTTTTTTTCGATCAGTGATGTCAAATGAAACGCCTAATAAGCCGACAATCTTTTTGTTTTCATCGAAAATGGGTGCTTTTTTTGATAATACAACGGTATTTTTCCCATCTTTAATAATAACTTCTTCTGCTTCTATGGTGATACCATCGGAAAAGATTTTTTCATCTATTTTTCTGAATGCATCAGCCTTATCTTTTGGAGATAAATCATAATCTGTTTTTCCAATTATTTGTTCTGGGGTATCAAGATTTAAGTCTTTTGCTTGTAGTTTATTACAACCTAAATATTGGCCTTGTGTATTTTTCCAATAAACGTGTTCTGGTAAGTTGTCGATGATATCTTTAAAGACATAATTTTCAGTTTTATCTTTGGCCGTATTTTTTTCAAGTGCACTAATGTGTGGTTTATAAACCATATGCTAGATCTCTCGTAGTTATAGCTAATACTTGTTTTATTGTTAAGTATAGAATAAATACTTGTTAATAATTTTCTGAGATAAGTGTTTCTTTTACTGACTGATGTGGGACGCTAAGTTTGGCGGACACATTATATTCAAAATATTTGCATAATGTATCGCAAAAAATGTGTTTGAGTAGAAATAGCTTATGGTTGTCTATTGTGCATCCTAGGGTTTTTGCTAGTTTTTTCATTTGAACTAGTTCATTTGATAAATTATATAGTGATTTAGTATCAGCCAATGATAGTTGTTGTTGAGAAGTTTCTTTAAGAAGCGTTTGAAATGGGTTATGTTCAAACTCTTTTAGCATTTTTCCGCAATACTGAGAATGTGCCGCGTTATTTGATAGTATGATTTGTTTGAGACCAATCGTACATAGAGTTGATTGAAATATCTCCGAACATAAGACTTTATCAGTTGAACACTCTCCATATAATACAATGGCAGGTTCCATAATATTGGATTCATGTAATGGCATTAACTCAAAATCTTGAGTATTTTTTTTACCTTTTAGAGAGATGGCTATTTTATGATGATCTCTATTTGATTTCATATTGACTAGCAATATGATTTTTGCCTCATTATTTATCATATGCAATAAAATAATTTTTGTCACTGAATAGCACGGCATCACCATTCGGCCTTCATCTGCTGACCGATGTAATTGTGGCAGAATATGTTTTAAATCAGTTTCACCGGGAAGCTCATCCAGTAATTGATACATAAAACTACATGAGAGTTTTGATAGTGATTTTTGGTAATAATGTCCTAGTTTTTTTGAATAACTCTTTGATAGTAAAAGCTGTTTTGATATTTTATTGTAATTTATTGATACTGGGATCCTTTCTTCATCTACTATATTGTAATGACATAAAAAATGCGCAATAAATATATAGAGTGCGTCTTCAGGAATTGTAATAAGACATCCTATCTCTGAAAAAAAATCGGTTAATGTTATCGGTGTATGGAGATGTCGGGGTCTTTGACTTTTATGTAGTCTTAAAAATGCCTCATATTCATGTAATTGTAATTCTAATCGTTGATTAACTTTTATGATGGTATTTTTTAACTCATTTAATTGTAGGGTCAAAGTAGGATAGTGGCGAGTTTTCAAGAGATAAATTTTATACGCTCTGATTTGGCATAATGTTTCCCCAACTTGGGCATCGAATTGATCCAGCATAGAGTTTTCAAAATGCTGGAGGGCATCTTGGAATGCCTTGAGCAGATTTTTCATCAAATTGATGTGGTTTTTTTTATGGATAATGTCTTTTATGACAATTAAACCATCGTGGGGCAGTAGTGATAAATTTGTGAGCATATAATCTTGCATCTCTAGAACAACTCAATCTCAAATTAAAGGCGCTTCATTCTATCATAATGTATAATTAGATTTCAATGAGTCTATTTTTTATAAAAAATTAAAGATCTGTTGGAATGATTATGCCACAGGTTAGTAAAGTCTTTTTTATTACGGATTGGGTAAAAATATGATTTGACTCAACGTTCTATTTCCCATTTTTTGCACACGATTGAGATTGGCATAATTTTCGGTGGCATGATTTGCGACATACTTGGGCTAGTTGGCATGTACAGAGTGGTACCTCTTTACATGAGTTGCAACAACTGGGTGAGTGGTCTGATTATTATACAGTGCTACGTTATGCGCACTTATCAAGTGACCATTTACAGAAGGCCGCAGAACGAGTCTCGGGCACGTTTTCGCCACTGGTACTTGGTTCCTAAGGCACTCGGTCCTTTAAAATCCATATAGTATATGGTGCGCCCGGAAGGATTCGAACCTCCGACCCTTTGGTTCGTAGCCTTGTGCTCTAGTTTTAAAGTCCTTTAAAATCAATGCCTTGCGATGCATCAAACTCGTGAAAAACGGCCTAGAACTGCCTAGAACGGCGGAGTGCGGTCACAGTTAAGGCACGTTTTGGGCACAACGAGGATTTCGTATTGCATCTTTGCATGTTTCTAAAAGGATCTTCTTTTACCCATTTACGACTGCAAAAAATATTTTGACTCAATTTGTTAAGTTTATTTAACATGGCAAACAATAATCAAAACAGCCCATACCCTCGGGTTCATCATTTGCAAGATAAGATGATGAGTTAACTAATGGCTGGCATTAAACGTCTCTATTGGATATAAAATATGCTTTTTTGGTTAATTATTATTCAGATATATCTTGCATTTTCATTCGTTATCTTTGATAATCACCCATGTTATTTATTATTAACATGAAAAAAGAGGTTGTTTGTGAATACAGTTGATAAATGGATCTCGATTGATGGTGCAGCGGAATATTTAGATGTTTCGTCCGTTACGATTTACCGCTGGCTCGAAAAAGGTCGTATTCCTGGACATCGAGTAGGCAGGCAATGGCGTTTTAAATTGAGTGAAATTGATGAGTGGGTTCGCTCGGGTAGTGCTGCTGATCAGTTGGCTGATCAGGAAGTAAAAATTGTGAATTTAGTGGACAATGAAGAGTAGGAAATTTAGATGCTAGATAATATTCAAAAAACTCTTTGGTTAATGGCCGATAAATTGCGTGCTAATATGGATGCTGCCGAATATAAGCACATAGTGCTAGGTTTGATTTTCTTGAAATATATTTCCGATACGTTTCAATTACGACGCGATGAACTTAGCTTGCGCTTCGTTGATCAACATGATGAGTATTATCTTCCTGATGCAGATGCAGAAACCCTTGCTCAAGAATTAGAGGATCGAGATTACTACAAGGCAGTAAATGCTTTTTGGGTGCCGGAAGCTGCTCGCTGGCAAAGCTTACGTGCACGCGCAAAGCAAGCTGATATTGGTAAATTAATTGATGATGCCCTATCTCTGATTGAAGCAGATAATCCAAAGCTTAAAGGGATTCTGGATAAGCGATATGCTCGTGCACAATTACCTGATGGCAAGTTAGGTGAATTAGTTGATGTCATCTCTTCCATTGGCTTTGGTGCTGCTAATCAAAATGCAAAGGATTTACTAGGGCAAGTGTACGAATATTTCCTTGGTCAGTTTGCTAGTGCTGAGGGTAAAAAAGGTGGACAGTTCTACACCCCTGCAAGCATAGTACGTACATTGGTTTCTGTTTTAGCACCTCACGAAGGCAAAGTATACGACCCATGCTGTGGTTCGGGTGGTATGTTCGTACAGTCTGAAAAATTTATTGAAGCTCATGGAGGCAAAATCGGTGATGTCTCTATTTATGGGCAAGAATCAAACCCAACCACCTGGCGTTTGGCAGCAATGAATCTTGCTATTCGTGGTATCGATTTTAACTTTGGCAAAGAACCTGGTGATTCCTTTACTAAAAACCAGCACCCGGATTTACGTGCGGACTTTGTTTTAGCTAACCCACCCTTTAATATTTCCGACTGGTGGCATGGTAGTTTAGAGAGTGACCCCCGCTGGGTATACGGAACACCCCCACAAGGTAATGCAAACTATGCTTGGCTACAGCATATGTTGTATCACCTGAAACCTAATGGTCGGGCCGGTATCGTATTAGCAAATGGTTCCATGAGCTCAAGCCAAAACAGCGAAGGTGATATTCGCCGCAAAATGGTAGAAGCAGACGTAGTTGAATGTATGATTGCTTTACCAGGCCAATTGTTTTTTAACACTCAGATTCCAGCCTGCTTATGGTTTCTTACCAAACAGAAATCAATCCGCAAAGGCGAAGTATTATTTATCGATGCTCGTAAGCTGGGAACAATGATTAGTCGCTCACAGCTTGAACTCACGGATACTGATATCCAGAAAATTGCGGATGTTGTGCATGCTTGGCGAGCGGATGGGGAAACCAACGCAGATTATGTTGATATTCCAGGCTTTTGCCGTAGTGTCACTTTGGCTGAAATTGCAGAACATGGCCATGTATTAACACCTGGCCGTTATGTAGGTGCTGAAGCGGTTGAGGATGATGACGAAAACTTCATGGAAAAAATGCAGCATCTAACGGAAAAATTAGGTGAGCAAATGGCAAAGGGAGCTGAATTAGATGTCATTATTCGTAACAATTTGGCCAAGCTTGGATTTGGGATCTAAATCATGAATGAACAGAAGAATATAGCTCATAATATTGAGTACAAAAAATGGATCACTGATTTAAGATCCAAGCTAAAGCAAGCCCAGCTTAAAGCTGCTGTTACGGTTAATCAGCAACTATTAATGTTCTATTGGGATCTTGGAACAGATATTCTCGAGAAGCAGAAAATCACTGCTTGGGGTGAAGGACTTCTCAAGCAATTAAGCCAAGATTTGATGAGCGAATTTCCCGATATGAAAGGATTTTCAGAGCGAAATCTTAGGCTTATTCGTCAGTGGGTGCAGTTCTGGATTGAGAGCGCTGCAAATTGGCAACAAGCTGTTGCCGAATTAACCCAAATCCCTTGGGGCCATAATCAAGTCATTATTAATAAATGCAAAAACTCCGATGAAGGGCTTTATTACATTAGAAATACAATAGAGTATGGTTGGAGCCGAAGTGTTTTAACGCATCAAATTGAAAGCAATCTTTGGCAACGTGAAGGCAAGGCACTATCTAATTTCACCAAAGCGCTCCCATCCCCTCAGTCTGATTTAGCGCATCAAACCTTGAAAGACCCTTACCTCTTTGATTTCTTACGTCTAACCAAAGGCTATGATGAAAGAGATCTAGAGCAAGGATTGATTGAACACATTACCCAATTTCTTTTAGAGCTCGGAGCAGGCTTTGCCTACATTGGCAGGCAAGTACCTCTTCAGGTTGGTGAGCGTGAGTTCTTTATCGACTTATTGTTCTATCACACCCGGCTTCATTGTTATCTGGTCGTCGAATTAAAAAATGTAGACTTTGAACCTGAGCATATTGGTAAGTTAAATTTTTACATCAAAGCTGTGGATGCTCAATTACGACGCCAAGGTGATGAGCCCACGATTGGTCTTCTGCTCTGCAAAAGTCACGATAAATTAGTTGTTGAATATGCCCTCAGTGATGTTAACAAGCCTATAGGAGTATCTGAGTATCAGATTACTCAATCGTTGCCTGAAAAGCTTAAATCTAGCTTGCCTACTGTGGAAGAGATTGAGGCGGAATTTGGTGGGGACGCAAGCGATGATTAAGAGCTGGCAACTAGAGGCAAAGGAGACTGAGATATGAGCTTTAATTTGCCTGTATTACCTGATGGTTGGAGATATGAACCATTAGATCGGTGTGTTTTGGATGGTGCCATTAGTTATGGTGTGGTTCAACCGGGTCAAGCCCAAAATGAAGGGGTAGGATTAGTACGAGTTAATAATTTTCATGATGGTGAAATTAAATTAGATGACCTTATGAAAATTTCACCAGAGATTGAGTCGAAATATGTTCGCACTCGCTTAAAGGGTGGAGAAGTACTGATTACATTGGTCGGTTCTGTTGGACAGGTTGCAATTACGCATAAAAATTTACTAGGTTTTAATGTTGCCCGTGCGGTTGGAGTAATTCATCCGACATCTGAGTTTGGGGCTGAGTGGATAAGTTTATGTTTGCGTTCACCACTATCTCAGCAACTTTTAAATAGTCGTGCCAACACAACAGTTCAGACAACAATTAACTTAAAAGACCTCAAAGCTTTACCAATTCCAATACCACCTAAAGCTGAACGAGAAAAAATTGTTGAAATGATTTTTGCTTTAGATAAACGTATAGCTTTACTCCGTGAAACAAACATGACCCTGGAGTTCATTGCTCAAGCCCTTTTCAAATCATGGTTTATCGATTTCGACCCCGTGCACGCAAAAGCAGAAGGCCGTGAACCTGAAGGAATGGATGCAGAAACAGCAGCACTTTTTCCTGATGGTTTTGAGGAATCGAAGTTAGGATTAATTCCGAAGGGATGGTCGATTGCAAAAATTGAGCAAGTGCTAGAATTAGCTTACGGTAAAGCATTAAAAGCAACAGATCGTATCTTTGGTTCAGTTCCAGTATATGGTTCGGGTGGAGTCACTGGATATCACAATGAAGCATTAATAAATGAACCATCGGTTATTGTAGGTCGTAAAGGTACTGTGGGAAGCCTATATTGGGAGGATCAACCATTCTTTCCAATTGATACAGTGTTTTATGTGAAAGCAAAAGTGCCTCTTACTTATTGCTATTACCTACTTCAAATGCAGGGTTTAACTGAAATGAACACCGATGGAGCTGTCCCGGGGCTCAATAGAAATAATGTGTATCGATTACAAATAGCCAAGAGCTCAAATGAAATAATCCAAGCTTTTGATGAAGTTGTAATGCCAATACGAAAAAAAATATTCTCTAATTCAGAACAAATAAATATTCTGATCAAGTTGCGAGATAAATTATTGCCACGCTTAATATCAGGTCAGTTATGTTTATCAGAGGTAGAAGAGATGGTAGGTGTTTTATGAAATCGCTAAAGAGCCCATTGTTTTTGTTAACATTGTTTTTCTTTCTTATAGCAGGACTGATCATTACTTATGGATTGGCATCTTATTTTAGCCATGGAACACCAAAAGGTATGACTGAAACCACGATAACCACAATCTTACCTCAACATGGAGAAAAATTTAGTGCAGAGCTAAGCAAAAAACCCACGGATGCCAGTGGATTTAATTCAAATTCTAGTGAGAATGGTAGTGGCTGGATGCCATTGGAAGGTATATGCACTTTGGCGTTGGTGTTAATCGCTCTTGCAACCCTTACTTATCAAGCATATCGAAATACTTTAGAGGATGGTAAAAAGAGTTCTAATTTTTATCTGGATGGTTACAAACAGACATCAGAAATGATCTTAAAACGCATCAAATCAGATACTCCTACTCGTCGAGTAAGTTGGATATCAGCCGCTGCTATGGCAGGCAAGCTTATCTCTTTAGAAAAAAAGATCACCAATAGCGTGGATCAAGATATTTTAGATGTTTATCAAAGAGATTTAGCTCATCAGATCTATGAAATTTTTATTGATAAACCGGCTGTGTATTTTTGTGGAGTCGATTATGCCGAATCTTGCGAATTTGCTCTAAACAATCTTTCTGCCAAAACCCCAAAAAGTGCTGGGTTATCTTCAATGCCACAATTGCTCTATATTGATAAAGATACAATTAAAAGTATTTTGGATATAACCAATCACGTATGGGAAAAAGAAGTAGGTTATCGATATAACAATGATACGGAGTTTATGAATGTGGTAAAGCACAACTTCCCTAATTTATTTACGTACTTATCCGCGCTTGAGAAAAGAGATACTTAATGACTGAAGATAAACTCGAACAAGAGATGTTAACCTGGCTAACTGAAATCGGCTATAACCATGTTTATGGCCCTACCATTGCCTGTGATGGCGAGACCCCAGAACGCAGCAACTATCAAGACATATTGCTAATAGAGCGCTTGCGAAGTGCTATCAACCAACTTAATCCTGAAATTCCCTTAGCAGCCTGCGAAGATGCCTTACAACAAGTACGTGATTTAAATACCCCAATTCTATTATCAGCCAATCGCCGCTTACATAACTTTTTAGTAAATGGTGTTCCCGTAGAGTATCAGAAAGACGGTGAAACTCGGGGTGATTTTGTTCGTTTAATTGACTTTGAAATGCCATCAAATAACGAGTGGTTGGCTGTTAATCAGTTCTCTATCAAAGGTGAAAAACACACCAGACGACCAGATATTCTTTTGTTCATTAATGGACTGCCATTGGTATTGATTGAATTAAAAAATTCGGCTGATTTAAATGCTGATATAGGGAAGGCTTTTAATCAAATCCAAACCTACAAAGAACAAATTCCAGACATCTTTCAATACAACGAGATTTTAATTATTTCAGATGGCAGTGAAGCGCGTATGGGCTCACTTTCTGCCAATATGGAGCGGTTCATGTCATGGCGCACTATTGACGGAGTGACGCTTGACCCATTAGGGCAATTTGGCGAACTTGAAACTTTGACCCGGGGTATACTTTCGCCAGCTTACTTTTTAGATTATCTGCGATTTTTTATCTTGTTTGAAGATGATGGTGAGCTTGTCAAAAAAATTGCAGGATACCATCAATTCCACGCGGTACGTGCTGCTATCCAACAAGTAATCACTGCTTCGCGACCAGATGGCAATAAAAAAGGTGGGGTTGTTTGGCATACTCAGGGGAGCGGTAAAAGTATCACAATGACGTGCTTTGCCGCGCGAGTGATGCGCGAAGTGGCGATGGAAAATCCAACCATTGTAGTTATTACCGATCGTAATGATTTAGATGGTCAGCTATTTGGCGTTTTTTCTCTTGGTCAAGACCTGCTGCGTGAGCAGCCTGTTCAAGCTGAATCACGGCAAGATTTGCGTGCCAAATTAAACAATCGCCCATCGGGTGGGATAGTGTTTGCTACTATCCAAAAATTTATGCCTGGTGAAGATGAAGATATTTTCCCCGTCTTATCTGATCGACGTAATATTGTAGTTATCGCTGATGAGGCACATCGGACTCAGTATGGGTTTACAGCAGAACTCAAAGGTAAATCAGGGCAAGAGAAATATAATGTGGGTTATGCGCAGCATTTAAGGGATGCCTTACCCAATGCAACCTTTGTCGCCTTTACCGGAACCCCTGTTGCAAGTGAAGATCGCGATACCCGTGCGGTGTTTGGTGATTACATCCATATCTATGACATGCAGCAAGCTAAAGACGATGGAGCTACCGTTGCTATCTATTATGAGTCTAGACTTGCCAAGCTGTCATTGAACTCAGATCAAATCCCAAGGCTCGATGATGATGTTGATGAGTTAGCAGAGGATGAAGAGGATAAGGAACAAGCCAAACTGAAATCACGTTGGGCTGCTTTAGAAAAAGTAGTGGGTGCTGAACCTCGTATTAAACAAGTAGCTGCTGATTTAATTAACCACTTTGAAGAGCGGAATAAAGCACAATATGGTAAAGCCATGATTGTGGGTATGAGCAGAGATATTTGTGTTCACCTCTATAACGAGATTATCGCTCTACGCCCTGAATGGCATAGTGAAGATCCAGCTAAGGGGGTAGTAAAAGTTGTTATGACAGGGACTCCTAGTGATAAAGCTTTATTGCGTCCTCATATTTACTCTAAGCAGGTACGTAAAGATCTGGAGAAACGCTTTAAGAAGCCAAATGATGAGCTGCGCTTGGTCATTGTCCGCGATATGTGGCTGACTGGTTTTGATGTTCCTTGTGCCCATACGCTATACATTGATAAGCCAATGAAAGGCCACAACCTCATGCAAGCCATAGCACGCGTGAATCGTGTCTTTGGAGACAAGCAAGGCGGTTTGGTCGTTGATTATATTGGTATAGCAAACGATCTGAAGAAAGCCTTGAAAGACTATACAGCAAGCAACGGTCACGGCAGACCAACTGTTGACGCTTATGAAGCCTATGCTTTATTAGAGGAAAAACTTGATGTACTGCGGTCAATACTACATGGATTTGATTACAGTAGTTTTCTAACCAGCGGCCATAGGGTCTGTAAATAATTTTGTGTAATTAGTCATAGTGTATAATCTGCCTATTTTCAGATAGGCATAGATGCAGAGAAAAACTATGACTCATGATATAGATGAATTGGCTCAAGAAATAGCCAAGACA